>Ga0315910_10004579_pt1 | contig 11527 bp, 9 predicted proteins | sample EdamamesoilMG_FD_204470 | JGI IMG/M metagenome (GOLD analysis project Ga0315910, IMG submission 204470) | Garden soil microbial communities collected in Santa Monica, California, United States - Edamame soil | ecosystem: Environmental > Terrestrial > Soil > Garden | place: USA: California...
CTCGGGACGGGCGCCGAGCGCCGCCTCGGCCGCGTCGAAGAACTGATCGCGATTGCGAGCGTCGCGCGCAGCGCTGGTCGCGGCGGCGCGCACGCGCGTGACCGCGTGCTGCTCGATCAGCGCGCGGTAGCTCGAGAGCACCGCGAGGGTGCGCGCGATGGCGTCGGCGTGCAGTTCACCCGTCACGTCGACGCCTTGCCCGAGCCGCGTGATCAGCATCTCGCGCGCGAGGCTTACGCCGTGTTCGTCGGTGATCAACAGACGCACGGAGTTCGTGCCGATGTCGACGGCTGCGACGTGCTCGGTCATGCGCCGTGGCTCGCGATCTGACGGCGCAGGCCGATCAACGTGAACAGCTCCATGCGGGCGGCCGCATCGCGCAGAAACAGCCCGTGCAGCTTGCTCGTGGTCGTCCAGGAGCCGGGCTTCTTCACGCCGCGGTAACACATGCAAAAGTGCTGGCACTGCATGATCACGGCCACGCCCTGCGGTTGCAGGTGCTGCTGGATGGAGTCCGCGATCTGCTTGGTCAACTTCTCCTGCACTTGCAGGCGCTTGGCGAACACGTCCACCACGCGTGCGAGCTTGCTCAGGCCCACGATGCGACCGTTGGGGATGTACCCGACGTGCGCCTTGCCGACGAACGGCACCATGTGATGCTCGCAGTGGCTGAAGACTTCGATGTCGCTCACGAGCACGAGCTCGTCGTAGCCGGCGACCTCTTCGAAGGTCTTCGCCAGGTATTCGCTGGGGTCGAGCGCATAGCCGCTGAAGTGCTCGGCCAACGCGCGCACCACGCGCGCCGGCGTGTCTTGTAGACCTTCGCGCTCGGGGTCTTCTCCGAGGAACTGCAAGATACCGCGCACGTGCTCTTGAGCCGTGTCGATCTCGCGCTGCGAACGCTCGTGGATCAGCGTTTCGGGCGGCGGGGGTTCGAGTGTGTTTGACTTGGTCATGGCCTCACCAGGGCAAGACCTCTCCGTTGGCGTGCCAAAAGGTCCCGCTGTTTTCTAACGTGAGCGCGTCGATGCGCGCGATCAGCTGGCCGGCCGCGGTGCTCGGCGCGACGTTGCCGTGCAGGTCGGTCATGTCGGTGCGGACGTAGCCGGGGTGCAAGATGGCCACCGCGATCCCGCGCGCCTTCAGGTCGTGCGCGAGCGACTTGCCTGCGGCGTTCAACGCGGCCTTGGACATGCGATAGCCGTAGTAGCCGCCCGAGCCGTTGTCGGCGATGGAACCCATGCGGCTCGTGATCAACGCGACCTTCGAGCCGGAGCGCAGCCGCGGCAACACCGCGTACACGGTGCGCAGCGCCCCGAGCGCGTTCACTTCGAACTGCCGCTGCACGATCGAGAAATCCAGCTGATTCACGCTGTCTTCGCGCAAGATGCCTGCATTGGCGATCACCCAATCCAGCAAGACGCTGCCGCAGCGTTCGCCGATGCTGCGCTCGGCGTGCTCGGCCCCTACGTCCACGCCCGAAACGACTGTAACCCCGAGCCCGGTGAGCTCGGGTGAAGCTTCTCGGCACACGGCCGTCACTTCGTGCTTGCGCGCTTTGAGCTGTTTCACCAGCTCGAGGCCGATCCCGCGATTGGCGCCTGTGACGAGTGAGGTGGTCATAGCCAGACCTTCTAGAGCGGGCCTCGCTCGCTGACAAGCCGCGAGTTCTACAGCACCAGCGCCGCGTGTACCCCGAGCTGCAGCCAGTGCAGCGGGTCGGGCTGGTCGTGATCGTCCGCGATGCGGTTGTAGACGGCATGCACACCGATGTTGAGCAGCGGCAACGCCGTCACCTCGAGGAAACCACCGATATCGTAGGTCGTGCCGCTGTGCGTCAAATCCGCTCGGTCGCTGCTGGACAGGTAACCGCGATCCCACGAGACGTAGCCGAACCCGAAATGTGCGAGCACGCCGATCCGCAGCAATTCGCCCAAGCCCACGCGCAGGCCGACGATGCCGCGATAGACCTGCGGCGGATATTCCTTCGAGAACTGCGCGTAGGTGAAGCCGATCTCGGGGTTGATCGACAACAGCGGCACGTGGAGCTGCGTCCCGAGGCGAATGCCGAAGCCGCCACCCGTGCCGACGCCGTCTACGGATACGGGGATCTGCGCGTCGAGATCGCCTGCCAGCGTCGTGCTCGCGCGAGCGGTCGGGGACGCGAGTGCAGAGACGCCGAGCGTCATCGCGACCCACGCGGCTACGCGCGCGGTGCGCTGCCAGCTCGAAGTGCCGAGCAGCTCGTGCAGGCCGCGCCGCGCCGAACGTTCATCCCGCTGCGCTGCGAGTTCATGTGAAGCTGACATCCAAAGCCTCCTGCCAATGCGTCGAACGCGTGGTCCGCCGGGGTAGCTCACGCCACTTACCGCAAAGCGTACGCAGGCGCTATCTGACGCGTCAGGGCCGCGGAGTCAGAAATCGACGTCGTTTGTCCGGTCCGCATCGGCGGATACTCGCCACTCGAGCGTCAATCGGAGCGAATCATCTTCCACCTTCACTTCGCCGGTGAACGCGTACAAGCGCACCATGAACTGCGGTTGCAGCTGACGTGGCAGCGGAAAGCTGAAGTCGAGCGTGTCCGTGAAACGCCAAACGATACGCGCCTCCGGGCGCAGCAAGGCTTCGTTGAGGCGCGCGACGACCGCTTCCTCCAAGAAGCCCGGCAACGCGGACACATCGGCGCCTTCGATCGTCGGAGTAAACAGCAGGGCAGGGCGACCATCGAGCAGCTGGACGCGCGGTGTCATCAGCAGCGCCACGCGACGCAGCGTGACCGGGACGCGGATGCCGATCAGGTCCCATTGCAGCTGCAGCTCAGTGACCACCCGCAGACCGCGGCCCGCCAGCAGCTCGACGGTGCTCGGCGGTTTGATCGCGAGCTGCCGCTGGGGTGAATCGGGATCGAGCGCGACCGCGAGCGGCGTGAGCTGAAAGAGCGCGTCTTGGAGGTCGCCCGTGGTCAGGTGTGCTTCGAGGCGCATGGCGTGACCTGCGAGCCTAAAGCACGCGACAGCGAGCATTCTACGACTTTTTGCCTGCGCGCTGCCGCAGTCGCGCGACGCCTTCCACAATCAGCTAGCTCGCGCGCTGAAGCGTGCGTCGCGCGGTCCATCCGGCGGCTCGCGCGCGCCGATGCACGCGCGCCGCGGTCAGCGCTGCGTGGAGCGGCGCTTTGGCCGCTGTCCGAGCTCCAACACCTCCATGCGCACGCGCACCACGCCCTCGCGCAGCATCGAAAGACGCTGCGCCGCCTGACGCGACAAGTCGAGGATGCGCGAGCGGCGCCCGTACGGCCCGCGGTCGTTGATGCGCACGAGCACCCAGCCGCCGTTGCGCTCGAGCACGACGCGCACGATGCTGCCGAAGGGCAGGCTGCGATGCGCGGCCGTATAGGCTCGCGGATCGTACTGTTCCCCATTGGCTGTGGTGCGCCCCGCGAAGCGGTCTGCGTAATAGCTCGAGATCCCGCGCTGCACCGACAAGGCCGCGCGCTGTCGGTACGGGCGCGGATCGAAGCCATGGAACGGTCCGGGCAAGGTTTCGATCCGCTGCGCGACCACGGCGGCGGTCATGCTCGCGGCCGGCGCGCGGCTGTCGCTGCATGCGATCAAGACGATCAGCCACCCGCACCACCGCCACCACGGCCGGCACGCTGTGCCGCGTGCGCGGGACTCGATCACGTGCGTGACACCGCTGAGAGCGCGGCCCCCAGTCGCGCGCAAGGCGCTGCAAGAAAGTCGGAGCGCGTGCGGATCGCGCGCATGCTGTAAGCTGGTCGGCATCGCATCCACAGGACGCAACTGCGCACGCAGCTCGAGCGTACCAGCCGTCCGCCTGCTGCGATCAGGCTTTGTCGCGCGTGCGAGCGCAGCCATCAGCTGCAATGTCGGTCGCGCAGCGGCGCCGCGCTGCGGAGCGCTGCTGCGCTGCTCGGTGCGACCCGCGTGTGTCCCCGCCCGGGTCTGCAGCGGGGGCAGTGCGAGCGTGTACACGCGGCAGCCCCAGCCGTGGAACTGCCGGCGCGTGGTCTGCGAACGAGCTGAGGCTCGCCCTGTGGTCGCCGCTGATAGCTGCAAGCGCGGCGCACAGCGTCACGAGTTGCCCAGCGCGCGCTGTGTTACTGAACGCCCGCCGAGTCCGAGACAGCGCGAAGAGCCCTGCGGCTCTTGCGCGTCAAGTCTGCGGAATCATGCGAAAAAGTGGTGGAGGCGGCGGGAGTCGAACCCGCGTCCGAAAGCGATCTGCACTAGCGTCTACGTGGTCTATTCCGCGTTTTAATTTTGCGACGTCTTGCGCCCACGGACAGGCTCGCCTCGTCGCGAGTGACCCTAAATTTCGCCTCTAGCTCGAGTCACGGAGCTAGACGCTAGCCAGTCTTTATCACGCCCTCATGCGAAGCACTGGCAGGGTTCTGCACGAGGACGGCTACGCGGTTTTTCAGGCCGCGAGAGCGACAGCGTTATCGTTGGCTGTTTTGGTTTCCAAAGGTATTTGCGTCGTCTTTGGCCGACGTCCACGCAACCAGCGCTTCAGCACCCCCGTCGAAACCGTGGCGCCCCCATTGGCACCGCCTGCAGCATAAGACCAAAAAACGTCAGTACAAGAGAGGAAAGCTTGGAATGCTGCTTGGCGCATGTAGGATAGATACGCTAAGAAGATACACATGTCGGACGGACCGCTGCCGTATAAGCGTGATGTCGCCAATCAGCTTCTCCGCAAGGGGTCGCTCTTCATTCACCTTGATCCGCGTGTTCACGACGTGGTGGTGCCACCTTGGCTTAGACATCAAGCACAGTTGGTACTCCAGGTCGGCCTGGACATGCCCATCCCCATCCCCGATCTCCGGGTCGATGAGGCGGGCATCTTCGGTACCTTATCTTTCAGCCGCACGCCGTTCGCATGCAACGTGCCCTGGAACGCGGTCTTCGCACTCGTCGGTGACGAAGGTCGCGGCATGGTTTGGCCCGAGAGCATGCCTGCCGAAATCGTCGCCGAGGTCGAGCGCGAGACTCAGCGTGCGAAGCTGAACCAAGACGCGCGCAAAGACAGTCTCGACGCCAAGCGCGCCGCCACTCGCCGCGAAGGTGAGGGCGATGTGCTGCGTTGGCCTGGTCGCAGCGACGACGCGCGCCGTCCCAAGGACACGATTGCGCCGGTCCTGCGAGCGGCCGAGCCGCGGACGCGGCGCGACACGAACCGTCCATTTGCGCGTTCCGCCGGTAGACGCTCGGGCAAAGCCTTGCCGCCCTACCTGCGCGTCGTGAAGTGAACGCGCCGCAGAGCACCTGAGCAGCGAGCGCCGTTCGCTACGGCGCTCGCGCGTGCTGTGCAGAGTTGCGCGTGCAGCAGCAGCGTCATGGCTGTGAGCGAGCCCGCGTTTCTGCGCCCAGAGTGGCGCAGCCGTGGGCTGTGGCTAAAGCCAAGCAGTGGCGGATGCATCGGTTGAGCTCACGCATAGCCGGGCGGCCGCGCATGGGCCTGCGCGCTCAGCTACGACGTGATGCTCACTCGCTAGGTTTGAAGTGCGAGAAGCCCTCTAGAGGCGCGGACCCCCGCGTGCGGCGACTCGTGCAATCTCACGATTGCACGAGTGGCCCCGACTACGGCTTCTTGACAGCGTTCGCGCCACCACCGGCGGGAGGCGGCTTCAGCCCGTACTTCTCCATCTTGTAGATGAGCGCACGCCGGGAGATCCCGAGCAGGCGGGCTGCGTGAGTCTGGTTGTAGTTGTTGTCGGCGAGCGCCTTGATGATGGCATCGCGCTCGACCGAGCCGACGTGATCGCGCAGGCGACCTTCGCCGGTATCCGTGAGGTCGCCAGGCAGGTGCTCGGCGAGGATCTCGCCGCCGTCGGCGAGCGCCAGCGCGCGTTCCATGGCGTTTCGCAGCTCGAGCACGTTCCCCGGCCACGCATAGGCACGCATCTTTTCGATGGCGCCCGCCGAGAGCTTGAACGGCTTGTCGGGCTTGAACTGCTCCGCGAAGTTTTGCGCCAGCGGCACGATGCTCTCCGTGCGCATGCGCAGCGCGGGCACGTTGATGCGGCGCACGCTGATCTTGTCGTACAGCTCACGGGAGAACGCGCCCACCTGAGCGAGCGCCGGCAGGTCGCGGTGAGTGGTCGTGACCAAGCCGTAGTCCTCGCTGCCTTGAGCGAACAGCCGCAACAAGCGCCGTTGTCCCGGCAGTGGCAGATCACCGATGTCGTCCAGCACGAGCGTCCCGCCTCTGGCTGTCTCGGCGGTACATTTGCTTACATCCCCGCCTTCCTCGCCGAAGGCCTTGGTGATGGACTCTTGGTCGACCAGGCCTGCGCACTGGATGGTCACGTACGGGCCCGACGCGCGCGGACCTTTCTCGTGAATCAGCCGCGCGTATGAGCGCTTGCCCGTGTTCGGCTCGCCGATCAGCAGCACCGGCTCGTCTTTTTGGGCAGCCTCCTGGAGGTCCTTGAGCAGGAGCCGCGTGGTTTCGGTGTGGGCCGACTGCTCCGCGAGCGGGCCTGGCTCCGCCATGCCGGTGCGCGAAATCGTCACGCCGGTTTGGATGGACGTCGCTAGGGCGTCGCGTGCCGCGCGCACCAAGACTTCGCCGTTCTCGCCGTCGACCGGAGCCACGGCGAGGCCGACGTGGGCACCCTCCGCCGCCGAGGTTTCGAGCAGTCGTTCGACGACGGCACGCGCGACCTTCGGTGGCGTGTCAGGCAGTAAGAACTCGATCTCGTCGTGGGCATAGGTCCCCACGATGTCGCCGGCACGGAACGTGCTTAGCGCCGCGTCTGCCAAGCGCGACCCATCGCCGGACTTCGATTTCAGCATGACCAGGCAGGTCGTGCGCCCACCGCGAGCCGCGCGCGAGAGCTCTTCGCCCAGGCGTTCTATGAACTCGTGATGTGTGAGTGAACGTCGACCCTTATTGACGGGGGCGACTGTGATGTTGACAACCAGGGTGGCCGGCCCGATGTCGATTTCATCACCGGGCTTGACGCGTACGCTTTCGCGGATGCGCTCGCCGTTCAGGTGCACGCCGTCTTCAGCGCCGAACTCACGCAGGACGATCTCATCGCCATTCCAAGTCAACGTCGCGTGTTTCGGCACCACGTCGCTCACGTCGATACGGACGTCTGCCTCAGGATCACTCCCTACGACGAGTTCATAATTGGGAAGCAAGTCCACGACCCAGCTTCGGCCGCCGAGCATCGTTGCGACGAATGCTCGAAGCTCACCAGCGGGCGTTCTACGCTCTTCCCCTTCACTTTTTGATTGCGGACTATTCAACATTTCCAAAGTGAGTATCGCCTAGGAGCTTACATCCCAGAAGGGATGTGCGTCTCGTTTAGCAGGTTGTTCGAGCCCAAACTCCTGCGTGCCGATGCAGCAACCTTCCGTGGCCGCAGGTGCGAATCTTTCTCTAGTGCGCCCAAGATTTCCATGAACCGGGTCCACTCGCAAAACCCTCGCGCGAAATCACGTACACACCGGCGTAGAAAACACGATCTGCGCCGCCGGAACGGACGGCAGTTGTGATCGCGGGCACGTCCGGCGCGATACCATTGGTGAAGATGCTCTCATGGTGCGAAGTGCCGAGGTCCTGGCTCGCTGCGCGAGCATGGGCTCTCGCCCTGTTTTTCTCTGGTAGTGCATTCTGGGCGATGGGACAACTCGCGGTCTACGTGGAGGTAGCTCCGCTTTTAGCCTACCTCGTCGCGTTCGTGAGCGTGGTCGCATGCGTCATGCTCGTCGCGTGTTGCGCGCCCAACACATCGGCTCCCAGGCTTGTCGGCTTGCTGAGCGCCCTTGCACTGCTCGGCGTCGCACAACACGACGCCGCAGGCGGCATGCAGGCCAAACTCTGCGTCCTCATCGCACTGCTCATGCTCGGCAGCGGGCTCGGGTCAGTGGTAGGCTCACGGATAACGTCGCCCGGACATTTGCTCTTCGTGGCGATCGTCTCCGGCCTGGCGGACGTCTGGAGCGTCACGCAACCCGGCGGTATCAGCCGGGAGATCGCCGAACAACCGGCCGCGCTCGCGTTGCTGGCGTTGCCTTGGCCGGTGCTCGGTACGAGCGAGATTCCGCCGCTGCTCGGCGTGGGCGATGCCGTCTTCGTGGGTTTGTACATCGCTGCCACACGCGCGCTGGGCTTGGCGATGCGGAGGACCTTGTTTGCGCTGCTCGCTGGATTTGCGCTCACGACGCTGTGCGTCGTGTACTTCGAGCGTCCGATCGCGGTCTTGCCTTGGCTCGGGATCTGCTTCGTGATCGCGCAGCCAAAGTCGCGCGTCGTCGCGAGCGACGATAGGCGGCGTGGCGCGTGGGTGTTGACGGCGCTCGCGGGCGTGCTGGCAGCCTGGTTTCTTCGGCGATCCCTGTAACTTGGTGCATGGTTTGCGTAACGTCGGCAGGTTTGCGTAACGTCGCCGGCCCTGGCCGCGTCGGCGCGCAGGCGGCGTGTTCCGACAGGGACCCTCCCGGCGGGCGGTCAATCATGCTAACCAGTGAAACTTTGGCAAATGAGCGTAGTGAAGGACCATGAGTGAACTGCCCACAGGGCTGCACGAGCCCCAGCCTGAATCAGAGCCTGTGCAGAAAGACGCCGAGCTGACGCGCATCGTCGACGAGGAGTCCCGGGTGCTGGCCCGCGTCCAGAAACACCTCACCCATCGTCCGCTGCGTCGAACCGGCCGTACGGATTACGACAACGAGCTCGTCGCGCTGCGCGATCAGATCGGCGAGGCGAGGCTGGAGGACGTGCCCGCGCTCGTGGCTCAAATGGAGCGCCTCCAGCAAGTCGCAGCGCGCCGTGCAGATGTGAACACCGGGGAAGTCGACGCGGCGTCGCCTTACTTCGGCCGCATGGTCTTGCTCGAGGGCGAACGCAAGCGTGAAGTGCTGATCGGCCGGGCGACCTACCTCGATTCGCGCACGGGCGTACAGATCGTCGACTGGCGCGACGCGCCGGTCAGCCGCGTGTACTACCGCTACGAAGAGGGCGACGACTACGACGAAGTCTTCGGCGACCGCCTGGTCGAAGGCGAAGTGCTCACGCGCCGCAGCCTCGCGATCTCGAGCGGCATGTTGCGACGCATCGGTTGTCCGCAAGGCACGTTCATGTTGCGCGCCGATGGCCAGTGGGTGCGCGCCGGCGAGAGCACGCAGCTGCGAGGCGGGCAGGGCAGCGCGCCCAGGCCGTCCGACTACAAGCCTGTCGGCAAGCTCGGCGTGGCGGTCAACGGACAAGGCCGTGAAGACAAGCACTTGCCCGAGATCGCCGCGCTCATCGACAAGCGGCAGTTCGACCTGATCACGCGCCCAGACTCGGGCCTGGTGGTGATCCAGGGCGGCGCCGGCAGCGGCAAGACCACCATCGGTCTGCATCGCATGGCGTACCTGGCATTCCAGCAGCCCAAGCGCTTCCGCGCCGATCAGATGTTGATCGTGGTCTTCAACGACGCCTTGGCCCGCTACATCTCGTTCGTACTGCCGGCTCTGGGCGTGCCCGGCGTGCCCGTCACCACGTACAACGCGTGGGCACGCAAGCTGCGCGTTGCGCACCTCTCCGAGCTGCCGCGCGACTACACGGACGAGACGCCCGACGTGGTCGTGCGGCTCAAGAAGCATCCTGCGCTCTTGCGCATGATCGACGATCACATCGCGCTGCTCGACCAGCTCTGGCGCAGCTCCAAGCCGCACGCGCTGCGTGAGCGTCTGCGGGCGCTGCGCGCGTGGGCCGGCGACACCGAGCATCCGGTCCCGTTGCCGCTGCGCCATGCCATCGAGCGCGAGACCGCCGAATTCGAGGCGCATACCGACGTCGTCGGGATGTGGTCCGAGCTCTTGACCGACCGCGAGGCGCTGCGCGCCGGACTTTCGCGCTACGCCCCGGGCGAATGGAGCGACGGTCAAATCGCCGCCGCGTTCCGCTGGTGCGTCGCGCGCTGCGGTGAAGTCATGGCCGCGCTCGACATCGACGAAGACGTGCAGGAAGCGCGCAAAGGCGACTCGCAGCCGCCCGCGCGCGAGGCGCTCGAGTCGGACGTCGGCATCGACGGCCGCGACGAGACCGAAAGCGTGCTGCTCGACTGGGAAGACGACGCGCTGCTCCTGCGGCTGTATCAACGCCTGCGCGGTCCTTTGCAGCGTCACAAGGAGCCGCTGCGCTACGAGCACATCTTCGTCGACGAAGCCCAGGACTTGTCGCCGCTCGAGCTCGCAGTCGTGCTGCACACGGCGCGCGGCGAGAGCGTGACGCTGGCCGGTGACACCGCCCAGCGCCTGTACATGGACAACGGTTTCTCCGAGTGGCGCCGCGTACTGGACGAGCTGGGTTACGCGCACGTGTCGGTCGAGCCTCTGCGGATCAGCTACCGTTCGACTCACGAGATCATGGCCTTCGCGAACGACGTGCTGGGTGAGCTCGTCGACCCGCAGTCCGCGTCCGCGCCGCGCCACGGCGTGCCCGTCGAGCTCTTCAGCTTCGCGCATACGGGCGAGGCGGTAGGGTTCTTGGCCGAAGCGCTGCGCGCGCTGGTCCACGGTGAACCGCTCGCGTCCGTGGCCGTCATCGCGCGTACGCCGGAGCAGGCCGCGGAGTACGCGCGCGGGCTGCAGAACGCCGAGGTCCCGCACGTGCGCTTGATCGCAGAACAGGACTTCCCATTCCGGCCGGGCGTCGACGTCACCGACGTCCGGCAAGTCAAAGGCCTCGAGTTCGATTACGTGATCTTGGTGGAGGTCACCGCGAGCGCCTATCCCGAAGGGGCCGAATCACGCCACCTCCTGCACATTGCGGCTACACGCGCGGCGCATCAGCTGTGGATCGTGACCTCGGACCGGCCGTCGCCGCTCTTGCCCAAGGAGTTGTGCGAGCGCGGCTACTGAGACTGCGGGGCCCTCGCCATGCACGAGTCCAATGTCGCCCACGTGAGCCGCCCTGCGGGGCTCTTGGACCTGCCGGAGCACGCGGTCGTCTACCAGGACGAGGTGCTGATCGCTGTCGACAAGCCCGCGGGCATACCTTGCCAGTCTCCCGACGCCACGCAGCCGGATGATCTACCCAGCCTGGTCATCCGGCGCCTCGCGCGGCAACGTGGCGTGCCGGAAGCCAGCGTCTACCTGGGCACGCATCAGCGCCTCGACCAAGACACCTCCGGAGTGCTCGTCTACAGCCTCGATCGGCAGGTGAATGCGGCGCTCGCCGAACAGTTTGGCGAGCGTCAGGTTGAGAAGCGTTATCTCGCCGCCGTCAGCGGCACGCCTCCGCGGCCCGGCACGCTGCTCGAACACTGGCTCGTGCCGAACGGGGCAGGCGGCATGCGCGTGGGCCGCGCGTCGGAGTCCGGCGCCAAGCTCGCCCGCACGCACGTGCTGGAGGTCGAGACTCATGGCGACCGCAGTTTGCTGTACTTGAAGCTCGAGACGGGCCGCACGCATCAGGTGCGAGTCCAGCTCGCCGCTATCGGCTGCCCCATCGCGGGTGACCTCGTGTATGGTGATGTGCCCGCGCTCCGGCTCATGCTGCACAG
>Ga0315910_10004580_pt1 | contig 11523 bp, 10 predicted proteins | sample EdamamesoilMG_FD_204470 | JGI IMG/M metagenome (GOLD analysis project Ga0315910, IMG submission 204470) | Garden soil microbial communities collected in Santa Monica, California, United States - Edamame soil | ecosystem: Environmental > Terrestrial > Soil > Garden | place: USA: California...
GCACTATTTCGTGAACAACGGCCTCGAAGTCACGTTGGTGGAGTCGAGCGACATCGGAACGGTCGGCGTGGGTGAGGCCACTATCCCCGCGATCCGCGACTTTTTCCATTCGCTGGGCCTCGACGACTTCGAGGTCATGCGAGCGACGCAGGCGACCTGCAAACTCGGAATCGAATTCAAGGACTGGGCGCGCGTCGGAGAGTCGTTCTTTCATCCTTTCGGCGTGTTCGGTTCCCCTGCGCGCGACGTACCCTTCCACCAGTACTGGCTCAAGCTTCGAAAGCTCGGCGACCAGACGCCGTACGCCGACTACTCGCTGGCCGTCGTTTTGGCAAAGCAAAACCGCTTCAGCCGACCCGACCCGACGCCGCAATCGGGGCTGTCGATCTTCGATTGGGCGCTGCACTTCGACGCCGGCTTGTTCGCGGGCTTCCTGCGCGATTACGCGATGAAGCGCGGTGTACGCCGCCTCGATCGCAAGGTCGTCGCGGTAAATCTCCGTCCGGAGGATGGCTTCATAGAATCGCTCACGCTCGAGGGCGGTGAGCGCCTGGCCGGTGAGCTGTTTATCGATGCCACGGGTTTTCGAGGCCTGCTCATCGAGGGCGCGCTGCACACGGGATATGAGGACTGGACGCGCTGGTTGCCCTGCGATCGCGCCGTTGCCATCCCTTGCGCGCGCACCGGCGAGCTGACCCCTTACACGCGCGCGACTGCGCTCGATGCGGGATGGCAGTGGCGCATTCCGCTGCAGCATCGCATGGGAAATGGATATGTCTATTGCAGCCAGTTTCTCAGCGACGATGCCGCGGCCGCGACGCTGCTTCGGAATCTCGAGGGTGAGCGACTCGCGGAGCCCAATTTTCTCCGCTTCACCACCGGTCATCGGCGCATGTTCTGGAACCGTAATTGCGTGGCGATCGGACTCGCGGGCGGATTTCTCGAGCCACTGGAATCGACCAGTATTTCGCTTATCGAGACTGGCATCGAAAAACTTCGGCGCCTGTTCCCGGACAAGACCTTCAACCCGGCACTCGCAGATGAGTTCAATCGCAGCTCGACGCTCGAGTTCGAGCGCCTGCGCGATTTCCTGGTATTCCACTACAAGGCCACCGCTCGCGAGGACAGCCCGTTGTGGCGTGAATGCCGTGCGATGGCGATTCCCGAAACTCTCGAGCACAAGATGCGACTGTTTCGGACGCGCGGATTTCTGGTTCGCTACGAATGGGAAACCTTCTACGACCCGAGCTGGATGGCGCTTTACACGGGCTTCGATTACCTGCCGGAAAGTTACGACCCGCTGGCTGACTACTTCGACGTGGACGAATTGCGCCGCACGCTCGCGGGCATGCGACAGAACATTGCGGCGGCGGCCGCATTGACACCCACTCATGCTGCCTTCATTGCGAAACATTGCGCGGCGCCGGACATGCAAATGTCGAAGTCGCGGCTTACCGCGTGAGCGCCCGCAATACAGTCGGGCACATCGTCATCGTCGGTGGTGGCACTGCCGGTTGGATGGCCGCTGCCGCGCTCGCGCATTTCTGGCGCCGGCATCCGCACCGACGGATCACGCTGGTGGAGTCCAGCGAGATTGGCACGGTGGGTGTCGGTGAAGCGACCCTGCCCACGATCCGGGGCTTCAATTCCGGCATTGGCATCGACGAGCTGGATTTCGTGCGCAAGACGCAGGCCACCTTCAAGCTCGGCATCGAGTTCGAAGACTGGAATCGGGTCGGCGAGAAATTCTTCCATCCCTTCGCACCGTATGGCGTCAAGGTCAATGGGGCCTCCTTTCATCACGTCTGGTTGCGCGCGCGCGAGTTGGGTGAGCGCACTTCGCTGGGCGAGTATTCCTTGCCCACGGCAATGGCGGCATTCGGCCACTTCGCCCAGCCCGCGCGTCAGCCTGCGGCAGCCTTCGCCAACTTCGCTTACGCCTATCATTTCGATGCCGCGCTCTACGCACGCTACTTGCGTGACTACTCGTTGACGCGCGGCGTGCTACTGGTCGATCGCAGGATCGTGGATGTGAGTCTTCGCGGCAGCGATGGTTATATCGATGCGGTGGTGCTCGAAGGCGGCGAGCGGATCGAGGGCGATCTGTTCATTGATTGCTCGGGTTTTCGCGGGCTGCTCATCGAAGGGTCGCTGAAGACCGGGTACGAGGATTGGACCCACTGGCTACCCTGCGACCGCGCGGTGGCGATGCCCTGTGAATCCAGCGGCCCTCCCACGCCTTACACGCGGGGCAGCGCGCGCGAAGCGGGGTGGCAGTGGCGAATTCCGTTGCAGCACCGCATGGGCAACGGCTACGTCTACTGCAGCCGGCACATCAGTGATGATGAGGCGGTGGCGCAACTGAAAACCCGGCTCGAAGGAGCGCCGCTCGCCGAACCAAACCTGCTGCGCTTCACGACCGGGCGTCGCAAGCTGTTCTGGAACCGCAACTGCGTGGCGCTCGGGCTGGCCGGTGGATTCATCGAGCCCCTCGAATCGACCAGCATCGCTCTCATCCAGTCCGGGATTGCCAAACTACTCACATTCTTTCCCGACGACGGCTTCGTGCAGGTCGATGTGGCTGAAGCAAACCGCGTGATGCGCGAGGAATACGAACGCATCCGCGATTTCATCATCCTTCACTACAAGGGAACGCACCGTGACGACACCCCGCTTTGGCGTGAGAGCCGTGAGATGCCGATCCCAGAGACACTGCAACACAAGATCGACCTGTTCGCGAGCCGTGGCCACGTGGTCGAGTACGCGGGCGAATCCTTCGAGGAAGCCAGTTGGGTCACGATGTACTCAGGCTTCGGCATCCTTCCCGCGCGCCATGACCCGCGTGTCGACGACACGGACGAGGCATTGCTTACACGGCAACTCACGCAGTTGCGCGCCACCATTCATTCCGCCGCAAAGGCCGCGCCGACGCACGCCGCATACATCGCGCGCCACTGCGCGGCGCCGGCTTGACCATTACCACATGTGCACATTCACACATCCGAGGGGAGATACGATGGAACGTACAAGAATCATTCGACACGCCCGCTGGATCTGGCTGGCCTGCGCCGCGGGAATGTTCGCAGCGGCCGGCGGCCAGGCCACGGCCGGCGATCGCGGCCATGACCACGATTCCGATCGCAGGGGACGAAGCCCGTTCGTCGTCCGCGAAGGGTTCCACCTCTATCTTCAGGGCCGCCCGTTTCGTTTCGCGGGGTCCAACAACTACTACCCTATCTACAAGTCGCCATTGATGGTCACGGCCCTGCTGGACAAAGCCGCCGCCAGCGATTTCGCAGTCATGCGAGTGTGGTCCACCGTCGTCATTGGCAATCAGGACGGCAGCAATTCCGTGGATGGAATCAAGGAAGGCGTCTACACGCATTTCTGGGACGGCGCCGCGCCGGCATTCAACGACGGGCCGGACGGATTGCAACGGCTCGATCTCGTGGTCGCGGAGGCGGGCAAGCGAAAACTCAAACTGATCCTGCCGCTCGTGAACAACTGGAACGAGTTCGGGGGCATGAACCAGTACGTGCGGTGGCGAGGGGGCCAGTATCACGACGACTTCTATACGGATGCGACGATCAAGGGCTGGTACAAGGCCTGGATCGCGCATCTCCTGAATCGCAAGAATTCGATCACGGGCATCAAGTACAAGGACGATCCCACGATCATGATGTGGGAGCTGGCGAACGAGCCGCGGTGCATCGGCAGCGGGGGAGCGAATGGCTATCCGCGCTCGCCGAGCTGCTCGACCGACACGCTGGTCTCCTGGGCAGGCGAGATGTCGCGCTACATCAAGAGTATCGACAAGAACCATCTCGTATCCGTGGGCGATGAAGGATTCCTTTGCCTGCCGAATGGCACTGACTGGACCGACAACTGCAGCGAGGGCGTGGACAGCTACGCGTTCGCCGCGCTCCCGCATGTGGACGCGATGTCCGTGCACCTGTATCCCGACGCGGATTCCTGGGGTAAGACGCCGGAGTGGGGTACAGAGTGGATTCTCAAGCACACGTTGAAAGCCAAGAAGCTTCGCAAGGCTGTCTATCTAGGTGAGTTCGGGACCAAGTCGAAGGACGTGCGCAACCCCGTGTACTTCGAGTGGACGCGTGCGATGTTCTACAGCGGGGCCAACGGCGGGCTCTACTGGATTCTGTCGGACGTGCAGGACAACGGCACCCTCTATCCCGACTACGACCGGTTGACCGTCTATTGCCCGAGCCCCGTGTGCACGACCATGAGCAACTTCTCGGCGCGCATGACGACGGGACGAATCCTCGGATTCCCGCCCGTCGCGGATGATGACGCCGCCGAAGGCGCATTCGGCGCGAGTGTGACGCTCACACCGACGGCGAACGATGTGGCCTATCTGGGCCACAAGCCTGTCCCCTCGACGATCGACCTGGATCCTTCCACCAGCGGCCAACAGACTGTTCTCACCAATGCGGCCGGAACCTTCCAGCTCGCCAATGGAAGCGTCAGTTTCACACCGGTCGCGGGTTTCCAGGGAGACGCGCAGGCTAGCTACACGGTTCGCGACACGAGCGGCCGCAAGTCGAACGTGGCTCAAGTGCGCGCGAAAATCCTGCCTGACCCAGACGGCGCGACATTGCTCTATTCGTTCGAGAACGATACGCAGGGATGGGCGCCCGCAAGCTGGCAGACGGACGCCGGAATAACCGCACGGGTGACCGACTTCGCAACGCAAGGCGCCGCGAGCTTGCTGGTGACCGCGACCGGCGGCGGGTGGTTTGGCCTGAACGTCGCCGAAGAAGTGCTCGACATATCCGGCAAGACGCAATTCAAGTACGACCTGCGCACACTCGCCGCGGGAACCTCTGTCAACATCGCAATCCAGGATCGCAACTGGCTGTGGTGCGAAGGTAGTTGGGGCTGGCAGAACCCCGACACGACCGCGACGGTGGCCTTTGACCTCGCGGCCCTGACAGGCAACGGCGCCCCCTGTGCGATCGAGAATTTCAGCGATGTGAATGCGATCTGGATCTACATCGGAGCCGGCGTGAGCGCAAACATAGACAAGGTCCGCGCCGAGTGATGATGCCTGCCCAGGTCCGACCTTGCGCCCGTCTACTTCGGGCGCAAGGTTAGGCCATTCGATTCTTCATTGCGTTTACGCAGGCGGATTGCAATTTCCCGGAGTCTTGGCGGTGACAGAATGGCGGTTTGAATTCGGCTTCGTTCCGGTGAGCGCGGTGCCCCGCCATTGGGCTCTGGGTCATCTCTCATCCAAGATATTGGAAGCCGACAGAGTGGGGTCGTGGGAGGGAGTGCGGTTTCCCGACTCGCTCGTCAAAAGCCTCGACAGCTTCCTGCCGGATTTCCGCAGGATCAATGATTCGTTAATGCGCTGGGGAAACGGGAACGACGTGTTCATTGACGTCTCCGTCGAAGGTGATCGGCTGGTGAACGTCATTGTAGCGCTCGACCTTCGAGTGCCTTGCTTGACCTACATATCTGAACTTTCGTTGATCGCCAATCGGCAGCATTGGCTCGCAATCACGACCGACGGCAGAACATTCCGTCCGACTGTTCGCCGCTTTTTGGCGGAGATTCAGGTTTCTTCGGCCATGCGATGGATTCGAGGTCAATCAACGACTTCGAGTCTCGGTGCGCCAGAAGCAACGATGAATCACGACCTGCGCTCACAAAAGGTTGGAAAGGGCTCAGCAATCCACTGACGATTTGAAAACGGGATTGCGCATTTGATCGCGAAGATCCGACGTTACCGACACGCAATCGGACTCGGCCGAACAGAAGCCTGTTTCAGTCACGCTCGGTTTCCTGCGCCCTGATGTAATCAACGAGCTCAAATTCCTTCCAAGGCATTTCTTGAAGGTGCTCGACGCCGAAGTCCCAGAGAAGGTCGAGCGGCAAAACCGACCTGCATCGAAACGAATGACGGGCTGGATACGTCATGAAATTCACGAATTTGCATCCAAGGTGAGGAAGTACGCGCAGTCACCACGTTCCGCCGTCCACAGGTGGTAGATGTCGGGCAGGTGTTTCATCGGAGCGTGTTCGGCAAGCTGGTGAAAACGCAAAATGTCACCGAGGCCCTCGACTGAGGGGTTCGGAAGCTCCGGCAGAAGCTGCACGAACCGCTCTGCTGCTTCAGCCGTGAGTCCCAGGAGGAATACGCAAAATTCCTGCATCGCGGCGCGTTGGAGGTATTCCTCGATTGGCAACTGTTGGAAGAAAGAACGATCTATCGGCGGCGGAATGTCGAGGACCTGCAGGCCAGCGAATAGATCTCCCATCGTGCCATGCCCACCCCCGGTCGGACAGGCTTCGAACTTGAGCTCACGAGAGGTCGCGAGCGAAATCTTGTTCTCCAAGACAAGCCGACGAATTGTTGGCAGCGCGAGGATCTGCGAAGCCCGCTCAGGCTGGTCGACATTCGGAAGAGGGCGCCGGCTCATTATCGCAGTGTCAGTTGTAACGACGTGATCACGCCCATTACATTCATGACGTCAGGGCGCAGCCTTCTGATCGAGAGTGCTGCCGCCACCATGTTTGTGAGCGCGAACTACAAAGAAGTTCAGGCGGTACAAGAAGTGTGATGCATGGAGTCGCAACCGATGCATACTTGCTGGGCATTTGGATGACCATCGGATCGCCAAGATCGCTTTTTTACCCAGGGTATTTCCTGAGGTATGAATAATTCTGAAGATTCTAAAATTCTATTAGAAACATCTGGTTCGGGAGTCGATATGGATCTCTCTCTCCCGCCAATTCTGAAACTCGGCCAACGTAGTCCTCATCCGTCCGCGGGCAGGTCAGTGTTGGGTTTCGCGCGAAATTCGGCCGCTACTCCTGACCCTCACGCAGCAATCGCTGTCGTCATCCTCGAGTGCCCGCAAGTCCCGTGGACCATGCGCACGCCTTCGCAATTTCCCGCCCTATTGCGCACGAGCTGGCGCGACCCTCCTAAGCAGCAGGCACTACCCGGCGACGATGACGATCGCCGCACCCACGCCACTCAGGAAATGGTGATTGGCATCGATTCGTGCCACGGCGATGAACCAGGGAACCAACCGCAATGCCCACCACCAGCGCGGGAATAGATAGACCATCGGGAGTAACAGACCGAAGTAGAACCCTGAGTGGCCGGACGGGAACGCGGTGCCGCCCACGAACCAGGCATCGCTCCAGCCGCCACTCTGCAGCTGCACGATGCCGACAAACAATGCATCGCGACCGAGGATGCAGGCGGCTGAGCCGTCGCCCGAGGGGGCGAGTTAAGTAGGGTTACCTATGCACCCAGGAGCGCTCCTGATGTGCACGCTTTCTCGAAGCCGCAAGATCCTCTTCTGGCCGCAAAGGAAGTGAACATGCGCTCGAAAATGGACCCCGCGGGTTTCGGGTCAGTAGTGATCTTTTTCCACTGGATGATGCTGCTGCTCATCGTGGCGGTGTATGCGTGCATCGAGCTTCGCACCCTGTACCCCAGGGGAAGTGAGATTCGCGAGGCGCTGAAGACGTGGCACTTCATGCTCGGGATGGCTGTCTTCGCGTTGATCTGGCTGCGACTCGCCGCCCGGCTCTTGACGACCGTTCCGCCGATCACGCCCAAGCCTGCACTGTGGCAACGGCGCGTTGCCCAGGTTTCTGAGCTCGCGATGTATGCATTCATGGTCGCGATGCCGCTGCTCGGATGGTTGATCCTGAGTGGCGAAGGCAAGCCCGTGCCGTTCTTCGGCCTGCAACTGCCCGCCCTGATCGGCGAGAACGAGGCGCTGGCAAAGCAGCTCGAGGAGGTTCACGAACTCGTGGGCGATGCCGGCTACTTTCTAATCGGCATCCATGCCCTTGCCGCCCTGGCTCATCACTACATCCAGCGCGACAACACGCTTACCCGGATGTTGCCGGCTCGACGGCGGAGCTGAAGAGGGCCCGGGCGCGCCTGGGTTCCTCGACGCCTCGCAAAGCCCGGCGACCGCCGAACGTCTGTATGCTGCGGGGCGCACCGACCGAGCCTTCGGGCACGATGAGAACGTCGCAACGGGCTTCATGAAGAACCCGGTTGGCAACGCTGCCAACCAGGGCGCGTCGCAGGCGACCGCCACCGCGGGTGCCCATCACCATCAGATCCGGTGAGAAGTATTCGATCGCCCGCAAGATGCCCGGCGCCGCCGACATCTGCTCTATATGGATGTCATATTGCGCGGCGTCACCACTCTCATGATTGAGCAGCTCGCGCATCGATTGATTCGCCTCGCGCCTCCAGTTCTCCGCGTATCGCGCAACCGTTTCCAATCCGACGTCCGCGGAGTGCAGCATTCCCTCGTAGGGTGGCTTGTGAGCATGCACCACCGTCGCGTCCACATCCGGCGTGAGCACGAGCGACTCGGCCGCACGGATGGCGGAAGCCGACGCATCCGACGCGTCGAGCGCCAGCAGCACGCGACGATAGGGCTGTGACGCCTCGTCGCGAACGACCAGGACCGGATAGTTTCTCGCTGCAAGCGCCTTCTCCGCGATGGTGCCTTCGAGCGCATCGTGCAGCGGGCGCTTGCGATGCGGACCCAATACCAGGAGGCGGGCCTGCGACTGCGCCGCGGTGTCGAGAATGATCTTTGCGGCATTGCCGGCATGCACGCCCACATTCGGAGCGCGGCGCGCGCGCCACCGGGGCGGACGGATTCGCATTTGCAGGTTGGAAGAGGCCCCTTGAAGCGTTTGCTCCAATGCCTGTTGCGATTCACCGGGCACGACCACGTGCAAAAGCGTGAGGTCCGCGTTCAACTGATCCGAGAGGATTCCGGCACGCTCGATGGCCGGGTCGCTCTTGGTCAGAAGATCGGTTGCACAGAGAATTTGCATGCTCACCTCCAGGTCAGATCCGCGCGGGTTCAATCCACCAGCGCACCGGCATAGGCCTCGCGGGCGGGAAGACCCGGCGGTTCCGCAGGCGGTCGCACACTTTCGACGCGCAGGCGCCGCAGGCCCCCGGGCATCTGCCACTCGACCTCATCGCCGGAGCGATAACCGAGCAACGCCGTTCCCAGTGGGGCCAACACCGAGATGCGGCTGGCGCTCGCGTCGGACTCATGTGGAAGCACCAGCGTCAGATCACGGCGCTCGCCGCTGACGAGGTCGAGCACCCGGATGCGTGTGTGAATGGTGATCACATCGGCGGGCACTTCGCTGGATTCCACGATGCGTGCCCGTTCGAGCTCTTCGGCCAGCTCCTGCAGATGAGCCAGATCGCGCTCCGCGGGTGCCCGCGCCGCGAGCAATACGTGCAATCTCGCCGCGTCCGTTCGCGTGATGACAATGGGGCGAAGCCGCTGACTGCCTCGAGCGCTCATGCCGCCTGCCCATCGGGCGGCGGCGTCTCGATGGGCTCATAGTGACTGAGCCACATTGCGTGCTGCGCGGAGCCGGCAGTGAGTTTCTCGAGATCCGAGCGGTAGCCCAGCAGGGCTGCCAGTGGGGCGCGCGCCTGGACCAGGCATTGCGCAGGTTCGACATCGCAGCTGACGATCATCGCCTCTCGATCGATGAGATCGGCATTCACGGCGTCGAGATGTCTGGGAGCGCAGCGGATACTCAGTGCCATCCACGGTTGCTCGAGCGAACTGCCCTGGTGATAGCGGACAGTGGGTGGCCCGATGCGCAGATTCGGGCCGTAGAGGTCCGTCAGTATGACGATTGCCGCATCGATGGCGTCTTCGGTTTCGGCGCGAATGGCCAATCCCTGGTGCGACGCGATGACTTCCACGTCTTCGCGTACCAGGAAATGCTGCTGAGCATTTCGTGCGAACGTCAACTGAAACGGCTCGACCAGATGCGAACACAGTCGCTCCAACGGGAACTCGGGATGACTCGCGCGCTTCACGTGCAGCGTGGTCACGGGCGTGGACGACGAGTCGCGACCAATGCGATGCAGCGGCACACCCGCTGTCTTGGCGGTCTCGATCTGCTCATGATGTTTCAGTCGCATGGTTCCGCTCTCCCTGTGTCGGTGGTCTGCAGGCATCCAGTGACCCGGATTCCGCCCGGTTCCTCGTCCGGCCTGGTTGCGGCGCCGATCGAGTTCTTGAGGTACTGCGGCAACGCGAACGATGCCCTGTGCACTTCCGGGGTGTAGTAGTTGGTGGCGATGCCCGCATCGGCGAAGCGTGCCGCGACTACCTCGGGCGACGGCGCATCCGGGCTCAGGACATTGCTGGCCCAGCCAATGGCGATCGGCCCGCCGAACGTACTCGGGACCGGCACCAGGTAGGCCGAGACCCGCGGAAAAGCGGCAACCAGGCGCTTCATCGCCGCCGAGAAGGCGAGCGGCCGCAGAAAGGGCACGCCGAGCCGGGTGATGAGCAGGCCTCCCGAAGCCAGGCATCCGCGCGCGTCGCGGAAGAACTTCTGGGTCAGGTGCGCGACGTTCATGCCGACGGGTTCGGGCAGATCCACCAGGATCACATCGAAGCGCTCATCGGTCGTGGCCAGGAACTCGGCACCATCGATGTTGCGCAGCTCGAAGCGGACGTCTTCGAAAACCGGCGCGTTGACGCCGGTGAAACTCGAACGCGCGAGCTTCGAAGTCAGGCCATCGTTTTCAACCTGCACCAGCTCGCGGACGCCGCGGTGCTTGAGCACTTCCTCGGCAAGTCCGAAGTCCGCTCCTCCCACGATCAGCACGCGCTCGACGCCGCCGTGGGCGAGCAGCGGCAGGTGACTCATCATCTCGTGATAGATGAACTCGTCCGCGCTGCTCGAGCGCAAGGCGCCACCGACCAACAGCAGGCGGCCGAAGTGCGCGTTGTCGATCACGAGGGTTTCATTCGCGCCATTCTCGACGCGACCGACGATGCGATCGGCCTCGAAGGTGATTTCCACACCAGGCGCGACCTGCTGCACGAACGCGCCCGCGGGCCTCGAGGGATGTTCGAAGTGTCCTGGCATGAGATGGGCTCGCGTTTGCATGGGGGGATGGTGCGATCCGGCGCCGGTTAGATCAATTTGAATTACTCTGAGATTTGTTTTGGTTTTCTCGAAGAGATATCGTCGAGCCCGCAAATTCCGATTCGCGCGCCAACGCGCCGGGGAGTACCAATGGCGGCGGTGAGACGGCTCAACTATCAGCATCTTCTCTATTTCTGGGCCGTCGTGCGGACCGGCAGTCTCACGCGTGCCTGCCAGGAACTGTCGCTGTCGGCCCCGACGATCAGCATGCAGTTGCGCACACTCGAGGAGCGGCTGGGGGAGAAACTGCTCGCGAAATCGGGACGCGCGCTCGTGCCGACCGAGGTGGGGCGGCTGGTGTTCAGTTATGCCGATGAAATCTTCGGGCTGGGGCAGGACCTGATGGAGGCGCTCGAGCATCGACCCACCGCGCGACCACTGCGCCTCGTGGTGGGGATCGATGACGTCGTGCCGAAGGAAATCGCGTACCGGATCCTCAAGCCCGTACTGGCGCTCAAGCGACCGGTTCGCCTGTCCTGCCGAGAAGGGACCCTGGAACGTCTCGTCGCGGACCACGCGCTGCACCAGGTC
>Ga0315910_10004581_pt1 | contig 11520 bp, 10 predicted proteins | sample EdamamesoilMG_FD_204470 | JGI IMG/M metagenome (GOLD analysis project Ga0315910, IMG submission 204470) | Garden soil microbial communities collected in Santa Monica, California, United States - Edamame soil | ecosystem: Environmental > Terrestrial > Soil > Garden | place: USA: California...
CGTGTATTGCTCGGGATCCCAGTTGTGGGTGAGCTCGATCGCGCAGTCCTCTTGGCCCTCCGCGGCGACGAACACGAGCGTGAATCGGCCCGCCTCAACGTCGACTCGCTTGACCTCTTTCAAGCCGAGCTTGTTGCAATAGAAGTCGAGCGAGTTTTCGAGGTTGCTGACGCGCACCATTGTATGCAGATACCGCACGACCTATTCTCCTTGCGAGTCGTTGCTTCTTGAGAAGCTCACGACTATACCCAAGGCCATGTCGGCGTTCATAGGCGCTGCATTGAGTTGACGCGCGCACGCATCATCTTCGTCCCCGGGTTGAACCCCAAGCCGCCGCCGGAAATCTTCCGGCCGCAACTTGCCCGCGTCCTGCATGCCTCGCTCGAGCGCGTGCGGCCGCGCGCGGCCGAGTGGCTCGCCGCGAACGACTCGCAGTTCGAGCTCGTCGCTTGGACCTATCTATTCCACGGCGCGCACCGCGACATCAGCGTGGACCTGCCCGGCATCGAGCGGCTGCTCGTGCAGACCGAGGCGTCATCCGACGACTTGCGCGAGCTGAACGCTTGGCCGCGCCGCGCGCTGCGCTGGGCGCATCTCGCCGGCGATACCTGGCCGTTTCTCGGCCGGCGATTTGCCTCGGCACCTACGCGCCGCCTCATGCACGAGGCGACGCGGTACCTAAAGGATCGCGACGGCGTGGGCGCGGAAGTGCGAGCCGCGGTGCGCGCGACGCTGGAGGCGGCTTGGCGCCGGGGCGAGAGCGTGCTGCTGTTCGGTCACAGCTTGGGGTCCGTCATCGCGTACGACACGCTGTGGGAGCTGACGCACGTGCTCAAAGCGAAGGGCGAGGTCAGCTTGCTGATGACGTTCGGCAGCCCGCTCGGGACGCACTTCGTGCAGCGCTCAGTGATGGGCGCGAAGAAGGTCGGCGCGGCGCGCTATCCGCACGACATTCGACGCTGGGTGAACATGACGGCGCGCGGCGATATGACGGCGCTGCAGCCGCGCGTGAAGCCGTTCTATCACGAGATGCTCGATCTGAAGCTGATCGACTCGATCGAGGACTTCGTCGAGTTCGACAACTTCTTCCGCAACAACCTCGGCCTAAACCCCCACGAAGCCTACGGCTACCTAGCCCAACCGCTGCTAGCCGAAATCGTCGGCGACTGGATCGAACGTTCGGTTTCCTAAGAGCCGTGCCCGCGAGATCGCTCATCGCAGGCGAGCCGCCGCTGCGAGAGGGCGCTTTCGGCACCGCCGTGAATACATCCCTGTAGGCTGCGTACGCGACGTCCTGTCGCGTACGCTGCCGAAAGCGCCCTCTCACATCGACGGCTCGCGTTTACGGTTGGCAGCGCGCGCTCGCGCAGCGTGACCCATCGGTAAGTTCCGGGCTTCGATTGCGAGAGCCCTTCCCGAGACCGTCGGCGCACAGGGACGTGCGCCGACGAGCCCCAGGGAAGGTCTTCCGGCGTGTCTCGGGAAGGGCTCTCGCAAGCGGAGCTCGGAACTTCCACGACGCGATCTCGCTAGGGTTATTGGGAGGGGGCGGACTCGAGTTGGGGCTCGATGATGACGTCGATGCGGCGGTTGCGCTCGCGGCCCTGCTCGGTGTCGTTGTTCGCGATCGGCTGCGTCTCGCCGTAGCCGACCGCGCTGATTCGAACCGCCGGCATTTGCAGCTGGTTCGTCAGGAACGCGCCGACAGCCTCCGCGCGTCGGCGTGACAGCGCGAGATTGTTCTCGTCGCCGCCGTACGAGTCCGTATGCCCCTCGATCGTGATCTGCGAGCGCGGGAACACGTCGGCCGCCTGCTTCAATTTCTCGAGCAGCGCGCGATATTGCGGCCGCACGACGTCTTGACCGCTCTGGAACGTGAGGCCCACTAGCCTAATGACCATGCGGTTGCCTTCGCGCGAGACGCGCGCCTCGTCGCGCCCGAACATGTTCTCGATCGCCGCGAACTGCTCGCGAATACGCTCCTCGGCCTCGAGCCGCTGCACGAGCGCGACCCGCTCCTGCGACACTCCGCCGAGGCGCTCGTCGAGATCGCGGATCTCTTCCTCGAGCGCGCCGACGCGCGCACGCGAATCCGTCAGGTCGCGCTCGGATTGAGCGGCTTGCTCGCGCAGCCCTTCGATGTAGGCGACGAGGTCCGCGACGACGGGCTCGATGCCCTTGTCGAGCTGCGCGGCTTTGTCGGCCGCGGCGCTGATCTCCGAAAGCGGCTCCTCGTAGCTCAAGATCAAGTCCTCGGTGGTTTGATCTTGGCCGCGCAGCTTGTCGATGAGGCCTGCGAGATAGATCGCGTGCCGCGCCTCGTAATTTGCCTGTTGTGCGAGGCTGCGCGGCAAATCGGTGTCGTAGCGGTTGTTGCTGAGCTCGCGCTCCGCTTCGGCGAGCAGCGACCGCGCCTTCTCGTAGGTGCGCGGCGCGAAGCGGGGGACTCGGGCCTGATCGGCCTCGGCGAGCAGCGCGCGCGTCTGGCTCAGGTACTGCGCTTTGATCGCCGTGAGCTCGGCATCGCGAAACAGCGCTTCCGCTTCGTCGGCGCGGCTGCGCGCGCCCCGGATGTCGCCCGACTCGAGCCGCCGTGCGGCGGAATCGAAGCTCTCGCCAGCCTCGGCCCAAAGCTCCGCTGCGAACGTCGACGCGTTCGCATTGGTCGCGTCGGCCCGCGTCTTGATGACGGCCGCGAGCGTCACGTTGGCAATCTCGGCCGCTTCGCGAGCCTCGGTGAAGGAGCGCGTCGCCGATGCGAGCGTGCTGCGAATCCGTTCCATGTTGCGGCCGCGCGCAAGGTCGGCCTCAGCGGCCGCGTAAGACTCGGTCCCCCGCCCGAACGCCGCGGGCGACAGCAAGTCAGCGCTGGCCGCGCGCGCCTGCTCGAGCGCGCGGTCGGCTTCGGTAAAGAGCGTGGCCCGCAGATCCTGCTGAGCAGGAGCAGGCGCCGCGAATGCGGCGAGCAAGCAAGCGAGTGCGGCGAATCGAGTGAGAGTCATCGAGCGCTCCAAAGTAACGCCTTCTCTACATGCCGTGGGGAAAATATGTCAAGAGCGAGGAGCCGGCTGAATTTCGCAACATATTGCACCGATTCGGCGCGTGTGCGTGCGCCGCCGGCCGGCAAACTGTGCAGGCAATCACAGACCACCCGCGGCCCACTCCCTACACTCCCGTTCCATGGGCGTTAAGTACTACACGCACTTCGTGCTGACGGGCGAGGCAGCGGCCGGCTCGGATCAGGAATTCAGCGGAGTCGTGGAAGTCAACCAAGCGACTGATCAGCGCTACGAGACGAAAGAGATCGAAGCATTGCTTGCGCGCAATTTCGATCTGCGGTCCGGTGACGTGCGCCTGATCAATTGGGCTCGCTTGCAGTAGCGAACGGTTTCCCCCTGTGACTCGCCCGGCTTCGGCCGGGCTTTTTTTTGGTGCCGCATTTTTTGGCGCCTCAATCGTAGCGAACATTCGACAGCGTGTGCCGACGCTCGCCCTCGGGCGTGCTGACTACGATTTCGGCACCCAGACCCTTGCCGAGCACGGCGCGGCCGAGCGGGGAATCGACACTGACGTAGTCCGGTGCGCCATCGATCTCGTCGGGGCCCACCAGCCGATACGCGTGCTTGCCGCCGTCCGACGCAAGCTCGAACCACGCGCCGAAGAATACCTTGCTCGTGTCCGACGGCAGGTGATCGACGATGCGGATGCTCTCGAGGCGCTTGCGCAAGTAGCGCACACGGCGGTCGATCTCCGCGAGCTGCTTCTTGCCGTAGATGTACTCGGCATTCTCGGACCGATCACCTTGCGCCGCGGCTTCGGCGACGGCGCGCGTCACGGCCGGCCGCTTGATGCGCCACAGCTCGTCGAGCTCGCGTTTGAGCCGCGCAGCGCCTTCCGGCGTGATGTATTTCGCACTCGGTGGCCGCGGTGCGCGATACCGGCCCATAACACCCCGTTCGCTCGACGTGAGATAATTCCTCACAACATCTTCGATGTTAACAAGCACGATGACCGAATTTCGCGGCATCCCCGTCGTGACCACCGGTACGAAGTACCAAACCGAGCAGGGGTTCGCTGCCATCAAGAACGGCGTGAAAGCGCGCGCGGATCGCCAACAGGCGCCGCGCGAGCCGAAGCCCGCGTGGCTGAAAGCCCGAATTCCGAGCGGTGAGCGCTTCGAGCGCTTGCGCTCGACCGTGCGCGAGCACCGGCTCGCCACGGTTTGCGAAGAATCGATCTGTCCGAACATCGGTGAGTGCTGGAACAACGGCACGGCGACGATCATGTTGATGGGCAAGGTGTGCACGCGCGCCTGCCAATTCTGCGCCGTGGACACCGGCAATCCGCACGGCTGGCTCGACCCCGACGAAGTAGAGAACTCGGCGCGCACCGTCGAGCTCATGGGCTTGGGATACGTCGTGCTGACCTCCGTCGATCGCGACGATCTTCCCGACGGCGGCGCACGGCACTACGCCGATTGCATCCGAGCGATCAAGGCGCGCTGCCCGCACACGGCTGTCGAAGCGTTGACGCCGGATTTCGCCGGCAAGCTCGCCGACGTCGCGACGGTCGTCGATTCCGGCCTCGACGTGTTCGCGCAGAACCTGGAAACCGTGGAACGTCTCACCGCGAAAGTGCGCGACGCGCGTGCCGGCTATCGGCAAACGCTCGAGGTGCTCGCGTTCGCGAAGCGGCATCGACCTCACGTCCTGACGAAGTCGAGCCTCATGCTGGGCCTTGGCGAGACCGACGACGAGATCGTCGCGTCGCTCGATGACCTGAAAGCGGCGGGTGTCGACATCGTGACCTTCGGCCAATACTTGCGGCCGACGCCGAACCATCTGCCCGTCGAACGCTACGTGACTCCCGAGCAATTCGAGCTATATCGGCGCTTGGGCCTCGAGCGCGGTTTCCTCGAGGTCGTCGCCGGGCCGCTCGTTCGCTCGAGCTATCGCGCCGACCGGGTGTTCGAGAAGAACAACGTCGGGCTCGCCCCCTAAGTGAGCGAGTTTCTCGCCGCGTACGGTCTATTCCTCGCCGAGCTCGCGACCTTCGCGCTAGTGCTCGTCGTCCTCATCCTCGTCATCATCGCCTCACGGCGGCGCGGGCACGCCGAAGGGCTCGTCGTCGAGCACCTGAATCGGCAGTTCGAGGACTCTGCGGACGGGCTCAAACTCGCAATCGAAGGCAAGGGCCGCCACAAAAAGGCCCTGAAAGCGCGGCAAAAGGAGCGCAAGCGCGAGGACAAGGCGCGCAGCAAGGAAGGCAGCACGAAGCCCCGCCTGTTCGTGCTGGACTTCAAGGGGGACCTGCGCGCCAGCGCCGCGGCATCATTGCGCGAGGAGGTCTCGGCAGTGCTGCGTGTAGCGACCCAGGGCGAGCAAGTCCTCGTGCGGCTCGAGAACTCCGGCGGCACCGTTCACGAGCACGGCTTCGCCGCTTCTCAGCTGACACGCCTGAAGCAGCACGGCTTGAAGCTCATCGTCGCCGTCGACAAGGTTGCGGCAAGCGGCGGCTACCTCATGGCCTGCGTGGCCGATCGGTTGATCGCCGCGCCGTTCGCGATCGTGGGCTCGATAGGTGTGCTCGCGCAGGTGCCGAACTTTCATCGCTTGCTCGAAGAGAAGGGCGTCGATTTCGAGCAGATCACGGCGGGGCGCTACAAACGCACGCTGACGATGTTCGGCGAGAACACCGACGAAGGGCGCGCGAAGCTCAAAGAGCAAGTCGAAGAGATTCACGAGCTATTCAAAGCGCAGATTCGCGAGCATCGGCCGCAAGTCGACATCGAAGCCGTCGCCACGGGTGAACATTGGTACGGTGTTCGCGCGCTCGAGCTCAAGCTCGTCGACGAGCTCCAGACGAGCGACGACGTGCTGCTCGAGGCTGCGAAAGATCACGACATCTACCACATCGCTTACAAGCGCCGCCGTAGCCTGCAAGAGCGCGTTTTGGGCGGCGCCGAGAGTCTCCTGACGCGCTGACGAGTTATGTAGAAGCATGGCCCGCGCCGCGTATCGGCTCGGGCATACTCCTCGCACATCCGCGAACAACAATAACGATGAGGATGATCGAGTTCCGCTCGCGCCTTTGCGCAGCTGCACTGCTTTCGTGCCTTTCTTGCCTCGGTGCGATGGCGCAAGAAGACGCGGGCGGCGCGCGTGTCTCGCCTTCGGGCCAATGGTCGGCCGCGATGAGCCGCGCGGATATCGCGCTTGGGCGCATCGATGCGGATCACGACGACGCCTATCTCTACCGATTGCCGTATGGCGACGACGTGAGCTTTCCGATCATTCAGGGGTACCGCGCGAAGCTCAGCCATCGCGGCGCGGAGTCGTACGCGCTCGACTTCGGCATGCCCGTCGGTACGCCCGTGCATGCGGCGCGCGACGGTGTCGTCGTGCTCGTCGAGGACTCGCACGACGTGGGCTGCGCGCAGGAAGAATGCGGCAAGTTCGCGAACTTCGTCGTCGTGCTGCACTCCGACGGCACGACCGGCGAGTATTTCCATCTCGAGCGCGGCAGTGCGCAGGTCCGGGTAGGCGACCGCGTCGCGCGCGGCCAATGGCTCGCCCGATCGGGCAACACGGGGTTCAGCACGGCGCCGCACCTGCATTTCGGCGTCTATAGGACCGGACACGATCGCTCGACGGAGTCGCTCGCCGTGCGTTTCGAGACGCGCAGCGGCGAGATCGTGCCGCGCAGCGGGGCGCAGTATCTGAATCCGCTCGACTGATCGGAAGCGCCGCCGTGGTTAGGTATACTCCCTGCTACCCACAGGGAGCTCAGGGAAGGGTATGCCTCGCTCGAATTTCCGTGCCGCGTTGCGGACGTCGGTTTGGTTTGGCGCCGCGGCATGGTTGCTCGCCGGCTGTTCGTTGCTAACGTCAGCCCCGCGAGAGGTCCCGGCACCAGTCGTCGCCGTGGCAAAAGGCCCCGATCCGAAAGCCCCGCGGCTAGCCGCCCTCGAGACGCGGCACCTCGAGCTCGCGAAGGGGCAAGAGCTCATTGGCGAGACGCAGCTCATCTTCGCGCGGTACGAGAACACCTTCTCGGCGATCGGCCGCCAGTACAACTTGGGCTACGAGGAGATGCGCAGCGCCAATCCCGGCGTCGATCAATGGTTGCCGGGAGAGGGCACGCCGATTTACCTGCCGACGCAGTCGATCCTGCCGGAGGTCGCGCGCGAGGGAATCGTCGTCAATGTGCCCGCGATGCGCCTCTACTACTTCACGACTGAGAAGGCGGCGGAGCAGGGTGCGCCGGCGGTCCTCAAAGTCACGAGCCACCCGATCGGCATCGGCGTCGAAGGTTGGGCGACGCCGTTCGGTGAAGCAAAGGTAACGCAGAAGGTCAAAGATCCGGTGTGGTACGTGCCGGCGTCTATCCGCAAAGAGCACGCCGAGCGCGGCGATCCGCTGCCGAGCGTAGTGAAGGCCGGTCCCGACAATCCGCTCGGCGCCTATGCGCTGACGCTTTCCTTGCCGAGCTATCTGATCCACGGCACGAACAAGCCTGCCGGTGTCGGCATGCGCTCGAGTCATGGCTGCATTCGGCTGTACCCCGAGGACATCGAGGCGCTGTTTTCGCGCGTTCCGCGCGGCACCGCCGTGCGCATCGTGAATCAGCCCGTGCTCGCAGGTTGGCGCGACGGGCAGCTCTATCTCGAGGTTCACCCGCCGCTAGCCGAGGAGCAGCACGATCTCGTCGCCGAAGCCGAGGCCGCGCTGCGCCGCGCCATGGAGCGGAGCGGTGCCGATCCGGCGGCCGTCGCGCTCGATCACGGGGCTATCGAGAAGATCGTCGCGGAGAAACGCGGCATTCCTCTGCCGGTGCTGCGCGGCAATCGCTCGCTCGAGCAGTATCTCGCCAGCGTGCGCATCGTCGAGAACACTGTTCCCGTTGCGGTCGCCGAGGAGACGGCGCGGCTAGCAGAGCCGCCCGTGAATGCGAGCCGCTGAGAGCGCGCTAGCGCGCGAGCCGCGGCGCGCGCAACCGCCGTGATTCCGATCCGCGACGACAATCCCGTCCGCGGCCTGCCCGTTGCCACTCCCCTTTTGATCCTCACGTGCATGGGGGTCTATCTCTGGCTTTTGTCGCTGTCGCCGGAAGCGCGGGTCGAGGCGACGACATTGCTCGGATTCATGCCGGGCGTGCTGTTCGGCTACGGGAGCATCGCCGATCCGTGGGTCTCGCCAGCCGGCTCGATCTTCACGGCGATGTTTCTGCACGGCGGGTTCTTTCACCTCGCCGGCAACATGCTGTACTTGTGGATTTTCGGGGACAACGTAGAAGACCGCTTCGGCCACGGCCGGTTCGTCGCGTTCTACTTGATTTGCGGTGCTGTCGCGGCATTCGCTCAGGCGCTGCTCGAGGTGCGGTCGACTGTACCGATGGTCGGCGCGAGCGGCGCCGTATCCGGAGTGCTCGGCGCCTATTTCGTGCTCTATCCGCGCGCGAACGTCTTGTTGGCGTTGCCGTTTCGTCACACGCGCGTGCCCGCATTCGTGCTGCTGGCGCTGTGGTTCGTCGGGCAACTCGCGCGCTCGTTGTTGATCGAGCCCGGTGCTGTGGGCGTCGCCTTCTCGGCGCATGTCGGCGGCTTCGTCGCCGGCGCTGTTCTCGTTCGTTGGTTCGTGCGCGACCGTCGTAAGCGGCAGAGCTGACCAACACGACTGCTGCAACCGTCGACGGCGACGGCTATGATGCAGGCGTTCTTGGGAAGCGCGGGCAGAATGGCGTCCGAACCTGTCGACTTCAGCCCCGGCGCAGCCGAGCCGCAGGACGGCGCAGAAGTCATTCCGATTGTCACACCGACGGTAGTCGCGTTCATCGGTCGCACCGAGCGCGGGCCGCTCAACGAGCCCGTCGTCGTCAAGACCTTCGACGATTTCAGCCGTGTGTTCGGCGGCAATGTTTCGTTCAGCTTCGTACCGCTTGCCGTGCAGCATTTTTTCGCGCACGGCGGCACCGTAGCCGTCATCGTTCGCGTCGCCAATCGGGCGATGCGCGCAACGCTCGATATTCCAGCCGGTCGAGAGACGCTGCGCCTCCAGGCACGCCAACCGGGCAGCCGCGAGCACCTGCGCGTATCCGTCGATTACGATCGCGTGGAGCGGACGCCCGATAAGTTCAACCTCGTGGTCCAACGCGTGTCGCGCGCCGGCTCGCACCTCGTCGACGATCAGGAAGTGTTCGACGGGCTGTCGATGGACCCGACTGACGAGCGCTTCATCGTCGACGCATTGCAAGACTCAGAGCTCGTGCGGCTCGTCGGCCCCTTGCCGAGCTATCGGCCGTCGGCGACGGCTGCCTCGAGGCCCGGTCAGCCGATTCCTTATATAACGGTCAAGCAGCCCGGCTCCGACGGCGAAGACCTCACCGACTACGACGTCATCGGCTCGAACGCCGAAGGCACAGGCTTGTTTGCGCTCGATCGTTGTGAGCGAGTCGATCTCCTGTGCGTGCCTGCGCCGCCCGGCCGGGACCTTGGCAGCACGAGCTTTCTCGCCGCGACGCGCTACTGCGAGCGGCGTCGTGCCCTGCTCGTTTGGGACCCACCTTGGGCATGGACGAGCACGGACGCGGCGGTGCTGGCGCTGCGCACTTCGGCTCATCCGAGCCGGCAGGCGGTGACGTACTTTCCGCGCGTGCGGCCGCGCGGCGATCTCGGCCGTTACGAGACCGGCATTCCAGCCTGCGGCGCAGTGGCTGGCATGCTGGCGCGCTGCGACTCGGGCGGCGTGTGGCACCGAATGCCGCCTGTCGACACGACGCTGAAGGGAGGGCTCGCGCCTCTCGTCGAGCTAGGGCAGGCGCAGGCCGCGGCCCTGCAACGAATGGGCGTCAACACGTTCATTCGGCTTCAGCCCGGAGTCGCCGCGCTGCAGGGCAATGTCAGCTTCGCGGGGACGGCGACCATCGACGCGTTGTGGCAGAGCTTGAGTGCGAACCGTCTCGTTGCGTTCATCGTGCGCTCCATCGAGACCGAAACGCGGTGGGTGTTCACGGCCGAGCGGCCCGACCTGCTCGCGGCCGATCTGGAGCGACAAGTCTGGATATTCCTATCGCGCCTGAAGCAGCACGGCGCGTTTGCCGGCGCGACCCCCGACCAAGCGTTTTTCGTTCGCACGAGCGCTGCGCTCCGGCCGGGCGAAGGGCGTGACGTCACGATCTCGCTGCGCATCGGGTTCGCGCCGCGCGCGCCGAACGAATTTCTGACGTACGACTTCCACTATCACGCCGCGAGCCTCACGACGGAGGTGCGGTCCGTCCGGGACGCCGAGCGGCACCTCGGCTGATGCCTTGCTAGCCCGGGCCGTAGCCTCCGCCTCCAGGCGTCTCGATCACGAAACGGTCGCCGGGGGCGAGCTCGACGTCGGCGGTCGCCGCGAGCTCGTCGGTGCGCCCGTTCACGCGCACCACGTAGTTGCGCCCGAGCGCGCCGGGTGCACCGCCGGCGAGACCGGCCGGCGCGACGCGCCGGCGGTTCGAGAGAATCGCCGCGTGCATCGGTTCTAAGAACTCGACTTCGCGGACGACGCCGTCACCGCCGCGCCAGCGGCCGGCGCCGCCGGAGCCGCGGCGAATCGCGAACCTCACGATGCGGACCGGGTAGCGCTGCTCGAGCACCTCGGGATCCGTGAGCCGCGAATTCGTCATGTGGGTGTGCACGGCGCTCGCGCCGTCGAAGCCGGGCCCCGCTCCGGCGCCGCCGCACAACGTCTCGTAGTACTGATGGCGCGCGTTGCCAAACGTGAAATTGTTCATCGTTCCTTGTGCGCCGGCGCACGCGTCGAGCGCGGCGAGCAGCGCGTCAGTGATGCACTGGGATGTCTCGACGTTGCCGGCGACGACGGCCGCGGGATAGCGCGGGTCGAGCAGGCAGCCTTCCGGCAGCACGATCGTCAGCGGCTCCATACAGCCGGCGTTTAGCGGGATGTTCTGGCGAACGAGCGTGCGAAACACGTACAGCACGGCGGCGCGCACGATCGACGATGGCGCGTTGAAGTTGCCGGTGCTGGCCGGCGAGGTTCCCGAGAAGTCGACGGTAGCGCCCCGGCGGTCGGCGCTGACGGCTACGCCGACGCTGATCCGCTCGCCGCCATCGAGCTCAACGGTGAACCGTCCGTCGCGCAGCATCGCGATGGCCGCGCGCACGCACGCCGCGGCGTTGTGCTGCACGTGCCGCATGTAGCGCTCGACGGTGCGGACGCCGAACCGCTCGATGAGGCGCTCGAGCTCGAGAGCCCCGCGCGTGTTCGCCGCGAGCTGCGCTTTGAGATCCGCGATGTTCTGATCGGGGTTGCGAGCGGGGAAGGGGCCGCCCGCGAGCAGCGCGCGGACCTCGGCCTCGAGCAGCTCGCCGCCCGCGACGATGCGGACGCCGTCGAACAGCACGCCTTCCTCGGCAATCGTGCGGCTCGACGGCGGCATCGAGCCCGGCGTGCTGCCGCCGATATCGGCGTGGTGGGCGCGGCTCGCGACGAAGTAGCGAAGCTTGCGCCCCTTAGCGTCGAA
>Ga0315910_10004582_pt1 | contig 11520 bp, 7 predicted proteins | sample EdamamesoilMG_FD_204470 | JGI IMG/M metagenome (GOLD analysis project Ga0315910, IMG submission 204470) | Garden soil microbial communities collected in Santa Monica, California, United States - Edamame soil | ecosystem: Environmental > Terrestrial > Soil > Garden | place: USA: California...
GGAAGCGGGTCGCGATCGCGCGCTCGATCTGGTCGCGCTGCTCGTCGGGCGCCAGCGCGAGCGGGCGGTCGAGCGTCGGCAGGACGAGACCCATGCGCGTCGTGGTCAGGCCGGGGAACTCCTTGCACTCGGCCGGCAGCTCGAGCAGGAGCTCGGCGAGGCGCGCCGCGACGTCGCCGTCGCTCGTCCGTGGCCGCGCCGCCGCCGGATAGAGGTAGTCGGCCGCGTCGCGCGCCCCCTCGAACCAGCGGCGCGCGAGCGCGTCGCGCTCCTGCTCGCTCGCCTGCGCGAGCTGCCGCACCGCGTCGATCTCGTACGCGGTCGGCGGCGCGCCCGACGTGCGCGCGTGGGCGATCCCGCCGTCGAGCGACTGCCCGAGCTCGGCGCGCAGCACCGGCAGGCGCGCGAGCAGCGGCCGCGTCCGCAACCAGAAGTTGGCGGAGGCGCCGATCAGCGCGGCGACAGCCAGCGCGAAGCCGACGCTCCTCATCGCGAGCTCCCGTCGTAGGGCAGCTCGGCGGTCACGTCGACGTGGAACGCGCCCGACGGCTCCTTGCGCGAATTGACCTCGGTCGCGGTGATCGACGCCTGGTCGCGCAGGTGGCCGCGGATCAGCTCGACCGCGCCGCCCAGCGCCGGATCGACGTCGAAGACGAGGCTGGCGCGATCGACCGGCTCGTCGGGCAGGAGCTCGCACGAGGCGAGGCGATAGCGGCCGGTGCCGCCCGCGAACGACTCGTAGAGCTTGCGCGGGAAGGGGAGGCGGCGCCGCGCCACGCGGGCGTCCGACTCGAGGAGCGCGATCGTCGCGCGCGCCGCCTCGGCGCGCCGCTGCGCGACGTCCCATTCGTCGACGCCGCCGAACTGCGTCTGCTCCGCGACCTGCGCCTGCAGCGCGCGCAGCCGTCGCTCGGCGTCGACCGCGAGGAAGTGGGTCGCGAGCAGGCCGATCGCCAGCAGCAGGAGCGCGGCCGTCCACGTCGGCAGCGCGCGCGCCGCGACGCGCGCCCGCGGCGGCGCCACCAGCGAGAGCGGCTCGCCCGCCGAATCGAGCGCCGCCATCGCGAGGCCGAGCGCCGTCCCGTCGTGCAGCGGATGGCGGGCGGCCGCGCGCGCCGTCACCTCGAAGATGCGCGGCGCGTGCGGCGTCACGACCTCGTGGTCGAGCTCGCGCTCGAGCGCGCGGCGCAGCTCCTCGTGGCGCGCCCCCTCGCCGAGCAGCACGATCCGGTCGAGCGGCGTGCCGTCGAGCTTCCCGAAGAGCGCGTCGTGGGCGTCGTGCTGCTCGACCCGCAGCTGCTGCGCGACGCGCGTCGCCTCCTTCTCGCGCATCGCGCCGACCGTCGGCGCGTCGGCGAGCCCGCCGCAGCCGAACGGGAGGCTGCGCCACCGCCGGCCGCCGTCGGCCAGCACGTAGAGGAGGTCGGTGCGCGTGCGGTGGCATTCGATGAAGAGGCGCCGCCCCTGCGACTGCCATTCGCCGTCGACGTAGCGCGCCAGCGCCAGCGGGCCGGCGACGATGCCGTCGACCGGCAGCCCGAAGCGGCGCAGGTCGGCGACGAAGCTCTGCACCAGCTCGCGGCGCTGCGCGAACCAGTCGCACCAGTAGCCGCCGTTCGCGGCGGGCTTCGGCGCGGTGGTCCGCGCGAGCCACGACTCGCGGTCGCTGCCGAGCGCCTGCTGCACCTCGAAGTCGAGCAGCTCGGCGGCGCGCGCCGGATCGGCGATCGGCACCTCGACGCGGCCGTGCTTCGCGCCGAAGACCGGCAGCGCCACGAAGACCGCGTCGCCGAGCGTCCCGCCGCGCGCCTGGCGCAAGTCGGTCAGCGCGCGGCCGACCGCGTCCGCGAGATGGGCCGACAGCGCCTCGGCCGCCTCGCCAGTGCCGTTGGTCGGCTGCTCGACGACGTCGACGATGCGGTAGCGCGCGCCGACGCGCTCGACGTGCAGCGCGCGGACGGCGCCGCCGGTCAGATCGACACCCCATGCCGCCGCTCGCGTCCGCACTCGTCCTCCTCGCTCGTCTCGGCCGAACGCTTCTAGCGCGCCACCCCCGGCACCGGTCACGCCGCGCCGTCGACCGGCCGGCCGACGAGACGCGCGACGAGCTTGAGATCGGCCCACGCCTCGTGCTTCGCCTCGGGGTTGCGCAGCAGGTAGGCGGGGTGGAAGGTCGGCACCAGCGGCAGCCCGCGCCAGACGAGCTGGCGCCCGCGGACCGCGCTGATCGCCCGCACCTCCGGGATCAGCGTGCGCGTGGCGGGCAGGCCGAGCGTGCAGATCAGCTTCGGCTGCAGCGCCGCGATCTGCCGTTCGAGGAAGGGCATGCACGCCGCGACCTCATCCGCTTCGGGCGTGCGATTCTCCGGCGGCCGGCACTTCACGATGTTGGCGATGAAGACCTCGCCGCGCTGGAACTTGATCGCCCCGATCATCTTGTCGAGGAGCTGGCCGGCGCGGCCGACGAAGGGGCGGCCGCTCGCGTCCTCGTCCGCGCCCGGTCCTTCGCCGATGAAGAGGATCGGCGGGTCGATCGCCCCTTCGCCCGGCACGGTCTTGTTCCGCCGCTCGCACAGCTTGCAGCGAGTGCAGCTCGCGATCTCGGTCGCGACTTGCGCGAGCTCGCGAGCCCGCTCCTCGCGCGGGCGCGCGGCCGCGATCGGCGCTGTCGGCACGAGCAGCGGTTGCGCCGCGCTGGCCGGTGGCGCCGCTGGCGCGGCGCGCGCCGGCGGCGGTGCGCTCGCCTTCGCGACGGCCGGCGCGGGCCGCGGCCGCAGCCAGCGACGGACGCCGGCGCGCCGGTGCACCTGCAGCTCGAAGCGGAGGCGTGGCGACGGGCCGTTCATCGTGGCGCGATGGTAGCGCTGCGTAGGACGCCGCACGGTCGGCGCCATACTGGGCGCCGCCGTTTCCGGAGGACGAGTTGGACGAGAGACGATCGACCCCATCGCGTCTGGTGCACCGCCTGCTGGCGGTGTCGGCGTGGTTCGCGGCGGCGCTGGTCGTCGCGTTGCCGGCGTTGCGCCAGCCGGCGTGGCTGACCGAAGGGCGCGCGCCAGCGGACGCCGCGTGGTGGGGGGCGGCGCGGCTCGTCGCCGGACCGGAGCAGGGCAGCGGCGCGATCCTCGCGTGGCGCCTCGCGGTCGTCGCGCTCCTGACCTTCGGCGCGACGCGCGTCGCCCGCTGCGCGGCGGCGTGGGGCGCGAAGCCGCTCGGCCGTTTCGCGAGCGGGCTCCTCTTCGTCGCGTCGTCGGCGGCGACGAGCGTGCTCTGGGATCGCGACGGGATCGTGCTGCTCGTCCCGACGCTCCTCTTCCTCGCCTTCGTCGAGCAGCGCCTCACCGCCCCGCGCGCGAGCGGCGGCGCGCTCCTCCTCGCCGCGCTCGCGAGCGCGACGTCGCACGGCGCGCTGCTGCCGGTCGTCGTGGCGGCGTGGCTGCTGCTCGTGCCCGACGTCCCCGACGAGCGGCCGCCGGCGCGCGGCCGTTTCGTGGTCGGCGCGCTCCTGCTGCCGGCGTGGCTGCTGCTCCAGGTCTTCTGGCGCGCGCCGGCCGGCGACGCGGCGGGCCCGACGCTCGCGGGCGTCGCCGACGCGACCGCGCGCGACAGCGCCTTCGCGCTTCGCGACGCGGCGCGCTCGCTGATCGAAGGAGGCTTCGGCTTCCTCGCCGAGCGCCCCTTCGTCTCGAACTGGCTGCCGAGCCTCGGCAGCAGCGCGCTGTCGGCGTCGGCGCTCCTGCTCGGCCTCGCGATCCTCACCACTGGCACGCGCCGCGCCGCCGCGCGCGGCCTGATCGGCGGGATGCTGCTGCTCCTCGTGCCGGTGCTGGCGTGCGCGATCGGCCGGCCGTTGGCGCTCGTCCCGTTCGCGCTCGCGCTGCCGGGTCTCGGCGTCGTGGTCGCCGCGGCCGGCGCCGTGCAGGGGCGCGTCGCGGTCGCGGGCGGCGCGGCCGTCGTCGTGCTGCAGCTCGCCGGACTCGCGGGCGTCGCCGGTCGCGAGCAGTCGCTCCACGACTCGGTCCATCCGGCCGCGGTGGTGCGCGCGGCCGCGATCGCCGGCGACGACGCGCTCCTCGAGCCGGCGGTGGTCGCGGCGTCGGGGGCGGCGCGTCCGCTCGCGCCCAGCGTCGAGCGGCAGCTCGGCCTGCTGCGGCTCGAGCGGCTGGAGCGGGCGGGTCTGGGCGACGAGGCGCTCGACTGGATCGAGCGCTGGCTCGCGACGCGCGCGCCGACGGCGGCGCCGCTCCACGACCTCGAGGCGCGGCGCGTCGAGTTGCTGCTGGAACGGCGCGGCGTCGACGCGGCCGCCGAGCTCCTGACGCAGCAGCTCGCGACGCGCGGCGACGACGTGGCCTTCACCGCCGCCGTCGCGGGCGTGATGGTCGACGCGCTCCATCGCCACGCGCAGGAGCGCCTCTTCGTCGATCGCATGCTGCCGCTGGTCGAGCGGCTGCTGGCGCGCGCGGCGGAGCGGCCCGGCGTCGCGACGGCCGCGGAGCTCGAGTGCCTCGCGCTGCTGCGCGTCGGCCAGCAGCGCCTCGTCGAGGCGGTCACGCTGGCGGAGGCGGCGATCGCGAAGTCCCCCGATCGCGCGCGGCCGCATCTCGTGCTGGCGCGCATCTACCTCGGCCGCGGCGAGATCGAGGCCGGGCTGCTCCAGGTCCGGGACGCGCGCAAGCTCGATCCCGCCGACGCCGCCGCGCTCCTCCTCGAAGGGCGGCTCTTCTGCTCCAACGCCGACCTCGCGGAGCGCGGCGTCGCCAAGATGGTGCAGGCGCTCGCGGACGACCCGACGCTGTCGGGCGCGCGCGACGAGATCGCGGCGGGCGCGTTGCAGGCGGCCGACGTCCTCGGTCCGCGTGGCCAGCTCGCGCTGGCGCGCAAGCTGTTGCTGGAGGCGATCGACGTGGCGGGCCGGCGGCCGGCGCTGCTGCGCGCGCTGGCCCACGTCGCGCGGCAGGAGCGGGCGCTGTCGGCCGCGGCCGCGCTGCTGGAGGAGCTGCTGCTCGCGGCGCCCGACGACGCGAGCGCGAAGCGCGACCTCGCGGAGACGTCGCGCGACCTCGGCTACGCCCACCTCCTGCGCCACGAGCGGGCCGAAGCGGTCGCCTGCTTCGAGCGGGCGCTGGCAGTCGCGCCGGCCGACTTCGAGAAGGGCGGGATGGAGACGGTGGTCCGGCAGTTCCGCAACGAGCAGGAGGCGGCGCTGAAGCCGGAGGCGATCGCGGCGCGCGCCGCCTACGACCAGGCGCTGCGGCTCGACTCGGAGGGCGATCGCGACGGCGCGGCGAAGGCGATGCTCGACTCGATCGGGCTGCTGCCGATGAACCCGCTCGCCCACTACCACCTGGGTCGCATCGAGCTGGCGCGCGGCCGCGCGAAGGAGGCGGAGGCGGCGCTGCGCACGGCGATCGCGGTCGGCGCGGTGCAGGCGATCGACGTCGAGGAGGCGTGGCCGCTGCTGCTGCAGGCGCTGGTCGACCAGAAGGCGGCGCCCGCGAAGGTGAAGGCGGCGGTCGACGAGTACCTGAAGGGCTATCCGAACGGCCGCTACCGCGCCGAGTTCGAGAAGCTGCGCCTCCAGTGAGGACGGGCGCGATGCGCTACCTCGACCACGCCTCGACGTCGTACCCGAAGGAGCCGCGCGTCGTCGCGGCCGTCGCCGAGGCGCTCGTCGATCCGGGCGTCGCGCCCGACCGCGGCGGCGGCGACCACGGCCGGCGTGCGGCGCGCATCGTCGACGAGGCGCGCGCGCTCGTCGCCGAGCTGCTCGGCGTCGGGGCGAAGGAGCGGGTCACGCTGACGCTCAACGCGACCGACGCGCTCAACCTCGCGCTCAAGGGGTGCCTGCGTCCCGGCGACGAGGTCGTGACGACGGCGGTCGAGCACAACTCGGTCGCGCGGCCGCTGTCGCGGCTCGCGCGCGACCTCGGCGTCGTCGTGCGCGAGGCGCCGGCCGATGGCGAAGGGCGCGTCGACGCGGCGAAGCTGCTGGCGCTGGTCACGCCGCGCACGCGGCTGGTGGCGCTGGCGCACGCGTCGAACGTGACCGGCACGCTGCAGCCGGTCGCCGCGATCGGCCGCGCGCTCCGCGCCGCGACCGCGACGCGCAAGCCGCTGCTGCTGATCGACGTGGCGCAGAGCGCCGGCTACCGGCCGCTCGACGAGGTCGGAGAAGTGGCCGACCTGCTGGCGGGAGCGGGCCACAAGGGGCCGGGCGGTCCGCTCGGCACCGGCTTCCTCTGGACGCGCGAGGAGGTCGTCGTCGCGCCGTTGCGCGAAGGGGGGACGGGGACGAAGAGCGAGGAGCCGCTGCAGCCGACCGACTATCCGGGCGCGCTCGAGGCGGGCTCGCCCAACGTGCCGGGCATCGCGGGACTCGCGGCGGCGCTGCGGATCCGGCTGAAGGAGCAGCGGCTCGCCGCGGTGGCGGCCGCGCGCGCGGCGGCGTGCGAGCAGTGGCTCGCAGCGCTGGCCGCGATCGACGGCGTCACGCTCTTCGGCCCGCGCCGCGCCGCCGAGCGCGAGCCGGTCTTCCCGATCCTGGTGCGCGGCCTCTCGGTCGCGGAGGCGGGACTCCTGCTCGAACGGGAGTTCGCGATCGCGACGCGCGCCGGCCTCCACTGCAATCCCGGGATGCACCGCGCGATCGGGAGCGGGCCGGAAGGTACGCTGCGCCTCTCCCTGGGCGCGGCGCCGTGCGCGGCCGAGCTCGACGAAGCGGTCGCGGCGCTGCGCGAGCTCGCGCGGCCGACGCAGGGCGCGTGACGGCACGGACGGAGCGAGGAACGATGAAGGTCGCGTTCGGCGGGGAGGGCGAGCGGCAACTCGAGCGCGCGCCCCTGGTCGGGGTCGTGGTCGACAGCGACGCGAAGACGCCGCGCTGGCTGCCGAAGGCGCTGGCCGCGACGGCGCGGCTGCCGGTCGACGCGAAGGACTTCACCGGGCGCGAGTTCGAGACGGCGCTGGCCTACGACGGAAGGCGGCGCGTGCTGCTGGTCGGGCTCGGCGATCCGAAGAAGGTCGCGAGCGAGACGGTGCGGCGCGCCGCGGCCGCGGTCGTGAAGCGGGCGCGCCACCACAAGCTCGAGCGCTGCGCGCTGGCGATCGGCGGCGCCGGCGCGCTGGCGGCCGACGAGATCGGGCGCGCCGTCGGCGAGGGGCTCGAGCTCGGCAACTACGCGTTCCACGGCGTGAAGAGCGACGCGCCGCCCAAGCGGGTGCGCGAGGTCGTCGTCCATTTCGCGGGCAGCGCGAACGACCGCCGCCGCTTCGGCGACGGGCTGCGCGTCGGCGGCGTCGTCGGGCGCGCGCAGTGCCTCGCGCGCGACCTCGGCAACCAGCCGTCGAACGTCGCGACGCCGCGCTACCTCGCCGACCAGGCGCGGCGGATCGCGCGCGAGGGGCGGCTGCGGTTGAAGGTGGTCGCGACGCCCGAGCTGAAGCGGCGCGGCTTCGGCGGGCTGCTCGGCGTCGCGCGCGGTTCGGCCGAGCCGCCCTACTTCCTCGAGTTCGAGTGGCGGCCGCGGCGTTTCCGGCGCTCGATCTGCCTCATCGGCAAGGGGCTCACCTTCGACACCGGCGGCATCTCGCTCAAGCCGGCCGCGAACATGGAGGAGATGAAGTTCGACCTCTGCGGCGGCGCGGCCGTGCTGGGGACGTTCCAGGCGATCGCGGCGCTGAAGCCGGCGGTGCGCGTCTGGGGCCTCGTGCCGTGCACCGAGAACATGCCGGGCGGGCGCGCGATCAAGCCGGGCGACGTGCTGAAGAGCTACGGCGGGCTCACGATCGAAGTGACCAACACCGACGCCGAGGGGCGGCTCGTGCTGGCCGACGCGCTCGGCCGCGCCAAGGAGCTCGCGCCCGACCTGACGGTCGACCTCGCGACGCTGACCGGCGCCGTCGTCGTCGCGCTCGGCCATCGCGCGACCGGACTCTTCTGCAACCACGACGATCTCTCCGAGAAGCTGAAGCGCGCGGGCGAGGCGGCGGGCGAGAAGCTCTGGCCGCTGCCGCTGTGGGACGACTACCTCGAGGAGATGCGCTCGACGGTGGCCGACGTGAAGAACTCGGGCTCGCGCTTCGGCGGGGCGGTCACGGCGGCGGCGTTCCTGCGGAAGTTCGCGGGCGACCTCGCCTGGGCCCACCTCGACATCGCCGGCACCGCGTGGGACACCCCGCGCAACGAGCTCTACGACGGGGGCGCGAGCGGGGTCGGCGTCCGCCTGCTGGTGCGGCTCCTTGAGAGCCTCGAGTAGCCGCGCGCGGTCTGCGGCATCGAACGACGCGACCCTGACCCGAGAGCGACGCAAGCGCACGAGAGGAACGCGATGAGCGGCAACGAGCGACACGTGAAGATCCTGATCCTCGGCTCCGGCCCCGCCGGCTGGACCGCGGCCATCTACGCCGCGCGCGCCAACATGGAGCCGATGGTGATCCACGGCCCGGCGCGCGGCGGGCAGCTGATGCTGACGACCGAGGTCGAGAACTACCCCGGCTTCGAGCACGGGATCATGGGCCCGAAGCTGATGGAGCACTTCGAGGCGCAGGCGGTGCGCTTCGGGACGCGCGTGGTCGAGACGTGGGCGACCGAGGTCGACCTCTCGAAGCGGCCGTTCACGGTCAAGACGGCGACCGACGGCGACTACACCTGCGACGCGCTGATCATCGCGACGGGCGCCGAGGCGAGCTGGCTCGACCTGCCGAACGAGGCGCGCATCCGCGACGCGGGCGGCGGCGTCTCGGCCTGCGCGACGTGCGACGGCGCCTTCTTCAAGAACAAGGAGCTGGTGGTCGTCGGCGGCGGGGACACCGCGATGGAGGAGGCGAACTTCCTCACGCGCTACGCGAGCAAGGTGACCGTCGTCCATCGCCGCGACAAGCTGCGCGCGTCGAAGATCATGGCCGACCGCGCGCAGAAGAACCCGAAGATCGCCTTCGTGTGGGACAGCGCGGTGGTCGACGTCCTCGACACGAACGGCAACAAGAAGATCCGCGCCGTCGTGCTCGAGAACCTGAAGACGAAGCAGAAGAGCGAGTTCGCGTGCGGCGGCCTCTTCGTGGCGATCGGCCACAAGCCCAACACCGAGCTCTTCACCGGCAAGCTCGAGATGAACCCGAAGGGCTACCTCGTCACGCGCGGGCAGTCGACCTACACCAACGTGCCGGGCGTCTTCGCGTGCGGCGACGTGCAGGACGCGGTCTATCGCCAGGCGGTGACGGCGGCGGGAACCGGCTGCATGGCCGCGATCGACGCCGAGCGCTGGATCGAGGCGAACGGCGGGCACTAATGGTGGCGCGCCCTAGCCTGGGCGCGCGTGGTGGCGGATTGCGCGAAGAAGGGTCGCGGGTAAGGTGCCGCGCCTTCGCGCGATCGGTCCGATCGATGCGAATGGGGGCATAGCCAAGCGGTAAGGCGACGGATTGCAAATCCGTTATTCCCCGGTTCAAATCCGGGTGCCCCCTCCATAAGTCGTTTGATGTAAACGACTTGTGCACTTCGCGCGGCCGTCCATCCGCCTCGTCCCGGCCGCGATCGCCCGCAGGGATACACTCCCCCGTCCGCTTGGAGAGGGGCGCGATGAAAGTCATCGCCGTGATGAACCAGAAGGGGGGCGTGGGCAAGACGACCACGACCTGCAACCTCGGCGCCGCCTTCGCGCGCCGCGGCGCGCGCGTCCTCCTGATCGACCTCGACCCGCAGGCGCACCTCTCGCTCCACCTGAGCCACGACGTCAACGCCGGCACGCCGACGATCTACGAGGTGCTCGTCGAGTCGCTCCCGATCGAGCAGGCGGTCGTCGCGACCGCGTCGCCCAACCTCTCGCTGCTGCCGGCCCACATCGACCTCGCGAGCGCCGAGCTCGAGCTCGCCGGCGAGATCGGTCGCGAGACGCTGCTGCGCAACGCGCTCGCCGAGGTCGCGTCGCGCGGCACGCACGACCTCGTGCTGATCGACTGCCCGCCGTCGCTCGGCCTCCTCTCGCTCAACGGGCTGACAGCGGCCGACGAGGTCCTCATCCCGCTGCAGGCCGAGTTCTTCGCGCTGCACGGCATCAGCCGCCTCACCGACGTGATGGAGAAGCTGCGCCGCCGGCTGAAGCGCGGGCCGCAGCTGCTCGGCATCGCGCTCTGCCGCATGCAGGCGACGACGCGCCTCGCGCGCGAGGTCGAAGAGGAGGCGCGCCGCCACTTCGGCGCACGCGTCTTCAAGACGACGATCCGCCAGAACGTCCGACTCGCCGAGGCGTCGAGCCACGGCCAGACGGTCTTCGAGTACGACGCGAGCTCGCTCGGCGCGAAGGACTACACAGCGCTCGCGGCGGAGATCGCCGCGACGTGGGAGGCGACGCCGGTCACGGCCGCGCCGCTCGCCGCGGCGGCGACGGCGACCGCTCCGCTCGCGCGGACCGCGACGCCGGCGCCCGCGAAGTCGGCGACTCCGGCGACTCCGGCGACCGCGACGACGCCCGCGACCGCGTCGACCGTGACCAACGGGCCCGCTCCCGACACGACGCCGCGCGCCGAGCCGCCGCCCCGGATCGCGCCGTCGCGGGCCCAGGGTTCCGGCCGCTCGAACGGCACGCATGAGCCCGCGCTGCCGGCGCCCGCGGCGAAGGCGGTCCGGAAGCGCGCCCCGAAGCCTTCTCCCGGGGAGCCGGGGCCGGCGAGCGCGCCTGCCGAAGGACCGGAAGGAAGTTCCGACCGCGCCTGACGCGGCTCGCGCTTCACTTCGGATGGAGCGCGACTCGATGGAGGGAAGGACTCTCCCTCGAGGAAGCCTCCATGGTGATCGCCACCTGGTTCGTGATGGCGTTGCTGCAGCAAGCGCCGCCGCCGGCCGTGCCGCCGGCCGCGCCCGCGCCATCGGCTCCGGCCGCGAAGAAGGACGACGCGAGCGCGAAGAAGGGCGACGCGGCCGCCAAGAAGGACGGCGCGTCCGGCAAGAAGGACCCGGGCATGCCCGCGGTCGCGGCCGCGAAGGCCGGCGTCGCGCTGCCGACGCCGCGCCCGAAGCCGCCCGAGGTGCCGAGCTACCGCGTCAACATCCGCATGAAGAACGGGCGGCGCTTCGTCGGCATCGTCAGCCGCGACAAGCCGTTCAGCGACCTCGTGCGCAGCGGCGCCCACCACTCCGACAAGGCCTACGCGTCGCCGGCGTCGTTCACGCTGCGCTACGTCGACGGCCTCGACGGCGAGATCGGGCTGTCGTGGCAGCAGATCCAGAAGCTCGACGTGCGCGAGATCCTCGATTCGGCCGGCATGCGCGCGATGGACAGCAACTACGTCACGGCGCGCGACGTGCGCCGCGAGCAGGCCGAGGCGCCGGCGGCCGAGCCGACGGGCGACGCGCCCGCCGACCCGGCCGCGCCCGCCACCGACGGCGCGAAGCCGGCGGCGGGCGAGGGCGCCGCGCCCGAAGCGAAGCCGGAGCTCCCGCTCCTGACCGAGTTCAAGCCCGACGAGGGCTGGGACCCCGAGCGGCGCAAGCAGATCGAGTGGCGTCGCACGGTCGTCGGC
>Ga0315910_10004583_pt1 | contig 11517 bp, 14 predicted proteins | sample EdamamesoilMG_FD_204470 | JGI IMG/M metagenome (GOLD analysis project Ga0315910, IMG submission 204470) | Garden soil microbial communities collected in Santa Monica, California, United States - Edamame soil | ecosystem: Environmental > Terrestrial > Soil > Garden | place: USA: California...
CTGTATCTGGTACCAAAGGTCATTGAATAAGTGCTGAATTCCACCCTATCGGAGCTTTCCACCGCACTCGCCGCGAAGCGGCTCTCGTCGGTCGAGTTGACGCGCCTTTGCCTGGACCGTATCCGTGGCCTGAACGGCCGGCTGAACGCGTTCATCACCGTCGATGAAGAGCACAGCCTTAAGCAGGCGCTTGTCGCCGACGAACGACGTGCCGGAAAGGGCGGCGCCGGCAAGTACGGCGCTGGCGCCGTGGGCCCGCTCACCGGCATTCCGATTGCGCACAAGGACATCTTCTGCACCCAGGGACTACGCACCACCTGCGGCTCACGCATGCTGGCCGCTTTTACCAGCCCCTACGATGCCCACGTGATCGAGCGCTTTGGCGCCGTCGGCGCGGTGATGCTGGGCAAGACCAACATGGACGAGTTCGCGATGGGCTCGTCGAACGAGACCTCGCATTTCGGCCCGGTGCGCAATCCGTGGGATCTCGAGCGCGTACCAGGCGGATCCTCGGGCGGCTCCGCAGTGGCGGTCGCGGCGCGCATGGCGCCGGCGGCAACCGGCACCGATACCGGCGGCTCGATCCGCCAGCCGGCGGCGCTCTCGGGCGTGTCGGGACTCAAGCCGACCTATGGCCTGGTGTCGCGCTACGGCATGATCGCGTTTGCGTCTTCGCTCGACCAGGGCGGGCCGATCGGCAAATGCGCGGCGGACCTGGCGCTGCTGATGAACGCGATGGCCGGGTTCGATGCGCGCGACTCGACCAGCCTGGAGCGGCCCGCCGAGGACTATGCGCGCGAGCTGAACATGAATCTCGCGGGACTGCGCATCGGGCTGCCGAAGGAATATTTCGCCGACGGCGTGGACGCGGACGTGCTCGCGCGCGTGCGCGAGGCGGTGCAGTGGTTCGAATCGCAGGGTGCGAAGGCGGTCGAGATCACGCTGCCGAATACGGCGCTTGCGGTGCCGGTGTATTACGTGCTCGCGCCCGCCGAAGCCTCGTCGAACCTGTCGCGCTTCGACGGCGTGCGCTACGGCCACCGCGCGAAGGAATACGCGGACCTGGGCGAGATGTACCGGCGCACGCGCGCCGAAGGTTTCGGCACCGAGGTCAAGCGGCGCATCCTGATCGGCACCTACGTCCTTTCGCACGGCTACTATGACGCGTACTACCTCAAGGCGCAGAAAGTGCGGCGTCTGATCGCGAAGGACTTTGCGGACGCGTTTGCAGGCTGCGACCTGATCATGGGGCCGACGTCGCCATCGACGGCGTTCCCGATCGGCGCCAAGTCCGACGACCCGGTGCAGATGTACCTGAACGACATCTTCACGATTCCCGCGCCGCTCGCGGGGCTGCCGGGCCTGTCGATCCCCTGCGGCTTCGACCGCAAGGGCCTGCCGGTCGGCCTGCAGATCATGGGTAACTATTTTTCCGAGGCGAAGATGCTCGGTGCCGCGCACCGCTACCAGCAGGCAACCGACTGGCACCTGCGCGTGCCGCCGGAGGCGGCGCTGTGAGGTGGATCGCTGCATGCCTCGGCCTGCTGTCGGCGCTGTGCATCGCGCAGGAGAAGAACGAGACCCGCGAACTGATCGGCCAGCTGGGTGGTCGCACCGCGCTGCTCAATCTCTACACGTCGCGGCAACCGGACGGCGCGGCGCGCGTGACCGGCGACTACCTGGTGCTGCCGACGCAGCTGCAGCGGTTCCTCGAGGGCGAACGCAGCATGCAACTCGGTGTCACCGTGCTCCGGGAAGGCCAGACGCCCATCCTCTACGGCCGGCCGGGAACCGGAACCCTGCAGGGAACCTGGACGGGCGGCGTATTCAAAGGCACGCGCTACGGTCCGGAAGGGCAGGCGCGCGAGCGTTTCGAGTTCAGCGAGTCTTTTCCGCCCATGGAAACCTACAGCGCCAGCGTGCGCTGCGAAGTGTCCGAGGGACGCTATGCCTCGACGCTTGCCTTGGCGCTCGACAACGGCAAGCTGAAGAGTGTCGACTGGCGCTCGACCGTGTCCCCGGGCGATCACCCCTGCGCGGTGACGGGGCTCGAGCAGCGCCCGGACAACGGAGGAATGCGCGGCGGCCTGCGTTTTACTGCCGGCCGCTGCAGCGTCACGCTGCGCAACCTGGGCGACTACGTGCGCGTGTCCGCCGAAGACTGTGCGTCGATGTGCGGCTCCCAGGGCTACCTCGAGCCGGTGCTGGTTGACCGCAGGGGCAACTGCCGGCTGCTGCGTCCGCGGCCCCGGTGAATGCAGGGTAGCGACATGGCCTGGGAAATCGTCGTCGGCATCGAGACGCACGCGCAGTTGCTCACCAAGAGCAAAATTTTTTCCGGCGCATCGACCGCGTTCGGCGCAGCGCCGAACACGCAGGCCTCCGCGGTGGATATTGCATTGCCCGGGGTGCTGCCGGTGCTGAACAGGGCCGCCGTGGAGCTGGCGATCCGCTTCGGTCTCGCGGTCGGCGGCCCGCAGGTCATCAGTCGCCGATCAGTGTTCGCGCGCAAGAACTACTTCTATCCCGACCTTCCCAAGGGCTACCAGATCAGCCAATACGAAATTCCCGTCGTCACAGGCGGGTCGCTCAAAATTGTTCTGCCCGAGGGTGAGAAAACGATTCGCTTGACGCGCGCGCACCTCGAGGAAGACGCAGGCAAATCCCTGCACGAGGATTTACAGGGCATGTCCGGAATCGACTTGAACCGCGCCGGCACGCCTTTGCTCGAGATCGTGTCTGAGCCCGACCTGCGCGGCGCGAAAGAGGCCGTCGCCTACGCGCGCGCCATGCACGCTCTGGTGCGCTGGATCGGCATCTGCGACGGCAACATGCAGGAAGGCTCGTTCCGCTGCGACGCCAACGTTTCAGTGCGCAAGCTCGGCGACGAAAAGCTCGGCACGCGCTGCGAGATCAAGAACCTCAACTCCTTCCGCTTCATGGAGCACGCCATCGAGTTCGAGGCGCGGCGCCAGATCGAAATCCTCGAGGACGGCGGTCAAATCGTCCAGGAAACGCGCCTCTACGATCCTGACAAGAACGAGACGCGCTCCATGCGTTCGAAGGAAGACGCGCAGGACTACCGCTATTTCCCCGATCCCGACCTGCTACCGCTCGTGATTGGCGAAGCGGATATCGAGCGCATCCGTTCAACCATGCCCGAGCTGCCGCAAGCCAGGCGGGAGCGGTTGCGCGCCACGCATGGACTGCCGGCATACGACGCGGCGGTGTTGACCGGATCGCGCGCCGCCTCGGACTACTACGAAGAACTGCTTCGGCACTCGGGCGCCGATCCGAAGGTCTGCGCCAATTGGCAGATGGGGGAATTGTCCGCTGCGTTGAACCGGGACGACCTCGATATCGAAGCCAGCAGGATTTCCGCGGCCACACTCGGAAGCATCCTGAAGCGCATCGCCGACGGGACGCTGAACGGCAAGACGGCGAAGCAGGTATTCGATATCGCGTGGAAAACCGGCGCGCCGATCGACGAGATCATCGATACGCAGGGCCTGAAGCAGATCAGCGACGCGGGCGCGATCGAGAAGATCGTCGACGAGGTGCTTGCGGCGAACCAGAAGCAGGTGTCGGACTACCGCGCGGGCAAGGAGAAGGCGTTCAATTCCCTGGTCGGGCAGGTGATGAAGCGCAGCCAGGGCAAGGCCAATCCGGCGCAGGTCAACGAAATCCTGCGCCGCAAGCTGAAGGGCTAGCTTACTTCTTGGCGGCGGCGCCCTTGGTCAGTTCGTTGTAGCGCTTCTTGTCCTCATCGTAGCGCGCGTTGATCAGGTCCACGTCCTTCTTTTTAGTCGCCATCAGTTCCTGCTGTGTCTTGATGTCGAAATCGACGTTTTTGATGTCGTTCTCGATCCTGGTCGGCGAAACTTTCTTGGCCGTAGCCGTTTGCAACTCCTTCTTCAGGTCGTCCTGGCGCTTCCTGAGCGCGGCGATGCGGGTTTCGATTTCCTTGATCGCGACGTCGTTCTCCTGCAGCGCGCGGCCGCGCGCCTGGTCGATGTCCTTTTCGCTGGTGTAGGTGGCGAGCAGCGCGCGGTTGCGGCGGCCTTCCTCCTTTGAAACCGCTTCGCGCTTTTTCCGGTCTTCGTCCTCGGCCGCCTTCTTCTCACGCTCGGCTGCGGAGGCCGCCGCGTCGAAGCGCTTGACGACCATGCCCTGGCTGTTCATCTGCTCGATAGGCTGCCCGAGGCATTCCGTCGGGACGGTCGAGCCGTAGTACTTCTTGCCGTCTTTGCCGACGCAGCGGTAGGACGACTGCGCGTCCGCTGCCAGCGGCAACAGCGCGACGATCGCGGCGAGAACGGTGAGTTTTGGGTTCATGGATGCCTCTGGGTGAATGCCGATGGTACGGATTCTAACGCGCGCAATGCCTGCGGGTTGACCTGCTAGAATTCGCCCGCCATGCACTCCGCGGACCGCGTCTTCATCGCCGAAACCACGGCGAAAATGCTGCTCGAAGTTAAGGCGGTGCTGTTTTCGGAGGGCAAGCCCTTCATCTTCACCTCCGGCTGGGCGAGCCCGGTCTACATCGACTGCCGCAAGCTCATTTTCTATCCGCGCATCCGCACGCAGCTGATCGATTTCGCGGTCGCCACGCTGGCGCGCGACGCGGGCTTCGAGCAGTTTGACGTGGTGGCGGGCGGCGAGACCGCGGGGATTCCCTACGCCGCGTGGATGGCCGACCGGCTCAGCCTGCCGATGCAGTACATCCGCAAGAAGCCGAAGGGCTTCGGCCGCAATGCCCAGATCGAGGGCGACATCCGCGAAGGCGCGCGCACGCTGCTGGTCGAGGACCTGACCACGGACGGGCGCTCCAAGATAAATTTCTGCAAGGCGCTGCGCGAGGCCGGCGCGGTGGTCGACCATGTGTTCGTCAACTTCTACTACGACATTTTTCCCGAGTCGAAGAAGGTGATGAGCGAACTGGGCGTGCGCCTGCACTACCTCGCCACGTGGTGGGACGTGCTGCGCGTCGTCAAGCAGGGCAGCTATCTCGCCGCCGCGCAAGTCGATGAGGTGGAAAAATTCCTCGGCGCGCCGGCCGAATGGTCGGCGGCGCACGGCGGCGTTTCCAGTTTTCCGTCCTCTTGAGGATCGTCACCCTCAACGTCAACGGCATCCGTTCGGCCGCCAGGAAGGGGTTGTACCGGTGGCTCGCGGCGCAGAAGGCCGACGTCGTCTGCCTTCAGGAAGTGAAGGCGCACGAGGCCGACCTTGAGCCGGCCGTGCTCGCGCCCAAGGGATATCACGGCTACTTTCATTGCGCCGACAAGAAGGGCTACGCGGGCGTCGCGCTCTACAGCCGGGTCAAGCCGGACAAAGTGATCACGGGTTTCGGCGTCAAGGAGTTCGATGCCGAGGGCCGTTACCTTGAGGCGCAGCTCGGCAAGCTGGCGGTGGTCTCGATCTACCTGCCCTCCGGTTCGGCGGGCCCGCACCGCCAGGCGTCGAAATTCCGCTTTCTCGAGAAATTCTTTCTACATTTGAGAAAACTGAAGAACAGCGGTCGCGAAATCATCCTGTGCGGCGACTGGAACATCGCGCACAAGGAGATCGACCTGAAGAACTGGCGCTCCAACCGGAAGAACTCGGGCTTCCTGCCTGAAGAGCGCGCGTGGCTCACGCAGGTGTTCGATGAGGTGGGGTTCGTCGACGTGTTCCGCTGCCTGAACGCGAAGCCCGAGCAGTACACCTGGTGGTCCAACCGCGGCCAGGCCTGGGCCAAGAACGTCGGCTGGCGCATCGACTACCAGATCGCCACGCCGGGCGCCGCGCGCACGGCGCGGCGCGAGTCGATCTACCTGAAGAAGCGCTTCAGCGACCACGCTCCGCTGACCATCGACTACGACCTCAGGTCATCGCGTTGACGATGCGCCGGTTGCGCCGGCGGTCCAGCCACCAGGCGAGAATCGGCAGCATCGCAAAACCGCCCGGCATCACGAGTATCACGAGATAGGGGGAAAGCTTGGAGATCCGGCGGAGCTGCGCGCGGATTTCCGCGAGGTCCTCGGGCGACCATTGCTGCCTGTTGCGCCGCTTCATCAGCACCGGCATCAGGCCCTTGACCTGAACCAGCTCGGACAGAACGAACTTGCGCTCGCGCTCGGCGAGCTCGAATGCGCGATGAATCGGCGAGGGCAGCCGTAACCGCAACGGCATCAGCGACTCGCGGGTGTTTCGATCGTCGCGGACAAAAGCTGCCACCAGCGCTGCGCGCTGCGGATCGTGCGCCAGAGGGTCCAACCCTTCAGCGCCCAGCCCAGAGCGCGCCGCGGCCGCAAGGCGATCAGCAGCGCCACGCCGGCAGCGACAAGCAGCGGCTGGCGGCGCAACTCTTCGAGCAGGCGGCGGCTCGCAGCCGCGGCCCTGTTCGCCATGAGGACCGCTCCGTCGGTGCGCGCCATGAACGCGGCCAAGGATTCGCGCTCGACGCTCGCGCGCGCGGCGAGCTTGGCGCGGCGTTCGGCGAGCAGCAACAGGCGGGCGCGCATCATGGGCCGGCGATCCGTTCGGCGTCCTGCTTAAGCTCGGCAAGAGTCGCGGCGAGGAGCTTCGGGCGCTCGCGCAGGCGCGCGCGCGCGACGAGCGCCGATGCCGCGGCGATGCCGAGGAAAATCGCGGCGAGCAGCCCTGCGGCCAGCACCCGGTTGGAGTCCCAGAACAGCAGCACGATCAGGATCGCGGCGAACACCACGGCGATTCCGGCAAAGAACAGCGCCGCCGCGGCCCAGACGAGGATCTCGGCAAGCCGCGCGACCTGTTCCTCAAGCTCGGTTGCGGCGATGCGCGCCCGCGTCTCGGCGAACGAGAGCAGGGTGCGGGCCAGCTCTCTAACCGATCCAAGCATGGGATGCGATGCTGCGCCCGGGCGGGCGCGGCATCAGCGGCGGCTGATCAGCACGCCCAGCACGAGTCCGGCAAAGGCCGCGATGCCGACCGCCCTCCACGGATTGTCCTGCACGTATTCGTCGGTGACTTTCGCGGCCTTCTTCGCCTGCTCGACCGCGGCACGCTCGGCGTCGCTCAATTTCACCTTGGCGGTCGCGAGCGAGGCCTGGATGCGTTCGCGCGCGGCGGAAATCTTCTCGCCGGCCTGGCCGGCGCTCGCGCGCAGCAGCTCTTCGCTGTCGGCGATGAGGATTTTCAGATCAGCAACGAGTTTGTCCTTGGCAGCGGATTCCATAGTCATAGTCTCGTGGGTCGTTGGATGAATTCGGTTGGGCGGACTATGCCCCGCCGCGGAGCGCGCCGGCGAGCATAGCTGCCTAAAGGTACCCTGATTACTGCACCGCCGCAACGGGCGCGGGCCGGCAGGTAGAATGCCCCGCTCATGACGCTACCGGCGTATGCCGCCGTCTTTCGCAGCAGGAAGATGCTGCTCCTGCTGCTGCTTGGCTTCTCCTCGGGTCTGCCGCTCGCGTTGACTGCCGGCACGCTGCAGGCGTGGCTCGCCTCGTCCAACGTCGATATCGTCGCGATCGGCTGGTTCGCCCTGGTCGGCCAGCCTTACACCTACAAGTTTTTGTGGGCACCGCTGATGGACCGCTATGCGCTGCCGTTTCTCGGCCGGCGCCGCGGCTGGCTTCTCGTCACGCAACTTCTGCTCGCCGCGTCCATCGCCTTCATGGGCACGCTCACGCCGGCGGACGCGACCTGGCTGCTCGGCGCAACCGCGCTTTGCGTCGCGTTCCTCTCGGCTTCGCAGGACATCGTGTTCGATGCGCTGCGCACGGATTGGCTCGAACGCGAAGAGCGGGGCGCCGGCGCCGCTGTATCCGTACTGGGTTACCGGATCGCCATGCTGGTCTCCGGCGCGGGCGCGCTGATCCTCGCCGACCGATGGCTGGGCTGGACAGCCGCATACTGGTTGATGGCTGCGCTGATGGCCGGCGGCATGGTCGCGAGCTGGTTCGTGGTGGAGCCGGAATTGAAGGACGCCGCGCCGAAGACGCTCGACGAAGCGGTGGTGAAGCCGTTCGGCGAATTTTTCTCGCGCCAGGGCGCGGTCGCGCTGCTCGCGCTGGTGGTGCTCTACAAGCTGGGTGATGCGTTCGCGGGCAACCTCACCACCACGTTCCTGCTGCGCGGGCCCGGATTCTCGCTCACCGAGATCGGCGCCATCAACAAGGGTTTCGGTCTCGCCGCCACCATCGTGGGCGCGCTCGCCGGGGGCGCGCTGATGGCGAAGATGCGCCTGTACCGCGCGCTGATGATGTTCGGCGCCCTGCAGGCGGTCACCAACCTGGGATTCCTGCTGTTGGCGGGGGCAGGCAAGAACTATGCGCTGATGGTGACGGTAATCGGGCTGGAGAACCTTTGCGGCGGCATGGGCACCGCCGCGTACGTCGCGCTGCTGATGGCCCTGTGCGACCGGCGCTTCTCGGCGACGCAGTACGCGCTGCTGTCCGCGCTGTCGGCAGTTGGTCGCGTGTACGTCGGGCCGGTCGCCGGCTATCTCGTCGCCGCGTTTGACTGGCAGGCGTTTTTCTTCTTCAGCTTCCTGATCGCGTTGCCCGGACTCGCGCTGCTGTGGTGGATGCGCGCGCGCATCGACGCGCTGGACAAGGCTACGGCTTAGCCGCCGGAACGTCGGTCGCCGAAAGCCAGCCGCCGGCGACCTCGTTGAAGCGCGCCGGCTGCTGCAGCATGACCCAATGCCCGGTGTCGAATGCGATCGCCTGGCTGCCCGGCTGCCGGGCGAGCGCGTCGATCCAGGCCTTGGCGTGGAACATGAAGAGTTTGCGCTGGCCGTAGACGAACAGCATGGGGCAGGCGGGCTTGAAGCGTTGCGTCTGCCGCGCGAACGATTGCTCGCCGCCGAACCAGGCGAGGTAATAGGGATAGTTCATGCGTGAGTTGATGAAGCGCGGATCCGACCGGGCACGCACCCAGCGCGCCATCTTGCGCGTCATCCAGTCGCCCAATCTCCCGCCGACCTTCCAGGCGAGCGCGAGCCACACCTGGTAGGCAAGGACGTAGAACTTTGCACGCGCCGTCAGCTCGGACCGCGCAGACCGCACCTCGCCGATGTCCACGCCGACGATGCGCGCGACGAGGTCGGGATTGCGCATGGTGAACTCGTAGCCGAAGATGCATCCCCAGTCGTGCAGCATGAGCGTGACCTTGCGCCCGGGGCTCAGCGCCGCGACAACCTGCCGGAGCAAGTCCGTGACCTCGCCCACGGTATGGAGCCGGCGCGGCTGCGTTTCATCGAACCCCGGCAGCGTGAAGCGGATGCAGCGGTACCGGGCCTTCAGGAACTCGACTTGCGCGTCCCACAGCCGGTACGAATCCGGCCAGCCGTGCACCATCACGATCGCTGGCGCTCCCTCGTCGCCTTCGACATGAACGTCGATCCCCGCGACCGGGACGATCATGCGATCTTCGCGCCGCGTGCCTTCAGCAGCTGCCGCAGCACCGAGCGGTGGCAGCGCGATTCGTCCTCGCAGTAGCAGCCGACCGAAAAATCCGTTTCGCGTGACAGCGCCGCGAGCAGGTCGAGCATCCTGCTCGCCGTCGGGGCCCTCATCTCCTTCTCGTAGCGCCGCGCGAACGCTTTCCATTCGGCCTCCGACTCGGCCTTCTGCCCCAGCTTGATCGTGGTTTCGCTGGGCGACAGTTCCGGCAGCCAGACGTCATACCAGTTCTCGGCGGCGAATTTTGCCTTCGGCACGCCGCGCGGCGGCCGCCGCACCGTGCCGATGCGCAGCCCCTCGCCCGTCATGCGCGCTGAACCAAGCCGGACAATGCGGGCGGACATTCAGGCGCTGACGCGGTAGGCAGCGAGGCTGCCAAGGAGGTTGGGCAGCAGCGAGACCGGGCGTCCGCCGGTCAGGACCACGCGCTCGAGGACCCGGAAGCCGAGCTTGGCGCAGAGCGCTTCGAAGTCGACCAGCGTGCAGTGGTGGACGTTGGGCGTGTCGTACCACTGGTAGGGCAGTTCCTTCGACACCGGCATATGGCCGGCGAGAGCAATCTGGATGCGCGCGCGCCAGTAGCCGAAATTGGGGAAGGAGACGATGGCTTCGCGGCCGACGCGAAGCATTTCCTTCATGAGCGGCTCCTGGGCGTGGATTGCCTGCAGGGTTTCCGAGAGGATCACGTAGTCGAAGGAGCGGTCGGCGAACGCGGCGAGACCGTCTTCGAGGTCGAGCTGCAGGACGTTGACGTCGTTCTGTATGCACGCAATCGCCTTGGCGTCGTCGATCTCGACGCCGTAGCCGGGCGCCTGGCGCGTCTGCCACAAGTGCTTGAGCAACTTGCCGTCGCCGCAGCCGAGGTCCAGCACCCGGGAACCGGGCGAGATCCAGCTGGCGATGATCTCGGCTTCTCTCACAGCGCGATGTTGCCGAAGTAGGCCCGCAGCGCGCCGAAGTAGCGCGGGTCGTTCATGAGGAAGGCGTCATGGCCCTGCGGCGCGTCGTTCTCGAGGTAGGACACGACGCGCCGGTTATCCAGCAGGGCGCGCACGATCTCGCGCGAGCGCGCCGAGGAAAAGCGCCAGTCGGAGGTGAAGGAGACGACGAGAAAATCAGCCTGCGCGCGCGCGAAGGACTTCGACAGGTCGCCGCCGAATTCTGCCGCCGGGTCGTAGTAATCCAGTGCCTTGGTGATGCGCAGGTAGGTATTGGCGTCGAAGTAGTTGGAGAACTTGTCGCCCTGGTGGCGCAGGTACGACTCGATCTCGAAATCGATATCGAAGTCGAAGCCCGGCGTCACGCGCCGCAGCACGCGGCCGAATTTCTCCATCATCGCGTCGTCGGACAGGTAGGTGATGTGGCCGATCATGCGCGCGATCCGAAGGCCGCGGCGCGGCACCACGCCCTTGTCGTAGTAGTGGCCGCCGTGGAAATCCGGATCGGTCATGATCGCCTGGCGCGCGACCTCGTTGAAGGCGATGTTCTGCGCCGAGAGCCGCGGCGTGGCGGCAATGACGATCGAATTGCGCACGCGCTGCGGGAACGACAGCGACCACTGCAGCGCCTGCATGGCGCCGAGACTCCCGCCCATCACCGCGGCGAACCGCTCGATGCCGAGGTGGTCGGCGAGGCAGGCCTGCGCGGCGACCCAGTCCTCGACTGTGACGACCGGAAAATCCGCGCCCCAGGGCCGGCCGGTCGCCGGGTTGACCGAAGTCGGCCCGGTCGAGCCGAAACAGGAACCGATGTAATTGTTGCCGATGACGAAGAACCGGTCGGTGTCGAGGGGCTTGCCGGGACCGACCATGTTGTCCCACCAGCCGACGTTGTCCGGGTCGTCCGCGTAGGTGCCGGCGACGTGGTGCGAGGCGTTCAGGGCGTGGCAGACCAGCACCGCGTTCGAGCGCGCCGCATTCAGTTCGCCGTAGGTTTCGTAGGCGATTTCGAATTCGGGCAGCACCGCGCCGCTCTTGAGCTTGAGAGGTTCGGTGAAGCGCGCCTTCTGCGGCGTAACGATCACGGCAGCTCCAGAAACGAAAAACCCGTCCAGCTTGCGCAGAAACGGGCTTTTGGGAACCGGTCT
>Ga0315910_10004584_pt1 | contig 11517 bp, 7 predicted proteins | sample EdamamesoilMG_FD_204470 | JGI IMG/M metagenome (GOLD analysis project Ga0315910, IMG submission 204470) | Garden soil microbial communities collected in Santa Monica, California, United States - Edamame soil | ecosystem: Environmental > Terrestrial > Soil > Garden | place: USA: California...
GCGACAGGCGTTGCGCCAGCGTGGCTTCGGGCACCAGGAAGGCGCGCGCGATTTCCGCGGTCGCCAATCCACCTAACAACTTGAGCGTCAGCGCGACGCGCGCCTCGGGCGCGAGCGCCGGGTGGCGGCAGGTGAACATGAGACGCAGGCGATCGTCGGCCACGTCGTGATCTCCGTCTTCGGCGGGCTGCGCCAGCTCGATCGCCGCGGCGTGGCGCGCGTCCCGCGTGCGCTCGCGTCGCAGACGGTCGATGGCGCGGTTGCGCGCCGTGGTGATGATCCAGCCCGCGGGCGCGGGCGGGATGCCGGCTTCCGGCCAGTGCACCAGTGCCGTGGTGAAGGCGTCCTGGACGGCTTCCTCCGCAAGGCCGATGTCGCCCAGCGAGCGCACCAGCACGGCCACGACACGGCCGTATTCGCGGCGGAAGACCGCCTCGATCTCGTGGTGTCCGGATGCGATCAGGCGTGCTCCATGAAGGGACGCACCTCGATGGGCACACCGATGGCGCGCGCGAGCTCGCGTCCCCAGCCGAGCGCCGCGTCGAGGTCGGACACCTTCACGATGGTGATGCCGCCGATCTGCTCCTTGCTCTCGATGAACGGGCCGTCGGTGAGCACGAGGTCGCCGCCTTGCTGGCGCAACACGGTCGCGGTGTTCGCGGGGTGCAATCCGCCGGAAAACACCCACGCGCCGGCCGACTGCATTTCGGCCTGGACCGCGCGTACGTCGCGCATGATCCGCTGCAGCACGTCGGGTGGCGGCTGCGTGCCCCCGGCCGGGTAACACACGCTGAGGAGATACTGTTTCATGGATCGGCCCTCGCCCGGCGAAATGCCGGTGTTCGGCCACTAAACGAATGGCGGGAGCGAGTTTCGACAGGGGCGCGCCGGGAGACAAGCGCCGGGAGAGGAATCAGCTCAGGCGGCGTCGCTCGAATGCGCGGAGCCCGTGCCGGCATCGCCTTCGCTGGCGACCTGGTCGTAGGACTGCGCGAAGGTCTCGACGAAGATGTGGGGCAGGGTGCCGGGCGGCGTCTCGCACAGGCTGCGATAGAACTCGCCGTAGAGTTCCCAGTTGCCCATGGTCTTGCGACGCGCGCTGCGCTCGAAACGCGTGGCGAGATCGCGCGGATCGAGGCGACCGATGAAATCGACGAACGCGGCGGCCATGGCGCGCAGCATGGCGTCATCGTGCTGGCGGGATCCCGCGAACGATTGCCGCAGCCACGCGACGGCGTCGAAACGACGACTGTCGTGCGCGCGCAGCAGCTCCTGGATCAGCTCCTCGACACTGTGCCGCTCGAGATTCGGCAACAGGTCGGGCTGGTCCTTCTGCCAGGTCACGCGCAGGTTGCTGCGCTGGTCCTGCTCGCTGCGATTGTTCGCCTTGAGCCCGAGCAGCGACTCGCGCAGGAGTTGTCCTGCCAGGTGCAGCATGCGTGCGTGAGCTTCGACCGGCAGCGATTCGATGCCGATGCCGGCGCCGCGGCAGAAGGCCTGCAGCCCGCTGGTGTTGTTCTCCGAAACCGCCGGGGAAGGCGACGGCGCGGGAACGGTGGGTGGCGAGTTCGACTGTTGCTTGGCCTCCTGCTGCTTGGCGGCCGCCTTCGCGAGGCGTGCGATGCGCCGCGCGACGGCTGCGGAATCCACCTCCAGCTCCGGTGCGGTGGCGGGTTCCTTGGGAAGATCCTGGGTCTGTTGCAAGGCGCGCGAGCGCGCGGAGACCGCCTGCCCGAAGGCGTTCACGGGCTTGAGCTCGTCGCTCGAAATGTCGTTGCTGGCTTCGAGCAGGTTCTCGAGGCGCAGGCTCGCGCCGAGATCGCCGCCCGGCACTCGGCGACGCGTGCTGGTCGAGCCGGTGTTCTTCCCGTACAGCGCGCTGTCGTCGAGATTGAAATCGGTGGCCGAATCGATCTGCACCTGCACGTGGTACTCGCCGAAGCGCAGGATGTCGCCGGTCTTCAGCTCGTGCGGATTCTGGTTGCCGAGCGGCTTCTCGTTGTCGTTGACGTAGGTGCCGTTGCTCGAGGTGTCCTGGAGCAGGTAGCGGCCCTTGTAGAAGATGATGCGTGCATGGCGGCCGGAGACGTAACGCATGTCATCGGGCAACACCCAGTCGTTCTCGGCGGAGCGTCCAATGCTGCCGCCAGAAACTCCAAAGACAAAGCTGTGCTTGTCGCCCAAGCGATGGCGATGATCACTTATGACGCGCAACCGGAGCGCCATGTATCGGTACCCTCAGGGCCCTAGCTTCCCGCGGCCCATACGTGTATGAAGGGGCAGGTTAAACCCCCCCTAGTCCGCCAGATGGCATCCAGTCACATTTTCAAGATTATGTTCGTGAACCAAGGCAAGGTTTACGAGATCTACGCCCGGAAAGTGAGCCAGGGTCGCTTGTTCGGGTTCATCGAAGTCGAGGAACTGGTTTTCGGCGAGCGGACCACGGTGGTCGTGGACCCGGGTGAAGAGCGCATCAAGAACGAGTTCACCGGGGTCAAGTGCACCATGCTGCCCATGCACTCCATCCTGCGCATCGACGAAGTGAAGAAGCAGGGCGTGAGCAAGATCAGCGCCTTCGAAGGCGGCGGCAACGTCTCGCAGTTCCCGATGGGCATGTATTCGCCCGCGGGCAACGATCCCGGCCCCAAGAAGTAGTCACGAGGCGGCACCCGGGGCTCCTGGCCCCGTTTAGTTAGGCAGCCACTGTCCGCTGCCGTCCTCACGGTTCCATCCTTCGCGAAAAAGTTGTTCGTGATCCGGCGCGCGCGCCGGAACCTCGCGCCTTGTTAGGCGTGAGCGCGGGGCAGCTCACCGCGGGGGACTTCCGGAGCTTTGGGCCACTCGACCCACGGCGGCGCCGCGACGCGGTGCCGGCCGTGGGGCGGCGCGATTTGTCAACGCGGCGCGGTTTCCGCCCCGTTTCCCGTACCGCGGAGGCGGCCCGTGCCGCACCCGCGACAGCGGCGGTCAACCCCATTACAATGCGCCGCCTCAAATGATCGAGCTCCCCGGCGCCCTCGCAGTTTCCGATTTCCGCATTGCCAAGCTGCGCCCGGCCCTCGAGAAGCGCCTTCCCGGCATCGGCGCCATCAGTGCGCGATTCATCCACTTCGTCGACCTCGGGCGCGATCTCGATGCGCGTGAGCGCGCGCTGCTCGAACGGTTGCTGACCTACGGCCCGCGCGAGAGCGGCCCGCGCAGCGCGCCCGCCGGCGCGGCCGAGCTCATCGTGGTACCGCGCTTCGGCACTATCTCCCCGTGGTCGAGCAAGGCGACCGACATCGCGCGCGTCTGCGGTCTCGATCCGGTGCGCCGCATCGAGCGCGGCATCGTGTGGAGCCTGGTAACGCCGCGCGACCTGTCGCCCGCGGAACTGCGCGAACTGGCGACGCCGCTGTTCGATCGCATGACCGAAACCGTCCTGTTGCAGCACGCCGAGGCGGCGCGCCTGTTCGCGCAGGAGGCCCCGCGTCCGCTGCGCCACGTGTCGCTGGCCGCCGGCCGCGAGGCGCTGGTCAAGGCCAACGCCGAGCTGGGGCTGGCGCTGTCCGACGACGAGATCGACTACCTGGTGACGAACTTCGCGGCGCTGAAGCGCGATCCCACCGACGTCGAGCTCATGATGTTCGCGCAGGCGAACTCCGAGCATTGCCGGCACAAGATCTTCAACGCCGACTGGATCATCGACGGGCACAAGCAGCCGAAGTCGTTGTTCGCGATGATCCGCAACACGCACGCGAAGAATCCGCAGGGCGTGCTTTCGGCGTATCGCGACAACGCGGCGGTCATCGAAGGGCCGCTTGGCAAGCGCTACTTCCCGAATCCCGAGACCGACATCTACGGCGCAATCGAAGAGCCCATCGACATTCTCATGAAGGTCGAGACTCACAATCATCCGACGGCGATTTCGCCCTTCCCGGGCGCGGCCACCGGCTCGGGCGGCGAGATCCGCGACGAGGGTGCGACGGGTCGCGGCGCCAAGCCCAAGGCCGGCCTCACCGGCTTTTCGGTCTCGCACCTGCGCATCCCGGGGTTCGAGCAGCCGTGGGAAAAAAACCCTCTTTCGAAAGATCTGGGTAAACCCGATCGCATCGTCTCGGCGCTCGACATCATGATCGAGGGTCCCATCGGCGGCGCGGCCTTCAACAATGAATTCGGCCGGCCGAACATCAGCGGCTACTTCCGCAGCTTCGAGCAGGCGGCGGTGGGTGATCACGCCAACCGCACGCGCGGTTATCACAAGCCCATCATGATCGCGGGTGGCATGGGCAACGTGCGTCGCAAGCACGTGGAGAAATCCGAGATTCCCGTGGGCGCCAAGGTCGTGGTGCTCGGCGGCCCGGCCATGCTCATCGGCCTCGGTGGCGGCGCGGCGTCGTCCATGGGCAGCGGCGCGTCGAGCGCGGATCTCGACTTCGCGTCGGTGCAGCGTGGCAATCCGGAAATCCAGCGCCGCGCGCAGGAAGTCATCGACCGCTGCAGCGCGCGCTGGAACCAGAATCCCATCCTGCTGGTTCACGACGTGGGCGCCGGTGGGCTGTCGAACGCCGTGCCCGAGGCGGTGGCGCACACACCGGGACGCGGCGCGGTCATCGACCTCAACGCGATTCCGAACGACGAGCCCGGCATGTCGCCCATGGAGCTGTGGTGCAACGAGTCGCAGGAGCGTTACGTCCTCATCGTCGACACGGCGCGTCTCGAGGACTTCGCGGCGATCGCGCGACGTGAGCGTTGCCCGTTCGCGGTGCTCGGCGAGATCGATGCGACCGGCGTGCTGGTGGTCGAGGACCGCAAGCACGGCACGCGCCCCGTCGACCTGCCGCTCGAGGTGTTGCTGGGCAAGGCGCCGAAGATGCTGCGCGACGTGCGCCGCGTGTCTCCGCCGCAGTCGCCGCTCATGCTGCCGGACATCGACCTGCGCGAGGCGGCCTATCGCCTGTTGCGCTTCCCGGCGGTGGCCGACAAGACCTTCCTGATTTCCATCGGCGATCGCACGGTCGGCGGCATGATCAGTCGCGACCAGATGGTGGGCCCGTGGCAGGTGCCGGTCGCGGACGTCGCGGTGACGCTATCCGACTACTTCGGCCACACCGGCGAAGCCATGGCCATGGGCGAACGTACGCCGGTGGCCGTGCTCGACGCGCCCGCCTCGGGACGTCTCGCGGTGGGCGAAGCGCTCACCAACATCCTCGCGGCCGACATCGGCGCGTTGACCAATGTCCGCCTCTCGGCCAACTGGATGGCGGCCTGCGGCGAGCCCGGCGAAGACGCCGCGTTGTATGCCACGGTGCATGCCGTGGGCGAGGAGCTTTGTCCCGCGCTCGGCATCGCCATCCCGGTGGGCAAGGACTCGCTGTCGATGAAGACGGTGTGGGGCGAGGGCGCCGCGCGCAAGGCGGTGGTCGCGCCCGTCTCGTTGATCATTTCCGCATTCGCGCCGGTGGCCGATGCGCGCAAGACCTGGACGCCGCAACTGCGTACCGATATCGGCCCCACCACGCTGCTGCTCATCGATCTCGGCGCCGGTGCGAACCGCCTGGGTGGTTCTTCGTTGGCGCAGGTGCACGGCGCGCTCGGTGCGACACCGCCGGACCTCGTGGACCCGACGCTGCTGATCCGGCTCGCGGCCGCGCTGGCCGAGCTGCGCGCGCAGAATTGCGTGCTCGCGTACCACGACCGTTCCGACGGTGGCGTGTTCGCGACGCTGGTCGAGATGGCCTTTGCCGGCCACTGCGGCCTGGACGTCAAACTACCGGCGGGCGCCCACGGCGCGGCGGGCGCGCTGTACAGCGAAGAGCTGGGCGTGGTCCTGCAGGTGAAGTCGAGTGAGCTCGAGAAGGTGAAGGCGGTGTTCGCACGGCACAGCCTGGGTGAATGCGCGCATGCGCTCGGCAGCCCCACGCGCGAGATGCGCGTACGCATCGAGGCGGCCACCGGCCGCATCGACGAGAAGTGGGAAGACCTGCGCCGCGCCTGGTCGGAGACTTCGTTCCGCATGCGCGAAATGCGCGATGAGCCCGGCTGCGCACGCGAGGAATTCGAGGCCGCCTGCGACACGGGCGCGCCGGGGCTCAATGTCGCGCTGACCTTCGATCCGAACGAGGACGTCGCGGCGCCGTTCATCGCCCCCAACATTGCCAAGGCGCGTCCCAGGGTCGCGATCCTGCGCGAGCAGGGCGTCAACAGCCAGGTCGAGATGGGCGCGGTCATGGAACGCGCCGGCTTCGAGTCGCACGACGTGCACATGAGTGACGTGTTGTCCGGGCGCGTGAAGCTCGCGGATTTCCGCGGGCTCGTGGCCTGCGGTGGATTCTCCTACGGCGACGTGCTCGGCGCGGGCGAGGGCTGGGCGAAGTCGATCCTGTATCACGCGCGGACGCGCGACGAGTTCCAGCGCTTCTTCGAGCGCGGCGACACCTTCTCGCTGGGCGTCTGCAATGGCTGCCAGATGTTCGCGGCGCTCAAGGAAATCGTGCCCGGCGCGGCGAGCTGGCCGCGCTTCGTGCGCAATCGCGGTGAGCAGTTCGAAGGTCGCTTCTCGCTGGTGGAGTTGCCGAAGTCGCCCTCGATCTTCTTCGAGGGCATGGACGGCTCGATGCTGCCGATTGCCGTGGCGCACGGAGAGGGCCGCGCGGAGTTCGCCAATGATTCCGACGCGCGCGCGTTCTCCGACGCGGGACTCGTGGCGGCGCGTTACATCGAGGGCAACCGGCAGGTAGCGACTCGCTACCCGGCGAATCCCAACGGCTCGCCCTTCGGTATCGCCGCGGTCACCAATGCCGACGGCCGCGTCACGATTACCATGCCGCACCCGGAGCGCTCGTTCCGCTACGCGCAGAATTCCTGGCGTCCGGATGGCGCCGGCGAGTACTCGGGCTGGTTCCGCATGTTCGGCAACGCGCGGAAGTGGGTGGGTTGATCAGTCCTCGAGTCCGGCGCGCCGCGCCTGGGCTTCCTGCGCGAAAAACCTGCGCACCTTCATCGCGTGCTGCAGCCGTCCCTTGCGTACGTACGCCTGGTAGAGGAAGTCCTTCATGACTTCGAGCAACACCGCGGCCTGGTAAGTGTCGATGGTTGGCAGGTCCAGCAGCGGATCGGCGACGCCCGCGAAAATCACGCGCATCACCACCGCGAAGGTGTCCTCGTCGATGTCGCCCATCTCGCGCACGTCCGACAGCGAGTCGAACAGGCGCAGCTTGGTGGAGTTGCCGAGGTCGGCGAAGGTGACCGCGGCGGTCCGGCGTGCCATGGCCGCGAATGCCTGCAACTGGTTGTGCGAGTAACACACCAGGGCTTCGCGGAAAAACGTCTCCACGTCCTCGGGCACGTAGTTGAAGGCGAACTTCTCGATGGGGCGTTCGACGTCGAAGGCCTGCGGCGAGAATTCCACGCGATTGCTGGCGAACGCGCGCGTGGTGTAGCGCAGGAACACGGGCGCGTTGCAGGCATGACAGCGCAGCACCACGCCGATGGCGCGCGGCTTCTGCAGCAGCAACTCGTCGAAGGTGGGCACCGCGGTCGGGCTCATCTGCGAGAACGCGTGACAACGCGGGCAATTGCGCGCCGTCTCGCGTTCGTCCCCGAAGTACATCGTGCCGGTCGAATCGATCAACACGTTCATCTGCGTCGCCTTGTTCTTCTGGCCCTCGTCTCGCGGCCTATCTGCTCAGCGGCTTGTACTTGATCCTGTGAGGTTGCGTGGCTTCTTCGCCCTTGCGCCGCTTCAGGTCTTCCATGTAGTCCTGGAAGTTGCCCTCGAACCATACGACTTCCGAGTCGCCTTCGAAAGCCAGAATGTGGGTGGCGATGCGGTCCAGGAACCAGCGATCGTGTGATATGACAACTGCGCAGCCCGGAAAGGCCAGCAGGGCCTCTTCCAGCGCGCGCAGGGTTTCGACGTCGAGGTCGTTGGTAGGCTCGTCCAGCATCAATACGTTGCCGCCGGATTTGAGAACTTTGGCGAGGTGCACGCGGTTGCGTTCACCCCCCGACAGCTCGCCGATGTTCTGCTGCTGGCCGGTGCCCTTGAAGTTGAATCGTCCTACATAGCCGCGTGACGGCGTTTCGTAGTTGCCGACCTTGATCATGTCGAGGCCGCCGGAGATTTCCTGCCAGACCGTGTTCTTGTCGTTCAGCGACTGGCGCGACTGGTCCACGTACGCCAGCTTCACGGACGGGCCGATGCGCATCTCGCCGGCGTCCGGCTTCTCGACGCCCGACATCATGCGGAACAGGGTGGTCTTGCCGGCGCCGTTGGGGCCAATGATCCCGACGATGCCGCCCTTGGGCAGGTTGAAGTTCAGGTTGTCGAACAGCAGCCGGTCACCGTAGGCCTTGCGCAGGCCCTTGGCTTCGATGACCACGTCGCCCAGGCGCTCGCCCGGCGGGATGTAGATTTCGTTGGTCTCGTTGCGCTCCTGGAATTCGCGCGAGGCCAGCTCTTCGTAGCGCTGCACGCGGGCCTTGTTCTTGGCCTGGCGTGCCTTGGGGTTCTGGCGCACCCATTCGAGTTCCTTGGCCAGCATCTTGCGCAGGCCGGACTGCTCCTTTTCTTCCTGCGCGAGGCGGGCTTCCTTCTGCTCGAGCCAGGTGGAGTAGTTGCCCTTCCACGGAATGCCGTGGCCGCGGTCCAGCTCGAGGATCCACTCGGCCACGTTGTCGAGGAAGTAGCGATCGTGCGTCACGGCCACGACGGTGGAGGGGTACTGCTCGAGGTACTTCTCGAGCCAGGCGATGGACTCGGCGTCCAGGTGGTTGGTGGGCTCGTCCAGCAGCAGCATGTCGGGCGAGGACAGCAGCAGGCGGCACAGCGCCACGCGGCGCTTCTCGCCACCGGAGAGCTTGTTGATGATCGCGTCCCACGGCGGCAGGCGCAGCGCGTCCGCCGCGATTTCCAGTTTTCGCTCGAGCTCCCAGCCGCCGACCGCGTCGATTGCGTCCTGTAGTTTGGCCTGCTCCTCGAGCAGCTTGTTCATCTCGTCGGGATCGAGCTCCGGGTCGGCGAACTTGTCCGAGATCTCGTTGAAGCGCGCCACCTGCGCGAATGCGCCGCCGAGCCCTTCCATCACGACGCTGCGCACATCCTTGTTAGGGTCGAGCTCGGGTTCCTGCGGCAGGTAGCCCACCTTGATGCCGGGTTGCGGCCGCGCCTCGCCTTCGTAGTTGGTGTCGATGCCGCCCATGATCTTGAGCAGGCTCGATTTGCCCGAACCGTTGAGGCCGAGCACGCCGATCTTGGCGCCGGGAAAGAACGAGAGGCTGATGTCGCGCAGGATGACGCGCTTGGGCGGCACTACTTTGCCGACCCGGTTCATGGTGTAGATGTATTGGGCCATGTCGTGGAAATTGGGCGTTTTTCGCGGGGAATCGGGGCGCGAATTCTACATCCTGGAACATGCTCACTGTGCTACGTTTGCTGCGCCAAAAAATGGCCGGTAGGGAGCGCGAACTCTGTCGACTGCAGCGTCATCGGTAGTGGTGGTGGCCGGCGAGCGCCTGGCGCGCTACGGATTCCCCGACGGCCATCCCTTCGGCCAGGATCGCCACGCCGCGTTCTACGCGGAATTCACGGCGCGCGGACTCGACCGTCGCGTGCGACTCATGGAAACCCGGGCCGCGACGCGCGAAGAACTCGAAACCTTCCACACACCGCAATACCTCGACCTGGTCGCCGAGCGTTCGATCACCGGCGAGGGATACCTGGACGCGGGTGATACCCCGGCGTGGCGCGGCGTCTATGCGGCAGCGGCGGACGTGGTGGGAGCGACGTTGCTGGCCTCCGAGGAAATCATGGAGGGGCGCGCGCGGCGCGGTTTCGTGCCGATCGCGGGACTGCACCATGCGGCGCGCGGCGGCGCCGCGGGTTTCTGCGTGTTCAATGACTGCGGCGTGGCCGTGGAAGTCCTGCGGCGGAAATACGGTCTCAAGCGCATCGCCTACGTGGACATCGATGCGCATCACGGCGACGGCGTGTTCTATGGGTTCGAGAGCGATCCCGACCTGATCTTTGCCGACATCCACGAGGACGGACAATTCCTCTATCCCGGGACGGGACGCGCGGACGAGAGCGGCCGCGGTGCCGCCGAAGGCACCAAGCTCAACATTCCCGTGCCGCCCGGCGCCGACGATTCCGTGTTCGAAGCCGAGTGGCCGCGCGTGTTGGCGCATCTGCGCAAGTACCAGCCGGAATTCATCCTGCTGCAGGCCGGCGCCGACAGCATCGAGGGTGACCCGATCACGCACATGCGATATCGCGCCGAAACGCACCAGCGCGCCGCGCGTGACCTCTCCCACCTGGCGGAGGAGTTCGGGCACGGGCGCGTACTGGGCACCGGAGGTGGCGGTTACAACCGCATCAACCTCGCCCGGGCGTGGTCCGGAGTGGTGGAGGGGCTGCTGGAGTAGTTCAAGACTGGTTGGGCACGGCCGGGATTCGCGGTGCAATGGAGTTTTGCCGGTTTGCCGGCCCGGCACCGTATAATTCGCGCCCCCCGTGATGACCCTGCCGAGGCGCAAAACATGTTCCGAACCGCGATGACCGTGGGAAGTTTCGATCCCGAACTCGATGCCGCCATCAACGGCGAACGCAAGCGCCAGGAAGATCACATCGAGCTGATCGCTTCCGAGAACTACGCCAGCCCGCGCGTGCTCGAGGCGCAGGGCTCGGTGCTCACCAACAAGTACGCGGAAGGGTATCCCGGCAAGCGTTACTACGGTGGTTGCGAGTTCGTCGACGTCGCCGAGCAGCTCGCCATCGACCGCGCAAAGAAACTCTTCGGTGCCGACTACGCCAACGTGCAGCCGCACTCGGGTAGTCAGGCCAACGCCGCCGCGTACCTCGCGCTGATCAACCCGGGCGACACGATCCTCGGCATGAGCCTCGATCACGGCGGTCACCTCACGCACGGCGCCAAGGTGAAGTTCTCGGGCAAGTTGTTTCGTGCCGTCCAGTACGGCATCCGCCCGGACACGGGCGAAATCGATTACGACGCGCTGGCCGCCCAGGCGCTGGCCGAGAAGCCGAAGATGGTGGTCGCCGGCTTCTCCGCCTATTCGCGCGTGCTCGACTTCAAGCGGTTCCGCGAGATCGCCGATTCCGTCGGCGCCTTCCTGATGGTCGACATGGCGCACGTGGCCGGACTCGTGGCCGCGGGCCAGTACCCGAATCCGATTCCGTTCGCCGACGTGGTCACCAGCACCACGCACAAGACGCTGCGCGGTCCGCGCGGCGGCCTGATCCTGGCGCGTGCCAACGATGCCGTCACCAAGAAGCTCAATTCGCTGGTGTTCCCGGGCACGCAGGGTGGTCCGCTGATGCACGTCATCGCGGCGAAGGCGGTGGCCTTCCTCGAAGCGCTGCAGCCCGAGTTCAAGGACTACCAGAAGCAGGTGGTCGTGAACGCCAAGGCCATGTGCGCCAGGCTCATCAAGCGCAACTACAAGATCGTCTGCGGCGGCACCGACAATCACCTGTTCCTGCTGGATCTCTCCAACAAGGAGATCACCGGCAAGGACGCG
>Ga0315910_10004585_pt1 | contig 11517 bp, 13 predicted proteins | sample EdamamesoilMG_FD_204470 | JGI IMG/M metagenome (GOLD analysis project Ga0315910, IMG submission 204470) | Garden soil microbial communities collected in Santa Monica, California, United States - Edamame soil | ecosystem: Environmental > Terrestrial > Soil > Garden | place: USA: California...
GATTGACCATGGCTCGTAAAAGCGCCGCGCTACGTTGATCAAGATTAGGGTGTCGAAAGGTGAGAAATCGCGAGCGCCACCATACTATTCCTCGGATGCGCTTTCGACGACGCGACTTGGAAGATTCTGGCGGAGAAACGCCAATTTCTTTTCCTCTCTAAACTCCTCTCGAAAGCGATATGCCGGCAACGTTGCCAACAGCGGAGTCGCCAAGGTCTTGGAGTCGCATCGAACGGGCCGAAAAACCCTTCTGTGCGTGAAGTGTTTCAAGGGTCGAAATTTCGGTAGCGTTGAGCCCTCAACGAAGATTGGCATTGGCGCATATTTGAGCGAGTTCTTCAAACTCCCGTCGGGCTTACGTTGCCCAACGTTTACCGCAGGCACAATTCCGAACTCGTTAAAGACTTGTATGACTTCGTCATCAGGCAATGAATCGAGTCGTTGAAGTTCATTCGTTTTGGAGTCCGAGCTGGGCGAGAACCCATACTTTTTCACGTTTCTAAGTAAGCGAATCCTTAGCTGGCTTACCGTCAATAGTCTCGTTGCAAAGACTCGTTTCCAAAAATAGCTCACGCTCTCAGAATTTGCGGGAAGAATGATCAGCTGCCGAATTAGTTCATCGAAGTTTAGGTAGTAGCGTTTTTCCGAAGATATGACGCGATCACTCTTTGCGTTGGTTAATGTGAAGTGCGGCCGTTTCCATTCTACTTGTCGCGAAAGCGCCGCGATTTGGAGCTTCAGTTCATTGATTGATCGAATGATGGCGACACCGGCCGGCCCGATGGGAATTAGAGCGGGTTGTATCCACGGCGGGTGGTCCGCCATTCTGCGGGTTTCAAAGGAATGCAAGAGCGCGTCTTTGACTTTCGCGAGCCACTCGTCCGGATTGCGCGGACTCGCTTGTCGATTTTCAGTGTATGTTCGATAAGGGGGTACACCACAAAAGTCGCTTACCCACCACGAAGGTCCGATCTCTGGCCAGTCGGTCGTCAGTAACGTGATTCGCTCATAGAGCATCCTTAGTAGCTCGATAAATTGTCGGTTGTCGCACCGGAAGAGCTCGTCAGGAAAGATCGCCTTTCCTGCTAGGGGGTCTCTTGGATCGTTCCATAGTTCGGGCAGAACGGCTTGCATTCAAGAGTCCCCATTGGAGAGCATGCTCCACACCGCGTTTATTTCTGCCCGTAGAAGGTGCTTCGGGAGACCAGTCGTTGATCGCAGTGATCTGAGAGCGGCTTTCCGTGAGGGAATAGCACGCGACTGCGCTCTCGTGCATTTTCGAAAATATTTTGTCGCACCCAAACGAGCCTGAAGACGCATTTCTCGTTGCCACCTACGGCGCCACATTCGTCTCAATTTCGTAATGCGGCGCGTAAAGTCAGGAAAGCGATGGCGCAAGAATCCCGTCGACGTGCCGATCTTTGCGGCGATGGCTTTGAACGACGGCACTTCCTCTGTGTCCGCAACACTTAGGGCACGTGCTAGCAAAATGCTGGCTTCTTGTTCAGACCGCCGAATTCGATGACGGACATCCTGAGGCACGTCGCCTTTCTTCCATGGAAATTCAAAGTTGAAATTGGTTTCACCGGTGAGCAAGTCTAGAACGTCGACGTTGGCTTCATCGGCAATCTGTTGCAGGCCATGGAGCGTCGGGGTGGCTCGAAAGTCCGGTCGTTTCCGTGAGCGATAGCCGTGAAATCTCGAGGCGAGATCCTGAATGCTCAGTCTGCCGACGTATTCCAATGCCTTGATCGATTCACGTACACCATCGGTTGGAAACAGAAGTGTCGGGTCCGAACCAATGAGCTCGACGAGGCGTGCGAGATGTCGTCCGATTACCTTTGGATCGTCTGAAGACCAGCGATCATATGGCGACAAGCTGTCTTTTTCTTTCGCAACTAACGGGCTGCCGCATTTGCAGCAGTCTCCGCTTCGTCGCGCTGGAACTGAAAACTTTTGTTCGCTTCCACATGCCTCGCATTTCATTCTCAAGAACCGATCATGAGTTCCGCATTTCGTAACCGACCGCACGTGCCACATCAACTTGAAATAGGCCACTTCTTCATTCGAGTGCCATTGAGCGACACAATCGGGACACCACCGAAATGTACGCGCAAAAAACTCATGCAATCGAGGGTAGTCGCTGATGGCGAGGAACGTTCCGCACCGTAGCTCTTCTCTGCCCGTTGCTTTCGTCAGCATCTCGACGAGCCGCGCTGTCGAAAGAGTTGGCCTCACAAATGTCGCGAGTCCAGTCGTGCTTGCGGAAATCGAAAATAGACGACGAGGGGCAGGGTCCGACGGTGAATACTTCTTAGCCAGCAACGACAGAAGCAGTCCGGCAGAGATGCAATGAACTCTTGCAAGGCGCGTGACGTACGACCCCAACGCTTCAACGTCCACCGTGCCGACTCCCTGGAGCGGCAAAGGAAGGAAATACGTCATGACGGCACTCCTTCCGGACGTCCGGTTGGAAATCTCTGTGCTTTAGTACGAAACGGCTTTTGCTGGTTTGCCTTCGGTTGCTTCCTTGTTTCGGTAGTCGCTTTTGGAGTCGGTGCGGCCGGCGGTCGCCGAAAATCTGCCTCGCCACGGACAATTGCATCGGCAAGGCTGGCGAGATCCTTGTCGCCGCGGTAGGCATAGTCGACGTGCGAGCGCTCTAAATAGCTTGCGTTAAGGGCGAGGGCTCGGGCGAGCGCAACGCGAAGGAGGTTCATCAAGTTGCCAATACAGCCGAGCGAACCCTTATATAAAAGCTCATCCCAGTCACGTAGCGATTTCACGTCGGGAGGCAGCGGAACGACTTTGCTGCATGCGTCTAATATCTTATGAAAGGCAACTTTTTCTTCCAGAATGTCCCAGCGATAGCGCGGCAGATGCACCGTGCAAGAACGACCGAGCAAATGCACGGAGTTGCGGACGAGGCTGGGAAGGCCATAGTCGCCGATTAGAACGAGCACGTACTTGGAGTCTTGTGCTGAACACTTCCAACTATCTAGTACCTTTTCGGCTTTGTCCTTAGCGTGCTGCAAGTACTTAATGTGAGCCGATTCATCGGTAATCAGCACCCGCGTGCCGCGGTGACGAAGTGCGAAGGAGAAAGCCTCGTCCATGGTCTCTTCGGTGAAAACTCTAAATCGGCGCATCAATTCAAAATCGTCATCGGACAACGAATCGCCGAATACAAAGCACGGATGCTTCAGTTCACGGAGTAGGCGCCGCTTAAACGATTTGGTCGAAAAGCTTCCTCCTGTCGAGTTGTTTTTTGCAATTAAGTAGATGATCGGAATCTGCCCAGGCGGCAGATCGCGATTCTTGCCAAGGAAAAGACGCATCAGAGCAAGCGCCAAGCGCGTTTTCCCGACGCGGGAAGGTCCTACAATCAGAATGACTTCCCCAGGCTGCAACGTACTCAACAGCGCGAATGCGTCCATGAGCGCGTTTTTGTAAAAATCATGAGGAACATTCAATTCATTGAGCGCCTTAACAGCGTCTTCAACCCACTTCATGGTCGTTCTCCCAACGAGTGACGGGTAATTCGTCCAACACCCACTCACGAACGTCCGGTAACGATGCGGGAGTTGGTTTCGAAGGTGCCTCCTCAGGTGTTTGCCCGGCGCGCTTGAGAGCGCGCTCGCTCTCCACTGCGGCGGTTTCATTGAGCAGGCGGTCTTCGGCTAGGAGGCGCGCCTCCTCACGCATGATTTTCCCATCGAGTTGTCGAATCGTCGTAGCAAGTTGTTCGACCGGATCCTGTGCTTCGAACACTATTGCGCCGCTGCTGAGACACGTAATCCAGTTGCCATTGACCACGGCATAAATCTTATTGGGGTCTTCTGGATCGCGACGCACGGCGGGCTTTTTTTCCAGACCGGTGAGCCCTGCAAGATCAGGGTGCCAATGGTGATGGACCCCCGTGTAGATGCCGCGTTGTGGATCGAAGGTGAATTCCTTTTCTTCCACGGAACTCGCGACAACAAACTCGAAATTGTACGTGACGCGTTTACCACTGGCCGAGAAGTGTCTTAGTCCCTCATCAAGCAGAAAGATGGGCGCTTTCGGTCGCGTGCCGAGCGAAGTTTCGTTGTGCCATTCAACATACCTCAACAAATCACTCAAGAATTCCGAAAGGCTCCGGCTTGCCAGTGCCTCGGGCGAGTGGCTTTTGGAAATAGAGCGTTTCTCGAGCTTGCTGACCGTATTACCTTCGGCCAAAGAGTGAAATCGCGAACGCAATTCACCACCGACGCGCTCCACTTGCGCGCCGTATCGCCCGTGGGCTACCGGCCTCCACATGGGAGTTACGGTGCAGAAAGCCAGGAGCGCCCTAAAGAAAACCGACGTGAAATCGGGTCCATGATCGATGACGATGCATTCGGGGAGCCGACCATGTTGCCGAACGCATCGACGCAACAAGATCGCGACGGCACGTCGACTTGGAGGCCGAAGGCTCACCCAAACGGCGAGAATTGCGTTCGTCGCAACATCAACCAAGATGGATATCCAGGGCCTGGCGACGAACAGATGATCTGTCTCCAAAATGATCACGTACTCGTCGGACAAGTAATGATCCGCCGAGCCGATTTCGAATGGACGAGTCGCCGCAATTGCACGAGTCTCTACCGGCGACGGTGCCTGCGCCGCGTTGGCCGCACGTTGTCCGCCGCGGCCCCGTGCTATCGCTTCGGGATTGGTTCGGTTGATATATCGGCGGAGCGTTTTTGGACAGACGATATGGCCATTCGGAGCGTGATCCCTGACATATTTGCGGTAGGCGGCATGACCCGCCCCCATCCCTAGCCGTTTGCCCGTGCTGAACGTTTCCTTGATGAACTCCTTGATCAATCTGACAGTGTCCGCCGGTATCTTGATCTTGCGATTACCCTTTTTTACCGTCTGCGGAATGCAGCTTTGAAACATGGACTTCCCTTCCATCGCGCCAAGCCTAATCTTCACCTTCCAATTGCGAAGCATGCGGCTCGACTTGCCCGCGTTTATCTCATCGAATATGAAGATCGCTCTTGCCGCGTCAGCCGCACACGGAACCGCCAGTGTGGAACACGATTCAGCGACTGCGTCAGTTTGTCTATTCATATGCCGAGCAGCATCGAGCCCCAATTGCGACAGCGATACCCACGCGGATTCGCGTTGCGACAACAGCTCGTCCCATAGAAGGCTGAACAACTTTCCGCGGTCAATCAGTTGAACGAACGGAAGGCTATCGATCTGCCCTGTTTGTTCGCACAGATCGGAAAGCCGTATGAACGCCTGATTGGTGAGGATTCGACTAACGCTCTTAACAAGGTCCGCCGTGACTGCATCGGGTGCGTGCCGCGCCTGCATGAGCTGTCGAAGGTTCGCTTCGTGTATAGGAGTGGCCAATTTGTCCGCTTCAATGACGCAATGGCGCAATCCAATTTCCTTAAATGCTTCCATCGCGGGTCGAAAGACAGCTTCACCGGCTTCATTGCGACTCCAATCGGCGGGGTTTTCGGCGATGAGACTCTCTACCTTAGACGCCAGTTTGACTTCGGCGACGAAGGGGCCGGCGTCGGTCAACACCAAATAGTCGGGCGTGTAGGTGCCACGGCGAAGCGTTCCATCATCGAGTGTTCGGATGACATACACTCGATCCGGTTGATCGAGGTAGGCTTTCACCCAGGGCGCGTATTCCCACACAAGCGCCGCCCGATTTTCACCAGTGCGACTGTCGGCCTGAATGGTCATCCCCATTTTGGTGGAAGCGATTGCGGCGCAAACTGTTGTGCCGCCAGTCCGCAATACATCCCGCGAAGGCGGTGAGTCGAAAGACGTGCGAATGTAATTTCGAGCGGGTGCAACTAAGTCAAAGCGTTCGAAGTAAACAAGAAGCGAGATTTCGTCGAACATAGGCCACCTTTAAGCGCAGGCACACGGAGCGCAGGCGGCACGCAGTTGAGTTAACGTGCCGAAGCGCCTCGGTGAGGTTGCGAATGCGCGAGGCGACGAACGCCGAAAGCTAGAGATGTGCTTAGGGAGCTGATCTGGTCGGGCATACGCGCACGATCCGACCTCGACGCTCTTGCCATCGCGCGGGAATTGCGCAAGAATGATGGCGTCAGGGGTACTAAACTTGACACCAAACGCGACAGCCTCGGGTGCAAACCGAGGCTTTTGCGTTTCTTGCGTCTGCGATTTTTATTGCTATGTCATGGACGCCTCCTCCTGGATAGGTCTTGTCCCTGTGTCGCCCAGGCTGTCGTCCATTTTCGACAGCGCGCTCGCGAGAGTGCGAGCCGTGACAAACCAGCCGCGCCGGTTTGGCAATTTGAATAGTTCAAAGGGAAGGCGGTGTCGCGCACGCGCCTTTCGCAGTGCAGCAGCGCTGGGATAGCGCATCACCTGCGCCACTTCGGCGAGCGTCAGAATCTCGCCATATCTCTCAATCAGAAGTTGTTCGCGAAATTCGTTCGCGCTTCGCATTGGTCGAGTTGTCCTTCAGTGTCCCGTACTGGGTCATCCCTGGGTCGTAGTGGCCTCTAATTTGTCCTTGGCGACGCCTATGTTAAACGAGCATAATTTGCACTGCGGGAAATATCTTTAACTCAAAAAACACACAAAAGATAAAGTCGGCGCGAGTTGACATGCAGATATCGAGTCAGCTTCCGTCTCCCACCGCTGCAATACGTCGGCGAACGCCTGGCGATGCGGATCGACTACGTTGGGGTGTGTGCTTGTCGTTCGCGGCGCGCCAAATGGGGCTGTCCATGACAGAAATCATGACGAGGCTCGTTGAGGCCGGGCACCGCCGTTCGAATATTCTTGAGCGGATTGACGCAGGGAGCTGTCCTGATATACGGACAATAGCGAGACTCGAAAAGTGGGTGCCCGGTATTCTAGCGCTTCATCGGGAATGTCTCTTTCGTCTTCTGAATCCAAAACCGATCAAAGCTTCGACCATCCTCGAATGCCTCCATCAGCTCTGTCGGGCCGTAGACGACACGGACGAGTATTTCGAAAACCTAAGTTGGTGGTTTGATGACAAGGCCATCAACCACTATCGACCGAACTATAGATCGCTCTACGCTTTGCGCTGGAATCCGTTGTTTGCATTCTCGTTCAACGTCGCGATGGTGAGATTGACTGAATCCAAGCGCGCCGACCAAGTTCATTTCTACCATTGCGCCTGGATGATTCGCGGAATGCATGTGCTCGGCATGTTGCCGCATTTCGAAAATCACTTTCACGAGATCGGCGACTTGGCATCTCAACTGCGAGAAAACGTTTACAGTACGTTTCTGATGATGCGCGTCGATTGGAATGCCATCGAACAGCAGTGGCATTCAAAAAAACTGGCTTGGTCTCTTGGCCATGACGACTTCGGCGCGCATCTTGACCCAGCAATTGATCCCGTCTCTGAGCTCACGAACACAGATCACTTCTGGAATCATCGCAACGACCTAGGACCGCTGCCGCTTGGCGATATGCGCTAACAAACGACATTAGGCAACACGAATGGTCTTCATGTCTCTTCACAGGTCGCCACGTCATTACGGACTCCGATATCCTGACTGAAGCACAGAACGTATCCATCGGGGTCACGGACATCAAATTCAGTATCGCAATAGGGCATCCTGACCGGCGATCGCGTCACGACCCCTTTAGATGACAGTTGAGCGTGGAGGTCAAGAAGTCCGCTTGCTAGAGGAATACGCAGATCCCAATCTTCCCATTCCTCATTTCGCCCGTGTTTCGATTGTCGTAGCATGATTTCCGCAGGTCCCTTCGTCAAAATTGCGAATACATAAGGGGGCTTTTCCGGAAAAGCATCGACGTTGAAACCCAGCGTATTACGATACCACTCAACGGATTTATGGACGTCAGCAACACGCAACAAAGGCACAGCACGTTCAGGATTCATATTGTTTCTCTCCATTTCAGTCTTGAACTGTCTGCTACATATTAGCTTCGCCACCCACCCATGACGATGATGGACATCTCGACGAGAAACACGGCAGCCCCAGTGAGATCCCATAGTGTAAGTGGGACGCGATCCACTTTCCAAAGCCACAGCAGAGCGACAGTCCGCAACCATCGGTTCCTATTCAAGTGTCGCGTAACGCCGCTACATGGTCGCGATCCGAAACGACATCGCCACCTTTGACGATAGCGCTTCAGCCGATGTGCCTCGATTCAGCGTAGTTCTCCGTCCGATTTGCAGCAGTCCGAGCCTTTCTGGATCGGGGGGCAAGGGATCGATCCATAGGAGCAGAATACGCAGCAATGTCCCCGTTTGGGTTTTATGAGCGCTCCGCAGTGCGTACACTCGTGGAAATAAATGCACTGATCGGTGGGCATCTCTTCCGTTGTTCTATACGCGCACTCAGGGCACACTAGTTCGCAGGTTGTCAGGACTTCGATCATTGTCCAGCATCCAATGTTTTCGTGTTCGAAAGCATTGCATGTACTTTCTGCGCAAACACCTTGGTATCCAACGGCGGGAATTCTGTTCCTTCGAGTTCCTCAAGCTGATGCATGATCACTTGCGCTTTTGGAGCGCCATCGGACGGCCAGTCGGCGTCCGCGCCGAAGAGCAGCCAAACATCCCACGCATACACAGCGCCTTTATTGTTCTTGATGCCAAATATGTTCGACAGCGTCCAACCGACTTTTCCGCTTTCGTTCCAATAGTGGCGAACATTCTCGGCAGGCAACAACGTCGCAGCCGGCTGTACGTGCTTGGCTTTGGCGCCTATCACCGGAACGTGAACGACGTACGTTTGAAGTCGTGAATCTCGCGTTTGTGCAAGTAGATCGCGATTCATATCGTCTAAACCGCGCAGGCATGCAGAACAACTTGGATCGACTATGAATAATAGACGGACCTTCCCTTTGCTGCGGTTGAACTCTTCGCGAAGTTGACGCGCCTCATCATCCAAAGAGACAAAAGATACCTTCGCTGACTCGGCGGGTGTATTCCAGTCGCAGGCGGACAAAAAGAACAATAAAAGGGCAACTGAGAACCGCATGTCTTCTCCTAACTGAAAGAGACACCTTTTGTTAACGCAACGATAGCGAAACCTAACACCACGAAGCTCGCTACCCAGACGACTCGTCGAAGCGATCGGCGGTCGTCGGGGCCATCTTCTCGGGTGGGTTTGCGATACGCCAACCAAAATGAATACGACAAGAGTGCAGCGGCGCCCACCAACGCATAGGGAAGCAGAAAGGCGAGGCGGGCCAGCGCTACCGCCCCGGTGACGCCGAGCAAAGTTGCGGCCCAGGGTACGGAACAGCACAAGCCTAGTGCCGCCGCCAGCCCACCCAGCCCAAGCGCACCACCCGCACTGCTGCAAACCTTCCCTCTGTCATCCATAGCCGATCACTCACAGGATTCGCGAACCGTTAGAATAACCTCCGTACCTAGGTACAGAGTCAAGTACATCACGAGAGTGGAAAGCCATGCGTTCCTCAACACCCGCATTTACGATTTCGCGCCTTGCGTTGGAGGGTGGCGTGAGCGTCGAAACCGTTCGCTACTACCAGCGCCGTGGCTTGTTGCGAGTACCTGATCAGCCTCAAGGCGTTCGCCGCTATGTGCAGACCGACGCTGACCGACTGCGCTTCATCAAACGAGCACAAGCAATGGGATTTACGCTCGAGGAGGTGCGCAGCCTCGTTCAATTGAGGGAACATCCCTCTTGTCGAACAACACGCGCCATCGCGATGGAAAAGTTCAGCGCCATCGATGAGCAAATCCACCAGCTGCAAACTCTCAAAGCTGAACTCGCTTCGATGATCGACGAGTGTGACCGCAACCTCCAAGACTCCAAGTGCCCAGCCATTCAAAGAATGGAGCATTGACTACTGCGTGCGACCAGCGAGCGTTGCTTGGTTCGAGCCCCTAGGTTGGCTCAAGCTCAATGAATTTGACTCGCATCGTTTGCCTCTTGATCGATTTCTTACTTCTGCGAGTCGAAAGCATTCTTGAGCTGTCTCAGATGGCGTAGTCGTTCAGACTTTCGTTGTTTGTATTCGGATCGGAATCCATCGGCTGCTTCCCAGCGCAAAATCCACTCGTCAAAGTCCGCCAAGGAATGATCCTTCAAGAACTCCTCAAGCGGAACAACTCGGACGTCCCCGGCCTCGATCGCGCAAACCGGACACAATCGGTAGTCCTTCGGAATCGAGCCGGGCGGATACAAAGACGCGCATAGAGGACAAAGGGTTTCGAAGCAAAATGCTTCCGTTGAACTCATCTATTGTGCTGCCTACTTGATTTTGCGTGCGGGACGCCGTGGAAAACCTGCCCTGATGAGAGTTGAGCGTCCCTCCGCACTAAGCGGCATAGGTGACGCTTCGATCAAATCCTGTTCCGCGACAAAGTCGGCCGGAAGTCTCTGCCGGCCTTTTGCTTTGAGCGGGAGTACTTCCTCGATCTCTCCACGTGAAGCACGCTCCTTCAGCTCTATTTCGTCAATCAGATTTCCGAGCCGCTCGATGTGGATCTTCGGATAATGAACAGCCTCGCGACTGTTTGAGGGTTTCTTCTTGGACCGACGCATCTTTCCTCGCTCGACCTCAATACCGCTCGGCTACTTCTTGCTCCGCTGCATCTCGGAGCAGTTCGGATGCATGTGGATCATTTGCCAGAAGAACGTCAATCGGCGAGTCGCCATCGAGCCAACCGTTTGCGCAGAAAAACCAAATCGCGATTTCCCAATCGCCATAGTCATGCGATTTGAGGAGCCGAAGTACTTCGACAACGATTGGTTTGACCGTACTCGATTCGAATTGAAACGATGGGTAGAGATCTCGACCTTCGATGTCGACGGCAAGAACCCCTTGCTCATCGCGAAGTTTACGCAAGGCTGCCGTGGGGTCTGCGGAGTCTGCATACATTCGAAGCGCGACTTCGTGAGCTCGGCCTGTAGCGACTTCCCGGAGAAATCCACTGTGGAGGTAGTTGGTATGGGCTCGAACCTTCACATGCGGTCTGACCCAATCAAATGGTCGGTACGCTCGCGTTAGAAGTCGTGCTCTTTGCAAGAGGTCTTCATTGCGGACACTTGCCACCAAATCGACTAGGTTAGGGAGTACCTCCTTCAGTCCCGAAATGTGTCGATCGTCCACGTAAGAGAAGCGGACTTCGAGGTGTCGATACTGACGACCATCCTCTGAAGTCTGTGCCTCACTAATAGATACCGAGGGATATTTATAGCCCGCCATCGGTGTACCGTTGCGCCGCACTCAGCCGTTGTAGAAACCGTGCGCATATGCTGCCTCGATAAAATTCGTAATACAATCCGTCGCGTGCGCGTTTCGGAAGTATAGTTTTTAGGGGCGGCCAAACTATGGTTTCATGCGCAGTAAAAATGAATTCGAGGCGGAAAATATATGGTCCTCGAACGCGGAAAAGTTATGGTCCCATACACAGTCCTCATTTCCTGTCGAATTAAATCGTTCCGCCAGCAGGATGAGAACCTGCCAAGGTTCGACAAAATTGCCGGGAGCAATTTTGAACATCGCGCTTTA
>Ga0315910_10004586_pt1 | contig 11515 bp, 13 predicted proteins | sample EdamamesoilMG_FD_204470 | JGI IMG/M metagenome (GOLD analysis project Ga0315910, IMG submission 204470) | Garden soil microbial communities collected in Santa Monica, California, United States - Edamame soil | ecosystem: Environmental > Terrestrial > Soil > Garden | place: USA: California...
CTCGAAGCGATTGCCGCGGCTCTGGATCGAGACGCCGAGGCGCTGCTCGATCTGGCGCAGGTGCTCGTCGAACTGGCCGCGCAGGTTGGCAAGGCGCGCGTGGTCATCCGGCGAGAGGATCAGCTCGAGGCTGTGCTCTTGTTCGCTGACGTCAGGCAACGGACTTTTCCATTGCTCCGGTGACGAGACGGCCGCGCAGCGAGTTCGACATGACGTCGGTGACGACGACGTCGGCGAACTGCCCGATCAGCGACGCGTCCCCGGCGAAGTTGACCCAGCGGCTGTTCTCCGTGCGGCCCGCAAGCTCGCGCTCGGAGCGCGCCGAGCGCCGCTCGACGAGGATGCGCTGCCGCGTGCCGACCATCGTGCGACTGATCGCGCGCGCCTGCTCGTTGAGCAGCGCCTGCAACCGCGCAAGCCTTGGCTGCGTGACTTCCCAGGGCAACTGGCCCTCGAGCGCGGCGGCTTCGGTGCCGGGCCGAGCGCTGAAGATGAAGCTGAAGGACTGGTCGAAGCCGACCGTGCGCACGAGCTCGAGCGTCTGCTGGAAGTCCTCCTCGGTTTCGCCCGGGAAGCCGACGATGATGTCGGTGGCGATCGCGATGCCGGGGCGAATGGCCTTGAGCTTTTCGACCTTGCGGATGTATGTCGCGGCCGTGTAGCTGCGCTTCATGAGCTTGAGGATCCGGTCCGAGCCGCTCTGCACGGGCAGGTGCAGGTGATTCACGAGCTTGGCGACGGTGGCATAGGCGTCGATCAGGGCATCGTTGAACTGCGCGGGATGCGAGGTCGTGAAGCGAATGCGCTCGATGCCGTCGATCTCCGCAACCGCGCGGATCAGCGTGGCGAGATCCGCCTTGCGGCCGCCCGCATCAGTCGGCCCGCGATAGGCATTGACGTTCTGCCCGAGCAGCGTGATCTCGCGTGCGCCGAGCTCCGCGAGCCGTCGCGCTTCGTCGAGCACGCTCCCGAGCGGCCGGCTGATTTCCTCGCCGCGCGTGGTCGGCACGATGCAGTACGAGCAGGCCTTGCTGCAGCCCTCCATCACCGAGAGGAATGCCGTGCACTCGGAGGACTCGGGCGGCGGAACGCTGTCGAACTTCTCGATTGCGGGGAACGAGACGTCGACGACGCGCCTGGTGCCCGTGCGCACGCTGCCGATGAGCTCGGGCAAGCGGTGCAGCGTCTGGGGTCCGAAGACCAGGTCGACGAAGGGCGCGCGCCGGATGATCGCCTCGCCCTCCTGGCTCGCGACGCAGCCGCCGACGCCGATGATGGCGTCCGGCTTCAGGTCCTTGAGCCCGCGCCAGCGGCCGAGCTCGGAGAAGACTTTCTCCTGCGCCTTCTCGCGGATCGAGCAGGTGTTGAGGAGCAGGATGTCCGCGTCCTCAGGGCTCGCGGCCGGCTCGGCGCCGAGCGTGGAACGGAGCACGTCGGCCATTTTGGCCGAATCGTACTCGTTCATCTGGCAGCCGTAGGTCTGAATGAAGAAGCGCTGTTTCAAGCGGCGACGACCGTCCTGCTCAGAAGGGAATGTCGTCGTCGAACTCGTCGGGCGGGCCTTCGGCGACGGCCGACTGCGCGTCGCTGCCGCTCGCCTGCTTGGCACGCGCCGGGGCGGAACTGTCGCCGCGGCCACCGAGCATCTGCATCTCGTTGGCGACGATCTCGGTGCTGTAGCGATCGTTGCCTTCCTTGTCCTGCCACTTGCGCGTGCGGATGCTGCCCTCGAGGTAGACCTGCGATCCCTTGCGCAGGTATTCGGCCGCGATCTCGGCGAGCTTGCCGAACATCGCGACGCGGTGCCATTCCGTGCGCTCCTGCTGCTCGCCCGTCTGCTTGTCCTTCCACGACTCGCTCGTGGCGACGCGGATGTTGGTGACGGCGCCGCCGCTCGGCATGTAGCGCGTTTCCGGGTCTGCGCCCAGGTTTCCGACGAGAATGACCTTGTTGACTCCGCGTGCCATAAAAGCTCCCTGTGATGGGGGCATTGTACGCGGGGCCCGGAAACGGGAGCAGTCCCGTAACTGAAGGTTTCGCGGGAATTCTCTCGGGCCAAATTGAGCAAGGAGAAAGTCCTTGCTAGAGTAAGGAAATGGCCAAGGTCACCAGCAAGCTGCAGGTCACGATCCCCAAGCGCATCGCGGATCAATACGGCATCGCACCCGGCGACGAAGTCGAATTCTCGCCGGCCGGCGACAGCATCCGCCTGGCGCCGGCGCGGCAACCGATGCGCTTGTCCCTGAGCCTCGAGGAACGGCTGAGGATGTTCGACGAAGACACGGCCTGGCAGCGCGAGCGGGAAAAGCAGATGACCCTTCCCGCCGAGCCTGCCGCGGAACGTGATTGGCGCCGGGAGGATTTGTACACGCGTGGCAAGCCTCGTTGACACCAATCTCCTCGTCTATCGCTTCGACGCCCGCGATCCCCTCAAGCAGCGTCTTGCCACCCAGGTCCTGCGCAATGGGCTGCACGACGACAGCGTGGTGCTTGCACACCAATGCATCGTCGAGTTCATCGCCGCGGTGATCCGCCCCCGCGCCGAGCTCGGTGGCGCCCCGCTGATGCCGCTGGAGGAAGCGCGCGTCAAAGCCGAGCGGCTTGCCACCGAATACAAAGTCCTGTATCCGAACCGGGAGGTGCTGTTGACAGCCCTGCGCGGAACGGCAATGTACGGCCTGGCCTGGTTCGATGCGCACCTGTGGGCATACGCCGAGGTGTACGGTGTCGATGAAATCCTGTCCGAAGATTTCGCGCACGGGCGCCATTACGGAAAGGTGCGCGTGGTGAATCCGTTCCTGAGCGCCGACGCGGTGCACGAGCTCCCGCCCATGTACGTAGAGTCGCAGCAGCGAAAATCGTCGACGCCGCGGACCCGACGCGGCCTGGCTGGGAGGACTGCGTGAGCGCTGACCGCGACGAACAGACACCCACCGCCGGTAACGGTCTGCTCCACCGGCGCCTGTTGCTCGCCGGGGGCGCCACCCTCGCCGGCAGCGCAGGCCTCGCTCTGCTGTCGCCGCGGCCCGCAGCCGCCCAGCCGCCGGTCGTGCCGCCCTGGTCGACGACTCCCGGGCCACCGCCCGACGGTTACGGCGAGCGCTCCCGCTTCGAGGAAGGCGTCCAGCGGACGGCGGGCTCCCTGCCCGGCGCGCCCGGCGCCGGCTCCTCGCGCACGCCGCTCGAATCCCTCGAGGGCGTCATCACGCCGAACGCCCTGCACTTCGAGCGCCATCACAACGGCGTGCCCGACATCGACCCAGGGCAGCATCGGCTCCTGATCCACGGTCTCGTCGAGCGCCCGCTGCTCTTCGACCTCGATGCCCTCTGCCGCTACCCGCTCGTCTCGGCGATCCGCTTCATCGAATGCTCCGGCAATAGCGGCAATCTCAGCAATCCCGAGCCGCCGCAGCAGAGCGCCGGCGGCCTGCACGGCCTCGTCTCCTGCGCGGACTGGACGGGCGTGCCGCTCGGCGTGCTGCTCGACGAGGCCGGTGTCCGGCCCGAGGCGCGCTGGATCGTCGCCGAGGGCGCCGACGCCGCTGCGATGTCGCGGAGCGTCCCGCTCGAGAAAGCGCTCGATGACGCCGTCGTCGCGCTCTACCAGAACGGCGAGCGCCTGCGGCCGAGCAACGGCTATCCCATCCGTCTGCTGCTGCCGGGATGGGAAGGGAACATGAGCGTGAAGTGGCTGCGGCGCATCCAGGTCACGGACCAGCCCGCGATGACAAAGGACGAGACCTCGAAGTACTCCGATCTCGGCCGCGACGGCCGCGCGAGCCTGTTCACCTTCCCGATGGGCGTGAAATCGGTCGTCACCTCGCCCTCGGGCGGCATGACGATGCGGGGGCCCGGGCTCTACCAGATCTCCGGCCTCGCCTGGTCGGGCGCGGGCCGCATCCGCCGCGTGGAGATCTCGGCCGACGGCGGCCGGAGCTTCGCCGAAGCGGCACTGACCGAGCCCGTGCTGCCGAAGGCGCTGACGCGTTTCCGCCTGCCCTGGCGCTGGAACGGCGGCCCGGCGGTGCTCCTGAGCCGCGCCGTCGACGAGACGGGCGCCGTGCAACCGACGCGCGCGGCGCTGCTCGCGGAACGCGGTGCGAATTACCGGTACCACTATCATGCGATACAGAGCTGGGGCGTCACGGACGAAGGGACGATCGGCAATGTTTACGACTGAACGTAGCCTGCTCAGCTGCCTCGCAGCCGCTGCCGTACTCAGCAATCTACTGGCTCCGATTGCCGCCCCCGTCGCGGCGCAGGAGGGTCCCCGTCTCGGCGTCGAGGCGACTCCCGAGCAGGTTGCGGCCTGGGCGTTGACCGTCTTGCCGGACGGCACGGGCCTGCCGCCAGGCTCCGGCACGGCGCGGGCGGGCGAGGCGATCTACGCGCAGAAATGCCTGGCCTGCCACGGCGCCGAGGGCAAGGACGGCCCGAACGATCGGCTCGCGGGCGGCCACGGCTCGCTGGCGGACGCGGCGCCCGTCAAGACGGTTGGCAGCTACTGGCCGTACGCGACGACGGTCTTCGATTACATCCGTCGCGCGATGCCGTTCGTCCAGCCGCAATCCTTGTCCGCGGATGAGACCTATGCGCTGACAGCCTACCTGCTCTATCTCAACGGGATCGTCGCGATCGACGATCGCATCGACCGGCAGTCGCTACCGGCCGTCGAGATGCCGAACGCGGAAAATTTCTATCGCGTTTACGAGCCTCGTTGAGCGTAAGCACTCAGAGCCATCGCCGAACCCGCTTTCGGTACGCCGCAAAGTGCTCCGCGAACAGGCGCGAGAGCACGCGTTCCTCCGGGAGGATTTGAAATCGCGTAATGTACAACGCGAAGAGCACGGGGCCCGCCAGCGCCCACGGAGAAGCGAGAAACACGGCCCAGGCGAATAGCACCGACAGCATGCCGAGATACATCGGATTGCGCGTGAACGAGTACACCCCGCTGGCAACCAATGCCGCGGTCGTTTCGGGCTTCAGGGGATTCACCGTGGTTCGGGCGCGGCGAAACGAGACCACTCCGGCCAGGGCGATGGCAACGCCGGCGGCAAGCAGCCCTGCAGCCACGAGCAGCCGGACGAGTCCCGGCATCGGAAACCGCGGCGAAACCTGTGCAATGGCCCACATGCCGGCGGCGACGATTAAGCCGACGACGGGTGGCGGAATGCGCAGCTCGAGGAAGCGCATGCCGTGAGTCCCGCGTCCTACAGGTCCGCGACCTCGAGCGGCTCCGCCGCCTCGCCCCAGGCCTCGCGGAACTGCGCCTCGACAAGCGCCGCCTCGCTCACCCGACCCTGGGCCAGCAGGCTCTGCCAGAGTCCGAACAGCAGCCGCCCGTCGCGCACGTGCTTCGCGATCGCCTCGCGGAACACCGCCTCGGCCTCTTCGGCCTCGCCGTCCCTGAGCAGCGCCCCGGCCAATGACTGCCGCAGCGGATAGAACCAGGCCGGCGGCTCGTCGTACTGGATCGCCGCTTCGGCTTCGACGGCGCGCCGCCAGGCGGCGATCTCGGCCGAGCTGTCGCCCTTCGCCTCGGCGATCTCGGCCTCGAGCGTGGCGGCCGCCAGCGCAAGAATGTCGCTCGCCGCGTTGTTGATGATGTAACGCGCCTCCTCGGGCACATCCCTCCGCTCGCGCTCGAAGAGCCGCTGCTCATCCTCGGCGCCGCTCACATTGCCCGAGCCCGCGAGCGCCATCGCGCGGCCATAGCGCCAGAAGGCGTGGCTGAACGGCCGCTCCGCGACCGGCTCCGCGGCAGCGCGGAGCGCATCCCAGCGATGAAGGCGCAGATCGACCATCGCCGGATAGAGCCGGAATCCCTCGAGCATCTGCATCTCGAGATCCGCGTCGCCGACCCGCGTGAGCATCTGGTCCGCAGCTGCCCGGGCCTCTTCGTATCGACCCTGTTGAGCGCGCGCATAGGCGACGAAGTGCACGTTGTGCGTCGCGTACATGAGCGGATAGACGCCCGTCGCGCCCGTGCGCTCGATGAAGGCGTCGTCGGCCGCCATCGCGTCGATATTGCCGACCGCCGCGAGCTCGTAATCGCCGGTCTGGAGATAGATGTGCCCCGGCATGTGCACGAGGTGGCCCGCTCCCGGCATCAGCGTCCGCAGCCGGTCGGCGCTCCCGAGCGCGCGCTCGAGATCCGGCGAGGCCTCGACGGCGTGGATGTAGAAGTGATTCGCGCCGGCGTGATCGGGATAGCGCCGCAGCACCGATTCGAGCACCTCGACGAGCTCGAGCGTGCCCTCGACCGGTTCGCCCTCGGCCGTCCAGAGCTGCCAGGGCCGCAGCATCATCAGGCTCTCCGCATACATCGTCGCGGCGTCGAGATCGTCGGGATAGCGTTCGACGAGCTCGCGCATCGCCGCGCTGTAATCGCGATGATGGGAAAGCCAGTCGGAGCCGGCGTTGTCCGTGGGGTAACGCTCATCGAGCGCCTCGAGATAAGCGAGCTCCCGCTCGCTCGCGCCCTCGCCCTCGGCACGCATCAGCCCATTCTGCACGGCCTCGTAAGTGGCGCGGGCACGGTTCTCGTCGACCGCCGTGTCGTTGTAATTCGGACCGATCGCGAGCGCCAGGCCCCAGTACGGCATCGCCGCCGCGGGATCGAGCTCCGACGCGCGCCGGAAGTAACGCGCGGCCTCGTCGTGATTGAACCCGTAGAGCAGCGCGAGCCCCTGATCGAAGTAGACCTGCGCCTCGGGCACCGAGGTCGTGATCGGAAAATGATAGTCGCCGAGGCCGGGGTGGAGCTCCGTTGCGGCCGCAGGCAGTGCGGAGGCGTGCTCCTCGTGCGGGGCTTGCGCGGATGCGGAAATGGCGAACAGGCTGAGCGCTGCGATACGCGTTGCAATGCGGATCATGAGTTGCTCCTCGGGCCGGGACTGGAGATTGCGGGAGTATAGTACCGGGCGATGACGGCGACCGCATTCAGCCCCGAAGCCTATCTCGAGCGGGTGCGCCTTCCGGCTGTTCCTCGGCCCAACGAGGACGGTTTCGAGGCCCTGCACCGCGCCCAGGCCTATGCCATCCCCTTCGAGAACTTCGACATCCTGCTCGGCCGCGGCATCTCGCTCGAGCCGACGGCGCTCGTGGACAAGCTCGTGCGTCACCGCCGCGGCGGCTACTGCTTCGAGCTCAACAGCCTGCTGCTCATGGCGCTCGAGGCTTTCGGCTTCAAGGCAAGGCCCCTGCTCGCGCGCGTGCACACGCCCGAGGGGCTCACCGGTCGAGGCCACATGCTGCTCCAGGTGACGCTCAAGCGCCGCCGCTGGCTCGCCGACGTCGGTTTCGGCGGGCCGGGACTGCGGGCGCCGATCCCGCTCGAGATCGGCCGCCGGGCGCGGCAGGACCGGCAGAGCTTTCGCCTCGTCGCGACGAAGTCCCTAGGCACCACCCTGCAGCGACGCGAGGACAATCGCTGGCAGGACCTCTACAGCTTCGACCTGGGGCACGTCGTTCCGGCCGACATCGCCTACGGGAATCACTTCACCTCGACGCATCCCGGTTCGTACTTCACGTTTACCCGGGTCGCGGCGCTGCCGCTGCCGCAGGGCCGCATCACGCTGCAGAATCGCTCGCTCAGGACCACGGGCGACCATGTACGCACGGAGCTGACGCTCGAAGAGGGCCCGCGGTACCTGACGGCGCTGCGCACGCATTTCGGCATCGACCTCGGCGTGCCCTACGAGGCACTCAAGCCGCTGCGCTGATCTCGCCAACGCGATACTTTCGATTTAGGATGCAACGGCCGGCTCTTGCGGCCGGCTCTTTTCACGAACAATAAACAACAAAGGGGAATCACGTGGAATTCAGGGACCTGCTGTTCTTCGACAAGATGGTCATGCCGAAGGTCATCACCTTCATCTATTGGCTCTTGCTGCTCGGATGCGTGATCGCCGGCCTCGCGACGATGCTTGGCAGCTTTCTCGTGGGGCTCGGCATCCTGGTCGGCGGCGCGATCGCCGCGCGGCTCTATTGCGAGCTCATCATCGTGCTGTTCAAGATGAACGAGTCGCTGACGGCAATTCGCAACAAGTAACGTGCGGGCTTCGCGCATCAGGACCGGCCGAGCGTCCAGCGCTCGCGGCGGTGGTCGTAGCTGAAGAGTCGCGGCGTCGAGCGGCCGGGGATGCGATGGCGCGTCAGCTGGCGCAGGCCCTCCGTCAACAGACGCTCATATAAGGAGGGCGGACGCCGCAGCGCGCGTATCTCATCGCGATACGCTCCCTTCGATTGCGCCGACAGCTGGCCGGGTTCCTGCGTGAAGCTGCCGAGAATCGAGTTCACGACGTAGAGCTCGGCGCGCTGCGCGAACGACTTCCAGAGCAGGTAGTCGCCCGCGAGCCGCGTCGCCGCGAGCGCCGCGAAGTCGACCTGGGACTGGAGCCCCGTGCGCCAGAACGTGCCCTCCTGCTGCAGCACGCGGAGCCTCCGCCCGTACATGCCGCAGTCCATGAGGCGGCGGTGGAATGGATGCGGCAGCACGGAATCCACGATCTCGCCCGAGCTGTTGCGCGCGGTCGCGCGGCCGGTCAGCCACTGCACGCCTGGGTTCTCGGCGAAAATCGAGCCCGCGACCTGAAAGGCCGTCGGCTCGAGCACGTCGCCGGCACCGAGCCATAAAGTGATATCGCCGTCCGAGAGCGGCAGGCCGTGGGCGAGCGCGTCGTAGAGCCCGCGATCGGGCTCGGACCGGATGGCGACTGCGTTGCCGCCCGCGTGCCGCGCCTCGTCGGTCGTGGCATCGGTCGAGGCCCCGTCCAGGATCAGGTAGCTGAGCTCGTCGCGCCCGGAGCCGAGTGAGGTCTGGCCGAGGATGCTGCGGATCGTGCGCCCGATCTTGCCGGCGCCGTTGCGGACGGGCGTGACGACGAAGAAGTGCATCGTTCAGTCGGAGCGCGCCCGCTCGCGCGCCGCATACTGCTGCAGGCTCCGGTCCTGGCGCTCGCGCTGCTCGCGCGTCGCGTAGAAGTGGTGCCGGCGGAAGGCGCCCCGCTCGCGCACGAAGGCGACGTCGGCCTGCGACAGTGCGCCATCGAGCGGACGGTACTGAAAGCCGAAGATGTCGTAAGGCACGAACCCGCGCGCCTGCATGAAGGCAACGACGTCGTGGAACAGCGGGCCGCCGCGAAAGAACTCGAAGAACGACACCTCGAGCACGACGTACTCGGCTGCGCGCAGGGTCTCCGTCGCGCCGGCGAGCACGTCGAGCTCGGCGCCCTGGACGTCGGCCTTGATCAGGAACGGGGCCTCGAGGCCGAGCCTGGCGCGCAGGCCGTCGAGCGTCACCGCCGGCACGGTGCGCGGCACGCCGTTGACGGATGAATCCTCCTGCTCGAGATAGAGCGACGAGCCGACGAGGTCGCCGTGCACGTTGAACGTGAGCTCGCCCTCGCTCGCGGCGGCGGCAGCGCGCACGAGCTCGGCGCGCCGCAGCCTGCGTAGAGTCGACTCGAGCCGGGGCGCGTACTCCGCGAGCGGCTCGACGAGCACGAGGCGCGCGTCGGGAAATTCCGCCTGGCATTGCTGTGCGAAATCGCCGTAGGCGGCACCGACGTCGAAGATCGTGGCGGGCGCGAAGCCTTGCGCCTTGAGCTGCTCGAGCGCGCCGCCAAGCCGGTCGCGGCGCTTGTGTCTGTCGCGGCGCTTGCGTTTCCAGAACATGAGGCATTATTGCATTGCCCGCGGCCGGCGGCGCGTGGGAAGATCGCGCGTGACGGTCGCACCAACGGAAAGCATGAATCGAGTCTGCCGGCTCTGCGGCGCGGCAACGCGAGTCGCGTTCGATGCCACGATCCTCGCGAAGCATCGCGTCGACTTCGAGCACTGCCCCGCCTGCGATCATCTGCAGACCGCCATGCCGCACTGGCTCGACGAGGCCTATGCCCGCCCGATCAACGTCGAGGATACGGGGCTCGTGCAGCGCAATCTGCTGCTGGCGCGGCGCACGGCCCTGCTGCTCTTCGAAGGCGGGCTCCGCGAAGGACGTTTCCTCGATTACGCGGGCGGCTATGGACTGATGACCCGGCTGATGCGGGACTTCGGCTTCGACTTCCGCTGGGCCGATCCGCACACGCAGAATCTCTTCGCCGTCGGATTCGAAGCGGCGCTCGACGGCCGTTTTGCCGCCATCTCGGCTTTCGAGGTGCTCGAGCACATGATCGAGCCCGCGGCCGAAGTCGGCAGGCTGCTCGCGCACACCGATACCCTGGTCACTTCCACCGAGCTTCGACCCGATCCGGTTCCTGCGCGCGACTGGCCGTACTACGGCTTCAGCCACGGCCAGCACATCGGCTTTTTCAGCCGCCAGAGCCTCAGGGCCCTCGCGGACCGGCTCTCGGTGCGCCTCCTCAGTGACGGCGCGTTCTTCCATGTTTTCACGCGCGATCCAGGCCTCGAGCTGCCGCCGATGCGCGGGCTGCGTGCCCACCTTCGCATGAGGCGCATGCAGAAACAGATGCGCTCGCTGACCCTCGCCGACAGCCGGCGCCTTGAATGAAGGTTCTCTGGGACCCCCAGGTGTTTACCTGGCAGGCACATGGAGGCATATCGCGGCTATTCGCCGAGACCTGGCGCGAGCTTCGGGCACCCGAGCTCGGCGTCGAGGTCATCGTGCCGCGCTGGATTGGGCCGAACGGCTACGCGGCAGAGGCCGGCCTGCCACAGACGACCATCGACGGCAGCAAGCGCGTACCCGGCCGCAAGGCAGTCGCGCGCGCGTTCAATCGGTGGTCGTTCCGCCGAGCCTATCGCCTCGCGCGGCCCGCGCTCGTCCATCCGACCTATTTCGATCCGCGCTTTCTCCATTCCATTGGTCGGACGCCGTTCGTGCTCACGGTCTTCGACATGATCCACGAGCGCTTCGCGCAGAGCGGGCTCCCGTTCGACGCCAAGACGAGCGACCGCAAGAAGCAGCTGCTCGAGCGCGCCGCGCGCGTGATCGCCATTTCGCAGTCCACGAAGCAGGACCTGATCGATTACGCCGGCGTCGAGGCGGAGCGCATCGACGTCGCAAGGCCAGGCAACAGCCTGGCGCCGCCGCCAGCGGCCGCGGGCGCCTCCGGCAGCCGGGGCCCGGGCGGACGACCGTACCTGCTTTTCGTCGGCCAGCGCCCAAGCTACAAGAACTTCGCCAACTGCCTGCGCGGGGTGGCCGATCTTCTGCTGGCGCGCGATCTCGCCCTGCGCTGCATCGGCGGCGGTCCGTTCAACGCCGACGAGATGGGCCTGATCCGGGAGCTCGCCGTCGCCGAACGCGTCAGCCAGGAAACGCTCGGGGACGACGCGCTCGCCTGCGCCTATCGCGATGCGCTGCTGTTCGTGTTCCCTTCGCTGGGCGAGGGCTTCGGCATACCGCTGCTCGAGGCCTTCAGCTGCGGCTGTCCCGTTGCCGCGAGCGACATCGCTGTCTTTCGCGAGGTCGCGGCCGGCGCGGCCCAGTATTTCGAGCCCGGACGACCCGAGTCGATCCGTACCGCCGTCTCCGCCCTGCTCGATGACA
>Ga0315910_10004587_pt1 | contig 11513 bp, 7 predicted proteins | sample EdamamesoilMG_FD_204470 | JGI IMG/M metagenome (GOLD analysis project Ga0315910, IMG submission 204470) | Garden soil microbial communities collected in Santa Monica, California, United States - Edamame soil | ecosystem: Environmental > Terrestrial > Soil > Garden | place: USA: California...
GTCGTCGGTCTGCCGGCCGGCTTTCTGCTCGACGGGGCCACGATCCAGGGAACGGCATCGAGCACGCAGGGCTCGCCGCATACGATCGAGGTCACCGCGAGCGATGGACGCGGCGGCACCGCGACACTCGCCTTTCTGCTGACGATCGTCGCCGCCAACACGCCGCCCGCCGTCGCAGCCCCACCGCTCGCCGACCAGACCTTCACGGTGGGCGACCCGATTGCGATCGACGTGGCGCCGGGTTTCACCGACCCCGATGGCGATCCCCTGAGTTTCACCGCGAGCGGACTGCCGCCGTGGCTCCTGCTGTCCGGCACCACGATCGTCGGCTCCGCGCCGACGACGGTGGGTTCGCCCCACCGTATCGCCATTGAGGCCGCGGACGGACGCGGCGGCACCGTCACCGACGAGATCCTGCTCACGATCCGGCCGCTCGCGACCGCCGATATCGGCATTACCGGCATCGCCGTGACCCCGTCAGCGGCCCTGCGCGGCGCCACGATCGAGTGGCGGATCGCGATCGAGAATCGCGGCCCGGAGCCGAGCGGCAGCTCGACCCTGACGCTCGACTTTTCCGGCATAGCGCTCGGCTTCACGGCGCCGAGCTGCAGCGCACCGCCCGCGGGAGGACCGCAATCGCTGAGCTGCACCGTGAACAGCCTGCCGGCCGGGTCCGCCGCCACCGTGACGGTCCAGGCGACGGCGGCGCAGCACGGCGACGCCTGGCTCGCCGCCACCCTGGCGGCGCCTGCCCTGCCGATCGATCCCTCGGCGGCGAACAACAGCGCCGTGGCGGCGGTCAACGTCGGCGAAACGATTGCCGCGGTTCCCGCGCAGCGCATCGCGGGTGGCTCCGTCGTCGCGGTCGCCGCGGCCGAATTCGACGGCGCGGGCGGCACGGACCTTGTCGCCGCGGCGACCGACGGCCGGATACTGCTCTACCGGCGCGGCGAGTCGCCGGCCGGCCTTGCCGCGGAGCTCAGCCAGCCGGGGACCGCGCGGATTGGCCTCATGGCGGCCGAGACCCTGCTGACCGGCACCGCCGCCCGGTCTCTCGCGCTCGCCGATCTCGATGGCGACAGCCTCCCGGAGCTTGCCTTCGCGGCGGGCCCCGGCGTCGCGAGCGCCGTCCATCGCAATTCCGGCAACGGGCAGCTTGCGCGAGTCGCCTCGCTGGGAACGGCCGCGGCGGACGATCGCGCGATCGCCGCGCGCGATATCGACGGCAACGGCCGTGTCGACCTCGTCGTCGCCGGCGACTCGATCCGCGCCTACCTCAATTCCGGGAACCCCGCGACCTTGACCCAGCAGCTCATTGGCCCGGCCTCCGGCACCGTCACGGGCCTCGCGCTCGTCCAGCTCGTCGGCAGCCCCTTGCCCGACGTCGTCGTCGCTTACGCCAACTCCCCGGTCGTGGTGCACGAGAACCTCGACGGCCGCACGTTCCGGGTTGCCGCCTCGCTCGGCGGCGGGACGACGGGCCTCGGCGGCGGCGATTTCAATCGCGATGGACGCGAGGATCTGCTCGTCAGCCGCGCAGCCGCCGCTGCACCGCCCGCCCGGGTCGTCTATCTCGCGAATGGCTCGAGCTCGCTGCCCGTGGCCGCAGAGCTTGGCGCTTCCCTGGCGAATGCCCTGGCCGTGGCGGACGTCGGCGGGGATGGCGTCGCGGACTTCTTCAGCGTCAATGCGACGGGCGCGCATCAGCTTTATACCGGCAACGGCAATGGCGGGTTCACGCTGAACGGCCGGCTGCTCGTGAGCGCGAACTCGCTCGCCGTCGCGAGCGGCGCCTTCAGTCGCGACGATCGAGTCGATCTCGTCGTCGCTGGCACGGAGGGCGTCAGCGTCTTCTTCGACGACGGCCTCGGCGGATTCGGACTCGGCGACAGCGAGCCGCCCGTCATCGCGCTCACGGGTGCGCGCGAGATCGCCCTCGATATCGGCAGCGCGTACACCGATGCCGGCGCCGTGGCCAGTGACAATGTCGACGGCCAGTTCGCCGCGACCGTCGACAATCCGGTCGATCCGATGACGGTCGGAACCTACACCGTGACCTACACGGCCGTCGACAGCGCGGGAAATGCCGCAGAGAACGTCACTCGCACCGTGCGCGTCGCTCCGCGGACGGCGGCCGGCGGCAGCGGCGGCGGCGGTGGCGGCGGCGCGGCGGACCTTTCCATGCTTCTGGTACTGCTCGTGACGTTCGCCGTGAGCGCAGTCGGGAGACGTCGGTCGTGCGGGAGATCATCGTCATGAGTGTACGGCGCCTTGCTTCGGGGTTCTTCCTTGCTTTCGCGATCCTGGCCGCGGCTCCGGCGCCGGCCTCGGACTTGAGCTACAGCTTCCTCGAGTTCGGCTCGATCGTCGCCGAGACGGACGTGTCGGGAACGCAGGTCGTCGGGCTCCAGACCGTCAGCCTCGTGCCGGACGACGGGGACGGCCTCGCGATCGGCGGCTCGCTCGCTGTCGGCCGCCGCTTCTATTTCGGAGGCTCGTACCGCGCGGCGGTGATCGCCACCGACGCCATCATCGTGAGCCCGCTGACGACGGCGACGGTCGCCGGCAGCTTCGACTGGACGACATCGAGCGTCGCCTTCGGCGCCGTCATCCCCTTCGGCGATCGTGTCGACCTTTTCGTCGAGCTCGGCCAGCGGTCGGTGCACTTCGATTTCGGCAGTTTCGCCGGCGAGAACTTCGATACCAGCGACTCGGCTGCCGAGTTCGCCGCGGGCTTCCGGTTCAACCCGACGCCGCGCTTCGAGCTCGCGATCGCTGCCATCGCGAGCGGCGTCGGCGAGGCGGACCTCTCGACCGGAACATTCGACACCGGCGGCCGCGCGGCGGCCGCGATCCGCTGGTATGTATTCGAGGACATCGGCCTTGGGCTCGACCTGACGGGTGGCGATGTCCCGTACATCGGCGCCTCGATCCGCTTCGGCTTCGGCGAACTGCGCGCGGGGAACTGAACATGAGAACGAACTGCTCTCGCTGGCTGCCCATGGGTCCGCTCACGCTCGCCCTGTCATTGCTGACGGCCCGGGCCGATGGCGCCTGGGACTTCGTGCCAACGCTGATGCTGACGGCGGAATCGGACGACAATGCACGGCATCTGCCGGTCGACCAGCCGACGTCGACGCGCGCGGCTTTCGACGCGAGACTACGGGCCGGGCGATTCAGCGACCGCGGCGAGGCCTGGGTCGAGCCGCGCATCGTGGCCGATGCCTACGCCGACGAGGCCGACCGGAATCTCGAGCACAACGACCTGTTCCTGCGCACGCGCGCCACGCGCGAGATGCCGCGGGCCTTCTTTGCGTTCGACTCCGACTTCCGGAGCGAAAGCGTGCTGCGATCGGAAATCGACGATGCGCTCGAGGAGGACCTGCCGACCGGCAGCGACACGATCGAGACCGATTCCGGCGCGATCGGCACGTTCACCGACGTTCGCGACCGCTTCGGCCTGTCCATGGAGGGCGGCCCTTCGCTCTCCGATCGCACCACGCTCGCCTTCGACACGAGCTGGCTCGACGTGGCCTACGAATCGGAGCTGCCGCTCGAACGCGCCGACTTCGAGAACCTGACGCTCGGCATGACGCTGACACGCGCGGTGGATGAGCGCAACAATGTCGCCGCGAGAGTCTACGGAATGGACTACACGGCGCCCCGGAACGACAACAACTCGCGGGCACTCGGGGTCGAGGCGACCTTCGAGCGTCCGCTGACCGGCACCGTGCGATTCTCGATCGATGTCGGCGTCGTGCGCACCGAGTTCAGCTACATCGGCGCCGGCTTCGACCGCGTCGACGGCGTCAGCAATGGCTTCACCTTCCTGTTCGACATCGAAAAACAGGCGCGCGCGACCACGTACTCGCTGTCGGCGGGCCAGAGCGTGAGCCCGGGCACGACCGGATTCCTGGCGCCGCGCGACGACCTCCGGCTCGGCGTGCGCCACCGCATCTCGCCGCGGCTCGCCTTCGCGGCGGGGGTCCGTGCCGCCGCCATCGACGTCGGCGAGAATGCAGTAACGCCGCCGCGGGACTATCTCCGGACCACGATCGAATTCGACTGGGCGCTCTCCGAGCGCTACAGCCTGCGCGCGGGTCACGACCGCGTCCGCGAGGACTTCGGCGTCGGCGGCGGAACGGAGATCGAGTCGAGCTCGGTGTTCGTCGGTATCCGGTATCAGGGCCAGTCACGCGCGCCGAGCGCGAGACCCTGACGCGAAGTCCGTGCCGGTGTCGGCGCTACGCGCCGCGTCACCCTTTGCAATACTCGACGGCAATCCCAGATTCTGGAACGACGCAGCCTTCGGCCCCGCTGCCATCCGTCTGCAGGCGGCGACAGTTCGGGATCCGTCACGTCCGCGAAACCGCATGACGTCGTGCGGGCCGCGGCGACGCCGATCGCTGGCACGGTCCATGCAAACGTTCTGCTGTTTCTCGCCAATCCATGTTCACGGAGGAAATCATGAAAAACTTGATCAAGCGCGCCAGTCCCCTCGCAATCGCCGTCGGGTTGGCATTGGGTTCCGCTTCCGCGCTCGCGCAACAGTCGGGCGAGGGAGCCGTTCAACCGCGTCCCGCAGAGCCCGCGGAGCCGAGGCAGGCCCAGCCCGGGCAGTCGGAGCCGCGGCAGGCCCAACCGGGTCAGGCCCAGCCGCGACCGGCCCAGCCGACGCAGCCGGGACAGGCACAGGGACAGGCACAGCGCGGCAGCGACGCCCGGCAACCGGGCAGCCAGGAACCGGCGCGCAGCGCGCAGGCCGCCGAGTCCCGCGACACCGGGTCGGCTTCCGACCTCGACCAGCTGGCGGAAGACAACGACGAGCTCAGCCAGTTCGTCGAGGCGCTCAAGGCGACCGGCCTCGATGACGCGTTGACCGGCGGGACCGAGTACACGGTCTTCGCGCCGACCAATGACGCGCTCGACAATGCCGAGTACGACTCCCTGATGGAGCCCGAGAACCGCACGGAGCTCATTGCGCTCCTCCGCGCGCACATCGTCGCCGACGACGTCGACCAGACGCTCGCGGGCCAGATCGACGAAGCGCGGACCATCGACGGCGGGAGCGTGTCGATCTCGACGGAGGGCGATCGCATCATGGTCGAGGGCAATGAAGCCAAGGAAGCCGGGATCGAGCTCGGCAGCCTGCGCGTGTACGCCGTGGACGAGGTGCTGAGCAAGGGCCAGATGGACACCCAGGCTTCGCTGCGCAGGGACGAGCAAAGCCAGGACCAGCAGCGCCAGCAGAACCAGAGCCAGCCTCGTCCGCAGGCTCAGAGCCCGCAGACTCAGGGCCAGCCTCGTCCACAGGGCCAGGGCCAGCAGACTGCGGACCAGCCGCGTCAGGGTCAGGGTGCGCAACCCGGTGCCAATCCCGATCGGAGCTCGGTGCAGTAACCGCAGCACGGCACGCTCCGGGGCAGGCTACCCTGCTCCGGAGCCTTTTCCCTGAGTGCGCCCGCACATCCACATCTCCCCCAAGCCGGCTGGCACGGCTTCCCTGTTGCTGCTGCTTCTCGCCGCATGTGCGGTGAATCCCGTGACCGGCGAACGCGAGCTCGCGCTGATCTCCGAGTCGCAGGAGATCTCGATGGGCGCGGAAGCCGCGACGGAAGTGCGATCGTCGATCGGGCTCGTCCAGGACGAAGCCCTGCAGCGCTACGTCGACGGCATCGGCCAGCGCCTCGCCGCGATGAGCGAGCGCCCCCACCTCCCGTGGTCGTTCCAGGTCGTCGACGATCCGACGCCGAACGCCTTTGCGCTGCCCGGCGGCTACATCTTCGTGACCCGGGGCCTGATGACGCTGCTCAATTCCGAAGGCGAGCTCGCTGCCGTGCTCGGCCACGAGATCGGGCACGTCACAGCGCGTCACTCGGTGAGCCAGCTGAGTCGCGCGCAGCTCGCGGAGCTCGGACTCGGCATCGGCGCGATCGCGGCGCCCGAAAGTGCCGCCGAGATCGGCCAGATCGCGGGCGCGGGCGTCAGCCTCCTCTTTCTCCGTTACGGCCGCGACGACGAGCGCCAGGCCGACGAGCTCGGTTTCGGCTATATGCTGGAACAAGGCTACCGGGTCGCGGAGATGCGCGACGTCTTCGCCGCACTCGACGCGGCGAGCGCGCTCGCCGGAGCAAGCCCCGTCCCGGCCTGGCTCGCGACGCATCCGAGCGGCACGGACCGGATCGCGGCGCTCGACGCCCGCCTCGCGACGCTCGCGCCCGGCCAGGCGGAGAGTGGAGTCAGCAACGCCTCGGCTTACCTCGATCGGGTCGACGGTCTCGCCTACGGCGCGAATCCGCGCCACGGCTATTTCGACGGGAACGCCTTCTATCACCCCGACCTCGCGTTCGAGATCCACCTGCCGGACGGATGGCGGCGACAGAACACGACCGCCGCCGTGCTGGCGCAGAGCCCCGACGGCGCTGCCGCGATGCAGCTGACGCTCGCGCGGGAAACCGATCCCGGGGCGGCCACGGCCGCGCTCCGAAGCGAGCCCGGCTTTCGCGAGCTCGCGAGCTCGCGGACGAGGATCAACGGCAATGCCGCGGTCGTCACGCGCTTCGCGATCGACCCGGAGTCGGGCATGGGCCTCGAGGGCCTTGCGGCGCACATCGATCATGACGATCGGATCTACCGGATCCTGATCTATGCCCGCGCCGGTGCCTTCGGCCAGCTGGAGGCCACGGCCGAGCGCGTCGCCGGCAGCTTCGCCCCCTTGAGCGATCGCGACATCCTCGATGTGCGGTCGCCGCGCCTTAACATCGTCGCCCTCGATCGCGAGATGACGCTGCTCGATTTCTCGCGACGCTTCCCCTCGGTCGTGCCGATCGAGGAAGTGGCCATCATCAACCAGGTAGAGGGCCCTTCGTCGCGCCTCACACCGGAAACCGGCGCGAAGCAGGTCACGAGCTGAAGCCTTCAGCCGCCGCCGCAGGCCGCGACAAACAGGATCGCGGAGCCTGCCCAGAGCACGCCGGCGGCACCGAGTACCGCCAGCCATCGCATCACCGCTTCGAGGAACGCGCCCGGCGGTGCATCGGGCGGCGGAGGGCGGAGCCGGCTGGCAATCCAGCGCGGCTTCGCGAGCAGCGCGGCCTGCAGGCCAAGCGCCGCGAAGGTGGCGAGCGCGACGATCGCGGCCACGACGGGCGCGTCGACGCCGCGGGCGCAGGCCAGATGATGGACGCCGTACACGATCGCGAGATGCAGGCCCCAGACGAGCAGGCCGGCCAGTACGAACGCGGTCGTGCCGAACAGGCGCACCGCGGCCGGCACGGCTCGCGGCGCCCGCATCAGACGAACCGCGGAAAGGCGTGGAGCAGCAATTGCCCGACCGCTGCCTGGGCGGCGGTGTAGCGCAAGAGCAGGCCGGTGTTCTCGAGGCAGGCCCGGCGCCTCAAATCCACTTTGCCGAGCCAGCAGCGCGCGGCCGTGAATCCGGCCATGATCAACACGGCGATGGCGAGCTGCCCGTTCAGCAGCGAGTCCGTATAGACCAGGGCGGCGTAGCTCGACGCGGTGGGCCGGACCCCCGCCTGCCACTGGGCGTGCAGGCCGATCCCGACCCCCGCGGCGAGCAGCAGGGCCGCGAGGAGCACGCACCACGGCAGCAGCGACATCCGCCGCCCGGCGTCGAGCCCCCGCTCGGCCAGGACATAGGCCGCGACGGCCGCTCCGAGCGCGGCAATGGCCGCGACGGCGGCGCCGGGCGGTGGCAGGACCGAGGGCGAAGGCCAGGCCTCGGGCGCGCCGGTCCATATATATAAGTATGAGAACAGGTAGGCCAGGTAGAGGGATCCCGCCACGAACATGAGGACGACCATCGCCCACCAGCCATGCCCCGCGGGGCCGGTCATGTAGACGGGGACCCGGATGCCGCCGCCGATGTCCACCGGCCCGCCTCCCGGGCCCTTGTCGAGCTGCCAGGCCCAGGCACAGCAGGCACCGATCGCGATCGCGCCGCAAACCAGGGCAGGCACCACGATCTTGACCGTCAGCAGCAGGAAGCTGGCCGCCGTAAAGACGGCCGCGATCCACTGCGTCCAGCTCGGGCCCGGCAGCTGGATGACGTACTCGGGCCGTGCCTCGATCGCGGACGTGATCAGCGTCTCGCGCCCGCCCGTCGGCGCATTCGGCAGATAGTGCTGGCCGCGCGCGACCTCGAGCGCGAGCGCGGGCCGGTCCCAGAGCGGCTCGCGGCTCGTGACGCGCGGGATGGAGCGCGTCGAATAGACGCCCTGCGGCAGGAACTCGAGCGTGCCCCCGCCCCAGGGGTTCGTCTCCTCGCCGATGCCGAAGCGGAAGTTCCGCACGAGATCGATGACGAAAATCAGGATGCCAGCGGCAAGGAGGAACGCACCGCAGGTCGAGACGAGATTGAGCTCCCCGACGCCGAGCTCCCCGGCATAGGTCCAGACCCGCCGCGGCATCCCGGCGAGGCCCGCGATGTGCAACGGAAAGAATGCGACGTTGAAGCCGACGAACATGCACGCGAACGACCAACGGCCGGCCGCTTCGGAGAGGCGGCGCCGACTGACGACCGGCGCCCAGTAATGAAACGCGGCGAACAAGGGAAACACCATGCCGCCGATCAGGACATAGTGCAGGTGAGCCACGATGAAATAGCTGTCGTGAGCCTGCCAATCGAAGGGCACCATCGCGACCATGACGCCCGTGAGGCCACCGATCGTGAAAATGGCGAGCATGCCGAGGATGAAGAGCGCGGGCGTCGTGAGCCGGATGCGCCGCTCGGCGCGCGCCAGCGTCGCGATCCAGGCGAATAGCTGGATTCCCGAGGGCACTGCCACGGCCATGCTGGACGCGGAGAAGAAGGCCAGCCCGAGGGCCGGCAGGCCGGTCGCGAACATATGGTGGACCCAGAGCCCGAAGCTCAGGAAGCCGGTGCCGACGAGGGCGACGACAATCAGCCGGTAGCCGACGAGCGGCGCCCGCGCGATCGTCGGCACGATCATCGAGACCAGCCCTGCCGCCGGCAGGAAGATGATGTAGACCTCCGGATGGCCAAAGAACCAGAACAGGTGCTGCCAGAGCAGCGGGTCGCCTCCCCCATCGACGCTGAAGAACGGCCAGCCGAATGAACGCTCGATCTCGAGGAACATCGTCGCGAGGATCACCGCCGGAAAGGCGATGACGATCATCATGGCGAATACGAGCATCGCCCAGGCGAATATCGGCATCTTCTCGAGCGACATGCCGGGCGGGCGCGTCCGAAGCGTGCCGACGATGATCTCGATCGCGCCCGCGATCGCGGAGATCTCGATGAAGCCGATCCCGAGCAGCCAGAAGTCCGCGCCGGCGCCGGGCGAGAATTCCGCTGTCGTCAGCGGCGGATACATGAACCAGCCGCCGCTCGGCGCAAGCCCGTAGAAGATCGTCGAGAAGAAAACCACGCCGCCGACGATATAGGCCCAGACAGCGAAGGCGCCGAGCCGCGGAAACGGCAGGTCGCGCGCCGCCAGCATCTGCGGCAGGAGCAGGACGCCGAGCGCTTCCACGGCCGGCACCGCGAACAGGAACATCATCGTCGTGCCGTGCATCGTGAAGAGCTGGTTGTAGAGATCCTGGCTCACGACCTCATTGCCGGGCGACGCGAGCTGGACCCGCATCAGCAGGGCGAGAATGCCCGCGAGCACGAAAAAGACGAATGCCGCGCCGAGATAGAGCGCGCCGATCACCGTGTTGTTGACGGCCGTCGGAAAGCGCCAGCCGCCCGGCCTTTGCCAGATGCGGCGGAGCGCCTCCTCCTCGCCGGCTGGGCGGGGCCAGGAATTCGGCGGGCCGCGCTCGTCGCTCAAGGACGGGAGCATGCGTCAGCGCAAGGATTCGAGAAAGGCAGCGAGGCGCGCGGAATCCTCGTCGGACAGGGCTTCGAACGGCGGCATGCGGTTCCCCGGCTTCAGCGACTGGTGCGAGCGCAGCCACTCGACGAATCCGCTTCCCGAGACCCGAAGCGTGCCGGCGCCGATCGACAGTCGCCCGCCGACGTGCGTGAGGTCGGGACCGATGCCGGCCCTGTTGCCCGTGCCCCGGATCGCATGGCAGCCGCCACAACCCGCGGCGGCGAAGAGCGCCGCCCCGGCGGGATCGTCGATGCGCGCGTCGGCGCGCTCGCGCTCGAGCCAGGCATTGAAGGCGGCCGTGGGCTCCGCCACGACATAGAAGGACATGAGCGCGTGCGCGCCGCCGCAGTATTCGGCACATTGCCCGCGGTAAGTGCCAGGCACGCCCGCCGCGAGCGCGAGCTCGTTGACACGACCGGGAATCATGTCGCGCTTGCCGGCGAGCGCCGGCACCCAGAAGCTGTGAATGACGTCGGCTGAATGAAGCTCGAGCCGGACGGAGCGCCCAACGGGAATGCGGAGCTCGTTCGCGGTCTCGGTGCTCGAGCCGTCCTCGTGGCGATAGACGACCCGCCACCACCACTGCTCGGCGGTCACCTCGATCTCGAGGTCCGATTCGCCGTCGGCCGCCGCCTGCTCGAGCAGGCCAAAGCCGTAGACGAGCAACGCGCTCAGCACGGCGACCGGAAGCCAGAGGCCGGCCAGCAGGACCGTTCTCTCGCTCGCGACCGCGCGTCTCGCCCGGCCGCGGCCCGCGAGCGCCAACAGCGTCACGACGAGGACGAGGAGAACGATCGCAATGCCGCCGGCCAGCATGATCGACCAGAGATCCAGTGCGCGCGCCGCGTCCGCGCCGGCACCCGTGAATGCGGACTGCGGCCCGTCACAGCCGGCCAACGGCATCGCGGCGGCAAGGGCCGAGCGCCGCTTGGCGCGGCCGGACAGGAGCTGGCGACGAGGGCTCATCCCCGGCCTCCGGCCGCGCTGTCGGACGCCCCTCGTTCGCGCGCGGGCGGCAGCGCCTCGTAGTACGCGGCGACCGATTCGATCTCCGCGGGGGAGAGACGCGCGGCAATGAGCGACATCGTGCGTCCGGCCGCGGTACCGGCACGACCGCCGCGCTGCCAGAGCTCGAGCTGCGCGACCTGGTACTCGGCGGCGAGACTCGCGAGGCGCGGGTAGGCAGCCAGCCGTCCGGCCGCATGGCAGGCATCGCAGGCCGGTACATCGCGCTCCGGATTGCCGGCGACGGCAAGCTGTCGGCCGGTCCCACGGAGGCGCTCCGCGTCCGGAACGACCGCGACCGGCGAATCGAGGCCGGCGTAATGGCCGGCCAGCGCCGCGATTTCGCGGTCGACCAGGTTGACCGTGACGGTTTCCATGAAGCCGCTTTCGCGCACGCCATCGCGATACTGCCGGAGTGCCGCTTCGAGGTATTCCGCCGACTGCCCGCCGAGACGCGGCACGAAACGGCTCGCGGGACTCCCGCCGGCGCTGTCGTGACAACGATCGCAGCTCGCCGCGCGCAGCGCCCCGAGGTCCCCGGCGAGGAGCGCGGTGCCCGGCGGATCGGGATCCCGCGCGTTGCCATGGGCAAGGCGGTTGTAGGCGGTTTCGTCGAGATTAGTCAGCAGCTGCAGAAAAGCGTCCACG
>Ga0315910_10004588_pt1 | contig 11511 bp, 12 predicted proteins | sample EdamamesoilMG_FD_204470 | JGI IMG/M metagenome (GOLD analysis project Ga0315910, IMG submission 204470) | Garden soil microbial communities collected in Santa Monica, California, United States - Edamame soil | ecosystem: Environmental > Terrestrial > Soil > Garden | place: USA: California...
GCCCGATGCGTCCCAGCAGGTAGTCCCTGCGCATGCTGCCGATCATGCGCTCGGGCATGGGCGCGGCCTGGATCAGGAAGAACCAGTGGTAGAACGCGGTGGCGAGCGCCTGGTCCGTGTTCTGGAATACCTTCAGCGTCGGCGAGATGTCGAGCACGGCGAGCGAGCGTACGCGCGCGCCGTGGTCGCGAGCGAGGCGGTGCGCGACGCGCCCGCCACGGTCGTGGCCGACGAGGTGGAACCTGCGGTGCCCCAGCCGCGCCATGACTTCGGCCATGTCCTGCGCCATGGCCCGCTTGGCGTAGTTGGCGTGGTCGGGCAGGCCCTTCGGCTTGGATGAATCGCCGTAGCCGCGCAGGTCGGCGCAGACCACGGTGTAGTCGCGCGCGAGTGCCGGCGCTACTTTGTGCCACATGACGTGTGTCTCGGGATAGCCGTGCAGCAGCAGTACGGCGGGTCCCTTGCCGCCGGTCACGAGGTTGATGCGCGCGCCGGAGGTTGCAATCAGCCTGCGGGTAAAGCCTGGAAACAGTTTCATCGGGGTCCTTTAATTGAACAGCAGCGCTGCGGCGACGCGCCGCTCCTCGGCCATCAAGATGTTGTAGGTGCGGCAGGCGGCCTGCAGGTCCATGGCCTCGAAGCCGATGCGCTTGCGCGCCAGCGCCTGGGTGAGGCGCGGATGCGGAAGGCGCTGGCGCCGGCCGGTGCCGAGCAGCAGCACTTCGAGATCGAGTTCCAGGAAAACCGCGAAATCCGCCTCGGCAAGCGTATCGAACGCGGCCGCAGCCCAGGGAAGGATGCGTTCCGGGGTGACGATCAGGGCGCGCATATCCTTCTCCTCGTAGCGCTGGCCGTTGACCGTCACGAAGCCGTCGCCGTAACCGGAGAAGGTGTTGCGCGCGCCCGGGGCGGAGGCATGAAGCTTCACTGCTAGAATTCTACAATGCGTGAATTTTCAAGGATCAAGCGGCTCCCGCCGTACGTTTTCAACATCACCAACGAGTTGAAGATGGCCGCGCGCCGCCGCGGCGAGGACATCATCGACCTGTCGATGGGCAACCCCGACGGGCCGACGCCGCAGCACATCGTCGACAAGCTGGTCGAGGCCTCGCACCGGCCCGACACCCATGGCTATTCGGTCTCCAAGGGCATTCCGCGCCTGCGCCGCGCGATCTGCGACTGGTACAAGCGCCGCTACGCGGTGGAACTGGACATGGACAAGGAGGCGATCGTCACCATCGGCTCCAAGGAGGGGCTCGCCCACCTGATGCTGGCGACGCTCGAGCGCGGCGACACCGTGCTGGTGCCCAATCCCTCGTACCCGATCCACATCTACGGCGCGATCATCGCAGGCGCGGACATCCGCTCGGTGCGCATGACCCCGGGCGTGGATTTCATCGCCGAGGTCGAACGCGCGATCGGCGAGTTGTTCCCGAAACCGAAGATGCTGATCCTCGGCTTTCCGTCGAATCCCACCGCGATGTGCGTTGAGATTGATTTTTTTGAAAAAATCATTTCGATGGCAAAGCAACACGATATTCTGGTGGTGCACGACCTGGCCTACGCGGACATCACCTTCGATGGCTGGAAGGCGCCGTCCATCATGCAGGTGCCTGGCGCGCGCGACGTGGCGGTCGAATTCTTCACCATGTCGAAGAGCTACAACATGGCGGGCTGGCGCATCGGCTTCATGGTGGGCAACGCCGAGCTGGTCAATGCGCTCGCGCGCATCAAGAGCTACCACGACTACGGCAGCTTCACGCCGATCCAGGTCGCCTCCATCGTGGCGCTGGACGGGCCGCAGGACTGCGTCGAGGACATCAGGAAAACCTACGAGAAGCGGCGCGACGTGATGGTGAAGGGGCTGCATGACATCGGCTGGATGGTGGAGAACCCGAAGGCTTCGATGTACATCTGGGCGAAGATCCCGGATTACTACGCGAAGATGGGCTCCATCGAGTTCACCAAGCGGCTGATGCAGGAGGCCAGGATCGCGGTCTCGCCGGGCATCGGCTTCGGCGAGTACGGCGACGATCATGTGCGCATCGCGCTGATCGAGAACGAGCACCGCCTGCGCCAGGCGCTGCGCGGCATCCGCGAAATGTTCAGGAAGGACGGACTGCTGAAGGGGGCGGCTTGATGCGCCGCCCCCGCGCATCGGCATGAAGCCCATCCGCGTTGGGCTGCTCGGCATCGGCACGGTCGGCAGCGGCACCTGGGACGTCCTGCAGCGCAACGCGAGCGAAATCGAGCGCCGGGCGGGGCGCGGCATCCGCATCACGCAGGTAGCCGACAAGGACACGAAGAAAGCCCTTCGCATCGTCAAGAAGCAGGCGCGCGTCGTCGCCGATGGCTTTGCCCTCGTCAAAGACAGGAACATCGACATCGTCATCGAGCTCGTCGGCGGCTATGGCGTCGCCAGGGACCTGGTGCTGGAGGCGATCCGGCACGGCAAGCACGTGGTCACCGCCAACAAGGCGCTGCTCGCCACCCACGGCAATGAAATTTTCTCCGCGGCGCAGAAGAAGGGCGTGGTGGTGGCGTTCGAGGCTTCGGTGGCCGGTGGCGTGCCCATCATCAAGGCGCTGCGAGAGGGCCTGGCGGCGAACCGCATCGAGTGGATCGCCGGCATCATCAACGGCACCTCCAACTTCATCCTTTCCGAGATGCGCGACAAGGGACTGCCGTTCGCCGCCGTCCTCAAGGACGCGCAAAAAAAGGGCTACGCCGAGGCCGACCCGACGTTCGACATCGAGGGCGTCGACGCGGCGCACAAGCTGACCATCCTGTCGGCGCTCGCCTTTGGCGTGCCGATGCAGTTCAAGAAGGCCTATACCGAGGGCATTTCCAGCCTCACGCAGCAGGACATCCGCTACGCCGAGCAGCTCGGCTACCGTATCAAGCTCCTGGGCATCACCAAGAAGACCGCCAAGGGCATCGAGCTGCGCGTCCACCCGACGCTGATCCCGCACCGGCGCCTGATCGCCAACGTCGAAGGCGTGATGAACGCCATCCTGGTGAAAGGCGACGCGGTCGGACCGACCCTGTATTACGGCGCGGGCGCGGGCAGCCAGCCCACGGCGAGCGCGGTGGTCGCGGACCTCGTGGACATTACGCGGCTCATCACCGCCGATCCCGAGCACCGCGTGCCGCACCTCGCGTTCCAGCCGGACCGACTGGCGAAGGATCCGATCCTGCCGATCGGCGCGGTGGAGACTTCCTACTACCTGCGCATGCGAGTGAAGGACCGGCCCGGCGTGCTCGCCGACATCACGCGCATCCTCGCCGACTCGAAGATTTCCATCGATGCCATGGTGCAGAAGGAACCCGAAGCGGGCGAGCGCAACGTGGACATCGTCATGCTCACGCACCAGGCGGTGGAGAAGAACGTCAACGCCGCCATGGCGAAGATCGAGAAGCTGCCCACCGTGGTCGGCAAGGTCACACGTATCCGCCTCGAAGAGCTGCTGTAATGCTCTACGTGTCGACCCGTGCCGGCGGGGAAGGTGCGGCGCGGAAAAAACGCTTCTCCGAGATTCTCCTCGAAGGCCTGGCGGCCGATGGCGGACTTTACGTTCCCGAGGCTTTTCCCGCAGCAGATTTGCCCAAGCTCAGGAGCAAAAGCTATCCCGAGTTGGCGAAGGCCATCCTTCGGCCATTCATGGACGACGTGCCCGACCTGGACGCGATCGTCGAGCGGACCTACACGAAGAGAATCTTCGGCAGCGACGACATCACGCCGTTGCGGACGCTCGAGCCCGGCCTGCACATCCTCGGCCTGTCGAACGGGCCGACCCTGGCGTTCAAGGACATGGCCTTGCAGTTGCTCGGCAACCTGTTCGAGGAAGAGCTGAAGAGGAAGGGCGAGACCCTGAACATTCTTGGCGCCACCTCGGGCGACACCGGCTCGGCCGCCGAGCACGCGCTGCGCGGCAGGAAGAACATCGGCGTCTTCATGCTTTCGCCGCACGGGCGCATGAGCGCCTTCCAGCGCGCGCAGATGTACGCGCTGCAGGAGCCGAACATCCACAACCTCGCGGTGGAGGGCGTGTTCGACGACTGCCAGGACCTCGTCAAGCGGGTGAACGCCGACGCCGCGTTCAAGCAGAAGCACCGCATCGGCGCGGTGAACTCGATCAACTGGGCGCGCGTGGCGGCGCAGGTGGTCTACTACTTCAAGGGCTACTTCGCCGCGACCAAGTCCGACAGCGAACAGGTTTCTTTCGCGGTGCCCTCCGGCAATTTCGGCAACATCTACGCCGGCTATGTGGCGCGTGCGATGGGCCTGCCGGTGAGGAAGCTGATCCTCGCCAGCAACGAGAACGACGTGCTGGACGAGTTCTTCCGCAGCGGCCGGTACCGGCCGCGCAAGAACGTGGCGGCGACGTCCAGCCCCTCGATGGACATCTCGAGGGCGTCAAATTTCGAACGCTACGTATTCGATCTGCTCGAGCGCGACGGCGCGAGGGTGCAGCGATACTTCTCTTCGGGCGGCGAGTTCGACCTGTCGCTGATTCCCAGGGCGGGCTTCGTTTCCGGCCGCAGCACGCACGCCGACCGCATCGCCACCATCCGCGCGATCGACAAAAAGTACGGCGTCGTCATCGATCCGCACACCGCCGATGGCGTGAAAGTCGGCCTCGAGCAGCGCGAGCCGGGCGTGCCGCTGGTTTGCCTGGAGACCGCGCTGCCCGCCAAGTTTGCCGAGACCATCCGCGAGGCGCTTGGCCGCGAGCCGGCGCGCCCGGCGGGTTTCGAGCGGCTGGAGGAACGGCCGCAGCGATTCGAAGTCATCAAGCCGGATGCGCAAGCCGTGAAAACCTACATCGGCAAGCACGCCGCGTGAGACTCCCGACCGGTTTGCCCGGCTATGATATGAAATTGCGAGGTGCGCCTTGAAGCTGGCCAAGTACGTCAAATTCCGCACGGAGAAGTTCGGCGGCGTGCTGTTCGAGACGCGCTCCGAGAAGGTGTTCACGCTCAATCCGGCCGCGGCCGCGGTGGTGAATGAAATCCAGTCGGGAGGGGATGAGGCGGCCATCGCGGCGCGGCTGAAGGAGAAATTTGCCGGCGACGGCAGCGCGATCGAGCGCGAAGCCGCCGCCTACATTGCGGAGTTGCGCCGCGCGGGGCTCGTGGAGGACTGATCCCATGGCGGCGGCGTCAGACGGCGGTCCTGCGCGCAGCGCGCTGCCCGCGAACACCCCGGCGGCCACGGGCTCGGGAGATCTGGGCGCGCCGCTCTACATCGCCTGGCAGGTCACCAACGAATGCAACCTCGCGTGCCTGCACTGCATCGAGGAGAGCGGCCCCGGCAAGGCATTTCCGGACGAGCTCGACGACGAGCAGGTGTTCGCGGTGCTGGAGCAGGCGATGGATCTCGAGGTTCCCTACCTGTCGTTCTCGGGCGGGGAGCCGATGGTCCATCCGCGCTTTTTCGACATGGTCGAATTCGTCTGCAGGCGCAACGGCCAGTTGAAGGTCGAGACCAACGGCCACTACCTCAGCCGCGACAACTGCGATCGCCTGAAGGCGCTCGGCGTGAAGGCCGTGCAGGTAAGCCTCGATGGCGCCACTGCCGCGACCTTCAACCGCATGCGGGTGCGCGGCAATTTCAACGTCGCCGTCGAGGGCGTGAAGAACCTGCAGGCCGCGGGCGTGCCGATCGAGGTCAATTATTCGCCGACGCGCTTCAACAGCCACGAAATCGGCGTCGCCGTGGACCTGGCCGCGGAGCTCGGCGCCTACAGCTTCTACACCGGGCGCACGATGTACACCGGCAACGCGGTCAAGGCCTGGCGCCACATCGCTCCCTCCGAGGAGCAATACGGCGAGTTTTTCGCGACGCTGCACCGCAAGACCGAGGAATACCGCGGCCGCATGCGGGTGCATTTTCACGAGATGGGCCTGCTGGAGGAGCTGCGCTACCGCCTGCAGCATCCCGCCGCGCTGCTGATTGTGCTGCCCAACGGCCTGGTCAAGCTCATCAACGCGCTGCCTTTCGTGTGCGGCGACCTGCGGCGGCATTCGCTGCGCGAAATCTGGGCGCGCTTCCAGGGCGCCTGGCAGGATCCGCGCGTCGCGCAGTTCGTCGATGACCTCGCGCGCGACCCGCACAAGACGGCGACGCTGCACAAGTGGGTCCATCTCTGATCTCGCCCCCGCACCAGCACGCGGGCGCGGCGCGTTCTCCCTGGCGCGGCCTGCTGCTGGTCCTCAGCCTCGTGCGCTATCGCTTTTTTCTTTATGCCGGGCTTCTGCCGTATGTGCTGGGCGCTGCCTGGGCCTACGGCATGGCGGGCACCTTGGACGCTGCGGTGTTCTGGAGCGGCCTGGGCGGCATCGTGCTCGCGGTCATCGGCGTCGAATCGTTCAACGAATACTTCGACGACCGGATGGGAACCGACCGCGTGTTCAACCCGGCCGACCTGCCGCCGATGTCGGTAGGGGTGTTGTGGCTCGGCATTGCCGCTTTTGCGGGCGCGCTTGTCGTGGGCATTTATCTCACGCAGCGCGCGGGCTGGCCGATCCTCGCGTTTGCCGTGCTCGGCGGCCTTGCCGCGATTTTCTATGTTGCGCCGCCGATCCGCTGGGCTTACCGCGGCCTGGGTGAAACGGTGATCGCCCTGTCGTATGGGCCGTGGATGGTATTGGGCAGCCTCTACCTGCACACGCGCGGGCTCTCATGGGGCGCGTTCTGGGCCTCGCTCGTGCCGGGACTGCTGATCATGGCGCTCGCCGTCGTGAACGCGATTCCGGACTATCACCAGGATCGCCTCGTCGGCAAGCGCAACCTCGTGGTGCGGCTCGGGCGCCGTCGCGGCGTTTGGCTCTACCTGCTGCTCGCGGCCGCCGGACTCCTCACCGCCGCGGCCGGCGTGGCCGCGGGCCTCTTTCCGGCGGGCTGCCTGCTGGCGCTGCTGGCATCGCCGCTGCTCGCCAAGAGCGCGCGCGTCGCATTGCGGACCTACGAATCGCCGCGCCAGTTCGTGCCGGCGATCCGGGCCGTCGTCGCTTGCTACGCACTGGCGCTCGCGTTGTTCGTCGCGGGCATCCTGCTGGCGCATCCCTGAGCCCGCCGTGGCGCATCGCATCGACAGCCTGCGCGCGCCGCTGTTCGTGTCCTGGCAGCTGACCCGCGACTGCGACCTTGCCTGCCTGCATTGCTGCACCGATTCGGCGCCGGGCAAGCGGCTGCGCGGCGAGCTGGATGCCGGCGAGGCGCTGCGCCTGGCCGCCGATATTGCGCGCGCCGAGGTTCCGTACGTCATGTTGTGCGGGGGCGAACCCCTGGTGGTCCCGCATTTCTTCCAGGTCGCCGAAGCCCTGGGCGCGTCCGGCGTGCGGCTCAAGATCGAGACCAACGGCCAGCAGTTCGATGCCCGCGTCGCCGAGCGGCTGGCCCGCCTGCCGGTGCGGTCGATCCAGATCAGCCTGGACGGCGACAGCGAGGAGGTCTACGGGCGCCAGCGCCCGGGCGGTTCGCTCGCGAAGGCACACGCGGCGTGCCGTGCGGCGCGGGCGGCCGGCCTGCCGCTGGAGATCACGTTTGCCCCGACCCGGCTCAATATGCACGAGGCTGCAGATGTGATCCGGCGCGCGCACGCGTTTGGGGCGTATCGCTTCAACACCGGGAAACTGATGCGCGTCGGCACCGCGGCACGCCTCTGGAACAGGCTGGAATCGCCGGTGGCGGACTATGACGCTTACCGGCGACTGCTCGAGCGCGAGGCCGGCGTTATTGGCCGGGATATGGAATTCTGCTACGCTCCCTTCACGCTGGGAGAGGCGCTGCAAGCGAGCCTCTCCGAGCCGCCGGCAACGATGCTGGTGCTGCCGAACGGCTGGGTGAAGGTGGCCGCGGCGCTGCCGCAGATCTGCGCCGACCTGCGGCATCAGAGTCTGGCGCAGGCATGGTCCGCGTATTGCGGCGCCTGGCGGGACGAGGCGATGCTGGCGAACATTCGCCAGGCGATGGACGACGATTCACGGCACGCCGATGCCAACAAGTGGCAGCGGCTGGCGGTATCACAGGTCTGAGTACATGGAGGCACTATGGGCGACATGAAAGTGAACCTGCAGGGCGAAAAGAGCCATTCGGAAATGAAGCCCGAGAAGGTCAAGCCGAGCGAGCGCATGAACTGGGAGACGCCCAAGATGGAGGACGTGTCCGAGCAGGTCATGGCGCAGCCCTACATCCGCTTTACCTGACCTAAGCAGCACAGCCGTTCGAAATGGCGGGGCGTGCCGTCGGTGAGTACGGCGCGCCCCTTTTTCTTGCCTGGCAGCTGACCAACCGCTGCACGGCGCGCTGCCTGGCCTGCTGCGAGGAATCCGGCCCCGACCGGGCCTGGCGCGATGAACTGGATCGCGCCGAGGCGATCGACCTCGCGCAACGCATCGTCGAAGCCGGCATCCCCTACGTCGCGTTCGGCGGCGGCGAACCGCTCGGTGCGCCGCATTGCTGGGAGCTGTTCGAGAGGCTGGCCGCGGGCGGCGTGGCGCTGAAAATCGAGACCGACGGCAGCCGCATCGACGCCGCCGCGGCCGATCGCCTGGCGCGGCTGGGCGTGCAATGCGTGCAGATCTCCGTGGACGGCGCAAGTGCCGCGACGCACGAGCGGGTTCGCCCGGGCTCGAGTTTCGAAGCGGCGACCTCCGCGATTCGCCGACTTGCTGCGCGCGGCCTTGCGCCGCAGCTGGTGTTCGTCCCCACGCGCTGGAACCTGCCCGAGCTCGCCGCCACCTACGACCTGGCCGTCGAGCTGGGTTGCGAAGCGTTCGTCACCGGCCCGCTCATGCGCATCGGCCGCGCGTCGGCCGACTGGGAGCGCCTCGCCTGTCCGGAGGACGAGTGGCGATCCGCCGTCGGCGCGTTGCGCGCGCACGCGCAAGCGCTCGCGGCGCCGATCGCACTCTCGATCTACCCTTGGGACATCCTGACCGAGCTGGAGCGGCGGCTCGAGAGCCCGCAAGCGATGCTGCTGGTCGTCCCCAACGGTAAAGTCAAGCTCTTGAATGCCCTGCCTTTCGCGCCGGCCGACCTGCGGCGCGATTCGCTCGAGCAGGCCTGGAATGCCTATCGCGAGGCCTGGGGAAGTCCGCGCGTGCGCCAGTTCATCGAGCGCTGCCGCAGCGAACCTGCATTGCTGCGCCATGCGAACGAAACCTGGTAGGCATACAATCGGCCCATCAGGCAGCGCTGGGGAGAATCATGGCGATGCAAGCGGAAGGCGGTGGGATCATTTCGCGGACCTGGGGACGCCTGCGCAGCCCGAGCGCGAAATGGTCGGTGCTGGCGCTGGTCGGCCTGGGCCTGGCGCTTGGTTTCGCGGGAACGGTCGGCACCCAGGTGATGGTCGCGGTAACCGGCACGGATGCCTTCTGCGGCGGCGCCTGCCATTCGATGCAATGGGTGGCGAAAGAGCACAAGCAGAGCGTGCACGGCTCCAATCGCACCGGCGTTTACGCCGGCTGCCACGACTGCCATCTCCCGAAGGAATACCCGCAACTGCTCTGGGTCAAGGCGAAAAAGGGCACCAAGGACATCATCGGCGAAATGCGCGGCGTGATTTCCACCGAGGAAAAGTTCAACAAGGAGCGGCTGCGCATGGCGCAGTTGGTCTGGGCGGAGTTCAAGGCGGACAACTCCCACAACTGCCGCAGCTGTCACCAGTTCACGACAGCGCTGCTGGCCAAGCAGCAGGAATTTGTCCGGCCGATGCACCAGCAGTTTCTCGACGGCCAGATGACCTGTATCGATTGCCACAAGGGCACTGGCCACGCGGCGCCGAAAGAGTAATACTACGATTGCTGAATAAGCGCCGCTCATTTGAGCCGCGCCAAGGGAGGATGGGGGGACATGTCGTTCCATCTGCAAGTCGGTCGCAAGGCAGCCATCCTCCTGGTTGCGGCCGGGCTTCTCTGGTCGGGTGGCGCCGGAATCCCCGGCGCACAACAGGCGCAGGCGCAGGCACCGGGCCCGGAAGTCTGCGCCGGATGCCACGAGGCGCAAGTCAAGTCTTTCCTCGGCACCAAGCATGGCAACAAGGTCGATGCGCGCACCCCGGTGAGCCAGGGCGGGTGCGGCTCCTGCCACAAGGGCGATCCCGCCAAGCACGTCAGTGAAGGCGGCGGCAAGGGCGTGGGCGGCATGGTCAGCCTGTCCGCGAAGACCATTTCCCAGGGCGACAAAGACAAGCTGTGCCTTTCCTGCCACCAGAAGGACTCGAGCCGCATGCACTGGTTGTCGAGCACGCATGCCAACCGCGATACGGGCTGCACCTCCTGCCACCAGGTCCACACCTCGCATGACAAGGTTCGCGACAAGCTTACCCAGCCCAACGTCTGCTTCACCTGCCACAAGGAGCAGCGCGTGCAGATCAACAAGCCCTCGCGCCACCCGGTCCTGGAAGGCAAGGTGAGCTGCGCCGACTGCCACAACGTGCATGGCAGCAATCCCAAGCAGATGGCAAAGAGCAGCGTCAACGAGACCTGCTACAGCTGCCACATGGAAAAGCGCGGGCCCTTCGTGCACAACCACCAGCCGGTGACGGAAGACTGCGGCATCTGCCATCAGGCGCATGGCTCGACGATCGCCGGCCTGCTCAAGTCGCGTCCGCCCTTCCTGTGCCAGGACTGCCACGCGACGAGCGGCCATCCGTCGCAGAACGCCGGACTGCCGAATGCCCGGACGACAAGCACCAGTTCGCTGGGCACCTCGCTGAGGGGCTGCCTGAACTGCCATATCAACATCCATGGCAGCAACAGCACCGAGAACAAGGCGACTGCCGGACGGTTCCGTCGTTAATCTGGACTGAGGATACAGTCATGCGTACGACGACAGACGGGAAATACAGGTTGACGGCGCTGGCCGCCTCCCTGTTTGCCGCGTATGGCGGCGCTGCGTTCGCAGAAGAGCCGCAGGGCTCGGTTTCCGTGGGTGGCGGCGCCTGGTCGAACGACCGGCACCAGGCGGGACAGTACGACGGGATGCGCGACAAGGGCTTCTACCCGAGCCTGGACGCGGATATCCAGAAGCGGGACGATGAATCAGGCCTTCAGTGGGGCCTCAAGATTCGCAACCTGGGCCTCGAGACGCGCGAGATCAGGGGCGAAGTGGAGCGCCAGGGAGACTTCGGCGCCTCCCTCGAGTACAACCGCATCCCGAAGGACAACCCGTTCACCGTCGACACGAGGTTGTTCAGGGACGGCACCCGGGAACTCGTTCCCACCCCGTCCATCGTGCCCGGCACCGGCAAGGACCTCGAACTCAAGACGGTGCGCGACCGCTATACGGCGAAAATCTACAAGAGCCTGGGCGGAGGCTTTACCGCCAGTTTCTCCTACACCACCGAAAACAAGGACGGCAACCGCCAGTGGGGCCGCGGCGGCGCGGCGGAATTCGCCATCGAGCCGATCAACAGCACCACGCGCCAGTGGGAAGCCGTGCTCAACTATGCCGGCGAGCGCCTGCAGATGGCGGCCGGCTACTACGGATCGTCGTACCAG
>Ga0315910_10004589_pt1 | contig 11511 bp, 8 predicted proteins | sample EdamamesoilMG_FD_204470 | JGI IMG/M metagenome (GOLD analysis project Ga0315910, IMG submission 204470) | Garden soil microbial communities collected in Santa Monica, California, United States - Edamame soil | ecosystem: Environmental > Terrestrial > Soil > Garden | place: USA: California...
AACTTAGCACTCTAATATTCGTCGCCTGCCATCACGCCCTGCCCCGAGCGGGGCGCCCATGAACCCCCCCTTGCCCACGAAGAACAGCATCCTCGGCTGGCTGACCGCGACGGTTTTGGTACTGAGCAGCGGTTTAGCGGCGAGCCGACAAGACGAAGATCGGCCGCTCTTGCTCGGCGGTGCGCTGCCCACGAAAAAGCGTGAAATACGCCTCGATCCGCGGCTACCCACCGGCGCGTTGCGCGAGTTTTCGGCGCGGCCAGAGGCTGCTGGCGAGCTGCGCGCCTGCTCGTTCACGCGGCCGGTGTGTGTGCATGGCCCACCCGGCGCTGAGGCGCACGTCCCGAGGGCTCTCGCGGCGATGGAGCTGGCTCATGAGCGGGTCGTCATCGCCCTCGGCATGCCGTCGCCTCCTTCGGACGCCATGCGCGGTGGCTCGGACGCGCTCGACCTCTACCTCGGCGAGCAGGGGCCGCAGATCGAGGTCGGGCTCGACGCCCAGAGTTTCGGCTCGTTCGATGCGGGCTCGTCGTTCTGCCGCTCCGCGGCGACCACGACCCCGGCGCTCGAGCGAGCGGCCACTCAATGCGTCGGTGAAGCCATCGCGCGAGGTCTGGACGCGGGAACGACTCCCCACGGCGCGCGCGCGTTCGCGACCCACTTGTGGTGGGTCACCGGCACGCCCACCGCGCTCGACGCCGAAGCGCTCGACAATTTCCAGGCGTCGCCCGATCGCGCGCCCTACCGGCGCGATCTGAGCGCGATCAGCGAAGGAGCCGCCGCGTGGTTCGAGCTCTTGGAGGCGGCGCGGGGACGCGGCACCGCAGTGGGCATGGCGAGCGCGCTGATGACGCTCGCGGCGTCGACCACGCCCGTCGCGAGCCAGCGCTGGAACAACGAACCCGATGTGCTCGACGTGCTCAGGCACACGCTGAAGGACGATCCCTTCGAGTTTTCTCAGCTCTTGAACCAATGGAGCATCCGGCGCGCCTTCGTCGGCAGCCGCGACGATGGCAGCGGTGCACCGAACCTCCGCTGGAGTGGTGACTTCGGCCGCGTCCGCTTCGACTGGCGCATGAAGTACTCGGAGCTGCCACGGCGTGTCGCCGCCAAGTATCCCATCGAACCCACCGGGGCCAGCTATGTCCTGCTCGAGCTCGACGACGTAGCGTTGGGCGCGACCCTGGGCTTCCAAGCGGAGTGGGAAGCGCCCGTAGCGTTCGCCTGGACCCTGATCCAGCTCGACAAGGAGGGGCACGAGCTCAAACGTCTCGACGTCCCGTTCAAAGAGAACGCGCGTTCCACCGAGCAGCGCCTCAGCAACTTCGAGCTGGCGGCCTACGTGCTCGTGGTTGGCACGAACATGGGTGGCATCGACCGCGACCACCCCTTCGATCCCGACATCGCTCCCTACGAACCCGAGTCGTGCACCGTGTATCTGGTGCGGCTCTGAACCCTGAGTCCCTCAGGGGGCACTTCACCGTTTCGTCGCAGAATCGTTACGGCGCCGCGGTTGACCGGCTACGCCGATCCCGATAACCGGTCGTGCGCATGAGGTGCGCGTGGCTGGTCTTCGGACTGTTGGCAGCTGGCTGCTACGAGGAGGAACCGCTCGAGGTGGCGAACGGGGTCGACCTCGAGCGGCTCGAGGGTCGCTGGTACGAGATCGCGAAGCTGCCGCGCCACTCGGAGCGCGACTGCAGTCACACGACAGTGACCTACGACCCCCGCTCGAGCGGCGAGTTCCGCATGGTGACAGAGTGCGATTCGCCTAGCAGCGACCACGGGGTCCTTCGCGCTGAGGCCAGGTTGGTCTTACCCGATCGCGCGGAGCCCGCGAAGCTCGCCCTCGACTTCGGCTTCTACAAGGGCGAGCACTGGATCATCGATTTTGGCGCCGATCCTGAGTACGTGGTGGTCGGGCATCCCACGCGGCAATTCCTCTGGATCCTGAGTCGCGAACACTCCCTGGATCGGCAAACGCTGGCGAGCATCGTCGAACGCGCACGCCAGCAACGCTTCCCTACCGAAGACCTCGAGTACACCGAGCAAGACTGAGGGGGTTCGCGCGCCCCGGTGGACGCGACCACTCACTGACCCGGTCGAGCTAGCCCAGCGGTGTTGGGCGGCAAGAACGCTAAAGTCAGATCTACCAATCGCCGTTCATGGCGGGACACGCCACGGCTTTCGGAGGTTGCTTTGGACAATAGTACGGCAGGGGTCACCCTGCTCACCGGTTTCGTGTTCGACGTCTTGAACGAATACAAGGCGATGAAGCGCACCTGCACGCCAGTTTTCGATCTGGCGAAGGACCTCGACCCGTCGCGGCCGCAGGACTGGTGCAGCATCGAGCTCTACAACGAGGTCTGCGACTGGATCGAACGGAACATCGGTCCGTCGAGTATCCGCAAGGCCGGTGTAGCGATCGGAAGCCGTGTCTACGACATGATCGTAGAGCAGGGTGGGCTGAAGTCGCCAACACCGCTCACGATGCTCCAGGCGCTGCGCCACATGGCCAACGAAATCGCCATCAAAGATCCCAAGAAGCGCGGCTGGGAAATCTTGGACAGCACCAACGCGTCGGTCACGATGCGCCGCACTCAGACCTTCAACTGCGTCCTCCAAGAAGGTTTGCTGGTGTCGCTCGTCGAGCGCACGGGGGTGGCCGAGCCAGACGTAGAGCACGTGCACTGCACGCGCCGCGGCGACGAATTCTGCGACTACAAGCTGACTTGGCTGTGAGCGCGTAGACACCATGAGTCAAACCGAAGTCGAAACGGGCGTCCACGAAATCTTGTCGGTGCTGACACAGGTCGCTGCGGGCGACTTGTCGCTCAGAGTTCAGACGAGTGAAGCGCCGGATTCAGCGGTCGGCGCGCTCGCGGCCGGGATCAACGGCATCATCGAGGCTTGGCGCGAATCCGAGGTCAAGGCTCGCAAGATCAAGCGCGCTCTCGAAGCCAAACTGGGAACGATCGAGACGCAGGCAGCCGCCATTCGCGAACTCTCGACGCCCATCATGGACATCTGGGACGACGTTCTGCTGCTGCCGATCGTCGGCGTGCTCGACACACGGCGCAGCACGGACGTGATGAGCAACCTGCTCGACGCTGTTTGCCAAAAGCAGTGCAAATACGTGATTTTGGATATCACAGGCGTCGAAGTCGTCGACACCAGCACGGCTGACTATCTGATCAAAGTAGTGCGGGCCCTGCGCATGCTCGGTTCTCGCTGTGTGCTCACCGGGCTGAGTCCAGCGGTAGCACAGACCCTGGTCCAAATCGGCGCCGAGCTCTCAGAAGTAACCACGTTGCGCAGCTTGCGCGAGGGGCTTCGGCACTGTCTCACCAGCATTCGCAACGAACGCTGAACCCGAACGCCTCCCCTTCGATGCTCGAACTACCCTTGGCAAATCTGGGCGACGTCGACGTCGCCACCGTCACCGCTCGAAACTGGGCGCTGCGCGCCGGTGCACCCAAGCAGGTGCAATGGGAGCTCGCTCTCATCACCAGCGAGGCCGGCTCGAACGCCGTGATCCATGGCGGCGGCGGGCACGCCACGTTGAGCGAGCCCGAACCCGGCACATTGAAGCTGGAAGTCGTCGATCGTGGCCCCGGCATCGGTGACGTCACGGCCGCCGTCGGCGACGGGTTCTCGCAGGGTGCGTGGGTCCGTCTGGGCTGCGGCCTCGGCGCCATCCAGCGGCTCGCGGACGTGTTCGAACTCCGCTCGCTGCCCGGCGGCGGCACCACGCTGATCGCCGTGAAGCATTTCTGACTTTCACGAAGCCGTACGCCACGAGACACTGGCCCTGCGAACAGTGTCCACCAGAGTGGTCATCTTTCTATAACAACTGAGCACCAGGTTCGACCGACAGATTGTTCTTGAACTCCCCGATCGATCGGTAAACTCTTACCGGAACTGTTCGAAAAGGGGAGACACCATGAACGCTGCCGACACGACGGTTGGGTACCACGAACCTAATACGGACACACTGACGGCACCGCTCAAGGACAAGCCGATGCCCGCCACCCAGGTCGCGCTCAGCATCGTCTACAGCTGCGCGATTCTCCTCGGTGCCTTCTGGTGGCTCAGGCAAGTCGGGCCAGGGCTCAACTTCAAGGAGCCGTTGAACCAGCAGGCGCTCGGGGCCGTCGGCTCGCTCGGGGCAGCGATGGGTGCCGTGCACAGCCTGGCGTCGCTCGGGCAACACGCGGGCAAGGGCACGCTGACACAAGGCTGGCTCACGTTCTACCTGACACGACCGTTCACCGGTGCAGGCGTCGCAATCATAACAATGTTAGTGCTGAAAGGCGGCCTGGGAGGCTTCGTCGTCAGGGAGAACGTGGCGATCCTCGCCTGGGCAGCACTCGCCGGTCTCTACAGTCAACCGGCACTCGACAAGCTCAAGGAACTGTTCGCCACCATCTTTAAGACCAACGACAAGGCGGCCGCGAAGGCGGAGTCGGGGAGGACCGATTGAACGAGTCGCCAGCTGAGCTCCGAGTCGGACCGAATGCCTCGAAAGCAGAGCTCCGAGTCGAGGCGAGCACGTTCGAATGGAACGCCTTGAGCGACGCTCAGAAGGCGGCGGGGTTGAAGGCAGCGGCTTTCGTGCAAAACGAGGCGCGGCAGGACTGGCCGCCCAACGCCTCCGCTGCTCCGAATTCCGCCTACGCGTTCTTGCCAGTCATCAGTTCCGGGCGACGCAGCCGAGTGGTCTTGATTGACGGCGCGCGAGGCACTGGGAAGACGAGCTTGCTGCTCACTCTACTAGATCGCTGGTCCCGTGCGGTGCGCAACGAAGAAGTTCCGAGGGTCGATGGGTTGGACGCGAAGTTGCCTATCGTTCCCATCGGTCTACTCGATCTCCGCCAGCTGCGCGAAGCCTCGATGATGCTACAGCTCACGCTAACGTTGAAGGCTGTCATTCGCTCGTTGCAGCCGCTGCCTCACGAAGCTCCGTCGCCCCCTCCCGTCCCCTGGTCGCCGCACGCGACGACAGAGCTCGCATCGCTCGCGGCCTGGCGCAGCTTCTTCAGTGCTGTCGCTGGGGGTTGGGATACCAATCTCGGAGGCCGCGCAGCAAGACTCGATGCCGAAACGTATAGTGCCGAACTCGAGCAAAGCGCGACCGAAGCCCGCACTGTAAACGTCGCATTCAACGCCTTCCTCGACGCTTTGGTTAGCGACTACGCGCGAGTACGCATCTGCAACGGCTCGAAGCCGCTGTTCGTGATCTCCATCGACGACGCAGACATGAACCCACAAAAATCCATGGAGCTCTTGGACCTGCTGTCGATGCTAAATCATCCGCGGCTAGTCTTCCTGATGACGGGCGACACCAGGCTCTTCAAGACGGCGCTGCAGCGCCACTATTCTGAGTTGCTCGGGCAGGGTCGACCGAATCCCAACTTTGAAGGGCCGCAAACCACGGACGCCATCGGTCTCGCCAACCAGTACTACGCGAAAGTGATTCCCGGTCAGCAGCGGTGCGCTCTGGAAAGTCTGGGTTTGACCGAACGCGTGAAGTGCCTGGAAACGTCCACGTCTGCCGAGGGAGGCGAGCCCACGTTCAAGGAGCTGGCTGACAAGGTCAAGAACCTGTTCGAGGAACAGCTCTCGACGGCCCACGGTCTGCCAGGTCAATTCCGCGAACTCATCGACCTGGGCAAATGGCTCGCCCGACCCCAAACCAGCGGAGCCAGCCAAGTGGACATTCCCTTGCGGCTTGCCGAGCTTGCCGTGCGCCTCTGGGAGGACGCCATCGAAGAGGAGCCCAGTAAACCGACGCTGCGCCAGGCCGTCACCTCGATCGAGAGCGTGAAGTCGCGCTTGGAAAGTGTACCGCTCGTACTGGCCGATGTGCTAGCTCCCAGGGTGGAGCGCGCGCATCAGCTGGTCGACGTCGTGACTCCCGACCACTTGCGGGCAGCTGAGCACGGCGACTCGTACGAGCTCAAATTTCAGGCGCAGACCCGCAGCATCGCGCTGCCATCGTCCCGAAGCGGACCGACTTACGCCGATGCCGAGCGACTCGCCGCAGCCTGGGAGTTCGCGTGCAATGTCAAGGGCCAGGAACCCGCGAGCGCCGAGGCGCTGACTGGCGACGACGAGTTGGAGTGTGACCATCGGCTCGCTGGGCTGGAGTGCCGCAGCGGCACCCAAAGCGAGTTCTGTGCATGGCCATTCCCGAAGTGGGCAAAGGCGTCGGCGAATGCAAGAGTGCGCGAGCTTTGGTCCAGCAACTTGCTGGAAATCCAGCACCAGCTCTCAGAGGCGATGAGCGAAGACGATCGCATCGCTGCCTACTTGTCCGTCTACTTCCATTCCATACTCGAGTGCCTCCGCCAACCCGCGAAGGACGAGAAAGTAGGACTCGCCGTAGTGCCCGATTGGAGGAGTATCGCGAGAACGGTGGTGGCCCTGTGGGCGGCGCCCGCGGCTGTCACGTCTACCGCGCGTCGCAGCCGAAGTGGAGACTCAAGCGCTGACCGCGTAGCCCGCGCGTGGGCAAGGCAGGGCGCACCGTTGCTATTCACACCGGCCTTCGGTGTCCCAGCGAGCTTCGCTCAGGCGGCGATAACGGCGTTCGCCGAGTCTGGCGCTGACGACTGGAACGAGATCTTCGTGCAGGCCTACGAGAGTCGAGAGTCGCCCACTAGGGAAAAGCTCGACGCGCTAGCGCGCAAGGCGAACCACCCGTGGTTCGAAAGGATCGACTCTCCGAGCACAGCGCAGGCCTCGGCAGCCCGGGCGAAGGCTCAGGCCTCGGCAGCCCGGGCGAAGGCTCAGGCCTCGGCAGCGCGGACCAAGGCAGCGCGAGCATTGCGCGACAGGCCGGCGCGCGAGTAGTCGCCAGGTACCCATGGCTGGAGTGGTAAGACATCGCTGGATGATCGTGACCGCGCAAGCCTGGCCGTTCTGTTCCGCCAGCGCGTTTGACCACGCAGTGACCAGCCTCACGCGGACCGCCCCAGGGGTGCCAGGCGCAGGAACGCGCGATCTAGCCCACGATCTCGATGAATGGCTGCGCACCCGTGCGGGCGGGTTGTCGACCGAGACCCTGCGCCAGTACCGCGAGGGGGCGTGGTTCTCGGGCACAGCGAACCAACAAAGCGCCGCCAGCGTGCCCCTCTCGCATCATGTGCTCGCGCTCGCCAGGGCTTACCTGGAATGGCGGGGGCATCGCACCACGCTGCGCCAAGACTCGGATGGCGACATGTGTGAGCGGGCTTTGCGCTGGCGGTGGCTGACGCTGCTCATTCCTGAAGAACTGTTGGTGGCGGCCCTCGCCCAAGAGGCGAAGCAACCGCCTCCGGGGCAACCCGTCGCGCTGGAATCGCCGCACCTGAAAGCAGTGCTGCAGCGACCGCTCGCGAACACCCATTACCATTGGGGCTCCGCACTGCGCTTCTGCGACCTCTGGACCTGCACGATCACTGCTCTCGCGCACGAGCCGCTGGACGAAGCGCGCCTGCGGGACCGGCTCGAACTGCCATTCGGCTCGGCCAAGCTCTTTTGCGGCCGCTTGATGGAGGCCGGCGTCGTGCGGCTGCTGCTCGCTGCCTTTCTCTGGCACCGTCACGAAGGGCCCAACCCAGGAACTCTGTCCGACTTTGTGAGCACCCGTCTATTCTCGATCTTGGATCGGGCTCGAATCGAGACGTGGGGCGCGTACAACCAGCTCGAGGCGTTGGTCGAGCGCTGGCGAAGACCCTCGGGCCAGCCTATCCCACTCGCGCGCCTGCACCTGATCTACCGAGCACTGTGCGGGCCGCGGCGGCCGACGGCACGCTCGCTGGCTGAGCTCAGCCAGGCTGACCCGCTCTGCGCCTGGCTCACGTGCAGCCCCGGCTGCGCTTCGGTAGAAACACGTTTCACGACTTACGCTCTTGGCTACCTGCACCGTGAGCCGCACGATGCGCTCTTCGCGACATTGTTCTGGCAGTACCAGCGCGTTCGTTGTTTGACCCATCGCTTCCTCACACTAGAACCCGGCACCGCGGGACTCGATTGGTTCGTCGAACACTACCGAAGGGTGGGCGCGTTGCGCGGTGCATTGGATCAGATGGGGCTATTGTGCGCTCTTGAGATCGACTCGCAGGACGCTGTGCTCGGGGCGACCGAACCACGCACCTCTCCCGGCGAAGAATGGCAAGAAGTGCGTGACACAGTGCGGGCGGCGGCGCGCCAGGTGCTGAACTGGACGCCTCCTACCGGGTGCGATCCCCCCGAAGTCGGGCTCGTTCTCCATTTCACCAAAGACAGCGTTCACCCTTCGGGCAAAGCTCTACACGCAGATCCCGGGAGTTCGTGCTACGGCACACGCTATGGTGCTTGGTTCGCTCGGGGCCTGCGGCAGATGCGAGCCATCCGAGGCGCCCTGGCACGGAACCCCGAGCTCTTGCTGGTTCTCCGCGGCGTCGACATAGCCAACGTCGAGCACGCCGTGCCCTTCTGGGCTTGCCAACCTCTCTTGCGCAAGACTATTCAGGCATCTACCGTTGCGTCCAACCAACTAGCCTTCAGCAATCCGAGCTGGCGCGTACCCCCGTTACGCCTCACGGTGCATGCTGGCGAAGACTTTCGCAGGCTCGTGTCGGGCTTGCGAGCCATGCACGAGCCCCTCGAATTCGGTACTCTGCGGACAGGGGACCGACTCGGGCACGGTCTGGCGCTCGGACTCGACTGCGAGCGCTGGGCGCAAGGCTCGCGCTTGGTATTCCAGCCTCGGGAGGAGCGCCTTGATGACCTGCTCTGGGAGCTCGAGCGCTACGGCACCGGCGCCTTTCCCGGCGACGCAGGCAGAATGGAACAGGTGCGACGAGAGGTGCTAGAGCACGGCAAGGCCATGTACAGTTCGAGTGCGACGGCCGAGACGTTGCTTGAAGCGCGACGCCTCCGCTTTTGCGAGGAGGGCCTGGAAGCGTTCGAGTACCCACTTCACCGGCCGCCAAGCAACCTTCCAAGCGCTCTGTCGTTGCACGCGGCGTACCTGAGCTGTCCGAACGTGTTTCGCCGCGGTCAGGAGGCGGTGGGGATCACCTGTGTCGAAGGTGAGGTCACCATGCTGGCGTTGGCTCAAGCGTGGTTGCGGCGAGCGTTGGCTTCGCACGAAATCACGATTGAGAGCAATCCCTCGAGCAACCTGGTCATAGGAGATCTCGAGAACCTCGAGGACCATCCGAGTCTCACACTCATGCCTCTGCCGAACTGTCCTGCGGCAAATGGCCCAACGCTACCTGTCTCGATCAATACCGACAACCCGATGATCTCGTGTACATCGTTGGCGAACGAGTATGCGCACATGTACTACGGGCTATTGCGTTTGGGCACCTCCTCAGAACACGCGCTGCAGTGGCTTGAACAAGCCCGACAAGCGGGTTGGCGGTCCAGATTCACGCTGCAGGCGAGCCGCGACCGTTCCGCATTGCAGAGCGTCGTCCATGCCTGGGAACGCCGGCAGACGTTCGCAAGCGACGTGTCCCCAGTACCGTAGCCAGCGACCAGAACATGCCACCCCACCAGGCGGGCGTCGACGCGAGCCCCCCGATCGCGCATCCGCCGCGGGCACTGAAGCCACCGCGCGCCACCGAAGGATCGACCGCAACCTGCACGTCGCGCGCGGCGACGAGCGCGTCGTCGACGAACACCCGGAGTGACAACGTCTTGCCGCCGGCGTCCGCGGGCGCGGCGAGCGTGAGCTGCCACAGACCCGGCCCCAGGCGCTCGTGCGTCGTCTCGGCGGCGCCGTCGATCGCGAAGTGGACGCGCGCAGGCGCGGGATCGACCACGGCCTCGTCGGCGTCTCTCAGCAAGAGCAGCGCGATGAGCGGCCAGGCAGGGTCGGGGCGAACGAAGGAGCTCGCGAGCACGAGCCGAGTGCGCTCGCCCGCGGGCCGAGTGGCGGCGCTGTCAGAACTGTCGCTCGCCCAGCGATCCTGAACCCGCAGGCTGCCGAGCACGTCGAGCACGCCGGCTCCGGCCTGCTGTTCTTCAGCGACGCTGCCGCCAACGGCGCGGCTGCCTGCTTGGAGCAGCATGCGCACGTCCGCGGCGGTCAAGCTCGGGTCCCGCTGGAGCAAGAGCGCGCTCGCTCCGGTGACCAAGGGGGCCGCCATCGAGGTGCCGCTGCTCACAGCGTGCTCGTCGTCGACCACGCGGCAACCTGGATCGACGCAAGTCGGCGCGGCGAAGATGCTGAACGGATCTTCGCGCGGATCGGCATCGCGCGACATGGCCCCCACCACGTAGGCTCCAGGCGCCACGAGCTCCGGTTTCAGGCCACCCGGGCTGCTCGGACCAGCGGAACTGAAGTAGGCCACGCTGTCGAGCGGGACGTCGAGCGCCGGCGACAGGTTCCCGGCTTCGTCGGAGTCCGAGGGCCACTCGAGGCGATTCACGGTCGCGCCGACTGCGATCAGGTTCGGATCGGACGCGGGGATCGTGATGGTGCCTTCCTTGGTCGAACGCGGCACGAACACCCCGCCGCCGCCGCCCGGGGAGAGTGCGCCCCCTCCCTCGACCCAAACTTGCGCGGTCCCCTGACCCTCGAGGTGCAAGACGAAGCTGCGCCCCTGCTTCCATGCCCCGGAGATCACGACCGCCGCCGAGCCCGACCCGACCCCCAAGCCCGTGTCCGGCTCGCTCGGATCGTTCACGACGCTGACGTCGAAGTCGCCTTCCGAGTCTTCGACGGCGAAAGCGCGGCTGTCGCCTGGCTCGACCCAGCGCGTGCTGCCCCCGAGACCCGCATCGAAGCCAATGCGCAGACGGTCACCGGGACGGGACTGGAGCCAGACGAACACACTGCCGAGCGCGTCCGAGCTCGACGCGAGCGTGAGGATGGGCAGCTTGACGCTGGTTCGCTTCGGCACGTGCACCTCGGTGTGCACGCCGAGCGGTTCCGGATAATCGTGCGTCAAGCCGGCGGCTTGCGCGGCGCTGTTACCCGCGGCGACGACGAGCACTCGACCCGGGTGCGCGGATCCGACGAAGCTCGCGAGCGAACGTTCGATGAGCGAGCTGCCGTCGTGCGCGCCGAAGTCAGTGCCCAGGCTGATGTTCACGGCAGCCGCTCGGCCCGCTTCGGCGGCTCGATCGAAGATGAACCGAGTGCCGAGGAGCACGCTGGCTTCGTCGATGCCGCCGTCTGGACCCATCACTTGAGCCAGCGCCAAGCCGGCTTCGGGCGCCACGCCGACGTAGACGGGTGGGGCTTGGCTCAGGCCGTTGCCCGCGGCAAGCGACGCGACGTGCGTGCCGTGGCCCCGGCGATCTTTGGGCTCGTCGCCCGTCACGGCGTTCGTGAGCAGCTCGTCGAGCGCCGCGGCGTCCAGGATGCGGCAGGGCAAGTCATCGGACGTGCAACCGTACTCCGCTTCGAGCGCGGGGTAGAGACCGGCCGGTGCGTGCCCGAAGTCGATGAGCCAAGCGACGCGCGTGCTGCCGTCGGCATGCCTGAGATCGGGGTGGCGCACGTCGAAGCCGGTGTCCACCACGCCGACG
>Ga0315910_10004590_pt1 | contig 11510 bp, 14 predicted proteins | sample EdamamesoilMG_FD_204470 | JGI IMG/M metagenome (GOLD analysis project Ga0315910, IMG submission 204470) | Garden soil microbial communities collected in Santa Monica, California, United States - Edamame soil | ecosystem: Environmental > Terrestrial > Soil > Garden | place: USA: California...
GTCGAGATCACCGGCGAGCCTGGCGGGCGCGGCGTGGGCGGCGGGCGCCGGCAGGGGCCGCCGCGCGGGGACGAGCGGTTTTTCGAGCCCGCGCCAGGCGAGATCTAGCCGCGACCAGCGCCCCGGCCATCGCGAGCCGGTGGTCTGCCGTCCACGGGCGTCCCGCATTCCTGCCCACTTCCTGCATCCAGTCATCGATGTCCTGCGTAAGACCGAGCACGGTCGCGGCTTCGGCCAGGACGGTCTTCGCTTCGTACTCCTGCACGCGGATTCCGCGGGCGAGCGCGGCGGCCTCGAGAGCGTCGCGGTACATGACGCCGTCGGCGCGGGTCTGGGCGTAGTAGCTCCTGATCCTCCCGGCGACCGTCGGCGGCAGCTTCGGGCGCCTGCGGATGGCGATGGCTTCGATGCCCCTCGGCAGCGCATCGAGCGCGCGGGCCGCGCACGCCTCCGCGGACGCGCGGACCCGGGCAACCAGGGCCACGGCCTCATCGATCGGCAGATGCTGGCAGGGATGGTGGTGCGGCATCGCGGGCAGCCCGGGCTCGATGAGCTCGATCCGGCGTTTGTCGAGCAGCCGGTTGCCGGCGATGCAGACGACGATGGCCCAGCCGGCGTGGTCGTAGATTCCGGCGGTCGCTCCGGCCCTTGCCATCGGCGTCAGCGCGCGGGCGTCCGGGCGCGCCGCAGGGCAGCCTCGACTTCCCGGCGCAGTGAATAGGAAGCGAATGAATTCCCGGAATCGGAATTCACCACGTCTTCGAAGGTCTCCCGCACGCCAGGTTCAGCGAGATGGCGCGACAGCCCCGACGCGATGCTCGTGCGGACGCCGGTGTCGATCGTGCGATCCTTGAGGAGCTCGAGCAGGATCGGGACGACGTCTGTGGCAGCCACGGTGCCCGATCGCGCGGACCTGGTGGCAGCCTCCGACGATGGCGTGGCGCGAATCGCAATTTCGATCAGTGAGCTCACGGCTCGCCGGTCCATGAAGTTCCGGATATCCGTGACGTCGGCGGCGATCAACTCGAGCCTCTCGCGGTCGGGCAGATCGGGGTTCCCGAGCGTCGCAACGAGCAATTCGCGTCGCCTGCCCGGGTCGAGCGACTCCCATCGCGCATGCGACCGCACCCGCGGCGAGAGATCGCTCACGAGCGCGTGCTGCAGCGCGGATTGGGCCCGGGGATCCTCGCTGTAATCGCGCGCAAGGAGTTTCGTCGCCTCCACGCGCACGAAGTCGCTTGGGTCGAGCAGTAGCGAGTCGACGAGGGGAGCTATGAGATAGGAGTCTTCCACGCCTTCCATTGCCTGCCACGCGCGTCCGCGAATTTCCGGATCCTGCGAGTTGAGAACGATGGCTGCTCCCGCAACCGCGGTCGCGCGCCGCTCGTCCCGGCCGACGAGCTCGAAACGCTTCGGGATGTCGTGCAGCTCGACGAGCGCGTCGAAGCGCAGGAGCTCCGGCAGCTCGCTGTCGAGCGCCATCGATTGCAGCTCGACGGCGCGCGCGTCCGTGGGCGGGAATGGATACTGGCGAAGGCTCGCTACAGCTTCCCGCGCCGTGACCTTGAGCAATTCCGCTTGCGTCGAGTCGTGAGCTTTCCCCCAGGTTGCCGTGCCTTCGCGCGTCCCGGTCCAGCGGACCTGAAACGTCCACGTCGGCTGCGGCGGACCCGGATGCCGCTCGCCACCGGTCTCGAGGTAGAAGTCGGCTTCCTCGGGCGTCAGGTCCGCCCTCGGCTCCGGCAGCTCGACGATCTCGAGATGGCGAATCGTTCTGAGCTCCTCGAGCAGGTAGGTGTGGAACGCGGGATAGGCGATGGCGCCGAGGCGCTCGTCCTCGTCGAATTCGGGCGGAGCGACGGCGACCGTGAATTTCCTGACGGCGCCTTCGGCGTCCGGATCGATGGCCTCGATGCCTGCCGTAGCCGCGGCGGGCGGACCCTCGCTGCCGTCACCGCCGGCGTCGGGCACGAGGCCGGCGGCGTCCGGGCCGGTCACGGGGCCTTGGTCACGACCGAAAAGCTCGAACGGGAGCGAGCCGCGATCCAGCAGCCAGGCCGCCAGCAACAGGGCCGTGAGCGGCATCAGCGCGCCGGCGACGAACGGCCAGAGCGCGATGCGCGGGGTTCTCCTGGCTATGTCCGTAACCTCCGCGGGGTCTTTTCGTCCAGTCAATCAGCTGGCGACGGGACATGCCGTCGCGCAGCCCGATCCGGTGGATTCAATCACATTCGGGAGTTCTGATCATGCAAGCCAGAATATGGTTCCTCAGCGGCGCGGCGCTCTTCGTCACCGCGACAGTCTCTGCCCAGGATTACCTCGATCTGAGCCAGATCCGTGGCCTGCCGGCCAATGCCGCCGTGCAGGTCGACCTGAATCCGACGATGCTGGGGCTCGCGAGCGCGGTGTCCCGCACGTCCAACCCCGCCGCGGCCGACCTGCTCGCCAACGTCGAGGGCATTCGTGTGCGTGTCTATTCGTCGCTCGAGGATGCCGAGCTCGTGCTCCAGTCGATCAACGAGGTTTCGACGGAGCTGGCCCAGCAAGGCTGGCAGCAGGTAGTTCGCGTGCAGGACGACGGTGACGTTCGTGTCCTGATGCAGGCGAGCGGCGAAACCGTGACCGGCCTGACGGCGATGATCGTTCACGACAACGAGGCGGTTTTCGTCAACCTCGTCGGGTCATTGACGCCGGAGCAGTTCGCCCAGTTCCTTGAATCCACGGGCGCAGCGGACGGACTTGCGGCACTCGGCCAGCTCAGCATTCCGCAGGCGCCCCGGGCCGAGCCGCAGGCGCCTTAGGCCTGGGCTGCCGTCAGCCCACCGCGTCGCCGAGCTGGCGCGCGAGCTCCTCGATCCTGAGCAGCGCGTCCATGTCGTTCTTGCGGTAGGCGTGCTCCATCGCCGCGTACAGGTGGGACTGTTCGAGCTCCAGCCGCTCGGGATGGCGTTCGAGCAGAGACACGTAGTGTGAGAACACGCGGTCGCCGTCCGGCTTCGTTCGGCGCGCGACGGCGTGGCGCACGACGGCATGCAGCGCATATCGGCCCTGCACGGGCTGCTGCACGAGGCGCCACCGATCGAGCGGTGCGAGCGCCGGTTCGATCCGCGGGACCCGGGCAAGGGCGGCCAGCGAGTCGACGTCCATGTGATCGCCCTCGACGTGCGCGAGCACGGCCAGCACGCGGCGCGCTTCCCTGCTGAGTCGCGACCACGCCCAATCGACCAGCAGCGCAATTTCAGGCAGGTCGTCCTCATGCTCCAGCGGACGCACCGCCGTCACGCCCTTGTCGAGCAGGAACTTGCGCAGTGCCTGCGCACTTGTCGCGCGCGAGGCGACGATGCCGTCGGCGATGTCGAGCGCGAGCGGATTCCAGCGGAGAAGTCGCGTCAGGGTTGCCACGCGCGGAAAGGCGTTCTCGCCGGATGTGGCGAGCGGCGCGACGACCGGGAAGATCACCACGCCCGCGAGCAGGCAGCGTCGGGCAGTGATGACGAAAGTCGCGCGACATCCGGCAAGCGCCTCGAACAGCTGCGCGGCCGCGGCATCGTTCTCGTGGTTGTCGAGAACGATGAGCCGCTCCGGGCCGCGCGACAGGAATCGCTTGAGGCGCCGCGCGCGCCCGTCGCCGCGTCCCGTCCCGAATCGCAGCGCCAGCATTTCAGTCAGGGTGTAGCAGTTCCAGGCGCCTGAGCGGAACCAGTCGATCCGATCGCCGTATTTCGGCCGCAGACGGTGACCCAGCGCAGCCGCGAGCATCGATTTGCCGCTGCCCCCCGAGCCGACGAGAGCAATGCGCGTCGGGTGCGTCGCGACGATCGTGCGCGCGAGCGCGTCGAGCTCGGCGCGGCGGCCTTTCATGCCGCGGGGGCGGGGAGGGAAGCTCGACGAGCGGGGGTTCATGCGGGCGTTGGCCTGGCCTTTAGGGAGCATAGAAGGTGATCATCCTTCCGCAGACGATCACACCGCTCCACAGCGCAAGCGAAATGCATCCGACGGCAATCGAGCTCCGCGTCACCTCGCGCGTGCTCACGAGATCGGCCAGCCGCCAGCGGTAATACAGCGCATTGAGACCCGCGAGCGCGATCAGGGTGAGCTTGATCTCGAACGCTGGATTGTTGACGTACTTGGCGGTGTAGCCGAAGAAGAACAGCACGCCGGTTGCAAGGTTGACGGCGAACGCGAGCAGCGACAGCCGGATCATGAACGCCACCGTTCGTGCGCAGGGCTCGCGAAACACGCCGATGAGGCGCAGGTCGACGACCAGCAGGCTGCCCATGAGCACGCAGAGACTGACGAAATGAATGCTCTCGAGCGTCGGCCAGATGTACGACTCGCTGACGACCCAGTCGGCGAGGGGCGAGTAGGCAATCCACTGGAACAGTGTCTCGCTCATCGATAGAGATCCGAGAGGTAGGCAATGAGACGCCCGGTTACCACGGCCCCGAACCAGGCGACCGTCGCGACCAGCGACAGTGCCCTCGCCATGCCGTCGTCGAGGAGCGCGCCCGACCCGGACGCAAGCGCCCGCACGCGCTGGCGCACGACGAGCAGCAATGCCGTCCCGATGAAGACGAGCAGCATCTTGAGCAGGAAGATCCCGCTCGCCAGGTACTCCGGCCCGCGAGTGATGAACAGCAGAAGCCCGGTCACGAGATTGAGCGTGAAGCCCCACATCGCCACGTCGAGGAGACGCTGAACCGGAAACCTGCCGAGGTCGGGTAGCGCGCCATGAAGCCGCAACGTCACTGCCATCGACAGCCCGACGGCCGCGCCCATGCCGACCGAGTGCAGCGCGATGAGCGTCGGAAAACCGGCCATCGACACCGACAGCCAGTACGAGAATTCCGAGTCCGCGAGCAGCTCGAGGAAATCCAATCCGCACCAACCCCTGGCCCGTTGGGGCCGGGGGCAGATGCTACCGAAAAAAATGAGTCCGGCTCAGTGCCGGACTCGGGAGCGCGTCGCTACAGCGGGGAGTCTGCCGACGCGGACGGTCGCGGCCTTCTTGCGGTGCCGCTTCCGGCTCAGGGGCTGGATGCCAGCTCAGGCGATGCCGAGACGCTCCTTCAGGACGGCGTCATACGCGACGTATTCCTGCGCGTTGATCATGCCGTCGCGATTCCGGTCGACTGCCTCGAACTGGAACGAGATCTGATGTTCCTCCTTCAGCTGCTCCGTCAGGCCCTCGGTTTCGCTGGCCTCGATCCTGCCGTTTTCATTGGCGTCGACGCTCTTGAATTGCGGCAGCACGGCGAGCTCCTGTTCCGTCGCCTGCAGAGGCTCAGCCGGCCGCGCCGGCGGCGCGGCCGCTTGTCCGTACCCGAGGGCGGTGGCCGCGAGTCCGGTCGCGAGCAACGCGAGTGAAAATAGCGGCTTGTTCATGGATGCTTCTCCCTGTGACGGCTCACGTTGGCCCGACCCTCTCCAGCAAGTCCTGTGCCAGCGCGAGAGACAATGGGAGCCGCAGCGGTCGCGCCGCTGTGCGCCGGATTTTCAGGGCGAAAGTGTCGTCAGTTGGAAACGCCTCGGGGCCGTCGCAGCTGGAATTTCGCGCCCGGCGGGCGGACGCGGCTGTCGTCGGATGACGACGTTGATCAGCGAGACGCCCAGGAGTTGCGGATGAGCGCGGCCTCTGCAGCTGCGTCGAGCGCATCGCCGACGATACGTTCGTCCATCGCGGCGTCGATCGCGCTGTTGCCCCGCGCCGCCGGACGGAACTCTCCGCCCGGCTGGCCGCCCGTGCGCGTCGCCACTGAAGCGAAACTCAGCGCCTCGACCTGCCAGCCGTCATCGTGGCGGCAGGCGAGCGCAGCGCCCGATCCATCCGCGCCCGAAATGGCGAGCTCGCGGCAGTAGCCCCCGTCGCGGGATTCGAAGCTCAGCACGGGAGCCACGGTCAGGCCCGCGGCAATCTCGCGCGCGGTGCCGCTCGCCGCGGTCTCGAGCGTGTCGTGCAATGCGGATCCGCGCGCCACGCTGCCGGTGCTCGCGAGCAGTCCCGCTTCGGGACCACCGCGCTGCGGGGCGAGGAAGAAGCCAAGCGCAACCCCGATTGCAAGCGTGACGCTGGCCGCGAGCGCCAGCGGCCAGGGAAACACGTCCGGTTCCCGCGAGCGCCGGCGCGCGCCGAGATCCACGACCGTTCCGTGTCCGGACTTGCCTCGATCCGCATCCGGGGTCGGGTTCGCGTGCGATTCGATCATGTCGAGCACGGCCCGGGGCATCGGCTCGTCGGCCGCAGGCGCAAAGGCGTCGCGCAGTGCTGCGTTGGCGGAGCTCAGTTGCTCGAGTCTGAGCGCGAGCGCCGGCTCCGCCGCCAGCCGCCGCTCGAGCTCCGCCTCACGATCGGGCGGAAGCTCGCCGTCGAGCCAGGCCGACAGCAACTCGTCGTCGTCCCGGAATTCGCTGTCATTGTTCATCGCTGGAATCCTCGGGCACTGCGCCCGTCTCGAGATGCCGGACGAGCGCCGCGCGGGCGCGCGCGAGCCGGCTCATGACCGTGCCCGTCGGTGTGCCGGTCACTTCGGCCGCCTCGCGATAACTCAGGCCTTCGATGGCGACGAGCGCGAGCACGATCCGCTGCTCGTCGGGCAGACGGGCCATCGCGCGCTCGACTTCGCCAAGCGCGATCTCGCCGAGCGCGACGCGCTCGCCGCTGACGACGGGTTCTTCGGAGAGTTCCGGCAGCGCAGCGGCCCTGACCCTCACGGCGCGGGCGCGCCGGTCGTCGATGAACAGGTTCTTGCAGATCGTGAACATCCAGGGGCGGGGCGCGACGCCGGCCGGCAAGCCGCGCTCGAGCACCCGTTCGACAGTTGCCTGCATGAGATCGTCTCCGTCGTGCCGGTTGCCGGTGAGACTGCGCGCGAAACGCCGGAGTTGAGGCAGGACCTCGAGCATCGTCGCGCGCAAGTCGTCGGCAGCGGCTTTGCTATGCTTGGTCAACGTTCGACCCGCTGGATTTATTCCCGCAACGACGATGCGGGGGAATAGTAGGCGATTCCCGACCGTCGTCACATGACGGGCGTGAAGGACGCGGCAGACTCTGGGAATGAGCGTGGCGAATCGAAGCGGATGGCAGATTCCGGTCGCGGCTGCACTGGCCGTCGCGCTCGCGGAGCCGGTTGCGGCGCAACTCGTCGGATCCGGCGGCGTGCTCGAGGGCGCGCTCGAGTCCACGCGCGGCGCGGTCGACGGCATCGTCGAGCCGATTGTCGACGAGCTCGGCGAGGCTGTCGAGGAAGCCGAAGGCGCGGTCGAATCGCTCGTCGACGAGATCGACCGGATCGCGGCAGCCGCCACGGAAATCTTTGCCGGCGACGAGGACCCCGTCGGCCAGCCGATCGAGCGCGATATCTGGATCGTTCTCGTTCCGGCGGAATTCAGCGACCGGATTCCCGGCTGGGGTTTCACGATCCGTCAACGGGAAGAGCTCGAAGGCCTCGACCTCGTGCTGCTGCGTATCGAAGCTCCGGCTGACCGCAGCATGACGGAGATGGAGCAGGAGCTCGCGAACGACGCGCCGGGCACCGTCGTCGACTTCAATCACGTTTACGGGCCGGGCCAGCAGCAGGGCCAGCAGGGCACTGCAACGTCGTTGACGGGACGGCCGGCCCCGGAGATCTCCGCGCCTGCCGTGACGATGCCCGCGGACGCGCTGACGCTCGGACTCATCGATTCGGCAATCGCCACCACTCACGAGGCTTTCGGCGGTGTCGCGATCGTCCAGCGCGATTTCGTCCCGTACCAGGGCGAACGGCCGCGCCTTCACGGGACCGCTGTCGCCTCGATTGCGATCCTGACGCTCAAGACCCAGGGTGGCGACGCGCCGCCGGGTCTGTTCGCGGCGTCCGTATTCTTCACCGACGACAAAGGCGAAGAGAGCGCGACGACGGGCGGCCTCGTCGCGGCCCTCGAATGGCTCGGCTCTCAATCGGTCCCGGTGATCAACATGAGCCTGACCGGGCCGCCGAATCGCGTGCTCGAAGCGGCGCTCGGCGCCGTCGCACGCCGCGGCACCGTCGTCGTCGCGGCCGTGGGCAACAATGGTCCCGCGGGCGAGCCGCTCTATCCGGCAGCCTATGACAGCGTTCTCGGCATCACGGCCGTCGATGCCGAGCAGCGGGTCTATCGGCACGCCAATCGCGGGCCCCAGGTGGACTTTGCGGCGGAAGGCGTGCGCGTCCGCGTCGCCGACGTGGATGGGGGTTTCAGCCGCGAGACGGGGACGTCGATGGCTGCGCCCGTCGCGGCGGCCGTGATCGCGGGCGCGCTCGCTGCGACAGTTGATCCGGCCGGGCAGGTGCTGGAGCAGCTCGAAATCGCAGCCGTCGACCTCGGGGCAGCTGGTTTCGATGAGGTGTATGGCCACGGGCTGATTGCGGCGATTGAATAGAAGAGGGCCGGCGGCACTGCCGCCGGCCCAGGTCGCGAGGAGCTACCGCGCGATCGAGCCCGAGGCGCCGGCACTCGCGGCCCCGTTCGCCGCCGCCGTTGCCGACGATCCGACTGAAGCCGCGGTCGCGGTCGCGTTCGCGCTTGCGTTCGCGTCGCGCGTAGCGGCATCGACCTCTGCGGCCGCGGCGGTACCGACGGCGATCGGGGTGTCCGCCGCCCGGTCGGCAAGACGCCGCGCCTCGCGCTCCGCGCGGCGGATGTCGGCGCGCGACAGCGCCTCGACCTGACCCGCGGTCTCAGTCACAGCCGTGGTGTCGCCGGCTCCGCGCATCGCGGCCTGTCCGGCCGCGCCGAGCTCGCCGCCCATGCGGCCACCCATGATTCCGCCGATCGGCCCGCCGAGCTGGCCGGAGGCCGCGCCAGCGGCGCCCGCGCCGAGGCTGCCACCGACGCCGAGAAGGTCGGCACTGGCGGCCTGACTGAAGGCAAAGGCCACACTCAGAGCCAGAAGGGTCGAGCGAAGTTTTGACGTATTCATAAGTCCTCCATGGTTGTCGTTTCCACGCGAGGACAACGGCTGACCCCGACCCTTTATTCCCTTCCACATGCTATCGTCGCCCCCGGTTCACCCAGGGAGTTTCACGTGAGCATGAGAACGACAATCGCCAGGGCGACGCTGGCGGGCATCTGCCTGCTGACCGGCGTTCCGGCCCTGGCCCAGGGCACGCTCGAGGCGATTCGGCTGCGCAATGAAATCCGTATCGGCTACCTCCCGGACGCGCGACCGCTCTCGTTCGAGGAGAACGGTCAGGCCGCGGGCTACTCCGTCGACATCTGCCGGCGCATCGCCGTCGCCGTGCGCGAGCATCTCGACCTGCCGGACATGAGGATCACCTACGTGCCTGTCACGCTCGCGAGCCGCTTCGACGCAATCACCGGCGGCGACATCGACATCGAATGCGGCTCGAGCACGATCACGCTCGATCGCCAGGAAGAGGTGGACTTCACGCTCATGACTTTCGTCACGGGCGGAACGCTGTTGTCGATGGCCGAATCCCGCGTTGGCTCGATGCGGGACCTCGAAGGCAAGAGTGTCGCCGTGATCTCCGGCACGACGACCGAAGACGCCATAAGGGGCTACCTCTCCGACAAGCTGATCGACGCCCGCGTCGTTGGCGTCGCGGATTCGGAGGAGGGCATCGCAAGGCTGGTCGACGGGCGCGTCGCCGCCTACGCGTCGGACCAGATCGTGCTGCTCGGCGACGCCTTGTACGCGATGGATGCCGACCCGGATCTCAGCTTTTCCTTCGCCGACGAGCTCTTCTCGTACGAGCCCTACGGGCTCATGGTGCGACGCAACGATGGCGACTTCCGGCTCGTTGCGAATCGCGCGATCGCGCAGCTGTTCCGGAGCGGTGAGTACGCGGTGCTCTACGAGAACTGGATCGGAAGCAGCGGTGCCTCGCCGCCCTCGCTGCTGGTCGCGATGTATCAGCTCAACGCGCTGACGGAATAAGCGCGGCCGCGACGAAGCCGCTGGCGCAGGCGTTGCAGGGAGACACGTAGTAGTAGTCTCCGGCCGTGCCGACGATCGCGACCTCGGTGCCCGCCGCGTAGCGGTCGAGGGTTGCGCCGTCGGCTGAGGGCGTCGCGAGCAGCGTCGTGTCGGCCGCCAGCGCGAAGAGCCCGTGCACGGACTCGGCGGATTCCACGCGATAACCGCGGACGACCGCCTCGACGGGCTCGTAGAAGTCGTCGCGCCAGGCATAGGTCCAGCGGACGCATTCCTCCGCGGTGCTGCAACCCACCACAAGATCGCGATAACCGTCCGCGTGCACGGCATTGGACAGCGCGATGTCGTCGCGCGAGAGCGCAGAAAGCGATCCGATCAGCCGCCACGTGCCGTCGCGCTCGCCGTAGAGAGCTTTCGGGCAACCGAGGCTGCCGCAGGAGAACAGGCTCGGCGCGCCTTCGCAATGGACGATTTCGTCGAGAGCGAACGCATGCTCTGGCCGCTCGTCGCCGTTGACGTCGATGCTCCAGATATCGGCGGCCTCGATGGGACCGATGCTGCCGCCGGCTTCGCGACAGATCTGACCGGCGTCGATCGCCGTCGCCAGCAGGAATGGGGGGCAGACTGCCTCGTCGGCGTCGTCGCCCCCGGCAATGGCGGCGAAGCAGGCATCCATGTCGAGCCGGCCCGCGTCCGCGGTTGCCTCGCGATCCGCGGAGCAGCCAGTGGCCAGCACGAGAGCGCCGAGCGCCAGGAGCGCCGCGGCCGGAGCAGGGCGGGCCTTCAACGCTTGCGCACCGTGGCGCGGCGCCGGTGCGCCGACCGCTTGGCCGCGAGCGGCAGGATGCGGAACTCCCGGACCGAGATCGTGCTGCCGAAGCACGGGCCGACAGAAGGCGCGGACTCGAAGCCGGCGTAATTGCCGGCGCCGTCGTAGCGCACCTCGTTGTCGACGACGACGCGCATGCGGTCGAGCTTGATCTCCCAGAGAATCTCGTGCCAGTCGGCGGTCGAGAGGAAACCCTGGTCCGGCAGGTTGCGCTGCTCGCCGGTCGCGGGATCGTGAATCACGAGCTCGCGCACCGACATTTCCCAGTTGAAGATGAGCTCTCCCCGATGCCAGTGCATGCGCAGGTTCGTCGAATCCGTCTTGCCGACGACGCGGAACACGAAGGGCGCGCGGCAGGCCAGGGGTGCGACGGCGGCGGACATGACCCAGTTCTTCGCGGACCCGGCAACGTCGATTGCGCCATCGCGGCGCGTGATGACGCACCCCTGGTGCGGGATGAGACGGTCGATGAGGTTATCGGGCATGCGCTGACTCCTGGCCGGAGTCAGCTTAACCCAACGGCTTTTCGCAGCGCGACGACATTCGTGGGGGCGGCCGCGGGCTGCTCGGCGCCCCCGCGCACCCAATCGACGACGGGCATGAATTCCGCGCGCGCGCCGGCGCTCGAGCTCTCATCCATCTCGAAGATCCCGACACCCGTTTCGGCCGCGTCGATGTACGCCGTGGAGTCGCGAAGCCGCGTGAGGAAGGGAATGCCGAGCGCCTGCACGAAGCGCTCGAGCGGCTCGTAGGTCGGACGCGAATCGC
>Ga0315910_10004591_pt1 | contig 11508 bp, 3 predicted proteins | sample EdamamesoilMG_FD_204470 | JGI IMG/M metagenome (GOLD analysis project Ga0315910, IMG submission 204470) | Garden soil microbial communities collected in Santa Monica, California, United States - Edamame soil | ecosystem: Environmental > Terrestrial > Soil > Garden | place: USA: California...
GCGGAACGTTGAAGTCCACACGCATCAAAACGCGCTTGTTGGCCAATTCCAGGTCGGTGATACTGAGCTTGTTGAACGACATGGGGCGCTTGTTACGCCCCCCCGAAATCTGTGTAAAGCTGCGACGGATTTCGCGTTAGAGTAGCGGGAATCTCGGCTTGATGTCGGCCGGTTTCTTGGCAGCCTGCGGCCGCGCATTTTGACCATTTTCGAAAACGGTGTCGTGCCGGACCGCAGGCTCGGGTATTTCACAACCATGAGCCACGTGACGCCACCAAAGTCCACCCCAAGCCCAAGCGTGCTCTCGGCCGGTGGGCGGCTGCTCGGCCCGGTACGCGGCCACGTCAATACGCTCAAGCCGTACTTTGCACGAACGCTGCGCCCCAAAGAGCGCCCAGTCACGCGTCCCTTTTGCACGCAACTCCGCGACCCGCAAGCGGGGACCGTGGACGTCACCGGCTGCTATCTCGAGCGTGATCCGGCGCGTGTCGTGGTCGCCATTCATGGTCTGGGGGGCAGCATCGAAAGTGGATACTTGGTGGAGGCGCTGCGCGCAGCGGACGCGCTCGGTGTGTCGATGCTGCTGCTCAATTGTCGCGGGGCGGACCGCACCAACTGTGATTTCTATCACTCCGGTCTCACCGCCGATCTCGACGCAGCCTTGAAGAGTGTTGACTTGTCCGCTGCACAGGACATTTTCTTGCTAGGGTACTCGATCGGAGGTCACGTAGCTCTTTGTTATGGATGTGACCGTCCAGATCCGCGCGTGCGAAAAATTGCGGTTATCTGCGCGCCCCTTGAGCTGTCGAGCACCGCGGACGACTTCGATCAGCGTCGACTCAATGTTTACCGGGGCCACGTCATGGATGGCCTCAAGGAGATCTACACAGCCTGTTATCAGCGCAGACCTCACGGCATTTTACCCCAGCAGGCCCGGGCCATTCATCGCATTCGGTCCTGGGATGATCAGATTGTCGCGCCGCGCTTTGGTTTCAAAAATGCTGACGACTACTATCAATCAGAGAGCGTGGCGCGGCGGCTGAGCGACCTGCAGGTGGAAGGCTTGTACGTCGGGGCGCGCTTTGACCCCATGGTGCAGGCACGGCGCGTCGAGCCGCACCTGCACAAGAGCCGGCTAGCGGTAGTGTGGGATGACCAGGCAGGTCACTTGGGCTTCTTGCCTGGGTTTACCCTGGGCTTGAACGCGCCCCTGGGTTTGGAACCCCAAGTCTTGTCTTGGCTCGTGCGCGACGCATGAGGGCCGTCGGTGCGGGGGGTGCGAGGGGCGGGCCCACGAAATGTACGCGCTCCGGCTTTCGACTCGTCGCCGCGGGTGTCGCGGCGCGGGGCAGGGGCCCGGCGTTCAGACGTTGGCTCTGAGCGCGGAGCGCGAGGACGGTATTCAGAGCGCTCGCCGTCGCGGCGCTCGGCTGAGGTGTGGCTGGGTCGCGGAGCGCGAGGACGGTATTCAGAGCGCTCGCCGTCACGGCGCTCGGCTGAGGTGTGGCTGGGTCGCGGAGCGCGGGGACGGTATTCAGAGCGCTCGTTGTCACGGCGCTCGGCTGAGGTGTGGCTGGGTCGCGGAGCGCGGGGACGGTCATCCGAACGTTCGCCGTCAGCGCGATCTTTGCGCTGGCGGTGTGGTCGCTCACCAGGGCGAAATATCACCACGTGTTCCAGGCGAGGGCGGTCGGCAAAGGCCTCTTCCGCGCCAAAGAGGAACAACGGGCGCTCTTGGGAGGCGATGCAGGTGATGTCGATCCCCGCGCGCTGGGCCACGGCGAGCACTTGCTCGTCGGCGCGCAGCGCGGTGCGATCTACGACGGAATCAGCGATCACGATGACCCCGCGCCCGTCCTGAGCGAGCGTGCGCCGCATTTCATAGAGCGCTGCCCCAATTTCTTCGCGCCACATGTAGGCCGCCTCGTCCAAGCGCAAACGGCGGTACTTACGTCGCGCGCCAATCTCCTGGTCGCGCAAGGCCCCTTCACGCAGACCAAGCCATTTGAGACGATGCAGGTGATGATCCAAATAGTCATACACACCTGGGTAGGGCGGGGAGGTCAGCACCAGATCGATGGAATCGCTCTCCACGTTTTCTAGGGTGCGCGCGTCGCTGCAGCCGACGTACGCTCTGGGGGAGTGCTCGCCGATGCGCTCCCTGTATGAGGTGAGCCGCGCTGCCAGCTCTTCCGTCTTTTGCATGAAGAGGTTGATGGCAAACCCACCCGGCAGGCGCCTGGGGGCCTTGCGGCGTGTGGTATCCCCCTCAGAGTGCGATAACTTGGTGAGCATGGAAGAGATCACTAACCGCAACATGCGTTGGATCTCGGGCTTGTTGAGCAGGCCAATGCCGTGCGCCAAGCTGTCGAGTTCCAGCAGCACGTGGATGGGGTAGCGTTCGCGGTCCTCCTCATCGTAGCGGTGATAGGGATCAGCCTTGGCCAGCCGCCGGTCCTCCGCCACCTCTGCCACATGGGCGGCCGCGCTGAGCATGTCTTGGCTCAGTTTTGCCGTGGGCGCGCGGCTTTTGAGCCAGGACAATTCCACAGCGAGGGGGTTGAGATCGCTGCCCAGCGCGTGGCGACCCAAAGCCTTGGCCTCCACGACCACGGTGCCGCTTCCGCAAAATGGATCGAGAACCCGAGCGCCCTTCTTGGATAGCCCCTCGATGATTCCCCGCGCGGTGGCCGGATGAAGGCGAGCCGGATAACTATGAAAGCCGTGGACGTCCACCATCACCTGGTCTTCGTCGGCGCTCACGTCCAGTGCACGAAGCAAGACGTCTTGCTCCTCGGGAGAGCCGCCACGGAACTGCACCTCGCCGCCCACGTGACTGAGTGCTCGGCGCTGACGTCGGGGCTCCGGAAACTGGTCCTGGACCGCGGTGTCCTGACTTGACTCTCCCGCGCTGGGTTTGGATTTTGGTTGAGGCGATCGGGCACGCCGCACGGGCATGTGCTTCTTTGATTCGGTTTTCACTGTTGTCTTCGCTGGTCGCGCGCGGCGATCGGCGTCTCTTGATGCAAAAGGAGACCCCGCTGGGGGACTCTTGGTGAGGTGTTCGGGCTGGGTAAAGCGAGCCGAACGGGCTTTGTAGTGGTGGCAGAAGGTGGGGACCGAGCCGGGGCACGACTGCCAGCGCCCGGACCCAGTAGCATGAGCGGCTCGTTGCGGCACGCCACCCCGGCCCACCAAGCCATTCTAGGCTCTGCCACGATGCGCGGACCATCCTTCAGTAAGACCAGCGGCAGGCCTGGCCCTCACCACCATCATTCTCGTCCTCGCCACCTTCATCCGACCATCGCTTACGTGGCAGCTGGTGTGGGCGGCGCGGGGGTAGCTTCACAAGCGGAGTGTCGCATGAAGAGAGCTGCCACCTAGATGAGGTGGAGTTGTCCACGTCACCGCCATCGCCGTGCAGCAAAGAATGAAAAATGACGCGTGGTGAGTCAAGGTGGTTGAGCGCTCCCCGGTGTAGCCGTACATGATGTGCATATGAGCCTCTTGTCACAGTTAGCTACTCGTGAGTGATGGTGTCACCACGAGGCGACACTAAGAGATTTTAGGCCACATTGCGTCCCGTGAGCGCTCATGAGAGGGCGTGTGGGACATTCGCCTAGATTGAAAAGGTCGCGAATTACCGTAAGTTTATGCGCTGGAGAGTTCGACAAGTTTTCCTCCTCGCATTTACGTCTTATGAAGAATCCCCAAAGTCTCGTGAAGTTGTTTCGAAGCGGCGCCTTCGTGTCGCTGTTGTCTATGTTAGTGGCATGTGAATCTATTCCCGTTTTGCAAAACGCAGATGGGGTAGATGTGTCTGGAGATGGCGACGGTGATGGTGACACTGACACTGACCATTCCACGAGTATTGATCCGACGACGAACTCCGGTGACGGAGACGCGACCGGCGATGGTGATGGTGACGGCGATGGGGACGGTGACGACGTGCCGGATCCAGTCTGTGACAACGGGCTGTTAGAGATAGGTGAGATCTGCGACGACGGGACTGAAGACGGCAAAGGCTGTTCGGACGATTGCTTGGATGTTGATCCCAACTACCTGTGCCTGGAGGAGGGTGAACCGTGTATCCGCGTCGTGACGTGTGGCAACGGCATCATTGAAGGCGATGAAGCGTGCGACGACGGCGAGACCAAGGACGGGGACGGCTGCAGCGCCAAATGCGACGAGGTCGAGGATGGCTGGCAGTGCGTCAAACCCGGTGAGCCCTGTGTCGAGGTGGCGGTGTGCGGCAACGGCACCCGTGAGCGCGGTGAGCAGTGTGAAGACGGTCAAGACCCCCCCGAGGCCGATGACGGCTGTGACGAGGACTGCCAGCTCGAGGACGAGAGCGGCATGATTTGGGAGTGCCCCCCCACGGGCGCCTGCGTCGAAGTCGAGTGCGGCGACGGCGTGCGCGCGCGGGTGGAAGGCTGCGATGACGGCGACAACGACGACGGTGACGGCTGTTCGAGCGTGTGCGAGGTGGAAGAAGGCTTCCGTTGCTCCAGCTCCGGCTGCCGCGCGATCTGCGGTGATGGTCAGATTTTGGGAGGAGAGCAGTGTGACGACGGCGATCCGGACATGTTCGTCGCTCCGGTGAGCGGTGATGGCTGTTCATCCTCATGTCGTGAAGAGACCAACTGGAGTTGCAGCGGCGAGCCCAGCATCTGCACCACCAATATCATCTGTGGCAACGGCACGGTCGACCCGGGCGAGGTGTGTGATCCAGGCGGGCGCAATGGCGCACCGGTCAACCCCAGCCAAGCCGCGTGCTACGACTGGAACAGCTCCAACCCATGCGGTGGCTTTGCAGACGTGATCCCCGAGCCGCAGTGCGGCAATGACGTACTCGAGCCCGGTGAGGCCTGTGACGGCGGGAGCGCGTGCATCAACAACTGCACGGCGGTGACCCCGGGTTGGGAGTGCAATGCGGTCAACTATTGCATCGAGATCCCGGTGTGCGGCGACGGGAAGATTCAAAAGGGTGAGACTTGTGACGCCGGTCCGTACACCATCGCCGGTTGCGGCGAGCCGAACACGGCCAATGCTTGTCAAATCACGAGCGGCTACTTCTGCGTGGGAGAGCCCAGCAGCTGCGTGCTTCCGGTATGCGGGGACGGCGTGCGTCAAGGCAGCGAGCAGTGTGACTACGACAAGACGACTGGCAGCAAGGTAGACGGTGACGGATGCAGTGCGACGTGCACCCTCGAACTCGGTTGGGCTTGTCCGCCCGGAGGCGCGTGCGTGCCGGTGTGCGGCAATGGTCGCAAAGACGGCGCTGAACAATGTGACGACAACAACAAGACGAACGGCGACGGTTGCTCCTCTGCTTGCCAGATTGAACGCAACGGAAGTGGCGTGTCCTATGACTGCGGTCCGACCGGCCTAGGCCCATGTGTGCTTGCAGTCTGCGGAAACTACAACCCGACTGCGGATGCAAACAGCACAGGTGGAGACGACCAACCGGAGCACGGGGAAGGTTGTGACGACGGAAACAAGATTGCGGGCGACGGCTGCGGCCCCACCTGCCAAAAGGAGCCCACCGTCACTGTTGGACCTAGTCCCACGGTCACCACGACCTGCGGCGACGGCATCTTGATCAAGACCGGCCTCAACACAGCCGCATGCAGCGACGGCAACCCTGCCAACAACACGGGCTGTGCCGAGGTATGTGACGACGGCAACAGCAACAACGGCGATGGCTGTGACAACGAGTGCCATCAGGAGACCGGGTGGTCGTGCCAAGACGTGAGTACCCGTCCCAGCTCGGTGTCGATGGCGATCACCAACCGAGACTTCAAGTACAATGGACAAACGGGCGGGCATCCGCATTTTGAAAACCAGAACGGCGGCGAGCAAGGCATAGCTGGAGCGGCATGCACGTCCAGCAACGGGGCCACCTGCGGTCGGCTGGACAGCGCAGGCAAGCCAGTGAAGGCTTCGGGTACGTTCACGACTCTCCCCGGGTCAGCAACCAGTTCAAGCCAACGCTACGCGGCCTGGTACCGGGACACCAACAATCTAAACATCGACGTGTCTGTGGTGAAAGGTTCTTTGGCACTCACCCAAGTGGGTGGTGCCACCTCGGACGTGTATGAATTCTCAAGCGCGAACTACTTTCCACTCAACGGGAAGGGCCACGAGGTCGGCCAGACCAGCAACAACTTCAGTTTTACCACTGAATTGCGCTACTTCTTCCAATACAAAGGTGGAGAGACGCTCACGTTCCGCGGCGACGATGACGTGTGGGTGTTCATCAACGGTCGCTTGGCCGTCGACGTGGGTGGTGTGCACTGCGCTTCGGCCGGTCGAGTGATCCTCGGTGACGAGGACTCAACCTGTTCACTCCACAGCGTCGACTACACAGGCGCTTGCAGCACGACTGACGACGCGTCCAATCCGCTGCCAGCCTGCAGTCTGACGAGCGGCGAGGTGGACGACAATACCGACAGTCGCTTTGGGCTGACCAAGGGCGAATTGTACGAAATCGTGCTCTTTCACGCGGAAAGGCACACGAGTGAGTCCAACTTCCGTCTGACGCTGCAGGGCTTCCTCGCACCACGCTCCAGCTGCAGTACTTTGTGCGGCGACGAGAATGTGGGCGGCCCTGAGACGTGCGACGAAGGGTTCGGTTCAGGGAACACAGCCGGAGACGTCAACCGCAATGACGAGTACGGCGCTTGCAACACGAGTTGTACGTTCTCGTTCTGCGGCGACGGGGTCAACGACAACAAGTTGAGCCAAGATCCGGCTGATCCGGAGGCGTGCGACAATGGTCGCAACGTGGACTTGTACTCGACCACCCATAAGACGCTGGCCGCGATCACCAGCTCAGGTCTGTGTGCACCGGCGTGCGAATTGCCTGCCTACTGCGGGGACGGAGTGATCGACTTTGCCCATGGCGAAGAGTGCGACGAAGGCGAAGGCGAGAACAACGGCGAGTACGGCGGTTGTACCTCTGCTTGCAAGTTGGCGCCGTATTGCGGCGACGGAGCCAAGCATAGCTCGGAGAGCTGCGATTGTGGTCCCGGGTCCACATTGGCGACCTGCCCCAGCGGTCAGTTTGAGAGCTACTCGGATGTGGCCGGTGGCTGTGGGTACGACTGCCAGCCCGCACCCTATTGCGGCGACAACATCCGCAACGGTTCAGAGAACTGCGACGGCACCGACGTGAGCGGTAGCCGAGTGTGCAACGCCAATTGCGACTACGACGCGGTGTGCGGCGATGGCATCAAGAACACCAATGAAGATTGCGATCACGGCACCAACAACACGGCGGACCCGGGCTACGAGGGCTGCTCCGACTTGTGCACGCTGGGACCGAGCTGCGGCGACGGGACTCCCGACAGGTCCGACGGTGAGGAGTGCGATCTGGGTGAGGAAGCCAATACGGGCTCGTACGATGGCTGCACGGATGCGTGCCTAGAAGGCCCGCATTGTGGTGATGCTGTAGTCCAAAGCCAGGCTGATGAGGCGTGTGACAACGGCTTCAACGAGGACGACTACGCCTACCCAGGTGTGATGGACGCGTGCGGAGCAAACTGCACCGATGTGCCGTTCTGCGGCGACAATGAGGTACAAGACGCATTTGAGTTCTGCGACGATGGCGACGACAACAGCGACACGGCGTACGACGGCTGCACCACGCAATGTGTGTACGGTCCATATTGCGGCGACGGGCACTTGGACAAAGCGAAGGAGAAGTGCGACGACGGCAAAGATAACGTCGCCTACTCAGCGGACGGAGCCGGGTGCGGTTACGATTGCACGCCGAGCCCGTACTGCGGCGACGGTGTCCGCAACGGCCCGGAGCAATGCGACTTGGGAACCGATGACAACGACGGGAGCTACAACGGTTGCAATGAAGACTGCACCCGGGCGCCGTATTGCGGCGACCACAAGGTCCAAGAGGACGAAAACGAACAGTGCGATGACGGCATCAATGGCAGCGTGAATTGCAGCAATAAGTGCAAAGACCGCGAGGGCATCATCCACTGATTCTGTAAGTGGCTCCTTGTCCGAGTAGCCGGCTAGGGCTGGGGAACCTGGGTTTCCCCGGCCCTAGTGCGTTTGTCCGCCGTGGAAAGGATGCAAGCTGATGTAGGTGGTACACTCAGGTTGATGGCATGCGAACTCTGGCATAGTAAATTGGTACAGGATGGCGCACTGACCGTCGCCGCTTGCTGTGCCATGAAGAAATTCCAAATCTTTGCGAAATTGAGTCGAGGCGGCGCCGTGGTGTCGCTCAGCGTGATGTTGTTGGCGTGTGAGTCGTTGCCCCTTTTGCACGACGCAGGCGGCCCAGACGTGACCGGTGATGGTGATGGTGATGGAAGTGGGGGCAGCGACCAGACCACGAGCATCGATCCGACGACGAGTTCTGGCGACGGTGACTCGTCTGGTGACGGCGATGGCGACGGCGACGGCGACGGTGACGTGCCGGATCCAGTCTGTGACAACGGGCTGTTAGAGATAGGGGAAATTTGCGACGACGGGCTCGAGGACGGCAAAGGCTGTTCGGACGATTGCTTGGATGTCGACCCCAACTACCTGTGTTTGGAAGAGGGTGAACCGTGTATCCGCGTCGTGACGTGTGGCAACGGCGTGATCGAAGGCAATGAAGCCTGCGACGACGGTGAGACCAAAGACGGGGACGGTTGCAGCGCCAAATGCGACGAGGTCGAGGACGGTTGGCAATGCGTCAAGCCCGGCGAGCCGTGTGTCGAGGTGGCGGTGTGCGGCAACGGCACCCGTGAGCGCGGTGAGCAGTGTGAAGATGGCCAAGACCCGCCCGAAGCCGATGACGGCTGTGACGAGGACTGCCAGCTCGAGGACGAAAGCGGCACGATTTGGGAGTGTCCCCCCACGGGCGCTTGCGTGGAAGTAGAGTGCGGCGACGGCGTGCGCGCCCGCGTGGAGAGCTGTGACGACGGCGACAACGACGACGGTGACGGCTGTTCGAGCGTGTGCGAGGTGGAAGAAGGCTTCCGTTGCTCCAGCTCGGGCTGCCGCGCGATCTGCGGTGACGGCCTCATTCTAGGCGCAGAACAGTGTGACGACGGCGACCCGGACACATTCGTAGCTCCGCTGAGCGGCGATGGCTGCTCGTCGTCATGCCGTGAAGAGACCAACTGGAATTGCACCGGCGAACCCAGCATTTGCGCCACGACCATCATCTGCGGCAACGGCACGGTCGACCCGGGCGAGGTGTGTGATCCAGGTGGACGCAATGGCGCGCCGGTCAACCCTAGCCAGTCCACATGTTACGACTGGAACAGCTCCAACCCGTGCGGTGGGTTTGCCGACGTGATCCCCGAGCCCCAGTGCAATAACGGGGTACTCGAGCCCGGTGAGGCCTGTGACGGCGGGACCGCGTGCATCAACAACTGCACGGCGGTGACCCCGGGTTGGGAGTGCAAGGCTGTCAACTACTGCATCGAGATCCCGGTGTGCGGTGATGGGCGGATCCAAAAGGGTGAGACCTGCGACGCTGGTCCCTTCACCATCGCGGGCTGTGGAGAGCCCGAGACGGCCAACGCGTGCCAGATCAACAATGGCTACTTCTGTGTCGGTGAGCCCAGCGATTGCGTGCTGCCAGTGTGCGGTGACGGCGATCGCGAGGGAACGGAACAGTGCGACGACGGTGGTACGGCACCCAGCGACGGATGCAGTGCAACCTGCACTTTGGACGCTGGTTGGACGTGCCCGCCCGGTGGAAGTTGTGTGCCCATCTGTGGCAATGGTCGCAAGGATGGCGCAGAGCAGTGCGACGATGGCGACAAGGACAGCGGGGATGGTTGCTCGTCGGCGTGTCAAATCGAGCGCAACAGCAATGGTACCTCGTACGACTGCGGTGCCAATGGATTAGGCCCGTGTGTGTTGGCGACGTGCCCAAGCACTGTTGGAACAGCGACGACCCCACAACATGGCGAGGGTTGTGATGACGGAAATACGATCGCCGGCGATGGCTGCGGCCCCACCTGCCAAAAAGAGCCGACGGTTACAGTCGGGACGAACCCCACGGTGACGACCACCTGCGGTGACGGCATCTTGATCAAGGTGGGCGAAAACATTCCTGCCTGCAGTGATGGAAACCCCGCCAACAACACCGGGTGCGCTGAAGTTTGCGACGACGGCAATGTCAACAACGGGGATGGGTGCACCAATGAGTGCCGCGTGGAAACCGGATGGTCCTGCGTAGACAGCAGTCAGCAACCGAGCGCAGTCAGTCTCAAGATCAAGTACCGCGACTTTCGGGGGCGCTGGGTCGACGTGGACAGTGGTCCAACCCGGACCAACCTGTCGGGGGGACATCCCCAATTTGGATACTACCAAACACCGGAGTTTGACGGCGGACGTCAATCGAACATCGTGGGAGCACTGTGTGTTCCGGGCAGTGGAACGAATTGCGGCCGTCTGGACAGTGCTGGAAAACCTGTGCTCAACACCGACGCTTCTATTCTGGGCCCGGTGATCCCCAACGACGGGAGCCCACTCAGCGCGAATGCGTTCAGTCTTTGGTATCGCTCGCCTGAAAACAAGGCGGGGGCCAATAACAGTTCAATCACGTGGGGCGGAGGAACCGTTCAAGTCTTTGACATGGGAGAAGCCAGTGCGCTGTCGCTTACCCGCCAAGGGACCACGGACACGTACGTTTTCGCGAGCACATCCTTCTACCCGGTGGACGGTCAAGCATTTGGCAACACTCCCAACTTGAACACGACCTCACACAACTTCCACTTCACCAGCGAGATGCGCTACTTCTTCAAGTACGAAAAGCGCCCTGATCCGGTGAACGTGGGGCAATTGCTGGGTCAAGAGTTGCAGTTCTATGGCGACGACGACGTGTGGGTGTTCGTCAACGGCCGCTTGGCAGTCGACATTGGTGGTGTGCACGGCCAGGAGCTTGGCCGCGTGGTCCTGGGTGATGAAGATTCCAGCTGCGCCTCCACCTCGGCCACGCCACCTGCGTGCGATCTGACCGGTGCAGAGGAAGCTGATATCACGGACAACCGCTTCAACATCACTGAAGGCAATCTGTACGAGATCGTGGTCTTTCAGGCGGAACGCAGCCCGACTGAATCCAACTACAAACTGACGCTGTCCGGCTTCTTGCCGCCCCGCTCCACTTGCTCCACCACTTGTGGTGATGAACGAGTGGGTGGACCCGAGACGTGTGACGAAGGATTTGGATCAGGCAACACGGGCGGCGACGTCAACCGCAATGACGAGTACGGCGCTTGCAACACCAGTTGTACGTATTCGTTCTGCGGTGATGGGGTCAACGACAACAAGTTGAGCCAAGATCCGGCTGATCCGGAGGCGTGTGACAATGGCAGTAACGTGGACTTGTACACCAGCACGTACAAGACGTTGGCCAGCGTAGTGAGCTCCGGCTTGTGCGCTCCCGCATGCGACTTGCCTGCGTTCTGCGGTGACGGAAAGACCGACTTTGCGTTTGGCGAAGAGTGCGATGAAGGCGAAGGCAACAACAACGGCGGGTAC
>Ga0315910_10004593_pt1 | contig 11504 bp, 10 predicted proteins | sample EdamamesoilMG_FD_204470 | JGI IMG/M metagenome (GOLD analysis project Ga0315910, IMG submission 204470) | Garden soil microbial communities collected in Santa Monica, California, United States - Edamame soil | ecosystem: Environmental > Terrestrial > Soil > Garden | place: USA: California...
ATCCGCGCCATGTGTGAGTAGCGTCGACGCAAATGGCAGGACATTTGTAGACGCGGCACACGCCATTTAGAGAAATAAACGATCGGCGAAGGGGTTGGGCAAACGCAACGTTGCGCAGTCGATCGACACCCATTCAGGAGCAAAAGATGTTGAATCCCTCACTCAAGAGTTCAGTGCGTTTTGCATTGGCTACAGCAGCTACGGCTTCGCTGTCGCAACTGCAGATGCAGAGCGCGATGGCGCAGGATCAGGACCAATCCAAAGATTCCACGGAGTCGATGGAAGAAGTCATCGTTACCGGTTCGCGCGTCCGTCGCGTCGACACCGAGTCGGCCAGCCCGATCGTCACGATCGACCAGGCTGCCATCGAAAAGACCGGCGTGACCACGGCCGGTGACCTGCTGCAGAGACTGCCGACGGTATCCGGCGCCGCCACCAACCCGGCGGTCAACAACGGCGGCGGCTTCGGTGAAGCCAACGTCGAACTGCGCGGCCTCGACGCCAAGCGCACGCTGATCCTGTTGAACGGTCGCCGCATCGGCCTCGTCGGCGCGAGCGACGCCACCGACATCAACCTCATCCCTGTCAACCTCATCGAGCGCGTCGACGTGCTGAAGGAAGGCGCGGGCGCCATCTACGGCTCCGACGCCATCGCGGGCGTGGTGAACTTCATCACGCGCAAGGATGTCGACGGTGCCGAGCTCACGGCGAGCTACGGTGAAACCGGCGAAGGCGACGGCAAGACCCAGAACGTGAACCTGCTCTGGGGCACGTCGGGCGACAACTTCCACTTCAACATCAACGGCAACTACAACAAGACCGAGGCAGTCTCCGCTGGTGACCGCGCGTTCTCCGAGTTCGCCATGTACTTCTACTCGGGCTCGGTGTTCCCGGGTGGTTCGAGCCGCGTCCCCACGGGCCGCTTCTACGTGCCCGCCGGCTCCGGCCTGCCGCCGAATGTCGCGAACTGCGCCAGCGTCACGCGCATCGAAGGCAACACCGGCACGAACCTCGCGACCGACTACCGCTGCTACAGCGGCCTGACGGATGCGTACAACTACCAGCCGTTCAACCTGATCATGACCCCGCAAGAGCGTGGCTCGATCTTTGCGAACTACGACTACCAGATCAACGACGCGATGCAGCTGTACGCCGAAGTGCTCTACAGCCGCACGTCATCGGGCTTCCAGATCGCGCCGCTGCCGTTCGACGCGCTGGCGGACGACGTCGTGATCTCGGCCGACAGCTACTACAACCCGTTCGGTTATGACTTCGGTGGCGCCACCACCGGCAACCCGAACCTGACGGTGCGTATGGAAGCTCTGGGCAACCGCTTCAGCTCGACCTCTTCCGACTCGAAGGTGGCCAAGCTGGGTATGCGCGGCGCCGTGTTCGGCTCCGAGTGGAACTACGACTTCATGGTCGGCTACAGCCGCCTCGATCAGACGGCCTCGGTCTCGGGTTACCTGTACCAGCCGGCTCTGGCCGGTGCGTTCGGTCCGTCGTTCGATTCGGGCGGCGGTGTGATTCAGTGCGGTACGCCGACGAATCCGATTCCGCTGGGACAGTGCACCCCGGTCAACATCTTCAACCTCACGGATGCGAGCCAGGTCGAAGCGCTGAAGACGATCTCCTCGGGTTACGACACCGACCGTGTCTACACCTCGAAGCAGGCGTCCTTCGCCGTCGACGGCAAGATGTTCGCCATGCCGGCGGGCGACGCTCTCGCGTCGATCCAGGTGGACTACACGAAGCTGCACGGCGACTTCAACGTCGACTTCCTGATCACGGCGACCCCGCCGCTGTATCTGAACTGCTACCTCGCGCAGGAAACCTGCACGGGTCCGAACAGCGGTGGATACGACGTGAAGGAAATCTCGGCCGAACTGTTCTTCCCGTTGGTCAAGGACGTCACCGGCGTGCAGGCCCTGAACCTGACGATCGGTTCGCGCTTCTCCGACTACTCGCTGTTCGACAGCACCACGAACTCCACCGTCAAGCTTGAATACCGTCCTGTCGAGGACATCATGCTGAGCGGCACGTTCGCGGAAGTGTTCCGTGCTCCGACCATCCTGGACCTGTACGCGTCGCCGGCGAACAACTCGTCGACGTTCACGGATCCTTGCGTCGGTCTCACGACCGCCCGCATCACGGCGAACCCGAACCTGGCCCTGGCCTGCGTCGGCGTGCCGACGGACGGCAGCTTCGAACAGCCGAACGGCCAGGTCACGGGCCTGCTGCTCGCGAACGAAGAGCTGGACCCGGAAACGGGTACGGTCATGACGTTCGGCATCACCTGGCAGCCGAGCTTCCTGAGCAACAACTTCTCGATTCGTGCCGACTACTGGAACTACGAAATCGACGACGTGATCACGCAGCTGGACACGAACTTCAGCATCAACCAGTGCGTGGCCACCGGCGATCCGTTCTTCTGCGGTCTCGTCACTCGTTTCACGGACGTGAACAACGCCGGTATCGTCTACCTGTTCCGCCAGCCCACGGTGAACCTGGGCAAGCTGGAAACGGACGGCATCGACGTCGGTGCGCGTTACACGTTGCGTGATACGGCAGCCGGCAGCTGGAACTTCCAGATCGACTGGACGCACATCAACAAGTACGACAACCTGCCGGCGGCCAATGCGGCCACCGTCCACGTTGCCGGAACGTATGACCGCCAGTTCGGCAACTACGCAGAGAACCGTGCCACGGCCACCATCGGGTGGGCCATGAACAAGTTCGATGCGCAGATCGGCGCGCGCTTCATCGACGACATCGTGCTGTTGCTGCCGAGCGGCGGAACGCTGCCGCCGGAGGACAACCCCCCGCTGCCGGTCGACTCGTTCGTCTACCTCGACCTGTACTTCGGGTACACGATCAACGACAACATCAAGGTGTCGCTGAGCGGAACGAACCTGTCGGACGAACAGCCGCCGATGCTGTTTCAGAACAACGTGACCAACGCGAACACGGACGTGAATACGTACGACACGCTGGGTCGCCGTTACGCCATCTCGGCGACGTACAAGTTCTGATCCTGACTTGAGGCTGTGATCGATTAGGGCCGCGTGGCGTTTGCCACGCGGCCCTTCTTCTATTTAGGGTGTCGCCCGTGAACACTTCCATTTCTTCTTCCGCAACCGCCGAGCACGCCGGACAGCTGCTGGCCGAAGGCAAGACTGCCCAGGCCGAAGCCGAAGCACGCGCCGTGCTCGCCCGGTCACCCGGCGATCTCCAGGCGCGCGTCGTACTCAACGCCAGCCTGCAATTCGCCCAGCGCTTCAAGGAGGCCATTCCAGTGGCCGAGTCGCTGGTCGAGAGTGCTCCGAAGGAACCGGCGCACTGGATGAATCTCGGCACCGCCCGTCGCGGCGCCAAACAATATGAGAAGGCGCTCGAGGCGTATGCGCAGGCCGCTGCGCTCGGCGCGTCGGGTCCTGATTTTTCTTTCAACGTCGCGCTCACGCACATCGAGCGCGGAGACCTGGAGGCGGCACGCTCGCTGCTCGCGGGCGCGCGGAAACAGGATCCCTTCGACGGGGAAATCGTCTTTCACTACGCACAGGTCTGTTACGAGACCCTGCGGCTCGATGAGGCCAGCGCCGCACTTGCCGAATGGCAGACGCTGCAGCGGCTGGACGCCACGTTGATTGCGAACATCGGGTTGCTGTTGACCAATCTCGGTGAGCCGCGCCGCGCGGAAGTCGCGCTGCGGCAGGCGCGCGCCGACAAGACCGCGCCTGCCGGCGCATTGCTCACCGTCATCGCGGTGCTCGAGCGCATCAACAAGCTCACGGAAGCCCGTGAACTCCTGGACCGATTGCTGGCAGACCCGCAGGCGGATCTGCAGACCCCGGAGCGGCTCGCGCTCGAAGCGCAGCTGCTTCAGCGTGAGGGAAAACACGCCGAAGCCGAGAAGCTGTTCACGCGCGCTCTGCCGGGCAAGGAAGAATTCCACCGGCGCCACGTCCGGCTGTTTCCCATCGCGCGTTCGCTCGATGCGCTCGGCCGGTATGACGACGCTTGGCGCGTGCTCACTGAAGCACATGCTTCGCAGGTCGACAGCATCCAGCGCCAGTCGCCGCAGTGGCAGGTGCGCGCGATGCCCGACATGAGTGTCACGGCCCGCGGCTGCGACGCCGCGGACGTGGCGGCCTGGGATCACGCCGGCTCTCCGTCGACCGCGGAGAGTCCGGTCTTCGTCGTGGGCTTTCCGCGTTCGGGAACCACGCTGCTCGAGCTCGCGCTCGACGCACATCCCGATCTCAAGTCGATGGACGAGCAACGCTTCGTGCAGGACGCGCTCGACGAGCTGGTGGCGGCAGGCGCGAAATATCCCGAGCATTTGCGCGACGTGTCCTCCGAAGTCCTCGACCGCGTGCGCGGCAAATACTGGGAGCGCGTCGCGAAGAAGGTGAAGCTCGCGGCCGGGCAGAGGCTCGTCGACAAGAATCCGCTGAACATCCTGCGGCTTCCCGTCATCCGGCGCGTGTTTCCCAACGCGCGCATCCTGCTCGCGGTGCGCCATCCCTGCGACGTGATCCTCTCGTGTTACATGCAGCAGTTCCGCGCGCCGGATTTCGCGCTGCTGTGCCGGAGCGTCGAATCCCTCGCGCTCGGTTTCCGCCGCACGTTCGATTACTGGTATGGCCAGACCGCGTTGCTCGCTCCCGCGGTGCACGAACTCAAGTACGAAGATTTCGTGCGCGATTTCGAGTCGGGCACGCGAGCCGTCACCGATTTCCTCGAGCTGCCCTGGGCCGACAGCATGCTGCGCCCGGCGGAACGCGCGCAGGCGAAGGGTTACATCAGCACGCCCAGTTATTCACAGGTGACGCAGCCGGTGAACCAGAAATCCGTGGATCGCTGGCGCCGTTACGAGAAACATTTTGGCGGCGCACTGCCGCCGCTCGAGCCCTATCTCACGCGCTGGGGTTACGCGGGGAAGTGAAGAGCATGTACGTCGACAGGATGTACTTGTCTCCGGACTCGGGCGGCAGGCCCTCGTGCTGAAACATCCAGTACGGCGGGAAGATGAGCAGGCGCCCCGCTCGCGCCGCCACGTCGAGGCCGAGATCGGGAAACCGTGTGGCGCCGCCGCGCTCGACATCGTTGAGATACCACAGGAACACGAGATAACGGCTCGCCAGATGATCCACGGAATCGAAATGCAGCTGGAAGCGTTCGCCGGCATCCGGGCGATAACGCTTCAGCACGAGATCGGCGCAGACGGGCGAAGTGGGCACGGGAATGCCGAGGCCCAGGTCTGCGTTGTAGCGCGCCAGCGCCTCGTCGATGAGTTTTCGAAAGTATCCGACGGTCAGCTGGTCGCCGTGGCGCGAGACGTTGAGCTCGGTCCAGGCGGAGTCGGGCAGTGCCGTGCGCACTTCGCGCCCGTTGCGCGCCTGGTGCGCGCTGAGTGCATTGAATCCGGCGAGCATTCGCGTGCACCAGGTGGCCGGCAGCGCGTCGTCATAGACGCGGACGAAATGCCGAAGGTCTTGCTGTGGGGTGGCGGACATCCCGCGTATCCTAGCCTCGCACGCCCATGAACGCCGCAGAACAAGGCCATTTACTTCTCAAGCAAGGCAAGGTCAAGGAGGCCGAAGCCGCGTTCAATGCCGTGCTCGAGCAGAACCCGGATCACGTCGAGGCGCTCAACGTGCTCGGTCTCGCGGCGCTTCGGGATGGCGACATCGACAACGCTCTGACGCTGCTCAAGCGCGCTGCGACGGTGGACGGTGGCCAGGCCCTGACCCATCTTCACCTCGGACGCGCCCACGCGGCTGCATTCGAGCTCGATGCCGCCGAGGCAGCGTACCTCGCGGCACTCGCGCGCGAGCCCAGGCTTCACCTCGCGCGCTTGCAGCTCGCCGAACTGAACGAGAAACGCGGTGACACCGCGCGCGCGGTGATGACCTACGCGCGGGCTCTCAACGACGCGCAGGCGGAAGGCAGATGGCTCAACGCAGCCACCACGCCCGCCGCCCTGCACGGTGCGGTCGACCACGCGCAGCGATTCGTGCGCGAGCAGCGCGTGGCCAGCTTCAAGGCACTCATGGAGCCTTTCGTGAAGCAATACGGCGCCGGGGCCATGCGACGCGTGGACCAGGCGGTGCGCATTCATCTCCACCTTGAGCAGGGTAGTTCGACGGATCCGCGCCAGAAGCCGACTTTCCTGTTCTTCCCCGGCCTTCCTGCGACGCCGTATCTCGACAAGGGCCTGGTCCCCGAGATCGAGGATCTCGAGGCCGCGACCGCGGGAATCCGCGCCGAACTGCAGGCGCTTCTGCCAAGCGCCGCGGGCCGCGAGCGTGTCTTCCATGCGGGCGAGCTCGAAGAGGCGAATCTGCGCGGCCTCGACAAGCCGCCGAGCTGGAACGGTTACTACTTTTTCCGCCATGGTGAGCGTCGCGCCGACAACTGCGCGGCCTGTCCCGTCACCGCGGCGGCGCTCGATAAGTTGCCTCTCGCGCGCGTGCCCGGGCATGGCCCCGAAGTGTTGTTCTCCGTGTTCTCACCCGGCACGCATCTGCTGCCGCATTGCGGAGTGACCAACACGCGCGTGGTGGGCCATCTGCCACTGATGATCCCCGACCACTGCGCGCTGCGCGTTGGCGGCGAAGATCACCACTGGCGTGAAGGCGAAGTGGTGGTGTTCGACGATACGTACGAACACGAGGCGTGGAATCGCAGCGATCGCACACGCGTCGTCATGATCTTCGATCTCTGGAATCCATTCCTGTCGCAGGCCGAACGCGCCGCGCTGAGTGCGCTGGTGGTCGCGATGGGCGAGTTCCGGGCCGGCGTCGAGGCGCTCTAGCAGATGCGTCTCGCGCGGCCATTCATCCGGTTGCCCGTCCGCTTCGACCTGGCGCGCCTGCAGGCCGAGATCGCGGCGCTGCCCGCGGATGCGTGGGCTCCGCATCCCAACCACATCGCCGGCAACACGTCGCTGCGGCTCGTGAGTGTCGATGGCGGCGAGAACGACGACGTGGACGGCATCATGCGGCCCACGCCGAACCTCGCCAAACTACCGTACGTGCGCCAGATCCTGGCGAGCTTTGGCGTGGTGTGGAGCCGCTCGCGCCTGCTGCGTCTCGATCCGGGCGCGGTCGTGCCCGAACACGCGGACATCAACTATCACTGGTTCTATCGCGTCCGCATCCACATCCCCATCGTCACGCGCCCTGAAGTGCTGTTCCACTGCGGAGGCGAGACCGTGCACATGCGCGGTGGTGAGGCCTGGCTGTTCGACAACTGGCGGCTGCATCGTGTCGAGAACCCGACGCCGGATGCGCGCATCCATCTCGTCGCGGACACTTCCGGCAGCGCGAGCTTCTGGCAATTCGCAGGCCAGGCCGGGCAACCTGGCATCGCTGACCGCGAACTCCGTTTCGATCCGGCGCGCGAAGTGGCGCTGATGACCGAGCAGAGTCCGCTGCGACCCGTGATGTCACCCGGCGAAGTCGACTACCTGGTCGGCGATCTGCGATCGGAACTCGTGCCCACCACGGATTCACCCGAGTCGCTTGCACGGCTCTCGCGGTACCACCAGATGCTCGACGGCTTCGCGCGCGACTGGCGCCAGGTGTACTCGCTGTTCGGCGAGCGCGCCGAGGCGCGCGGGCAGTTCGAGCAGTTGCGCGATGGCGTGCGCACCGCGTCGCGTGAACTCGGCGAGGGACTGATGATGCGTACCAACCGCGTCGCCGTGCACCCGGTCCTGGAGGGCCGCGTGCTGCGCACGGTGGTTCCGCAGAAGCCGGGCTCGAAGCCACCGGCCGCCGTCAGTGCTAAGCCGGCGCCGCGACCTGCTGCGGCCGCATCAGTTCGTATAGAACGGCCGGTCTTCATCATCGCGGCGCCGCGCTCCGGCAGCACGTTGTTGTTCGAGACGCTGGCAGAGAGTCACGGCATCAGCACGCTCGGCGGTGAGTCGCACGGCGCCATCGAAGGCGCACAACCTGCATTGCGTCCCGGTGCGCCCGGGGTCGACTCCAACCGGCTCGATCGCGAGCAGGCGACACCCGAAGCGATCCGCGCGCTTCACGAGGAATTCGCCGCGCAGCGGCGCGCCGCGGCAGGTGCGCCCGTCGCGGATCCTGCGAAATTGCGGTTCCTCGAGAAGACGCCGAAGAACGCGCTGCGCATCCCGTTTCTCGATGCCGCGTTCCCGGACGCGCAGTTCATCTTCCTGTGGCGCGAGCCGCGCGCCAATCTCGCGAGCATCATCGAGGCATGGAAGGCAGGCCGGTGGGTGACTTACCGCGGGCTCGACGAGCGACCCGATGCCTGGTCGCTGCTGCTGCCCCCGGGATGGCGCGCGATGCGTGACAAATCGCTTCCCGAGATCGCCGCGTTCCAGTGGGAGAGTGCGAATCGCATCGCGCTCGACGATCTCGCAAAGCTCGATCGCAATCGCTGGACGTCGGTCACGTATGAAGACCTGGTTGCGAATCCGCGCGCCGTCGTCGAGCGGCTGGCGAAATTCATGGGCGTCGGCATCGACGCAGGTCTCGAGCAGCGCCTGGCAGCGCCGCTGCCGCCCTCGAAACAGACGAATACGCCGGCCGCGACCGACAAGTGGCGCAAGTACCAGGCGGAGATCGAAGCGCAGCTGCCCGTCTTGCGGGACACGATCGATCGGCTCGGGAAACTCTAACTACCGGATCAGCTCCGGTTTCGAGGACGCGCTCATGAATGCGTCATGGCTACGCCCGACGACAGTACTTCGCGGCAGGGTAGAAGACCTGCATCAAGGCAAGGCTTGCGTGTCCTTCGAAATGGAGGGGCACCGCGTCGAACTCCCGGAGCGTGGCGCCATCAGTCCCGTCCAGGACGGGCACGTCGTCACGCTCGTGGTCAGGCGCAAGTTCTGGCCGTCCAGCGAACACGTTGCCCTGGCCTTCGCGGAACAAGGCGAAGGAAAGGCCCGGGCCGTGGGGCGGGGCATCCACCTGTTCTGTGTCCTTTTCGGGCTGGCGATCATTGCAAGCGTGGCCGCACTCGCACTCCTGCACGGCCCTTCGAGTTATCCAGGCGGTGACGGCGTGGGGACATGGAAGGTGATGATGGCGGGTGCGATATTCGTGGCGTACAGCGCGTATCGCGTAGTGGAGACATCGCGCGCGGTGAGGCGTCTTCGCGAGCTCCTTCAGGCATCCACTGCCCGAATGAAAACGGGCGTCGGTTAGACGCCCGCTCTCCAAACGAAGTCAGCGAGGGATCGAATCAGGTTCCTTGCGGGACCTTTCCGAGCCTCATGTTCTTCTGGGTGTTGCGCTGGGACTCATCCGACACTCTTGCCCATTCGGCCTTGGTCATGCAGATCGTCTCGCGCGCCAGCCGCGAGCCGGTCTTGGCTTCCTTGCGGCAGATCATCTCTTCACCCTTTTCGTTCTGCATCTTGACGCCGTTATCGATGGCGACGTTGAGCTCTTCGAGCGTCATGTCCGTGGGCGGGGGAACGACCTTGGCGGGCTGCTCCGGCGGCGCGCTGGTGCACGCTCCCAACATCAGGGTGGCGGTCGCGGCCAACAGGGTGAGCTTGAACGTTTTCAATGGATTCTCCGAAACGGAAACCGTGAGCGGCAATCAGTGTAGCTACGGCTGACCACGAGATTGTGCAGATTTGTGCCGAGGCGATCGATGCGCCTTTAGTCGCTTCCGTGCGGAATGCTTCCGCCCCGCATCGACCTGCGGGTGGCGCGCTGGGATTCTTCCGAGACCGCCAGCCATTCCGCTCTGGTCATGCAGACGGTCTCCCGGGCCAGGCGCGATCCGGTCTTGGCCTCTTTCCGGCAGACCATTTCTTCGCCCTTCTCGTTTTGCAGCTTGACGCCATTTTCGATGGCGATGTTGAGGTCATCCACCGTCATGTCCGTGGGCGCGGGGATGACCTTGTCCGGCTTTTCCGCCGGCTTGCCGGCACAGGCGGACAGCGCGAGTACACCGGTGGCGAACAAGGCGAATCTGAAAGTTTTCATTGGGCTTCTCCGAATCGGTAGCCGTGTGCGGCGATCAGGGCGCCGTCACGTTCCGCGACGAGGTCACGCAATTCACTCCCGTAATAGTCGACGTATCTCCCATGCGCGGACACGTTTTTAGCAGGCGCCGCGGCGACCCATTCTCGCATTGGACCGGTGATGGATTGGCCCGCGCCGGTCAGCATTTTGAGCAGTTCGTCGCGTAAATGTTCCATCCTGACGAAAAACGCCCGGCCGGCGCCGTTGTACATATGGCGATAGAGGAATGAGTAGAACCCGAGCCCGGTGCCGGCGATGGGCGCCAGGGCCGGACCGGGGAGATTGAGGCCGCGCCCACCGTATCCCGGCGGCAGTGCCGCCACGAGTTCCTCCAGCCGGGCTCCCGAGGTACCGAGGTCGAGCATGTTCCGGATGGTCGGCTCGAATTCGAGGCGACCGTCGTCGCTCAAGATGCGGAATAACGCATTCTGGCGGGGACGCTCCTTCTGGAAGGTGTACCAGGAGACGTAGTACGACCAGGGGTTCCGCACCAGGCCCATGGCCGGCAGATCCGCATGTGATTCCGGGACCAGGCTCCAGGGCAGGTGGTACCCGATCTCGCGGGCAGACGGGTAAAACCGCTTCACGAAGTCGTTGACGAAGCTGCCGCCCGACTTGTGCAGGTGCAGGAAGACGAACGTGTCGGTGACGATCATTGCACGCTGCGCATGACGCTCTCGAGCTCGGCGTTCGGTGCGCCGAGGTCGCGTTCGGCACGTGACATCAGCTCCAGCAGTTCCGGGCTCGGCAGGAAATCGCAGATCAAGTGGGTGCGGGCGTCGGTCGCATGCGCGTTCCACACCCCGTGGCTCGACGAATTGTTCAACGCCCAGACCTCCCCCGGCTGCATGCGGAACGCGAGGCCGCCGCAATACATCCAGGCGTCGTCGTTGGTGACGACGGGCACGTGGATGCGGATGGTCTTGCCGAAATACGGCGCACGGTCGATGTGACCGGCGACGCTGGCGCCCGCGGGCAGGCGCGCCAGGAGACAACGTTGCGGCTGCGCAGGGATCAGCTTCGTGATGACTTCGGCCGCGTAGGGCAAGTCGGCGAGCTGCGCGCGATCTTCGATGGGTTTTTCCCCCTCGGCGGGGGCAAACCCTCGAAGAAAGATGGCCTGCGCGGCGCGGTGTACGCCCACGCGGCCACCCGTGCCCGCCCACAGGATCTCGGGCAGGGCGGCAACTTCCGCCTGAAGCCGTGCAGCGTTCACCTGCAGGGGCAGGCGGCTGCACGTGCCAATCAGGTCGAGCTTGTCGAGCGTCGGTTGTCCAGGCAGGTCGAGCATCAGCATTCCCGCCAGCGGCGCCTCACCGCCGCTGGCCCATGTGCATCGAAAACGTCAGTTCAGTGCCCTCAACACCACGCGACGGTTCTGCAGGCGACCCTCTTCGGTGTTGTTGCTGGCGATCGGTTGACGCTCCCCATAGCCCTTGGAGGTCATGGCGTTCATGACGCCACCGGCCTGCAGGTACT
>Ga0315910_10004594_pt1 | contig 11504 bp, 9 predicted proteins | sample EdamamesoilMG_FD_204470 | JGI IMG/M metagenome (GOLD analysis project Ga0315910, IMG submission 204470) | Garden soil microbial communities collected in Santa Monica, California, United States - Edamame soil | ecosystem: Environmental > Terrestrial > Soil > Garden | place: USA: California...
CTGGAGGCGCCGGGGGTATCGGTCTCGCCACGGCACGCCGGTTGATGGACGAAGGCGCCTGCGTGGTGCTCTGCGACATCGATCGCGACGCGCTCGCGCAGGCCGAAGGCGAACTCAAGAAGAAGTACGGCAACGACGTGGTTGCCAGCTCGTGGGTCGACGTTACGCGTGAAGACGCCGTCGCGGCAGCTTTCCGCGACAGCGCCTGGAAATTCGGCGGCATCGACATCTGCATTTCCAACGCGGGCATCGCCTCGGCCTCGCCGGTCGAAGACACGACGCTCGCGCTCTGGCAGAAGAACATGGACATCCTGTCCACGGGCTACTTCCTGATCTCGCGCCAGGCGTTCCAGATGCTGAAGGCGCAGGGCATCGGCGGCTCCATCGTGTTCATCGGGTCGAAAAACGCGTTGGCTGCTTCCCCGGGCGCCGCGGCGTATTGCACGGCCAAGGCCGCCGAACTGCACCTCGCCCGCTGCCTTGCGCTTGAAGGCGCGGCCTACGGCATCCGCGTGAACGTCGTGAATCCCGACGCCGTGCTCCGTGGCTCGCGCATCTGGCAGGGCGAATGGGCGACGCAGCGCGCGGCCCAGAACAAGACCAGCGTCGACAATCTCGAAGCGGTCTACCGCGAACGCAGCCTGCTCAAGCGCAGCGTGTATCCGGAAGACGTGGCGGAAGCCGTGGCATTCTTCGCATCCGAGCGTTCCGCGAAATCGACTGGCAATATCGTGAACGTCGATGCCGGCAATGCCGGCGCGTTCACGCGCTGAATCGGTCAATCCGCAAGAAGAGAAACTCATGTCAAAGGCGTTCGCCGATCCGCGCGATGCGAATTACATCGCGTCGGCCAACCAGTCGCACGCGGCCGCGTTGTCGAGCGACTACGTCGCCCTCGGAACGCAGCTCGATCGCCGCGGCATCAACATCGATGACGTCACGCGCGCGGTCGCCGAATTCAAAGTCGCCATCCCCTCCTGGGGTGTGGGTACGGGCGGCACGCGTTTCGGCCGGTTCCCCGGCGCGGGCGAACCCCGCAACGTCTTCGAGAAACTCGAGGACTGCGCAGTTATCCACAAGCTGACCGGCGCCACGCCCACGGTGTCGCTGCACATCCCCTGGGACAAGACGGACGACTACGTGGGCCTGCGCGAACACGGCGCAGCGCTCGGCCTCGGGTTCGACGCGATGAACTCGAACACGTTCCAGGACCAGGCAGGCCAGCCGCTGTCGTACAAGTACGGCAGTCTCACGCATACCGATGCCGCGGTTCGCGCGCAGGCTGTGCAGCACAACATCGATTGCATCAAGGCGGGCGCGATTCTCGGCTCACGCGCGTTGACCGTGTGGATCGGCGACGGCGCCAACTTCCCGGGGCAGTCGCACCTCGGGCGCGCGTTCGAGCGTTACCTCGAATCGACGGCCGCTATCTACAAAGCCCTGCCCGCCGACTGGCGCATGTTCATCGAACACAAGATGTACGAGCCGGCGTTCTACGCCACGGTCATCCAGGACTGGGGCAGCTCGCTCATGGCGGCGCAGGCGCTGGGACCCAAGGCGTTCTGCCTCGTGGACCTGGGCCACCACGCGCCAAACGTGAACATCGAGATGATCGTCGCGCGCCTCGTGCATGCGCAGCGGCTCGGTGGATTCCATTTCAACGATTCCAAGTACGGCGACGACGATCTCGACGCCGGCTCGATCGAGCCGTTCCGTCTGTTCCTCGTGTTCAACGAGCTCGTCGAAGCCGAGCTCGCCAAGGCGCCTAACTTCAAGCCGGCGCACATGCTCGACCAGTCCCACAACGTCACGGACCCGATCGAGAGCCTCATGACGAGCGCGATCGAGCTGCAGCGCGCATATGCGCAGGCCCTGATCGTCGATCGCAAGGCACTGCACGAGTACCGCATCGGCAACGACGTGATCATGTCCGCCCAGACGCTGAAGCGTGGCTTCACCACCGACGTATCACCGATCCTGGCGCAGGCGCGTTTGAAGAAGGGCGCGGCCATCGACCCCGTCGGCGCGTATCGCCAGAGCGGTTACCGCGCCAAGTGCGGTGAAATGCGCCCGGGCAAACAAAGTCTGGGTGGCGGAATCGTTTGAAAAGGGGACAGATCTATTTATTGACCGGAAATCCGTCTACCTTGTGAGCCCTTCCGGTCAATAAATAGATCTGTCCCCTTTTCATGCCCATCGCCAACTCCATCGAAGACCTCCGGCAGGAAGCGCGCCGCCAGGTCCCCAAGGCCATCTTCGACTACGCCGACCGCGGCTCGTACGACGAAGTCACGTTCAACCGCAATCTCGCGGATCTCGCCGCCCTGCAGCTTCGCCAGCGCGTCATGGTGGACGTGTCGAAACAGCAGCTCGCCACGACGATCCTCGGCGAGCGCTGGGAAATCCCGGTGGGCATCGGCCCCACGGGCCTCACGGGCCTGTTCCATGCCAATGGAGAGATGTTAGGCGCCCGAGCCGCCCAGGCATTCGGCGTGCCCTTCTGCCTCTCCACGATGTCCATCTGCTCCATCGAGGACGTGCGCAGCGTGGTGGAGAAACCGTTCTGGTTCCAGGTCTACCTGATGCGAGACCGCAGCTTCAACGCGGAACTGCTCGATCGCGCGATGGCGGCCAACTGCTCGGCGATCATGCTCACCGTCGACATGCCCGTGCAGGGACTGCGCCGTCGAGACCCGAAGAACGGCCTGTCCATTCCGCCGAAGCTCACGCTCAAGAACATGTTCGAGGTCGCGATGCGCCCCACCTGGGCCCTGAAGGTGCTCACGGGGCGGCGCCGGACCTTCGGCAACCTGGAGGCGCGCATGAAAGGCACGGGCGGCCTGAAGACGCTGTCCGAATGGATCGCGCAGCAGTTCGATCCCACCGTCACGTGGAAGGACCTCGCGTGGCTGCGTGAGCGCTGGCCGCGCAAGATCATCATCAAGGGCATCCTCGATCCCGATGATGCACGGCTCGCCTGCGAACACGGTGTCGACGCGATGGTGGTGTCGAACCACGGCGGCCGCCAGCTCGACGGCGCGCGCTCGACCATTTCTGCTTTACCCGGCGTCGTGGACGCCGTGGCGGGCCGATGTGAGGTCCTGTTCGACGGTGGAGTGCGCTGCGGGCAAGACGTGCTCAGGGCGCTGGCGCTCGGCGCCAAGGGCTGTCTCATCGGCAAGACGTTTCTGTATGCACTCGCCGCGCGCGGTGAAGCAGGCGTCACGCTGGCGCTCGACATCCTGCGGAAGGAACTCGCCGTGAGCCTCGCGCTCACGGGCGCCAACGACGTAGCCAACGTCACGCGCGACATCCTCGTCAGGCGTGACTAGCTGAAAAAGAGAGCGCCGCCTTCGGGGGGGGGACCGGCGGCGCTCTGTGAAATCGGCCCGATCAGAAGGTGACGTTCACTCCCATGAACACCGTCATGCCCGCGTAGTCATACGTGGATGGGAAGGTGTTGCCGTAACCACCGAAGCCCGCAACGATCGGCGGATCCTTGTCGGTGATGTTGTTCACGCCCGCATACACATTGACCTTGTCACCGAAATCGTAGGCGCCCGACAGGTCGAAGTAGTTGTAGGCCGGGAAGTGCGGATTCGTGTACGTCTGCAGCAGCGCCGGATTCGGGCCGAGGCCCGCCGACTCCGGGAGCACCCAGCGATCGGTCATCACACTGGCCACGTAGCGATGACGCAGGCTCACACCCAGCGGCCCGGTCTTCCAGGTCAGGCGCGTGACGCCCTTCCACTCCGGAATCGGCTCACCGCAGGTCGAACCGTATGCGCCGAGGCAGCGGTTCTTGTTAGCCGGCAGGTCCGCCACAGGCGTGAGCGTGAACTCCTTCGTCCACGTCCAGAGGGTGCTGAGCTCCCAGCGGCTGGCGCCCTCCATGCCAAAGCCCGCGTCCCAGCCATACGTGGTGTTGAAGTCGACACCCGCCGTCTCCAGTTTGCCGATGTTCGTCTGACCGGTGTTTATCGCGAACGGCGTAGTGATGGCACCCGTATCCGGATTGCGCGCCACAGCCTGGCAGAAGACGCTGTTGGCGTCCTGGATCGTGATGTAGCAGAGGTTCAGCGCGTTCTGCGGTCCGCCGCCGAGCTGTGCAATGGCGCCCTCGAGCTCGATATCGAAGTAGTCGATGGACATGAACAGCGAGTCGATCGGCGTGATCACGAAGCCCGCGGTAAATGTGTCCGACTCCTCCTCCTGCAGGTTCGGGTTGCCGCCCGAGACCACCGGCACGGTGTTGTTAGGCTGCACGGTCTGGGTGAACACGGAACTGGAGGGAACGCCCGTGGCGATACACAGATCGCGCACCGCCTGCGACTGGTTGGTTCCCTGGTTGCCGCAGGGATCGACGAGGGTGGGGAAGTTCGTCTGCTGCCCACCGAACAGGTCGCCGATGTTCGGCGCGCGAATCGCATGCTGGAACTGTGCACGCACCTTCAAAGTCTCGTCGATGCGCCAGTCCATGCCGTAGAGGTAGGTCGAAACGCGGCCGACGCCGTCGAGGTCGTAGTCCGAACTGCGGAATGCGCCATTGACGCTGAGGTTCTGGAACGCCGGGGCATCGGAGACGAGCGGGACGCGCACCTCGGCGAAGATTTCATTCGCGGTGACGTCGCCTGCCGTGGGAAGACCGGCATTGAATCCCGCGACGTCGCCGGTGCGCAGGTACGTGTCGGGGAGGTACTCCGCCTCCGACTTTCGCCACTCGAGACCGAAGGAGAAGTTCACAGGGCCCGCCCAGGTATCGAACGCATCACCCGACAACGTCGCCACCGCCACGTTCTGTTCGGCGTTCGTGACGTTTTCCGAGTGGATAGCGATGGCATCCACGGCGTCGGGCGAAAGGTTCTGCCCGAAGATGTTCGAGATGGGAGCCGTGGTGGGGTTGGGCCGCAGCAGCGACAGCGCGTATTGGCTGCGCGAAGCGGCGCCGTCCTGGGTGCTGGTGTCTTCCGACTTGGCGTAGCTGTAGTACACGTCGTAAGACAGGTTGCGCAAGAAGCTGTCCGAAGCGTCGCCCAGGTCTCCCCTCAAACCGACGAGGTAGCGGTACACGTCATGGTCGTCGACGTTGTGACGGAACGGCAGTTCCACCAGGCGACGTCCGGCGTTGATGATCGCCAGGCCGTCGTTCTGCGTGGTGGTCTGAACGAGGCTACCCTGCGCGGGAAGCGTCGTGGTCGGCGCCTCGGCCGCATCGAGCGCCACCAGCAACGCGCGCATCGAGGCATCGAGATACGGATTGTCGACGTTGATCAGAGACGTGGCGTTGATGTTCGACTGCGTGAGCTGCTGGTCGACCTTGTTCTTGCTGTAGTGCAGTTCGGCGTACCCGGTCAATTTCTCCGTGAAGTCGAAATGCGTGAACACATTGGCCATGTACCGCTCGGCCGGAACCTGCAGGTAGTTGTACTGCGTCAGGTTGAAGTCATCTGCCGGTCTGTTCACCAGGCGCTGGCCCGTGCCCTGATCATTGAAGGTAAATCCATTGCCGCCGAGGCCGGCAAGACCCGCGTTGGTGAGCGCGGTCTGCACGCCTGCATTCGCCAACTGTGCGTTGGTCAACGTGAAGCGTCCGTTGGGGATGTCGCCACTGCCCGCGAAAATGAATCCCATCCTGCCGCCGGAGGCCGCGCAATTGGCTGCATTCGAGCCATTCGCGGTGCCGATCATGCTGTCACTCCACGTGTTGGCCGTGACGCAGCCCTCACCATACGGGAGTTCGGCCCAGTCGCCGCGCTCGTCGCGCGTGAATCCTTCGCGCTTGTAATAGTTGACCGAGGCCACGATGTTGCCGCGGTCTCCCGAGAAGTTAGTGCCCGCGGTCAGGTCGACATTGAACGTGGGGGTGTTCGTGGCGCTGTCGAAGCCGTACTGCCCGCCGGCTTTCACACCTTCGAAATCGTCCTTCATGATGAAGTTGACAACGCCGGTGATGGCATCGGACCCGTACACCGCGGACGAACCACCCGTGACGACTTCCGTGCGCTCGATCAGCGCTGAAGGAATGGTGTTGAGATCCGTGACCTGTTCGGGTCCGAAGATGGCAAAGCGTCGCCCGTTGACCAGCGTCAGGCTGCGCGTCGGGCCGAAGCCGCGAAGATTGGCGTACGCAGCACCGGCCGCTGAGCCGGCGGGAACCGTGTTGGCGGTCGAACCGCCGTTGGTCGCCGAGACGAACTGCGGCTGATCGTTCAGAACCTTGTCGATGCTGGTTGCGCCGGAAAGTTTGATTTCGTCGGCGTTGATGACTGCGAGCGGGGTCGATGCGTCTTCAACACCGCGCGCAATGCGCGATCCCGTGACGATGATGACGTCGCCTTCTTCGGCTTCCGTTGCGCTCTGGTCTTGCGCGAGTACGCCCGCTCCGCTCCCGAACCCGAGGCCCGCCAAAAGATAGACGGCCGCCCGTGTTTTGCGGGCGTGGCCCGCAAACCGTTTGCTGTTCATGATTTCCCCTTCGTTTTTTAAGACTTCAGACCAAACGGGGGATCAAGTTTCCGCGCTCTACCCCCGCTGTCAGCCGATCATGGATGAGCGAATTTGATTGGGCAAGACGGAATTTCGCGCTTAGCCGACTGACACCGATGTCATTTCGGCGTTGAACCGTTCAGACGCGGACATTTGCGAGCGCAGGGAGAGAGGTGGAGCGCCGCCAGCGAAGGGGTGCCAGCGGCGCTCCGATTGTCGAAAAGCACACAGAGCGCGGACAAGGTGCACTTCTCGGACTCGTAAAACCAGTAAGGCTGTAACAGTTGTTAGCGGTCACAATCGATCATTACTTTTCAGTAACGATCAGATTAGAGCACCTTCTATCACAATCCCCTGATCAGCTGGACCAAAAATCGTATTTATTGGCCTGAAAATCGCTAAGCGGGAGCCTACACAGCTGATATCGCTACCAGCCAGCATTCCTTTACCAATGATTGAAGGTTTCGCCTGCGCGCCACGAGCGTGGCCAACCGGTGACACGTTGCGATCGCTGGCACACCCCGGTAGCGTCGCCCCATGAACAAATACACCCGTACCGCACTCGTCGCCGCCCTCTTCGCCACCAGCTTCGCCACTCATGCGGAGGACCAGGCGAAAGCCAAGGTCGACTGCACGATGAAGTTCTCGCTGAAGGGATGGTCTGCCTTCTACAAGCGTGCCGACGGCACGGGCACGGTCACCTGCAACAACGGCCAGACGGCCCAGGTGAAGCTCGAAGCTCGCGGCGGCGGTCTCACCGCCGGCAAGTCCAGCATCGAGAACGGTTCGGGCGAATTTTCGAACGTGAAGAGCATCGACGAGGTCTTCGGCAAGTACGTGAACGCCGAAGCGAGCGCGGGCGCCGTGAAATCGTCCGGCGCGCAGGCGATGACGAAGGGTGAAGTCTCGCTGGCTCTGGCCGGCACCGGCCGCGGCTGGGACCTCGGCATCTCCTTCGGCAAGTTCACGATCAAGCGCATCGAATGATCACGTCGGGGCCAGCGGCTTCGGCGTTCGTGACCGGCCCAGGCAGGCTGTGAACTCCGCCCCGAACAGGAAGATCTGGGCCGAGTAATACAGCCACAGAAGCAACGCGGCGAGTGAAGCGGCGGCGCCGTACGCCGTGGGCTGCGTCGCTCGGCCCAGATACAGCCCGATTCCCCAGCGGCCCAGGTGAAACAGCAGCGCCGTCACGAGTGCGCCCGTGATCACGTGGCGCCAGGCCAGGCGCCGTGCGGGTAGATAGCGATACATGAGCGCAACCAGGCCGGTCCCGAGTGAGATCGACAACAGGAAGTCCATCGACGCCAGCAGGCCCACCAGGCCTTCGAAGTGCCGGGTCACGTAGCCGCGCAGCGCCGCGAGCGCGGTGGTCAACGTCAGCGACACCAGCAGCAGGAATCCGATCGCCAGGATGAAGCCGAACGAGACCAGTCTCGAGCGGATGAATGCGCGCCATCCACGCGGCAGCGATTCACGCCCACCCCACACTTGTTGAAGCGCGCCTTCCAGCGCGGCAAACACCGTGCTGGCGCCCACGAGCAGCATCGCCACGCTGACCACCGTCGCCCAGGCGCCGTCGGTGGTTTGCGCGCTGCGCATGGCGTCGATGATCAGCTTGCCGCTGGTCTGGCCGAACAGCATCGTGAGCTGGCTGCCCACGTAGGAATAGGCGAGCTCACCGCCAACGATCCACCCAGCGATCGTCACGACGATGATGAGCAGCGGCGCCAGGGAAAATGCGCAATAGAAGGCGAGCGCAGCACTGATGCTCGACGCCTGGTCCTCGAGCCAGTTGTCCGTCGCGCCTTTCAGGATCTGCCAGAGCGTACGCGGCTTGGTCACCATGCCATTCTGCCGCAGCCCGCGGCCTAACAACCTGCCGCCCCTGTCGGCAAGGTTCCGCTCCGCGCGCCAGCGCTGGCCTACAATTCAGTTCTTGCCCCAGCCCGCGCTGCGATGCACCTGGTATTTCGCATCGGCGTGCGTGATGAGCAGGGCGCGCAGATCTTCGCGCCCTGCAAGCGCCATCGCGTCCGCGGGAGGCATCACCATCATGACCGTGGCCAGCGCGTCGGCCTGCATGCAATCGGCAGCAATCGCCGTGGCGGACACGGTGCTGTGAGCCACGGGATAGCCGGTGCGCGGATCGATGATGTGTGAATAGTGTTTTCCGCCGCTGTCGAAGAACCGCCGGTAGTCACCGGCAGTCGCCACGCTCTCGTCATGCAATTCGACGATCGCGGGCTCGACATCCGGCACGCTGGACGTGGCATCGGCAGCGGGACGCTCCACGGCCACGCGCCACGGGGCCCCGCGCGCATTTCTGCCGCGCGCCCGCAGCTTTCCCGACAGGTCGATGAGGTAGCGGGTGATGCCGCGCGAGTCGAGATACTCGGCCACGCGGTCGACACCTCGACCCTTGCCGAGCGACGAGAGGTCCACGCGCATCCCGGGACGCTTGCGCGCACGATGGTTCGCGAGATCGACTTCGACGCCACGCCAGCCGACACGGGCCCGCGCGGCGTCGATCGCCGCGGCGTCGGGCACGCGATTCATCGCCGGATCCGGCCCGAAGCCCCACAGGTTCACGAGCGGGCCGACGGTGACGTCGTAAGCACCGTCGCTCGCGTCCGCGAGGGTAAGCGCATATGCCAGCACCTCGCCGAGTTCTGCGGAGACCACGACCCATCCACCGCTCTCGTCCGCGTTGAAACGGCTCAGGTCGGAGTCGGATCGATACGTGCTGAGCGCGAGATTTACGGCGTCGAACTGCGCCTGCACGCCCGCGCGCAATTCTTCCGCCGGGACGGGCAGCGGGCCGGCGAGCTTCGCCGTCCACGCGCTGCCCATGGTCTGTCCGGAGATCAGGGTCTCTCCGGGCGACTTGGCGGGTCCGCTCGCGCACGCGGCGAGCGCGAGGCTCGCTGCAGCGACTGACAAACTACCGGCGTGCAAGCTACTGCGTCAGCACTTCGAGCGTGGCGGAGTACGAAGCACGGCGCTTCTTGACGCCCGGGACCGTGGCATTCTCGTCCTGCAGCGACGCTTCGAGCCAATAGAGACCGGCCGCGGGCCACGTGACGGCAATCTCGCCATCCTTGTTGGTCTTGAAGATCATCTCGCCCGGCGCGTCGCGGTAGCGCGTGCCACCGGCGATGATCTCGACCTCGAGATCCGCGGCGGGCTTGCCGTCCACGAGGAAGCGCAGCTTCGCTGTTTCACGCGCATAGAGATCGTTGGGATGCTGCACGGGCTTGAGCTCGATGCCGGTTCCGGCTTCGGCTTTCACGTCCGTGGGCGAACCCACCGTCACGAAAGTCTCCACGCGTCGCTGCGTCTGTTCGACCTCGAGCTTCGCCGCATTCGCGGGAATGCCGGTCGTCATTTCCGCGGGCGCACCGCGCCAGCGTTTCGGCTTGCCGTCTTCTTCCCAGCGCGCCATCACCACGCTGTCCGCGACGGCGATGCGATAGGTGCCGGGCTGCCGCAACTCCAGATCGAAGCTGCTGCGGGTCTTGCCCTTCGCGGGGTTCTGCGCGGCCACCGGCCGTCCATCGGGCCCGGTGACTGCCAACGCGTCGATCTGCATCGCGCCCTGGTTGAACGAGAACAGGTCGTCGGCCATTGCGGCGTCGACCGTCACCCAGCCCCCGTTGCGCGCAACAATCGTTTGCGACGGCAGAAGCCAGGCCCTCGCGGCCTCGCTGGTCGCGGGCGCCAACACGACCAGCACGACTGCCATCTTTGCCGAGAAACTCACGACTGAATTTTTCATGTGCTTCCCCCTCAGGGATTGAGCGTCAGCGCCACGGTGCCGAGTTCTGTGCTGCCTTTCGCGGATTCGCGCCTGGCGGCCTTGATAGGCCACTCGAACGGAATGCGCACCGCTTCGCGGCCACCGACTTCACGTACGGCTTCCACGACAATGAAATACTGCCCGGGCTTGAGACCCGCGAGCGGCGCCTGCGTCGCGTCGAACTTCAGCAGGTGCTGGCCGACGGGACGCGTCGCGCCCGTGAGGCCATCGACTGGCACCTTCAGGTCGCGACCACCGCGACGCCACCACTGGCGCAGATCCGGCAGCCACTTCGTGTGGTCGCCGCGCACCTGGTACCAGACCGCGAGATTCGCAGCGATCGCCTGGTCCGCGCCTTCGATCCAGATCGCGACATACGGGCGGTGGTACTCGGCCACGGGCAGCTGCGGTATTTCCACGCTGAGGCTGAGATCGGCGGCGTGCACTGCGCCGCCCATGGCGGTCAGCGCCAGTGCCAGCGCAAGGCGGGTCAATCGAATCATTCTGTGCTCCGTTCTAATGTGCGAAGAAAATCATGAGGGCGGTGACGAGGACCACGCCGCCGCCCAGCAGCGGCCACGTGGATCTGCGCTGGCGCGCCTGGATCCACAACAGCACGAGGCCGGTGATCGAGAAAAACAGCACTGCCGCGGCGACGACATCGATGAAGATTTTCCACGTGGTGCCGGTGTTGCGGCCCTTGTGAAGATCGTTGAAGTAAGCGAGCCAGCCGCGATCGGTGGATTCGAACTTCGCCGCGCCGGTCTCGCGATCGATGGAGACCCAGGCATCGCGGCCCGGACCGGGCGCCGAGAGATACAACTCTTCCGGTGACCACTCCGCGACGGCGTTGCCCAGGGAAACCTTGAATTCGCCTTCTAACCACTCGATGAGATTCGGTGGAGCCGGATCCTTGTCGCCGAGAGATGGATTGCGCAGTTCCGCCAACAAGTCCGCGGTCAGCTGCGCGCTTCCGCTCGTCACCTCCGGCTGCGCGCTGATCGCGTCCGCGTGATTCAGCGTGATGCCCGTGACCGTGAACAACGCGAGCGCAGCGAAGCAAACCGCAGCGCTGATCCAGTGCCACAGATGCATCGTGCGGTAGAGCTGCATTCGGCGGCGGGGGTCCATCGGCGTTCGGCTCCAAAAAGAGTGCGAACGCTACATGAGAACTATTCTTATTTGCAACCTACTCTTATATAGGGCTCTTTCCAGGGAA
>Ga0315910_10004595_pt1 | contig 11503 bp, 7 predicted proteins | sample EdamamesoilMG_FD_204470 | JGI IMG/M metagenome (GOLD analysis project Ga0315910, IMG submission 204470) | Garden soil microbial communities collected in Santa Monica, California, United States - Edamame soil | ecosystem: Environmental > Terrestrial > Soil > Garden | place: USA: California...
AGCGTCGGCACGCTCGCCTACATGAGTCCCGAGCAGATCGACGCCGGACCGGTCGACGCGCGGAGTGACCTCTACGCGCTCGGGGTCGTGTTCTACGAGCTCCTCGCCGGAAAGCCGCCGTTCGTGTCGACCTCGCCGCGGGAGCTTTTGAACCTCGCGTGCACGACGCCACCGCCCGCGTTCTCCGATCCGGTACGGCGTGCGCTACCGCGCGGCGTCGAGCGTCTGGTCTTCGAGCTGCTCGAGAAGGCTCCCGATCGTCGCCCGGGTTCGGCGGCGGACGTGCTCGCGACGCTCGAGCCCTTCGTCCCGAGCAACGGCGAAGGCGAAAGGGCGCGGCCGCGTCCGGCTCCTGCCGCCGAAGCCACGCCCGAACCAGTGCCGGCTCCCGGCGCCACTCCGCGCCCGGTCGACCCACCTCGGCGCGACGACACCATCGCGATGCTCGAGAAGGCGCGGCTGCCCCGCGAGATCACGCCGAAAACCGCGGCGCTCGTGATCGCGGTCCTGTCCGTGCTTTCCGGCCTCTTCACCTACGCCGTGAGCGCGCGCGGCGACGGACCCGACCGCGGCCGCGAGGCAGGGACGCGGAGCGGGCCGTGACATTTCGAGGAGGCGACGCGCTCGGGGCGTTGCTCCTCGTGACGGCGTCGCTGGTCGCCGCGCTTGCGTTCACCAAGGGGGCGCCGCCTGCCGACGGCGCGCCGGTGAGGCCGCGGCAGGACCTCGCGTTCACCGACGACGCGCGCGCCTGTGAGAGCTGCCACCCCCGGCAGAGCGCGGAGTGGCGGCGCTCGGCGATGGCGCACGCCGCCGACTCGCCGCTCTTCCTATCGCTCGAGATGGTGATCGAGGAGCAGATCGGGCGCTCCGACGATTGCCCGGATGGGGCGGGAGTTCTGCGAACCGCTCGTGGTGAGCCGGCCTGTCGCGACGAGGAAAGCGGCGCCGCGCTGACCGGATCGGGCGGCGAGGGCTGGTGCGTGAATTGCCACGCGCCCGGCGAAAACCTGAGCGGCGGCCGGCCGTCGTGGAGCCGGCGTTCGAGCGAGAACCTTCCGCTGTCGAGCCTGCTTTCGCGAGCCGGGCGGGACGGCGTCGGTTGTACCGTCTGCCACCAGGTCGCTCACCCGCGGCGCGCGGGAAGTCGCGCGTACGAGGGCAACGCGAGCTGGCGCTCGACCGCGACCGGCTCGACGTTTCCGTTCCGTGTCTCGGCCGTCGACCAGGACTACCGCATCGCCAACTCCGGCTATGCGCTCGATGCCGAAGTGCTCCTCGCGTCGCCCGGACGCGACGGGCCGCTGGTTCGTGGCGGTGCCCATCGAGAGCTCGACGACGACGACCGCGCGTACCTCGCCTCGAGCGAGATGTGCGGCAGCTGCCACGACGTGCGCCTCTTCGGCACCGACGTGCTCGGCGCGGCGCGTGGCGAGCACTTCAAGCGTCTGCGCAACGGCTACAGCGAGTGGCGCGCCTTCGCCGAAGCCCGCGAAGCCCGCGGCGAGAACGCTCCGAGCTGCCAGGGCTGCCACCTCTCGAGCTTTCCGGGCGTGTGCGTGGCGGACCGGTCGGCAACGAGCGGGCGGGGCGGCTGCCCGCCGGGGACGAGATTCGAGCCGCGAGAGCCCGGGGATCAGCCGCTCGGCCTGGTGGCGGCGTCGTCGCCCGAGCCGCGCCCGGTGCATCCCCACTACTTCAGCGGTGTCGATGTGCCGCTCGCCCCGGCGTTCGACCTTTCCCTCGCCGGCGAAACCTCGCTCGATCCCGCCGGTATCCCGCTCGGGCTTCGCGCGCGGCGCGACCTCTTGCTCGCGCGGAGCGTGACGCTCGAGCTCGGAGCCATCCGGCGCCGGGCGCGAACGTTCGACGTGCCGATCACGGTGGAGAACGTCGGCGCGGGGCACCGGGTACCGGCGGGTTTCAGCCAGGAGCGCGAGCTTTGGGTTCACTTGCGTGTGACGGACGGGCGAGGCGCCGTCGTCTACGAGGTCGGCCGCGTCGAGCGCGCGGATCAGGATCTGTCGGACAAGGTCTTTCTCGACGTCGGGACCGACGATCGACGCACCGACGCCCGCGGGCGCCCGCTCGGCCTGTTCGGCGCCGACGTTCGGGACGGGCCCGACGTGCCGCGCTGGGATCCGCCGCCGGAGAACGGCGGGACGCATTTCGTCGGGCGCGGGCTGATCAGCTTCCAGAACGGCTTTCTGCGCTGCGTTCGGTGCCGGGGCGTCGTCGACGGGGACGGGCGCTGCCGGCCGCTCCCGGGCCAGACGGCGACGCGCGCCGGCCGCTACGAGGACGGTGAGTACGATGCCGACACCGGCACCTGCTCCTCGAACCTGGCGGGCTCCGCCGCGCTCTTCGAAACGTACTTCCCGGTCGGTGCGCTCGATGCGACGCGCGGCATCGTGAAGGCGCCGGACGCCATCATCGACACCCGGTCGCTCCCGCCCGAGGTTCCCGTCACGTACGTCTACGAGCTCGAGGCGCCGCCCGGTCCGCTGGTCGTCGAGGCGCGGTTGCTCTTTCGCGCATTCCCGCCGTACCTCTTGCGCGCGTTCGCCGACTACGAACGCAAGAAAGACGCGAACGGGCGGCGCACGGGTGGCCCGCTGATCGACCTCCGCGCGCTCGAGCGGCTCGACGTCGTCGAGGTGGCGCGAGTGCGGCGGGAGGTCGACTCGTGACGAGGCAGGCGGCGCTCGCGGAGACCGACGACGGCCTGCGAACAGCGCTGTTTTCGGCGCCGATGCTCCGGGTGCTCGACGCGCGCTCGCGGGCCGATGTCTGGCTTTCCGGCACGCTGCACCACAAGAACCCCGGCGAAACGCTGTTCCTCGCCGGCGCGCCGGCGGATTCGCTGTTCGTCGTCGGCCGGGGGAGCGTTTCGGTCGAGGGCGCGACCGATCCGGCGCTCGCGACGGGCGGGGCGGTGTTCGGCTGGGACGCCGTGGTGCCGGGAGCGTCGCGCTCCGGTCGCGCGCTGATGCGCGACGCGGGCGTCGTGCTCGAGCTGCCGCTCGCAACGCTCCGTCGCGCGCTCGCGCGTTCGGGCGCGTCCGAGCATCTCCTTCGCGAAGAGCGCGCGGTGCGCGAGCGGGCATGGGCACGGCTCCTTCGCGCGACCGAGCTCGGCGCCGTGCTCGACGAGACCGAGCTCGCGCGACTCCGTGCGGCGTCACGCGAGGAAACCCGTGCGCTCGGCGGGACGCTGGCCGCGGAGGGCGACCGGGCGAACGAGGCCTGGCTCGTCGCGAGCGGCCTGGTCGAGATGCGAAGTGCCGGCGACGGTCGCGCGGCGTTCGCCTCACGCGGAGACTTCATCGGGCTCGAGCCGCTCCTGGCCGGCGGACGCCATCCGGGCACGTTGAAGGCACTCGGTGACGTCGTCGTGCTCTCCGTGCCGGGTCGCGCGCTCGATTCGCTCGCGCACCGTCACCCTGCCGCCGTCGAGCGCGAACGCGCGCGCGAACGGGGTCGCATCGAACGCCAGCGGCGCGTCGCGCTGGCACTCGATCCCCGCGCCACGCGCCACGCCCTCGACCACGCCGGTCGACTCGAGCGAGCGAGCTCACTGCTCGCCATCGAGCTCGAGGCCTGCGTCCGCTGTGGGCACTGCGCCCGCGCCTGCGCCGATACCCACGGCACGGCGCGCCTGTCGCGCCGCGGCGACAAGCTCTCGGTGGTCCTCGCGGCCGAGTCCGGCCCGGTTCAGCGGGCGCTGCTTCTTCCGACCGCCTGCCAGCATTGCCGCGATCCGGCGTGCCTTTCGGAGTGCCCGACCAGCGCCATCGTCGGAGCCGCGAACGGCGCGGTGCTGATCAAGAGCGAGCTTTGCACGGGCTGCGGCGCCTGCGTGACGGCCTGTCCGTACGACGCGATCGAGCTCAGCGAGCGTGCCACCGGGCAGGGCGGGACCGGCGCGATGGTGGCGGAAAAGTGCGACCTCTGCGCGGGCTCGAGCGGGCCCGAGTGCGTCGCGGCGTGTCCGACCGGCGCGATCTTTCGCGCCGATCCAGCGCGTGATTTTGCCGAAATGCGGGTGCTGCTCGGCGTCCGCTCGGTGCCGGTCGACGGCGCGCCGAAAGCGCGTGGGGTGGGGCGCTACCTCGTGCGTGCCGCGCTCGTGCCCCCGCTGCTCGCGGCCGTTGCCCTTTCGGGCCAAGCGTCCGCACCGCTTCGTCTCATCGCCGGCATCGTCGCCGGCGTCTTGACGCTCGGGCTCGCCGCGCACTCGGCGCTGAAGCGCGTCTCGTCGCTGCGCGCGCTCGTGCGGCGTTTCCTGGGTCCGCTCGGGGTCGGCCGGGGCCTCCTGCCGGTCGTTCAGGTTCATGCCGGGACGGGCGTGCTCGCCGCGAGCGCGGTGCTCCTCCACGCTGGCTTCGCGATTCCGTCGGGTGTCGCGGGCGCGCTCGCGCTCGGTTTCTGGCTGCTTTCGCTGTCGGGCATCGCGGGTGCCCTGCTCTACGCGTTGCTGCCGCCCCGCCTTTCGCGCTTGACCCGCGTCGGCGCGCTGCCCGAGGACCGCGCCGCGGAGCGGGCCGAGCTCGACCGCGCGCTCTACACCGCGCTGAGCGGCAAGAACGACGCCGTGCAAGCGCTCGCCCGCTCGGTGCTCCTCCCGTACGGACGAGCGCCGCTCGGTCCGCTCGCGTTGCTCTTCTCGGGGCGATCTCGAGCCGACGAAGCAGCGGCGCTCCGGGCGAGAATTGCGACCATCCTCGATGGGCGGGCGAGCGCGCGCCTCGCTGGTGCGGAGCCTGCTCTCGAGGCGTCGGTGGCGCTCCGAGCGCTCGCCGCGGAACGCTTCGGGGAAGCGCTGCTGCGCGCGTTCGTGCCGCTCCACGCGCTCCTCGCGGTGTTCGTCGTCGTGCTCCTTGCGCTTCACGTGCTCGGAGCCGTCCGGTGACGTCCTCGGTGGGCCGCCGCTCGTCCCGGGCGTCGGGTGCAAGCAGCGACGTGTCCGGACCACGCGGGATCCTCGTCGGCGCCGTGTCCGGGGCGCTTTCGCTCCTGGTCGGCTTCGCCCTGCTGAATGGCCCGCGTGCGCTCGCGACGCCCGGGCCCGTCGCGCTCCCCCATCAGTCGCTCGGTTGTGAGGACTGCCACCGGGGCGAGGCCACTTCGAATGCCTGCGCGAGCTGCCACGGTGATCACGCCTCGAGCCGGGTCGCTCACCGCGAGCTTTCGCTGGAAGGACAGCTCGGTTGCGGTCAGTGCCACGCCGTTCACCGCTCCGAGCTTGGTGTCCGCTTCGAGCCCGGCGGGCAGGCGCGGCTGTTCGGCACCGCCTTCGAAACGCTCGTGCCGTCGAACTTCGCCGAGCACCTGACGGCGCCGGTCGTCGTGCCGTTCGTCGCGAGCGGTGCCTGCGCCGGCTGCCATCGGCTCGGCGACCCGGAGGATCCCGCCGCGCATTGCGTTCAGGGCAACGACGCGAAGAGCCCGATCCTCTGCTTCGACGAGCACCGGCGGCCGGGTGCGCGAACCGCGGAAACCAGCGCCGAGCGCGATGGGGCCGTCGAAGCGGCCCGCGCCCTCGCCGTGCAGGCGCCCGGCGTGTTCGAGAGGCGGGGGCTCCTCGGCACCGGCGCTCTGCTCGGTGCGGCGCTCGGGGTCGGGCTTCTGGCCGGTGCGCGGGGCACCGCTCTCGGTCGGCTCGTCAGGCGTCGGAAGAAGCTCGGTGGATCCGCGGCGGCGGTGGTGAGCGGCGCTCCCCGGCGCTTGCCCGTCGTCGATCCGGCGCGCTGCCTCGGCTGTCACGCCTGCGCCGACGCCTGCCCCTACGACGTGCTCGAAGTTCGTCGCTACGTCGCCGTCGTCGCGCGGCCGGACGCCTGCTGCGGCGCTGGCCCGTGTGAAGCACGCTGTCCGAACGGCTCGCTGGTGCTCCGCTCGCCGGAAGCGAACCCGGCGCCACCCACCGCGCCCGGCCTCCGCGTGCGGCCGGGTCTCTACATCGCCGGCGACGTGACGGGCGGCGCGCTCATCAGGAGTGCGCTTCGCCAAGGCGTCCAGGTCGCTCATCAGGTGCACGAGGAGCGGCGCTGTCGCGCACCGGCACCGACCGCCGGCGTCGTCGACCTCCTGGTCGTCGGAGCGGGCCCCGCCGGGCTCGCTGCCGCGCTGACCGCGCAGCGCCTCGGGCTCAGCGTCGCGGTGCTGGAAGCGGGCGCGATCGGCGAAAGCATCCGCCGCTTCTCGCGGCAAAAGCTGGTGCTCGACGCGGCGCAAGATCCTGACGAGGAGCTCCCCCTGTTCATCGCCGACACGCCGAAGGAGGACCTCCTCGAGCGCTGGCTCTACACGGTGCGCCGCGCGCGCCTCACCGTTCACGAGCGCACCCGCGCCGTCCGTCTCGCGCCGGCCCCGGCCGACGGGATCACGCGCGTGCACGCGATGGCCGGTGACGAGAGCGTCGTGTTTTCCGGACGCGACGTGCTGATCGCCGTCGGCCGCCGCGGAACACCGCGTCGGCTCGCCGCCGGGATCGACGACGACGTCGTCGGTCGCGTGCACTACGAGCTCAGCGACGCGCGTGCGTTCGCCGGCAAGCAGGTGATCGTGGTCGGACTCGGCGACGTGGCGATGGAGATGGCGCTCGCGCTCGCGGCCCAGCCCGGCACCGAGATCGCCATCGTGCATCGCGGCAGCGGGTTTCGCCGCGGCAAGCGCCGGAACATCGACGCCCTGGGCCGGCTCGTTTCACGGGGCCGGGTGGAGCTCTACCTTTCGAGCGAGGTCGCTCGCGTGACGCGCGAGGGCGTCGCACTCGCGGGGCGGGACCGCCCGCTGCCGTTCGACGCGCTCTTCGTCGCCATCGGGTCCACCCGCGAAGCGGGTGAGGGGGAGACGTGGTTTGCGCCCCGCCCGGAGAGCAGCTAACCAAGCGCTCATGGGACTTGGAGCCGCCAGACAGACGGTGCTCGTGGCGGGCGCCGCGGGTTTCTTGGGATCGCACCTGGTCGATCGTTTGCTCGACGAGGGCTACGAGGTCGTCGGCCTCGACAACTTGATGACCGGGGACCTCGTGAACCTTTCGCGGGCGGCGCGCGATCCACACTTTCATTTTCAGGCCGGGGACGTGCGCGAACCGATGCACGTTTACCCGCAGATCATCTTCAACTTCGCCTGTCCGGCGTCGCCCGTGCACTACCAGCACGATCCGTACGCCGCGTTCACGACCAGCGTGCTCGGCGCACAGAACCTGATCCGCATGGCTCGCGGCCGCTCGTGCACCATCGTGCACGCCTCGACCTCGGAGGTGTACGGCGATCCCACGGTGCACCCCCAGCCCGAAAGCTACTGGGGCAACGTGAACCCGATCGGAGAGCGAGCCTGCTACGACGAGGGCAAGCGCGGCGCCGAAACGCTGTTCATGGACGCGAACCGGGTGTGGAACCTCGACGCCCGCATCGTGCGCATCTTCAACACCTACGGTCCGCGCATGGCCTTCAACGACGGCCGCGTCGTCTCGAATTTCATCGTGCAGGCGCTCGAGGGACGCCCGGTCACGCTGTTCGGCGAAGGCAAGCAGTCGCGCTCGTTCTGCTACGTCGATGACCTGATCGAGGGCTTCATTCGCGTTTCCCGGCTCGAGCGGCTGCCGTCGCCGATGAACCTCGGCAACCCGGGGGAGTTCACGATCGCCGAGCTCGCCGACCTCGTCGTCGGCCTCACCGGTTCGCGCTCGACGATCGAGTACCGCCCGCTCCCGTCCGACGACCCGAAGCAGCGTTGTCCGGATATCACCAAGGCCAAGGCGCTCATCCAGTTCGAGCCGAAGATCCAGCTCCGGCAAGGGCTCGAACGCACGATCGCGGACTTCAAGGAGCGCCTGGCCGAGCGCCGGGCGCCCGCGTGAGGAAGAAGCTCGTCCTCGGGACGATCGAGGCGGTGGACATCGCCGCCTGGGGCCTGTTCGGGATCGCCGCGAGGGTCGACACCGGAGCCGAGACGAGCGCGCTCCACGTCGAGAACCTGAAGACGGTCGCCGGCTCTCGGGTTTCGTTCGACGTGCGGGTTCCGTCGACGACGCCCCGCAGGGCGGGAAGCGTGCACGTCGTGCTCCCGGTGGCCCGTCGCGGCAAGGTGCGCTCCTCGAACGGGGCCGTCGGTACCCGCGTCTTCGTCGTCGCCCGCGTGCAGATCGGCCCCGTGCTGCGCCGGATCGAGATCGGGCTCGTCGATCGCCGTCGGATGACCTACCCGATGCTGCTCGGCCGAAGTGCCCTCGCCGGGTACTTCCTGGTCGATCCGGGGCGGGAATCGCTCCTGACGCGGTAGGCCGAACGGGCCGATCGCCCCGTCGTCAGCGAGCGAGCTCCGACGCCTCGACCTGGTTTTGCTTCACGGCCGCCTTGGCCTCGAGCGAGGCGGGACCCGCCGCGCTGCCGGCCGGCGGCTCGGCGAAGCCGGACTGCGCCTTGTCGAGGGCTCGCTCCTGCGCGTCGAATTCACGGGCCAAAAGCTCGCGCTTGGGCGCCGGCGCCGCGGCGACGGCGGCGCTCCGCCCGGCGCGCAGGGCGCTCAGCTTCGACTCCACCGCGCGGCGCGCGCCTGCGGCGTCGCCGGATTTGAACAAGAGGTTCGCGTCGTCGAGCGTCGTCACCGTGCTCGAGCGCTCCACGCGCTCCTCCACGATCGGATCGAGCCTCGAGCGCGAACCGTCGGTCGTGAAGACGGCGAGGAGCTTGCCCTCGCTCACGGCCCTGTTCCCGGTGCTGAGGTCCTCGTAGCGCACGCGTGCGGTCGCCACCGAGCGCTCGCCCGAAGCTCCCGCGCTGACGCGAACCTTGGCCAGCACGGTGCGCTCCTCGCCCGCCGCGAACGCGCCGAGCGGCACCACGATCGCGCTCCCTTCTCGCTCGAAGGCCGTACCGAGAACGTCCACGATTTCGACGCCGGGAGCGGGCTCGAATTCGAGCCGCGCTTCGCGTGCCACGGCGTGCTCGAGACCGGAAAGCTCTTGATCGAAGATGGAGGCGAGGGCGCCGGGGTCCTCGGCGAAGTGATGGCGGCCGTTGGTTTCGCGCGCGATGCTCGCCATCATGCGCTCGTTGTAATCGACCCCGATGCCGATGGTGGTGACGGTGGCGCCCGCCGTGCGCACCGCCTGCGCCACCCGCCGCATCCCTTCCTGGTCCTGAACGCCGGTGGTCGCTTCACCGTCCGACAAGAGCAGCACGCGGCTGACGAAGCCCGGCCGTTCGCGGAGCACGGTGCGGCTTTCGTCGAGTGCGCAAGAGATGCACGTTTGGCCGCCGGCACTGAGCCCGCCGACCGCGCGGAGCGTGCGGTCCCGGGCCCCACCGACCTCGGAGGGCGGAACGAGGACGGAGGCGCTGCTCGCGTAGTCGATGACGCTCACGAAATCGTTGTCGCCGAGCCGCCGGACCGCACCCTGGGCGGCCTCGATGGCACTCGCCATCTTCTTTCCTTCCATCGACCCGGAGCGATCGACGACGATCGTGAGGTGGCGCCGCACGTCGCGACCGCGCGCGCTGCGGTCGCCGCGAACGTTGACGAGCAAGAACGTCTCTTCGGTCCGATCGGCACCGAGCTGCGCGTGACCGAGCCGCCCCTCGACGAGGAGCGTGCTCGTCCGGCTGAAGGACGAGCCGCCGCGGTCGTTGTCGCCCCGGTCCCAGCGCGTCGGGCGGTCGCCGCGCGGGTCGTTCGGTCGCGCGTCGGCGGACTTGGTGAGGGACCTCACGCCCAGGCTCGTGAGCAGCATGCCGAGGGCGGCGAGCGCGGTAACGGTGCGGATCTTCATGGTGAGCGTCTCCCGAGGGAATCAACGCCGGGGGCGAGCCCGGGCTTACACCCCCGCCCGCCACGGGCCGGGGTGCCGTATCGTTGCCTCGAAGAACCGGTACGGGCGGCGGGCCCGGAAGTTCTGCCAGGTCGATGAAACCCTCCGAGCACCCCGATTTTTTCCGGCTGCCCCCGCCTCCGGGGCGCTCCCGGGAGAGCACCATCGTTCTCGACGCCGAGGGGCGCTTTTTCCACGACGGTGCACCGGTCGAGCACGCCGGCATGAAGCGCGCGTTCGCGAGCTGGATCGCGCGCCACCCGGACGACGGCCGCTTCATCCTCACGAACGGCTGGGACTTTTGCTACTTCGCGGTCGAGGGTGCCCCGTTCTTCGTGGAGGGGATCCGCGCGACCGAGCGCGCCATCACGCTCCTTCTCTTCGACGGCAGCGAGGAACCGCTCGACCCCAAGACGCTCACCCTCGACGAGAACGGGGCCCTCTGGACGACGGTGAAGAACGGCGCGTTCGTCGCTCGTTTCTCCCGCTCGGCCCAGCTCGCACTCGAGCCCTTCCTCGAGGAGGGAGCCGACGGAAAGCCGGTGCTTTCGATTCTAGGCGTACGGTACGAGCTCGGCTGAACGCCCGCGCAAACCCGCGCAAACCCATGGAAGATCGCGGGCACGGAGCGCCCGGCATGCTAAAAGGCTGCCCCCCCGATGCGCGTCCTGGTTGCCGATCGCCTGTCCGAGGATGCCCTCGACGAGATGCGTGCGCTCGGCGTCGAGGTCGAATACGAGCCCCACGTCGAGGCCACCGAGCTTCCCGCCCGCCTCGACGGCGTGAACGTGCTCATCGTGCGCGGAACCGAGGTGAGGCGCGAAGCGCTCGCCGCCGGAAAGTCGCTCAACCTGGTGATTCGCGCTGGTGCGGGCACGCGCAACATCGACGTGCCCTTCGCGAGCGAGCGGGGGATCTACGTGGCCGCGACGCCGGGGCGCAACGCGCATGCGGTCGCCGAGCTCGCCTTCACGCTGATCGGTAGCCTCGACCGGCGCGTGCCCGATGCGACGGTGGCACTCAAGGCCGGTCGCTGGGAGAAGGACGAGTTCGCGCGCGCCGTCGGTCTCGAAGGTCGCACCCTCGGCATCGTGGGGCTCGGCCACGTGGGTCGAGCGATGGCTCGCATCGCGCAGGGGTACGCGATGCAGCCCGCCGCCTACGGGCGTTCGCTGACGGCGGCCCGCGCCGCCGATCTGGGCGTCAAACGCGTCGCCTCGCTGGTCGAGCTCGCGCGCGAGTCCGACGTGCTCAGCGTTCACCTCGAGCTCAGCGATCGAACGCGGGGCATCGTCGACCGGCGCGTGCTGGAAGCGCTGCCGGACGGCGCCATTTTCGTCAATGCCGCCCGCGCGGAGCTGGTCGACTACGACGCCCTGCTCGAGCTGATCCCCAAGAAATCCCTGCGTGTCGGGCTCGATGTCCTGCCCGGCGAGCCCAAGGAGCGGACCTCGCGCTACGATCATCCCATCCTCCACGCGGGCCTCGTCTACGCGACGCCGCACATCGGCGCATCCACCGATCGTGCCCAGACGGCCATCGCGAGCGAAACCGTACGCATCCTCAGAAGCTTCGTCACCAAGGGCGAGGTACCGAACGTCGTGAACATCGCCCAGAGCACGTGGTCCCGCTATCAGCTCGTGGTGCGGCACGTCGATCAGATCGGTGCGCTCGCCAACGTGCTCG
>Ga0315910_10004596_pt1 | contig 11501 bp, 9 predicted proteins | sample EdamamesoilMG_FD_204470 | JGI IMG/M metagenome (GOLD analysis project Ga0315910, IMG submission 204470) | Garden soil microbial communities collected in Santa Monica, California, United States - Edamame soil | ecosystem: Environmental > Terrestrial > Soil > Garden | place: USA: California...
CGGACACGTGAGGTTCGCGCACGCGTACTCGAAGCCCATGTCGATCGCTTTTTGGTTCGATTCGATCAGCGCGGGCTTGCGCGCGAACGTCTCTTGAACGAGCTGGCCGATCACGCCGCGGTCGAGCTCGAGCAGAGCGGCGAGCACGCCGACGTACGCCATGTTCTTCATCAGGATCCGCGTGCGCGCGTCCTTGAACTGCTCGTTGCACATCCGCGCCAGCGGAATACCGAGGATCTCGATGTCATCGCGCTTGAGCTGTTTGTCGCGCGGCCACGTGGAGTCGTAGATCAAGACCCCGCCCGGGGCGACCTCTTCGAGGTCGCGCATGTAGGTCTGCGCGTTCATCGCAACCATGATGTCGACGGCGCCGGAGCGTGCCAGATAGCCGTCCTTGCTGACGCGGATCTCGTACCAGGTGGGCAAGCCCTGGATGTTCGACGGAAAGAAGTTCTTGCCGCTCACGGGGATGCCCATGCGGAAGACCGTCTTCATCACCAGCGAGTTGGCACTGGCGGAGCCGGTGCCGTTGACGTTCGCGATTTTGAGGACGAAGTCGTTTACCCGGCTTTTCTGCTGCTTTGCCACTCTTCCTCGCCAGGTCGTGCTTCGTCGCTCGCGTACGGAATCGAAACGGTCGATTTCTGCATGTCCCATGCACCGGTCGGGCACCGTTCCGCGCAGAGCCCGCAGTGCACACACAAATTCTCGTCTTTGAGCATCACGCGTCCGGTTTGTTGCAACGGACCCGATACGAACAGGGGTTGCGACGCCACGAGGCGCGCAGCCTTGAGGCGGCCCTCGAGCTCGGCCTCGGTGCCGTTCGGCGTGATCGCGAGGCAATCGACGGGACAGATGTCGATGCAGGCGTCGCACTCGATACAGAGCTTCGGCGTGAACACCGTGTGGATATCGCAGTTCAGGCATCGCTCGACTTCGGTCGCGATCTGCTCGGCGCTGAAGCCGAGCTCGACCTCTATGTCGAGCTTCTTGAATCGTTTCACGAGATCCACGTGCGGCATGATCCTTCGCTCTGCGGGCTCGTAGGCGTTGCTATAGCTCCACTCGTGGATGCCCATCTTCGTCGTGGCGAGCGTGACGCCGCGCGGCAAACGCTCCGCTAGGCTCGTGCCCTCGCAGTGCTTGTGGATCGAGATCGCCGCTTGATGACCGTGCTGGACGGCCCAGATGATGTTCTTCGGCCCGAACGCCGCATCGCCGCCGAAGAACACACCGGGCCGCGTCGACTGGAACGTACGCGCGTCGATCTTCGGAACATCGTGACGATCGAACTCGATGCCGAGGTCGCGTTCCACCCACGGGAAGGCGTTCTCTTGGCCGATCGCGAGCACGACGTCGTCGCAAGGCAGGAACACCTCGGCGACGACCCTGCTCCCGACGATCTCGTCGGCATCGTCGAATTTGTATTCGAGCTCCTCGAAGCGCATGCCCACGAGCTTGCCGTTCTCGATCACGAATTCCTTGGGCGAGTGATTCACGGCGATCCGCACGCGTTCTTCCTCGGCGTCCTCCAGTTCCCAGTCGGACGCTTTGAAGAAACGCCGCGGCTTGCGCGCGATTACGGTCACGTCCTTGGCCCCGAGACGCAGCGAGCTGCGGCAACAATCCATCGCGGTGTTGCCGACGCCGATGATCAGCACGCGTTTGCCGACCGACGTCGTGTGCCCGAACGCGATCGAGCCGAGCCAATCGATGCCGATGTGGATGCGGTCGCTGGCGTTTCGCCCCGGCAGCTGCAGATCTTTGCCCTTCGGTGCGCCACTGCCGACGAACACGGCGTCGTACCCGTCGTCGAGCAATGTGCGCAGGCTCGCCACGGGCGTCGACATGCGCACGTCGACGCCGAGCCGCGTGACATAACCGATTTCCTCGTCGAGCACTTCGGCCGGCAAACGAAATGCGGGAATGTTGCTGCGCATCAATCCGCCTGCGAGCGATTGCGCTTCGAAGATCACGCAGTCGTAGCCGAGCGGTGCGAGATCGTTCGCGACGGTCAAAGACGCACACCCCGCGCCGACCAACGCAATGCGACGGCCGTTCTTGCGCACGGCGGGCGGCGGCAGCCGGTCCTCGATGTCGCCGCGGTGGTCGGCCGCCACGCGCTTCAAGCGACAGATCGCCACGGGCTTGTCCTCGACGCGGCCGCGGCGACACGCGGGCTCGCAGGGACGGTCGCACACGCGACCTAGGATTCCGGGGAAAACGTTCGATTCGCGGTTCAGCAGGTATGCATCCGCAAACCTGCCTTGCGCGACGAGTCGAATGTACTCAGGAACGTCGGTGTGCGCGGGGCACGCCCACTGGCAATCGACTACGCGGTGAAAATACTCGGTCCCGTGGGTATCGGTAGGATCCATCGGGCGGCACTCGACCGTGAGGAGCTCCTAATGCGCGGGCTGTCTAATGAGACGCGCGACATTATAGACACATGCCCCTGACCGCACACGGTGAACGATCCTAAGTTCGGTGGGGACCCACGTCGAGCGCAGCATCGCCCGGATCTATCGAATTCTGGCCCGCGGCGTACGGTCCTTTTTTTGGGGATAGAATGACCCGTGATGAGCTTTGCCACGGCCGCCGAATCGCCTCGTCGTTGCGGGTGTCGCTACCTGCTGACCTGGCTCGTTTGCGGCATGGCGACCGGTGGTGCATTTGCGCAAGCAGGCGCGCCGAACGGCGGCTCGTCGGCCACGCCGCCCGCGACGACCGCCGCTCCGGATGCGAGCCCACCCGACACGGTGACTGCAGAGCCGCAAGCGGACGATCCGCTCGCCGACGTGCAGGAACCCGTCGTCGATCTGAATCCTGTCGACGCGCCGGTGCCCACGAGCGAATCGCCGGCGGACACGATCGCCGCGAACGAGCGGTTCCTCGAAAGCACGATTCAAGAGCGCGGACGCAAGAGCCTGCAAACGGCCGAGGCCTACATGGGTCTCGCCGACGCGCAACGCAAAGCGGGCGAGTTCGAGGACGCGGCCACGAGCTACCTCACGGCCGTCGAGGTGTACCGCGAGATCGAAGGGCCGTTCACGCCACTCGCGATCGAGCCGCTAACGAGTCTCGGCGACAACTACCATGAAGCGAAGGACAACTTGAGCGCGGTCTCTTCTTACTCGGAAGCGCGCACGGTGAGCCGGCGCGTCTACGGTCTGCACAATGAGGATCAGATCGAGCTGCTCGATCGGCTGTCGCGCTCGCTGCTCGAGATGAATCAGGTCGCGGAAGCCGAAGAGCAGCAGGTCGAAGCGCTGCGTTTGATTCAACGCAGCCACCCGGCCGACTCCGATCCCGTGCTCGCCGCCATCTACAAGTACGCGCAGTGGCTCGGCGAGCGCTCGATGTATCAGCTCGAGCGCGATCAATACACGCGCGCGCAACGCATCATTCGCGACAGCTACGGCGACGACAACATCCGCGAAGCCATTCCTCTGCTCGGAATCGGCAACACGTACCGCCGCGAGCGCAATCCCGTCGGCATGGGTCGAGCCGCGCTCGAACAGGCCGTGGAGATCATCTCGATGCAGGCCGAGCCGGATCCGCTGCTGATGGCGACCGCACTGCGAGACCTCGGCGATTGGGCCGTGGCGTTCAACGAGCCGCACTTCGATGGCGCCGAGTACAAGCGCTCGTGGCAAGCGCTCGGCTCGCTGCCGGACGCCGCCCAGCTGCGGCAAGAGTGGTACTTCGGCGCGAACTACGTGTTGTACGAGCCCATCAGCTCGCGCGGGCTCAGCACCGAGCCCGACGCCAAGGCCGGCCATGTGATCGCGAAGTTCGATCTCGACCCGCGCGGCAACAGCTTCGACGTGACCGTCGTCGAGTCCGATCCGCCGGGATTCAAGGACGAAGCCGTGCTGCGCCACATTCGACGCTCGCGTTTTCGCCCGTTGATCGCGAACGGCGAGATCGTGCCCGGCGACGATCTCGCGATTCAATTCAGGTTCCGGTATGCGGAAGATGCTTTGGCCACGGAAACAGCCGGGACGCGCTAGCGCGCTCCAAGTAGGCGCAGCGCTGACCGTGCTCGCGGCATGGTGCGCCGGCTCGCCGCAACCTGCGCGTGCGCAGACCGCCGATCAGCCGCAAGAAAGCGCCGCCGCCGCTTCGCCGCTCGCTGCGCAGCGCCGGGCTCGCGACGCCCTCGCGAGCGCACGTGACTACGAATCCGCATTGAACCCCGCGCAAACGGTCGTAGATGCGCAGCGCGAGCAACGCGAGCCAGAATACGTGGCGGACCTCACCGCGCTCGCAGTCATTCAAGGCGAGCTGCGGAAAACCGAGGACGCGGTCGGCAATTTCGTCGCCGCGGTCGAGATCGTGATCGCCGCCGAGGGCGAGTACTCGCCAACGCTGATCGAGATCTACCACGGGCTCGGCCGCGCCTATACGCGCGGCGCGCTTTACACGGAGGCCATCACGAGCCTCGAGCAAGCGCAGCACATCACGCAGCGGCATCTTGGCTTGTTCAACGTCGAGCAGTCGGCGCTGCTCGACGACATCACGACCGCATACTTGGGATTAGGCGATACGATCGAGGCGCAGAAGCTGCAGGTCGAGCGGCTCGACAACGCGGTGCGCCGCTATGGACCCGCGGACCCGCGCGTGATTCCGTATCGGTACACGCTCGCGCGGTATTTCGAGCGCTCCCGTCTCCCGGAGAGCGCGCGCGAGCAATACAGCGAAGTGCTGAAAGCGCAGGAGACGCGGCTCGGCGACACGTCCGCCGGAGTGTTGCCGCCGCTGCGCGAGCTCGTCGCCATCGATCTCCTCATCAATCAAACCGCGAACCCCGAAAACCGCGACCGGCTCGCGGCCGTGCTCGAGCAGAACCAAGACACGGCTCCGGCGGAGCGCGGGCTGTCGCTCGCTCAGCTCGGCGACTGGGCCACCGTCGCCGGCGATGCGACAGCGGCGCGCGATTACTACGTGGAGGCGTGGAAGGCGCTCGACGAGGTTCCGGAAGTCGATGTGCGAGCGTTGTTCGCGAAGCCACAGATGCTCGATTTCGTGGCACCGATCAGCAACGTCGACCGTCAAGAGCGTCGTCGACCGTACACGTGGGCCGCGATCGTGCTCGAGTTCGACGTCTCGGCGGCCGGACTGCCTTCCAACGTCCAGGTCGTAACGCGCGACGCCGAGACAGAGACGCTGCAGGCACGCTATAGCCGGCGCGTCCGCGAAACTCACTTCCGTCCGCGTTTGATCGATGGCGAGCCGGTTGCTACTACGAATGTGCGTGCAACGCACTACGTGCGCCGCTACATAGACCGGAACGAAGACGACGAGGAGTAGTCCTTCCCGTCGCGGCGCCGGCACTCCCTTGCCGACGCCGCTCGGGCTTCGTCAGCCGCGTCGTTCGCCGCGACGATCCATGCGCCGATCGATTTGCTGACCGCGGCGGTCCAGTCGGCGGTCGATTCGGTCACCGCGAACGTCGAGGCGCTGCGCCGCGACATCGCGGCCGTGCGCGTCGGCGCGGCTCGAAGCGCGATCGAGTCGGTAGTCGGCGCGATCGCCGCGCCGATCGAGCCGCTGCTCGATGCGGTCGCCGCGGTTGTCCAGCCGCTCTTCGGCGCCGGCCCAAACCTGGGTCGTGAACGCCAGCAAGCCCAAACCAAGCCACAGTGCGCTGCGTTTCATCGTTGGCCTCCTAGCCCGGAAAGATCACTCGTTGCCGCTACCAACGGCCCGCGCTGTGCAGCGGTTGACGCCGGCTCGCGCTCGCGCAACCTTATGTAACCCATGCACGACAAGATCAAAGGCCGCGGGGCGTTGTCGAATCACCCCGGTCGATTCGCGCGTCACGGCCGCGAGACCGATCTCGACACGCTCGACGCGCTGCTCGCGGACGAGCCCGAGCCGCCGCGAATCGCCACGACGCTGCACATCGATCGCGCGCGCAGCGTGATCAGCCGCAACCACTCGCCGGACATTCCGTTCGATCAATCCGTGAATCCGTATCGCGGCTGTGAGCACGGCTGCATCTACTGCTTTGCGCGCACGACGCATTCGTATCTCGATCTATCTCCGGGCCGCGATTTCGAGACGCAGATCTTCTACAAGCCGAACCTGATCGAGCTGTTGCGCGCCGAGATCGATGCACCCGGCTACAGCGTGAGCCCTATCGCGCTCGGCACGAACACGGACCCATACCAACCCGCCGAGCGCGAGCTGAAGCTCACGCGCGCGCTTCTCGAGCTCATGCTCGAGCGCAAGCACCCGGTCACGATCGTGACGAAAGGCGGCTCGATCTTGCGCGACGTCGAGATTCTCGCCGAGCTCGCGAAACTCGAGCTCGTTGCGGTGCACGTGAGCTTGACGACTCTCGACAACGAGCTGAAACGCCGTATGGAGCCGCGCACGGCGGGGCCCAAGCAGCGCCTCCACATGATCCGCGAGCTCGCGAATCGAGGGGTGCCGACCGGCGTGATCACGGCACCGATCATCCCGGCGCTCAACGACCACGAGCTCGAGAGCATGCTCGAGGCCGCGGCGGAATGCGGTGCGACGAGCGCCGGTTATGTGCTGCTGCGCTTACCGCATGAGGTCGCTCCGCTGTTCGTCGAATGGCTCCGCGAGCACTACCCCGACCGCGCCGAGCACGTGCTCGGATTGTTGCGGCAACTACATGGCGGGAGCTTGTACGACTCGAGCTTCGGCAGCCGCCAACGCGGAACGGGCCCGTTTGCAGCGCTGCTGCAGGCGCGCTTCAAGAATGCGCGTAGAAGGTTCGGTCTCGAAGGTAGCGTCTCGTTGCGGACGGACCTGTTCCGGCGCCCTTCCGACGCACAGCTCGACCTAGGCTTATAGTCTCAATATTTCTCGGCCAGCCAGGCAGTTGCTAGGGGCCGAAGCGGGATTTGTGGCAGTTTGCTGAGTCTTGAAGGGGCAGGAATGTGGCTGATCATCGCCTATTGATCATCGACGACGACGTGCGTCTCTCTGAGATGCTCGTGGAGTATTTGGCTCCGGAAGGCATCGAGCTGACCGCCGTTGCGTCGGGCATTCAAGGCCTGCGCAGCGCGCAGCGCGAGAACTTCGACCTGATCATTCTGGACGTCATGCTGCCGGGGCTGTCCGGTTTCGACGTGCTGAAGCAGCTGCGCGAGAGCGGCGCGAAGACGCCCGTGCTGATGCTGACGGCCCGCGGCGACGACGTCGATCGCATCGTGGGCCTCGACTTGGGCGCCGACGACTATCTGCCGAAACCGTTCAATCCGCGCGAGCTGCTCGCGCGCGTGAAGGCGATCCTGCGCCGCACGGCCGAGCCCGAAGGCGACGAACCCGTGGAGCTGGCGGTGGGCCAGCTGCGCGTGAACTTGCGGCGCCGCGAAGCGTGGCTCGGCGAGCAATCATTGAAGCTCACGAATGCCGAGTTCGTGATTCTCGTGACGCTGATGCGCTCGCCCGGCGATGTGGTGTCGCGCGAGGCGCTGACGCGCACGGCGCTCGGGCGCCAGCTGCTGCCGGACGACCGCAGCCTCGACACTCACATCAGCAATCTCCGTCGCAAGCTCGGCAGCGACGCCGACGCCGACGTGCTGATCCGCAGCATCCGCGGCAGCGGCTACGTGCTCGTGCCACCCGAGGCGTGACGCGTGAGCCTGTTCTGGAAAATCTTCATCTCGTTCATGGTCGCCATGACGATCACATCGGTCGGCGCGATTTACGTGACCTATCGAATCGTGAGCCGGCCGCTGACGCAGACGGAATTCGAGGGCCGCGACAGCATCATCCGCGACGTCTCCGAGTCGCTCGCCCGCGGCGGCGAGCGCGAGCTCAAGGCCTGGCTGAACGGTAATCCGCGGCCGGCGCGCGGCACCGTGCTGCTCGTGACGAACGAGCGCGGGGACGAGCTGCTGGGCCGCGCGATGCCGCGCGAGCTGCGCGCGCTGCTGAACTTTCGCCCGCCGGCGCGGCGGCCGGATCGGCCCTCGAACTTCCAAGGCGTGCAGCTCACGCCGATGATCACGGGGCCCGACGGCGAGGAATATCGGCTGCTGTTCGCTCGCGCACCCGTAACGATCTTCGGCATCCTGATGTGGCCCGGCACGTCGGTCGCAGTGCTCTCCATCGCGCTGCTCGCCGCGGCAGTCGTGTCGTTGGCGCTCGCACGCTATTTGTCGTTGCCGATCGTGCGCCTGCAGAAGGCGAGCCGCTCGCTGGCGGCCGGCGCTCTCGACACGCGCGTCGGCGCGCCGGTCACGCGCCGCGGCGACGAGGTCGGCAAGCTCGCGCGGGATTTCGACGCGATGGCCGAGCACATTCAAGCGTTGGTCACGTCGAAGGAAACTCTACTGCGCGACGTCTCGCACGAGCTGCGCTCGCCGCTGGCGCGGATCCGGATGGCGCTCGCGCTCGCAGAGCGGCGCGCCGGCGAGGCATCGCAGCCCGATCTCGCACGCATCGAGCGCGAGGCGGAGCGCCTCGACGCGCTCGTCGGCCAAGTCATGACGCTGACGCGGTTGCGCACCGCGAACGGGCCGCGGCGCGACATCGTGCGGCTCGACACGCTCGTGAGCGGCGTGGTCGACGATGCGCGGTTCGAGTATCCCGACGCGCACGTCGAGCACTCGACGAGCGGCGAGATTTCGTTACGCGGCGACGCGGAAGGCCTCAAGAGCGCCGTCGAGAACGTCGTGCGGAATGCGCTGATCTACGGCGATCGGTCCAGGCCGATCGAGGTCAGGCTCACGGCCAACGAAGACATGGCCACGATCAGGGTCTTGGACAGAGGGCCGGGCGTTCCGGAGGCCGAGATCAAGCGGATCTTCGAGCCGTTCTATCGCACCGACGAAAGCCGCGATCACCGGCAGGACGGCCAGGGCATCGGGCTCGCGATCACGTCGCGAGTCACGGAGCTGCACGGCGGCACGGTCCGAGCGGCGAACCGGGCCGAGGGTGGGCTCGAGATCACGATCGAGCTTCCCCTCGGCCACCAATCCGGCAACGACTAGAGGCTGTAGCCGCTCTCCCCGTGCAGCACGAGGTCGAGACCCTCGTTCTCCTGCTCGGGCGATACCCGCAACGCGGACACCAGGTTCACGACCTTGAGAATCACGAACGTCGCCACGCCGCACCACACCGCCGTCGCGACGGCGCCCAAGAGCTGAATACCGACCTGCTGACCGATCGAGACGCCGTCCGGGAGGCCCAGGCCGTCGAACTGGGCGGCCGAGAACACCCCCGTCAGGATCAGGCCCGTGAAGCCGCCGACGCCGTGGACCGGAAATACGTCCAGTGAGTCGTCGATCTTCAGCTTGCGCTTGACGAACTGCGTCGCGAAGAAGCAGATCACGCCCGCGACCAAGCCGATGATCACCGCGCCCATGGGGCCGACGAAGCCCGAGGCCGGAGTGATCGTGCCCAAGCCTGCGACCATGCCCGTCACGATGCCGAGCACGCTGGGCTTGCCGAACCTGAGCCACTCGATCGTCATCCAAGCCGTCGCGCCGGCCGCCGCGCCGATGTGGGTGACGAGCATCGCCATGCCGGCCGCGCCGTTCGCGGCGAGCGCACTGCCCGCGTTGAAGCCGAACCAGCCTACCCACAGCAACGACGCGCCGATCACGGTCATCGTCACGTTGTGCGGCGGCATCGCCGTGTCCGGGAATCCGCTGCGCTTGCGGATTACGAGCGCGGCGACGAGCGCGGCGACACCGGCATTCACGTGCACGACCGCGCCGCCCGCGAAATCACGGAAACCGCGTTCGAACAGCCAGCCGTCGGCCGCCCATACCCAATGCGCCACAGGCAGGTAGACGATCACGAGCCACAGGATCGAGAACCACAGCATTGCCGAGAAGCGCGTGCGCTCCGCGAACCCGCCCACGATCAGGGCTGGCGTGATGATCGCGAACGTCAGCTGGAACATGGCAAACACGGTCTCGGGGATGGCACCGCTGACCGAATCGACCTCGACGCCGCGCATCCACAGCTTCGAGAGGCCGCCGATCCATCCGTTGCCCTCCCCGAACGCGAGCGAGTAGCCGAACACGACCCAGATCAGCGAGATCACGCAGCAGAGCGCGAAGCACTGCATCAGCACCGACAGTACGTTCCGCGTTCGCACGAGACCGCCGTAGAACAAGGCGAGGCCCGGCAACGTCATCAACAGCACCAATGCGGTCGACGTCAGCATCCACGCCGTCGAGCCGCTGTCGATTTCCTGCGCGAGCGCAAGTCCGGGGCACAACCCGGCCGCGAGCGCAATGAGAGCACTCAAGTTCTTTTTCATTTGACTCCCCCCGGAGTTGCGTCAGATCGCTTGGTCGCCGGTTTCACCGGTTCTGATTCGATAGACCTGCGCGAGGTCCGTGACGAAGATCTTGCCGTCGCCGACCTTGCCGGTCTTGGCGGCGCCGATGATCGCCTCGATCACGCGCTCGACGAGCTCGTCGGTCACAGCAACCTCCACCTTCACCTTCGGTAGGAAATCGACGACATACTCCGCGCCCCTGTAGAGCTCGGTATGACCCCGCTGGCGACCGAACCCTTTGACCTCGGTGACGGTCATACCCTGTACGCCTACCTCTGCCAGCGCATTGCGGACGTCATCAAGGCGAAAGGGTTTCACAACTGCCGTTATCAGCTTCATTAGCGACCCCCAGAAAAGAAGTATTAAAGGCCGGATGCCTAAAGAGATTTGCTCTGTGATGAGCTTGTTTGTGGTTTTGTGGTGCGGGGGTATTCTAGCCAAGTCGCAGCACGCATTGCGACGCTGGCTGGCCCCTATTCCAGCTTAAAGGTGAGCACAATGTTCAAGCGATGGGACAAAGACATCAAGCCGTCGGAGATCACTCCGGAAGCCTCTTTCTTGAATCGGCGCCAGCTGTTGCAGGGGGCCGTGGCTGCGGGCCTGTTGCCGTCGATCATGTCCTCCGTCGACGCCGCCACGATCCCCGCGAACGGCACGTTCGACGGCGTGACGAAGTGGTCGGGATCGGCCACCGAGAAGGTCAATAGCTACGAGGACATCACGACCTACAACAACTACTACGAGTTCGGCACGGGTAAGGACGACCCCGCGGCCAACGCGCACACGCTGAAGCCCTCGCCGTGGTCGGTTCAGGTCACGGGCGCGGCCGCGAAGACCGGCACCTACACGCTCGAGGACATCTTGAAGCCGCACGCGCTCGAAGAGCGCATTTATCGCCACCGGTGCGTCGAGGCTTGGTCGATGGTCGTGCCGTGGGTCGGGTTTCCGCTCGGCGACTTGTTGAAGCGCTTCGAGCCCACGTCGCAGGCGAAGTACGTGCAGTTCTTCACGCTGGCCGATCGCTCGCAGATGCCGGGCATCCGGTATGCGGTGCTCGATTGGCCGTATCGCGAAGGGCTCACGATCGCCGAGGCCATGCACCCGCTGACGCTCGCCGTCGTCGGCCTCTACGGCAAGGTGCTGCCGAATCAGAACGGCGCGCCGCTACGCACGATCATTCCCTGGAAGTACGGATTCAAGAGCACGAAATCGATCGTGCGTA
>Ga0315910_10004597_pt1 | contig 11500 bp, 8 predicted proteins | sample EdamamesoilMG_FD_204470 | JGI IMG/M metagenome (GOLD analysis project Ga0315910, IMG submission 204470) | Garden soil microbial communities collected in Santa Monica, California, United States - Edamame soil | ecosystem: Environmental > Terrestrial > Soil > Garden | place: USA: California...
ACGCAGAGCAACATGAACGTCAACGAAGTGCTCGCGAACCGCGCGTCGCAGATCCTCGGCGGGCCGGTCGGCACCGGACGGCTCGTGCACCCGAACGACGACGTCAACCGCGGCCAGTCGTCGAACGACGTCTTCCCGACCGCGATGCACGTCGCCGCGGTGCTGGCGATCGAGCAGGTGCTGCTGCCGCCGCTGGAGGCGCTGCGCGAGACGCTGGGCGCGAAGTCGCAGGCGTTCGCCGACATCGTCAAGATCGGCCGCACCCACCTGCAGGACGCGACCCCGCTGACGCTCGGGCAGGAGATCTCGGGCTGGGTCGCGCAGCTCGGCAGCGCCGGCGTGCACCTGAGCACCGCCGTGCCGCGCCTGCGCGAGCTGGCGCTCGGCGGCACCGCGGTCGGCACCGGGCTGAACGCGCACCCCGAGTTCGGCGCCCGGGTCGCGCACGACCTGACCACGACGAGCGGCAGCCGTTTCGTCACGGCACCGAACAAGTTCGAGGCGCTCGCCGCGCACGACGCGCTCGTGCACGCGCACGGCGCGCTGAAGACGCTCGCGGCGGCGCTGACGAAGATCGCCAACGACGTGCGCTGGCTCGCCTCGGGCCCGCGCTCGGGGCTCGGCGAGATCTCGATCCCGGAGAACGAGCCGGGCAGCTCGATCATGCCGGGCAAGGTCAACCCGACGCAGTGCGAGGCGCTGACGATGGCCTGCGCGCAGGTGTTCGGCAACGATGTCGCCGTCAACATCGGCGGCGCGAGCGGCAACTTCGAGCTGAACGTCTACAAGCCGCTGATCATCCACAACGTGCTGCAGAGCATCCGCCTGCTCGGCGACGGCATGCGCTCGTTCGAGGAACACTGCGCGCGCGGCATCGAGCCGAATCGCGCGCGCATCGCCGAGCTGGTCGGCCGCTCGCTGATGCTGGTGACGGCGCTGAACCCGCACATCGGCTACGACAAGGCTGCCCAGATCGCCAAGCGTGCGCACCAGGAAGGCACGACGCTGCGCGAGGCGGCGCTCGCGAGCGGGCACGTGACGGGGGAGCAGTTCGATGCGTGGGTCCGTCCCGAGGCGATGACCGGCCCGGGCGGCTGACCGGCGGCGCTACTTCTGGCTGAGCGCGTTGCTGACCAGCCGCGAGGTGATGTCGACAATCTGAATCATGCGGTCGTAGGCCATGCGCGTCGGCCCGATCACGCCGAGCGTGCCGACCACCTGCCCGTCGACCACGTACGGCGCCGACACGACCGACAGTTCCTCGTACGGCACGACCATGCTCTCGCCGCCGATGTAGATGCGCACGCCCTCCGCGCGACTCGAGACCTCGAGCAGCCGCATCAGCTGGGTCTTCTGCTCGAACAGGTCGAACAGCTTGCGCAGCGAACCCATGTCGCTCGAGAAGTCCTGCACCGTCAGCAGGTTGCGCTCGCCCGAGATGACAACCTGCTCCTGGCTGTCCGCGAGCGCCTCGCTGCCGGCCTGCACCGCGGCCTGCATCAACGCGGCGATCTCGCTGCGCAGCGCATCGACCTCGTTCTTCAGGCGTTCGCGCACCTGCTCGATCGTCAGGCCGGCGTAGTGCGCGGTCAGGAAGTTGCTCGCCTCGACGAGCTGCGCCTGGGTGTAGTCCTGCGCGGTGAAGATGACGCGGTTCTGCACGTCGCCGTCGGGCGCGACGATGATCACGAGCACGCGCTTCTCCGACAGGCGCATGAACTCGATGTGGTGGAACACGCTCGGCTTGCGCGGCGCGGTCACCACGCCGACGAAGCTCGACAGGTTCGACAGCAGCTGCGCCGCGTTCGCGATCACGCGCTGCGGCTGGTCGTGCGGCAGCTGCGGCTCGGCGGCCTCGAGCTTGAACGGCTGCGCCGTCAGCATCGTGTCGACGAAGAGGCGATAGCCGCGTGCCGTCGGGATGCGACCGGCGCTGGTGTGCGGGCTGGCGATCAGGCCGAGCTCCTCGAGATCGGCCATCACGTTGCGGATCGTCGCCGGCGACAGTTCCAGACCGCTCGCGCGCGAAAGCGTGCGCGAACCCACCGGCTGGCCGTCCGCGATGTAGCGTTCGACCAGGGTCTTCAGCAGGGTCTTGGCGCGCTCGTCGAGCATGGTTTTCATTGTAGGAGCGCTTCGATTCTCGACCTGCGGACGCGCAAATCGCTGTGGTGTAATCCCCCGCATGGCCAGCCGTTTCCGTCACGCCGCGCTCGTCGGGAAGTACCAGGCACAGGGCATCCGCGGCGTGCTGGAGCAGATCGCGCACTTCCTCGTCGACCAGGGGCTCGAGGTCTCGCTCGAGGAGCAGACGGCATCCGCGACCGGCATCACCGAACACGGCTCGCACACGACCGACCAGCTCGGCCGCGCCTGCGACATCGCCGTCGTCGTCGGCGGCGACGGCACGATGCTGGGCATCGCGCGCCAGCTTGCCCGCCACGGCACGCCGCTGGTCGGCATCAACCAGGGGCGCCTGGGCTTCATCACCGACGTGCCGGTCGGCGACTTCGCCGCAGCGCTCGCACCGATGATCGCCGGCGACTACGAGGAGGAACGCCGCAGCATGCTGACCGGCACGGTGCAGCGCGACGGCGAACGCATCTTCGAGGGCTTCGCGCTCAACGATGTCGTCGTCAGCCGAGGTGCGGCGTCGAGCATGATCGAACTGAAGGTCGAGATCGGCGCGGAGTTCGTCGCCAACTTCCGCGCCGACGGCCTGATCCTCGGCTCGCCGACCGGCTCGACCGCCTACGCGCTGTCGGCCGGCGGGCCGATCCTGCACCCGGGCATCGCCGGCTGGGCGCTCGTGCCGATCGCGCCGCACGAGCTGTCGAACCGCCCGATCGTGCTGCCCGACACCGCCGACATCTGCGTCGAGGTCGTCGCCGGGCGCGACGCGAGCGTCAGCTTCGACATGCAGCAGTTCGCCAGCCTGCTGCACGGCGACCGCATCATCGTGCGGCGCTCGCGCGACCAGGTGCGCTTCCTGCATCCGCGCGGCTGGAGCTACTACGCGACGCTGCGGCGCAAGCTGCACTGGAACGCCGGGGCGAGCACGTGAAACCGATCGGGCGGCCGCGATGCTGAGGCGCCTGGCGCTGCGCGACTTCGTCATCGTCGACGCACTCGAGGTCGAGATGCATGCCGGCTTCACGGTGCTGACCGGCGAAACCGGCGCGGGCAAGTCGATCCTGGTCGATGCGCTGCAGCTCGCGCTCGGCAGCCGCGGCGACGCCGGCGTGGTGCGCGAAGGCGCGGCACGCGCCGAGATCTCGGCCGAGTTCGATGTGCCGGCGAGCCTCGCCGAATGGCTCGACGAGGCCGGCTTCGACGCCGGCGAAGCGCTGCTGCTGCGCCGCACGATCGACGCACAGGGCAAGAGCCGCGCGTGGATCAACGGCAGCGCCGCGACGGTTGCGCAGCTGCGCGAGGCGGCCGACCACCTGCTCGACATCCACGGCCAGCACGCCTGGCAGAGCCTGACGCGGGCCGCCTCGGTGCGCGCGCTGCTCGACGCCTATGCCGGGGTCGACACGGGCGCGCTCGCCGCCGCCTGGCAGCAGTGGCGCGCCGCCGGCGAGGCGCTCGGACACGCCCGCAGCGCGCAGGCCGACCTCGAGCGGGAACGCGAGCGGCTGGCCTGGCAGATCGGCGAGCTCGACAAGCTCGCCCCCGGCGACGGCGAGTGGGACGAGCTCGACGCCGAGCACCGGCGCCTGTCGAACGCCCAGGCGCTGATCGACGCGGCGCGGGGTGCGCTCGACGCGATCGCCGAGGGCGACGCGAATGCCGAGGGCCTCGCCGGGCGCGCGGTCGACGCGCTCCAGGACGTCGCCGCCTACGACACCGCGCTGGCCGCCGTGATCGAGGTCCTGCAGGGCGCGCAGGCGCAGCTGCAGGATGCCGCGCACAGCCTGTCGGGCTACCTGCACCACGCCGACCCCGATCCGCAGCGCCTGCAGGCGCTCGACGAGCGGCTGTCGGCCTGGGTCGGCCTCGCGCGCCGCTACCGGCGCCCGCCGGCCGAGCTGGCCGCGCTGCTCGCGCAGTGGAAGAGCGAGCAGCGCGCGCTCGATGCCGCGGCCGACCTCGACGGTCTCGAACGGACGCTCGCAGCGGCGAAGGAGGCCTACGACGCGGAGGCGGCGCGTGTCTCCAAGGCGCGCCGAGCCGCGGCGCCGCGGCTCGGCAGCGCGGTGACGCAGGCGATGCAGCAGCTCGGCATGGCCGGCGGCCGCTTCGAGGTCGTGCTCGCGGCACTGGACACGCCCCAGTCGTTCGGCGTCGAGTCGGCCGACTTCCTCGTCGCCGGTCATGCCGGCAGCACGCCGCGGCCGCTCGCCAAGGTGGCGTCGGGCGGCGAGCTGTCGCGCATCGCGCTTGCGGTCGCGGTGACGACCAGCCAGCTCGCGAACGACGAACCCGCGGCCGGCACGCTGATCTTCGACGAGATCGACGCCGGCGTCGGCGGCGCGGTCGCCGAGACGGTCGGCCGGCTGATGAAGCAGCTCGGCCGCGACCGCCAGGTGCTCGCGGTGACGCACCTGCCGCAGGTCGCGGCGAGCGCCGACCACCACTGCGTCGTCTCGAAGCAGACCCAGGGCGGCCACACGCGCAGCCGCGTCGAGGTCGTCGCCGGCGAGGCGCGTGTCGCCGAGATCGCCCGCATGCTCGGCGGCGAGCGCCTGTCGGGAACGAGTCTCGCCCACGCGCAGGAGATGCTCGCCGTGGCCACCGAAGCGCCGACGCCCGCGCGCGGCCGCAAGCGCCCATGAGCCACGACCCCGCACCGACGCGCGATGTGGTGCTGGTCACCGGCACCTCCGGCTCGGGCAAGTCGGTCGCACTGCATGCGCTCGAGGATGCCGGCTTCTTCTGCGTCGACAACCTGCCCCCCGAGCTGCTGCGCGAGTTCCTGCGCCTCGAGCAGGACCGCCCGCAGCGGCGCCTCGCGATCGCGGTCGACGCCCGCAGCGCGAGTTCGCTGCCGCAGCTGCTGTCGCTGATCGAGGAGCTGCGCGGCGAGGGCATCGCGATCGTCTCGATCTTCCTCGACGCGACCACCGACGCGCTGGTGCGGCGCTACTCGGAGACGCGGCGCGCGCATCCGCTGTCGGACGAGTCGGTCGCCGCGGCGCCGACGCCGGCACGCCGCCGCGAGGACCTCGCGCCGGACGGGCGCCGCGCGCTCGTCGACGCGATCGAGTTCGAGCGCGAGCTGCTGTCCGAGCTGCGCGAGGTCTCGACCGTGGTCGACACCAGCCAGCTGCGACCGGCGCAGCTGCGCGCCTGGGTCCGCGACCTGGTGCACGCCGACACGAGCCGGCTGACGCTGGTGTTCGAGAGTTTCGCGTTCAAGCACGGCGTGCCGCTCGACGCCGACTACGTCTTCGACGTGCGCGTGCTGCCGAACCCCTACTACCTGCCCGAGCTGCGACCGCTGACGGGCCGCGACGCACCGGTGATCGACTACCTGCAGGCCCAGCCCGAGGTCGGCGAGATGATCGACCAGATCGAGGCCTTTCTCGCACGCTGGCTGCCCGCGTTCGAGAACGACCAGCGCAGCTACCTGACCGTGGCGATCGGCTGCACCGGCGGGCAGCACCGCTCGGTCCACATCACCGAGTCGCTCGCGCGCCGCTTCGGCGGCCGCGCCGGCACGCTGGTGCGCCACCGCGAACTGGATGCCCGTGACTGAGTCGACCGAACTGCCGCTGTTCCCGCTGCAGACCGTGCTGTTCCCGGGGGGCCTGCTGAGCCTGAAGGTGTTCGAGGCGCGCTACCTCGACCTGATGGCGACCTGCCTGCGCGAGACGCGGCCGTTCGGCGTCGTCGCGCTGCGCAGCGGCACCGAGGTGCAGCGCGCGGACGCGAAGGTCGCGCTGGCGCCGACCGGCGTGCTCGCCGAACTGCTCGAGGTCGACAGTGCGCAGGCCGGCATCCTGCAGGTGCGCTGCCGCGGGACGCGCCGCTTCACGCTCGAGGCGCCGCACCAGCAGGGCGACGGCCTGTGGCTGGCGGCGAGCCGCACGCTGCCCGACGACGACGTCGTCGCGCCGGCATCCGGGCTGCACGACACCGTGCGCGGCCTCGCCAACGCGATCGCGTCGCTCAAGGCCCAGGGCACCGAGCCGTTCCTGCAGCCGTTCCGCTTCGACGACGCCGGCTGGGTGGCGAACCGCTGGTGCGAGATCCTGCCGATCTCGCTCGCCGCCAAGCAGAAGCTGATGGAGCTGACCGACCCGCTCGTGCGCCTGCAGCTCGTCGACGAGTTCCTGCGCGGCAAGGGCGTCGTCAAGTAGGTGCGTTCTCGCGTAGCAGCTTGCGCAGCGGCGCCGGCAGCCCGAGCGCGAGCGCCTCGTCGAGACCGAACCAGCGCCCCTCGGGCCAGGCCGCGGTGATCGCCGCGACGCGCGCCGCGCTGCAACGCGCCGGCAGGGTCCAGCGCACCGGGTGCAGGGTCCAGTCGAGGTGGGTCAGCACGTGCGTGAAGCTCGGCAGCGGCTCGACCGACCCGGGCCAGGTGCGCGCGGCGGCATCGAAGGCCGCGGGCGAGTCGAACTCGGGCAGGCTCCACAGGCCGGCCCAGACGCCGGTCGGCGGGCGCCGCACCAGCCAGACCTCGTCGCGCCGACGCAGCCAGAGCCAGACGTGCTCGCGCCGGCCGCGCCTGAGCTTGCGCGTCTTGACCGGATAGTGCTCCGGCCGGCCCGAGGCGGCGCCGCGGCAGTCGGGGCGCACCGGGCAGATCAGGCATTGCGGGCTGCGCGCGGTGCACAGTGTCGCCCCCAGGTCCATCAGTCCCTGCGTGTAGGCCTCGATGTCGTCCGCCGGAAGCAGCGCGGTCGCGTGCGACCACAGCACCCGCTCCTGCGCCGCCTCGGCGAGGTCGCCGTCGAAGCCGAGCACGCGCGTCAGCACGCGCTTGACGTTGCCGTCGAGGATCGCGACCCGCTCGCCGTAGCAGAATGCCGCGATCGCCGCGGCGGTCGAGCGGCCGATGCCGGGCAGCGTCGCGAGTGTCGTGCTGTCGCGCGGAAAGCGGCCGCCGTGATCGGCGACGACGACCTGTGCGCAGCGGTGCAGGTGGCGCGCGCGACTGTAGTAGCCGAGGCCGCTCCACAACGCGAGCACGTCGTCGAGCGAGGCCGCGGCGAGCGCGGCGACGTCCGGGAAGCGCGCGAGGAAACGTTCGTAGTAGCCCAGCACCGTCGCGACCTGGGTCTGCTGCAGCATGATCTCGGACAGCCAGACGCGGTAGGGATCGCGCGTGGCCTGCCACGGCAGCGTGTGGCGGCCGTGTCGGCGCTGCCACGCGATCACGTGCGCCGCGAACGCGGCGGGAAGGCGCTGCGTCACCGCGCTGCGAATCGGGCTCGGCGCGCTCAGGCGTGCGCGCGCCGCAGCAGCTGCGGCTCGGGCTCGTCGCTCAGCGGCAGGTCGATCGAGATGAACGAGCCGAACTCGCCCCTCGGCCCCTGGCGCGACTGCGCCCGCATCGCATCGGCGAGCTCGACGCAGCGCCCCATGAAGCTCTGCAGCCGCCCGTCCTGCACCTCGAGCTCCGTCAGGCGCGTCTCGAGCTCGCTCGCGGCGGCCTGGATGCGCTCGAGCGCCTCGCGGCGGCGCCGGAATCCGCGCCGGCGTTCGCGCAGCTGCGCATCCACCTGCGCCGAGGCCGACTTGTTCCACAGCTCCAGTTCCGCGCTCGCGTTCTCGAACACGACCCGCAGCTTGGACATCAGCATGCGCCGGAACTGCTCCATGAACTTGGGCTGCGACAGGCGCAGCGCCTGGCTGAGGCCGAGGTACTGGACGTAGCTCTTCTCGATCAGGTTCAGCTCGTCGGTGAAGCGCCCGAGGTCCGGGCCCGGATTGAGCGCCAGGCCGAAGCTGAACTCGGCATTCAGCTTCGTGAACGAGGCGCCGAGCATTTCGCGGATCTCGCTGCTGTTCTTGTTGGCCGCGACGAGCAGGCTGCGCAGGCGCTGGCACAAGGCGACGAAGGCCTTCTTCGCGCCCAGGTTCAGCAGCGAGGCGCTCATGTGCGCCTGCATCTCGCCGACCTCCTCGCGCAGGCGGTCGGATGACAGCCCGACCAGCGCGTCCTTGAGCATGCGGCTGTGCACCGCACGCATCGCCTGCAGCTTCGTCGTGCAGGCCTCGAACTCGGTCGTCTCGGCGTCGACGCGCTGCAGCATCAGCTGCAGTTTGCCGCTGCTCTTGCCGCGCAGTCCGCGCAGCTCGAGGGTCTGCTCGGCGAGCTGGCGGCGGCTGTCGCCCAGCCGGCGCGCGACCTGGTTCTCGATGTGGGCGGTCGCGTCGAGCACGACCCGCTCGAGCAGCGCACGGCGCTGCGGCATCAGCTGGTTGCCGAGCGCCGCCTCCAGCGCCGGCAGGCGGCTCTCGGCAAGCGCGCCGGCGTCGCCGTCGATGCGCGCCGCGAGCGCCTGGCGCGCCGACAGCGGATAGACGCGCTGCGGCTCGACGCCCAGCGTGCGCGCCGTCTCGCTGCACTGCGAGTCGATCTGGTAGCGCAGCTGTTCGGGCGTGGCGAGGGGGTCGATCAGCGCGTCGATCTTGTTGAGCACGACGAAGCGCGACAACGCGTCGCCGCCGAGGTGGTCGCGCCAGATCGCGAGGTCGGACTTGGTGACGCCGGTGTCGGCGCCGAGGATGAAGACGGTCGCGTGGGCGCTCGGCAGCAGGCTCAGCGTCAGCTCGGGCTCGGCACCGATCGCGTTCAGTCCGGGCGTGTCGAGGATCACCAGCCCCTGCTTCAGCAGCGGGTGCGGGTAGTTGATCAGCGCATGGCGCCAGGCCGGCACCTCGACGCGGCCGAGTTCGTCGAGCGGCGGATTTTCGTCGCCGAGTTCGTCGTCCCAGAAACCGAGCGCAGCGGCCTGCTCCTTCGAGACGTGCAGCGTGCGCGTGACCTCGCCGAGCGCCTGCGACAGTTGCTCAGGATCGCCGACCTGGATCGGCACGCTCTTCCAGGCCTTCGGCTGGTGGCGCAGTTCGCCGAGCGACAGCCCGTTCAGCCGGGTATCGATCGGCAGCAGCGCCAGCGACGGCGCCTCGTCGCCGTCCCAGGCCAGTTCGACCGGGCACATCGTCGTGCGGCCGGGCGTGGCCGGCAGGATGCGCCGACCGGTGTCGGCGAAGAAGATCGCGTTGATCAGCTCCGACTTGCCGCGCGAGAACTCGGCGACGAAGGCGACGACCAGCTTCTCCTGGCCGAGGCGCTCACGCAGCGCGGTGAGCTGGGCCGTCGTCTGGGCGTCGGCCAGGTCGTGATCGCCGAGGAAGCGGGTCAGGTCCTCGAGGCGCTGCACGAGCGCGGTCCGCCAGCCGCTCAGGGCATCGAGACTGCTGGCAAACGTGGGCTGAGGTTCCAAGAGCACGCGGCGGATGAAGGACCGAAAGATGGTATCGCATGGCCTGCGCGCCACCCGCCTTGAAACATCTGTTCACCAGCAACGCCGCCGCTTTGACGGATACGTCACGCTCGCCCAGGGTGGGCGCGCCACACGCAGGGGCGAACTCGCTTCAGCGCGGCAGTTCGCTCGATCCCATCAGGAACGCATCGACGGCCCGCGCCGCCTGGCGACCCTCGCGGATCGCCCAGACGACGAGCGACTGGCCGCGCCGCATGTCGCCCGCGGCGTAGACCTTGTCGACGTTGGTCTTGTAGCCGCCGGCGGCGTCGGTCGTCGCCCTGGCGTTGCCGCGTGCGTCCTTGTCGACGCCGAAGGCCTCCAGGATGCTGGCGACCGGGCTGACGAAGCCCATCGCGAGCAGCACCAGGTCGGCCGGCAGCGTCTGCTCGGAGCCGGGCACCTCGGTCATCTTGCCGCCCTGCCACTCGACACGCACCGCCTTCAGCGCCTTGACCTTGCCCTTCTCGCCGATGAATTCCTTGGTCGCGATCGCGAACTCGCGCTCGCAGCCCTCCTCGTGGCTCGACGAGGTGCGCAGCTTGATCGGCCAGTACGGCCAGACGAGCGGCTTGTTCTCCTGCTCGGGCGGCATCGGCAGCAGCTCGAACTGGGTCACGCTCTTGGCGCCGTGGCGGTTGCTGGTGCCGACGCAGTCGCTGCCGGTGTCGCCGCCGCCGATCACGATCACGTCCTTGCCGTCCGCGCGCAGCTGGTTCTTCACCTTGCCGCCGGCGTTGACCTTGTTCTGCTGCGGCAGGAACTCCATCGCGAAGTGGATGCCGTCGAGGTCGCGGCCGGGCACCGGCAGGTCGCGCGACTGCTCGGCGCCGCCGGTCAGCAGGATCGCGTCGAACTCGGCCTTGAGTTGATCCGGCGAGACGATCTCCTTGGCCCAGTTCGTGACCTTGCTGCCCTTTCCGAGTGGGTCCTGCAGGTGGCCGACGAGCACGCCGGTGCGGAAGGTCACGCCCTCGGCCTTCATCTGCTCGACGCGGCGGTCGATGTGCGACTTCTCCATCTTGAAGTCGGGGATGCCGTAGCGCAGCAGACCGCCGACCGCATCGTTCTTCTCGAACAGCGTCACGTCGTGGCCGGCGCGCGCGAGCTGCTGCGCCGCCGCCATGCCGGCCGGGCCCGAGCCGACCACGGCGACCTTCTTGCCGGTCCTGGCCTTCGCCGGCCGCGGCGTCACCCAGCCCTCGGCCCAGGCGCGGTCGATGATCGCGTGTTCGATCGACTTGATGCCGACCGCGTCGTCGTTGACGTTCAGCGTGCAGGCCGCTTCGCACGGCGCCGGGCAGATGCGGCCGGTGAACTCGGGGAAGTTGTTGGTCGAGTCGAGCACGCGGAAGGCATTCAGCCAGTCGCCGCGGTACACGAGATCGTTGAAGTCCGGGATGATGTTGTTGACCGGACAGCCGTTGTTGCAGAACGGCGTGCCGCAGTCCATGCAGCGCGCGCTCTGCACCTTGGCCTGGTCGTCGGCCAGCGCGACGACGAACTCCTTGTAGTTCTTGACCCGCTCGACGACGGGCGCGTAGCCCTCCTCGAGGCGCTCGTACTCCATGAAGCCGGTGACTTTGCCCATGATCGTTCTGCTTCTTTCGTCTTACTTGGCCGGAACCGTCTTGCTCTTCTTCTCGCTGCCCTTGGCAGCCTTGGCGATCGTGTCGCCGGCTTCCTTGGCCGCGTTCAGCTCGCCGAGCGCGCGCTTGTATTCGTTCGGGAAGACCTTGACGAACTTCGCGCGCGACTCCGACCAGTGGTCGAGGATGTGGCGGGCGCGCAGGCTGCCGGTCCACTTGTGGTGGTCCTCGACGAGCTTCCTCAGCAGCGCCTCGTCCGTCTCGCCCTTGTGCCAGACCGAGCGGTCGATGCCCGCCTCCTGCTCGGCCTTCGCGAGCACCTTGTCGAGCGCCACCATCGAGGTGTTGCAGCGCGACGCGAACGAGCCGTCCTCGTCGTAGACGTAGGCGATGCCGCCGCTCATGCCGGCGGCGAAGTTGCGCCCGGTCTTGCCCAACACGACGACGGTGCCGCCGGTCATGTATTCGCAG
>Ga0315910_10004598_pt1 | contig 11497 bp, 10 predicted proteins | sample EdamamesoilMG_FD_204470 | JGI IMG/M metagenome (GOLD analysis project Ga0315910, IMG submission 204470) | Garden soil microbial communities collected in Santa Monica, California, United States - Edamame soil | ecosystem: Environmental > Terrestrial > Soil > Garden | place: USA: California...
TGTCGGCATCCGCACACCACGAGCAGCGACAACCGGCAGAAGCTCCGTTGGAGATGCTGGCGACGAAAGCCTCGCCCGTCGGCGATCGCGCCTGCAGTCAGGGGACCAAGGTTAGGCCGCTTCGCCCCGCGCGCCGGGCCACACTCGGCGCAGCAGCTCTTGGACGACCAGGGTGCCGAGGCCGCCGAGGGCGACGGCGACGATGACGATGCCGAAGAGGGAGCTGGTCCGGTCGCTCTTACCGAGGTGCATGGGCAGGTACCAGCCGTAGGCGGCGAGCATACCGAGCGCAGGGGCGAAGCCGGCGAAGCCGACGAGGCGGGAGCCGCCGAGCCAGAGGCTGACGGCGACGCCCACGCCCATCACAGCGAGGAGCGCGCGTGCCCAGAGTGGATCGTCGAACAACGCGAGGTGGATCGCTTTGCCCATGCCGCCGCTGGCGCTGTCGAGGTGGGCGTGGACGGGGCCTGCGCCGGGGAGGTTCACATGGAAGCGCTCGCTGTCGTGCACCGACTGACCGCTGCCGCGCCGGGTGCGCACGGCTTGACTGTGAAACTCGGCGGCGAGCGTCTGCTCGGATTTGTCGCGCGCGAGGACGATGGAGACCTTGCCTTCGGAGTCGCCCTCGGCGCCAGGGGCGGCGAGCTCGACGAAGAAGTTGCTGGCGTCGTTGGGCAGCTTGATCTCGGCGTCGGGCTTGGTCGTCGAGAGCTGAGCTTCGAGGAGCGGAGCAGGCGGGACGACGGCTCGCCACGTGGCAAGCTCCGAGGCGGCGGCTACTGCGAACAAGGTGACGATCGCGAAGCGTCGCGCCGGTTCGCCCAGTTCGTTGGCGCGCACGAAAGCCCAGCCGGCGAGACCCAGTGGGATCGCCAGCGCGAGGCCGGTGCCGATCTGCTCTCGGGCGAACCCCACGCGATACGCGGCGAATAAGGCCACCACGCCAAGCACCAAGAATCCGGGATGGAGGGTGGGTCGTTGTGTCATCGTGGAGTGCCTTCGTTCACAAGTCGCCGGGCGGCGCTAGTCGTAGTTGTCGGGAATCTCAAGCGGATTCGTCGGTGACGGCGGATCCGACGCGGTCGACGTGCCTAACAGCCGAGGCTTCGCTTCATTCCCAGGCTCGGCTGCGGGCTTGCATGGGTGACGTTGGCGCAGCCTCGGGCGACCGGCAACCTTAGCCGGGGGTCGGCTTTGCTGTGCCGCCCGTCGCGGGGCCTTGGGCGCGCTTGAAAGGACGGGTAGCGCCGTGCTTGGATGCGCACGGGCCCGTGAGCCTGTGCGCGGGGCGGTTGCACCCTGTCGCGACGTGAAACAGACTCCCGCGCTCTAAGGTAGGCCAGATGGCGGATCAGCTTTCCTCGGACCTAGCGTCCTTGCGTATCGATAGGGATGAGCCGCGCCGCTCACGCTGGCCCAAGGTGTTGGTAACCCTGGGGCTCTTGGGAGCGGCTGCGTTCGCAGGCTACGCCTACGGCTTGCCTTATCTGGAGGCCCAGGTCTTCAAAACCGAGATCGAGCTGACCGAGATCGCGATGGTGTCCCCGGCGCAAGCCCAGGTGAGCTTGACGGCGACGGGTTACATCGTGCCTCAGGTCACCAGTGAAGTCGCTTCCAAAGTGCCAGGCAGGATCGCCAAGGTATTCGTGGCACAAGGCGATCAGGTGAAGGCCGGCACCGTGTTGTGCGAGCTCGATCCGCGGGACGAGGACGCGGCCCTGCGTGCGGCTCACAGCCGGGTGGCTGCGGCCAGCGCGCGCGCGCAAAGCGCTGAGGCCGCGGTGAAGACGCGGCACGCCGAGCTGAACGAAAACAAGATCCAAGCCACGCGCGAGCGCCGGTTGGCCCAGCAAGGCGCGAGCGCTGCCGGCATCGCCGACGACCTGGAGGCTCGGACCAAGTCGCTGGAGCAAGCGGTTGCGGCTACAGAGGCATCTGCCAAAGCGGCGCGGGCGGAGGCTGGCGCGCTCGCGGCAGAAGCGGCGGCGCTGAAAGTCGGCAAGGGCAACCTGACGATCGTGGCGCCGATCGACGGCACCGTGATGAACAAGCCACCTCAGCTCGGCGAATACATCGGGCCACAGCCTCCCGGCATCAGCGTCGACATGGGTGGTTTCGAGCTGGCAGACTTCTCGACCAACGTCGTCGAAGCCGACGTGCCCGAAGCCAGGCTGCACCTGGTGAAGGTGGGCGGGCCCGCCGAGATCGTGCTCGACGCTTATCCCGAGCGCCGCTTTCGCGGCAAGGTGCAGCAGATCACACCCAAGGTCGACCGCGCCAAAGCCACCGTGATGGTGCGGGTGGGGTTCGTCGACGACATGGAAGGCGTGCTGCCGGAAATGTCCGCCCGCGTGAGCTTCTTGGCGAACGAACTCGACGCGAAGGCGGTCAAGGAGCCTCCGAAGAAGGTGCTGCCCGGCAACGCCATCACCGAACGGGCGGGCACCAAGGTGGTGTTCGTGCTCGAGGGTGACAAGGTGCGCATGGTCCCGGTCAAAGTCGGCAAACCCTTCGGCAGCGGATTCGAACTATTGCAAGGGCCGGCACAGGGCACGCGCGTCGTGGCTTCGCCGGGTGACGTGCTCAAAGACGGGCAACGCGTGAAAGAGAAGGAGCAAAAATGAGCGGCGAGAAGGAGAACGGCCAGAAGAAGTCTGGTCACATCATCGAGCTCAGGAAGGTGAGCAAGACGTACTATCGAGCGAAAGAGAAGCTCGAGGTGCTGTCCGACCTGGATCTGGACATCGAAGAAGGCTCCTTCGAGGCGCTGATGGGGCCGAGCGGTTCCGGCAAGAGCACCCTGCTCAACATCATCGCGGGGCTCGACAGCGCGAGCTCGGGCCAGGTGAACGTGGCCGGCTCCGAGCTGTCACAAATGAACGACAACCGGCGCGCGCGCTGGCGGGCGGGCAACATCGGTTTCATCTTCCAGACCTACAATATGATGCCCGTGCTGACGGCGCTCGAGAACGTCGAGCTACCCCTGCTGCTCACGGGTCTGCCCTCGAGCGAGCGCAAGAAGCGCGCCGAGACGGCGCTTCGCGTGGTCGGGCTCGAAGGTCGCAGTTCGCACTATCCGCGCCAGCTCTCGGGCGGTCAGGAGCAGCGCGTCACGATTGCCCGCGCCATCGTCGCCGATCCGAAGCTGATCGTTGCCGACGAACCCACCGGGGATCTCGATCGGCACAGCGCCGACGAGATCCTGGCCTTACTGGAGAAGTTGAACAAGGAGTTCAACAAGAGCATCCTGATGGTCACCCACGACCCCGCCGCCGCCGAGCGTGCCAAGCGGGTGCACCACCTCGACAAGGGACGCTTGCTGGAAACCCACGAGGGCAGCGCACCGAGGGCCTGACGATGCGGCTTTCCTCGATCGGAGTGCGCAACGTCGCGCGCAACAAGTTCCGCAACAGCTTGACCATCGTCGGGGTCGGCGTGGCCATTCTGACCTTCGTGCTGTTGCAGACCGTGCTGGTGTCTTGGACTTCGGCCGCGAAGTACGCGGCGCAGGACCGGGTGGCCACCCGTCACAAGGTCAGCTTCATCATGACGATGCCGCTCAAGTACGGGCAAGAGATCTTGCAGGTGCCGGGCGTCACGAAAGCCATGTACGCGAGTTGGTTCGGAGCCAAAGACGCGAAACACGAAAACGAGTTCTTCGCGACCATCGCGGTGCAGACCGCGACGTTCTTCGACGTTTACGACGAGATCCAGGTGAGCGCCGGCGAGAAGCAGAGCTGGCTCGAGACCAAGAAGGGCGCGATCGTCGGCGACGTGCTCGCGAAGAAGCTCGGCTGGAAAGTGGGCGACCGCATCACGCTGCAGGGCACCATCTACCCCGGCGACTGGGAGTTCGTCATCTCCGGCATCTACTCGGCGAAGCGCCGCAGCATCGATCGATCCACGCTGTTCTTCCACTACGACTACATGAACGATGCGATCCCTTTGCGGATGAAGGACAAGGTCGGCTGGATCGTGAGTCGCATCCAAGACCCGGGTCAGGCCGCGAACATCTCCACGGCGATCGACCGTCACTTCGAAGAGCGCGACATTCAGACACTGAGCCAAAGCGAACGCGCGTTGAACACGTCATTCTTGGGCATGGTTTCGACGATCCTGAAGGCACTCGACTTGGTGTCCGCGGTGATCATGCTGATCATGCTCCTGATCTTGGGCAACACCATCGCCATGGGTGTGCGCGAGCGCACGCACGAGTATGGCGTCTTGCGCGCGATCGGCTTTTTGCCCAAGCACATCGCTGGCTTCGTCTTCGGTGAGGCCATGTTCATCGGCACGCTCGGGGGCATCTTCGGTGTGGCGCTCGCTTACCCGCTGGTAGAACGCGGCGTGGGCCGGTTCATCGAAGAGAACATGGGCGGGTTTTTCCCGTACTTCCGCATCGAGCCGAGCACGGTAGTCGCTGCGCTCGTGCTCAGCTTGGCGCTCGGGTTCCTGGCTGCGGGGCTGCCCGCCTACCGTGCCGCGAAGCTCAACGTGGTCGATTCACTCAGAAGGGTAGGGTAGGCGCATGTTGGTTCCGTTGGCGTACAACGTTCGCAGTCTGTTCGTGCGCAAGACGACCACCTTCGCGACCGCGGGCGGCATCGCGCTCGTGGTCTTCGTGTTGGCGTCGAGCTTGATGCTCGCCCAAGGCGTGCGCCGCACCATGGGCACCTCGGGTGCCGCCGACAAGAGCGTGGTGCTGCGCAAAGGCAGTGAGAACGAGCTCTCGAGCAGCGTCGAGACCAAATACAAAGGGCTGGTGTTGGCCGCGCCCGGCGTGAAGCGCGATTCGAGTGGGGCACCGCTCGGCGCCGGCGAGGTCGTCGTCGTGATCGCGATGAACAAGATCGGCAGCGAGGGGCAGTTCTCGAACGTGCAGGTGCGCGGCATCGAGCCGGCGTCCTTCACGTTGCGTCCCGAGGTGCGAATGGTCGACGGACGCCCGCCACAACCAGGTACCGACGAAGCCATTGTCGGCGTCGGCATGCTCGGTCGCTTCGAGGGGCTCACGGTCGGCTCCGATTTCGAAATCAAAAAGAATAGGCGGATCAAGGTGGTCGGCAGCTTCGAGTCCGATGGTTCGTCCTTCGAGTCCGAGGTCTGGACCGACATCGATACCGTGCGGAGCGCCTTCGGGCGCGAAGGGCTGTACTCGTCGGTCACGGTACAGCTCGACTCTGCCAGTAAATTCGACGGCTTCCGTGCCACGGTCGAAAACGACAAGCAGCTCGGCCTCGAGTCCTTCCGCGAGAACGCCTATTACGAGAAGCAATCCGAGGGCACGTCCATCTTCATCTCCGCGCTCGGGATCACGGTGGCGGTCTTCTTTTCGATCGGCGCGATGATCGGCGCGATGATCACCATGTACGGTGCGGTTTCGCAGCGCGTGAAAGAGATTGGTACTCTGCAGGCGCTCGGCTTTTCCTGGTTCAGCGTGCTGATCTCGTTCATGTTCGAGTCGACCTTGCTGGCGCTCATCGGCGGCGCGATCGGTGCGAGTGCGTCGCTTTTGATGAGCTTCGTGAGCTTCTCGATGATGAACTTCGCCACATGGCAAGAGGTGACCTTCTCGTTCACGCCGACCGTGGGGATCGTCGTAGGTTCCGCGGTGGCCGGTGGCGTGATGGGGATCCTCGGTGGCTTTTTTCCTGCCGTCCGGGCGGCACGCACGTCTCCGATCGAAGCCATGCGCGGCTAGGCTCATGGCGGGGGGCCCGAGGCTTTCCGTTTCTGCCTGGGGCGTTGAGCTCACGAGCGCGTGGGGGGACCAACTCACCCTGTCCGGGTGACGCACGCATTCGGGCTCGCGCTTTCCACAAAATTGCCCCAAGCTCATGGCTAAGGGGGCCACGGTGCGAATCGCAACTGACCGACGGCAAGTATCATGCTGAGGGAAGAAGGCTTCGTCTCACTATTGCTGATAGGGCGTACTGCACTCATGGTGGAGGCGCTGGGGGTCGCGCTTGCCTTCAGCGAACACACGCTGGTGCTCGACGCTGCCGAGCTCGCGGAGCGTCAGAGTGTTCCGCGGGCGGAAGTATTGCTGTGCGAGATCGGTTCGTTCGAAGACCTGCACGGTTTGGATGAGCTGCCGACACCTGGCGCAGCCATCGCGTTGATGACGAAGCCGACCCAAGATCTGGTCGACGCGGTGATCAAACGCGGGTTCTTGGGCTTGGTGACGCCTTCGGTGTCGCTGGCTGATCTCCACAAATGCATCCGGCACGCAAAAGGTGGTGACGTGTACTTCGACGAAGAGATCCAGCGCTGCCTGTCGGGGGTGCTGAGGCGGCGGGGCGAAGGTCAGCTCTCGGCGCGCGAACGCGAGGTCGCGATCTTGGTCGCCAAAGGACAGACCTCACGCGCGATCGCCGCAAAGCTGCGCTTGAGCGAAAAGACCGTGAGCAACCACCGCCGCAACATCTTCAGAAAACTGCAGATCCGTGAGGCGGTGTCGTTGACGCGCTACGTGATCGACGCCGGTTGGATAGCGCCCACCGATCGCCCCCGCATGATCAGCCGGCACGCGGTCGACGAGGATTGGCCGCACGCGCAACCCCTGCGACGCAGCACCTGACGCTGGCTCAAACCCCGAAGCAGGATTGCCAGACGCCCGCCGCCTCTGCGGCTTCGATCAGGGCTCGGTAGTACGGGTGCTGCGCGAGCGTGCTGCCGTCGCAGATCACCACGAGGCAGCGCTTGGCACGTGTCAGCGCCACGTTCGTGCGCCGGATGTCATTCAGAAAGCCGAGGGCTCCCTCGGCGTTCGAGCGCACCAGATCGACGACGATCGCCTCTTTCTCGCGCCCCTGAAAGCCGTCGACCGTGCCGATTTCGACGCCTTGGGCGACGGCGTCGGCGAGCAGCGACCTCAAGAGTCGCACCTGCGCCGCGTAAGGCGTGATGGCAGCGATGTCGCTCGGGCTCACGCCTCGCTCGAGCAAGCGACGCACTTCCAGCGCCGTCCGAGCCGCGTGCTCACGGTTGAAGGTACTGAGCGACTCCGGATCGATGGCTTCGTCCCAACCCGTGCCTGACGTGTCGACGAGCGTCCAGGGCGCTTCGCGCTCCGGGTCGGCGACCACTCCGGGCAGCTCTTCGAGCTTGCGCTCGGCGACGCTGGGGTCGGCTTCGAGCCGGCCCTGATACATGCTGGCCGAGGGAAAGCTCATGAGCATCGCGTGCATGCGGTACTGCACCGAGAGCAGGTGCGTCGCCTCGGTGCTCCAGCGCCGGCTCGCGCGCTCGAACAGGGTCGACGAGAGCCCGGCGCGCGCGGCTTCCACGTCGAGCACGGTGGGGAGCAGCTGGCAAGGATCGCCTGCCAGCACGGCACGTTTGCCGCGGCAAAGCGCGGCGAGCGCGATGGGGTCCGGCGCCTGCGTCGCCTCGTCCAAGATCACGAGGTCGTAACGATCACTGCCGAGCAGCTTCGCGTCGGCACCGGCAGCGGTCGTGCACACCACGCGGGTGCGCCTGAGCACTTTGGCTCGGGCTTCTTTCAAGCTGCGCCGCGCGTCGGCATTCAGGCGGTTGGCTCGGATCCTCCAATCGCTAGCGCGCGGAGTTCGACCGCCGCGGGCCTTCTGTTTGTGGTGCCGCTCGTGCAGCGCGCGCGCCTCGTGTTGCCACTCGCGCGCCAGTCGGTACTCTTCGGTCGCCTGGATCAAGGTTTCGAGCGTGCGCGGCCGTAGATCTTCGGCCACGCGCGTCGGATGACCGAGCCGGAGCGGTTTGACTCCTTGGAGCATCAGCTGGCGCGTGAGGTGATCGACCGCCGTGTTGCTTGCAGCGGTCACCAGCACGCTCTGGCCGAGCGCGAGGTGCTGACGTACCACCTCCACCAGCGTGCGCGTCTTCCCGGTGCCGGGCGGGCCGTGGATCAGTGCGACGTGCTCTGCGGCGAGGGCCAAGCCGACGGCAGCGTGCTGTGAGTGATTGAGGCGAGCATCCTTCAGCTGAAGCTCGGGACGCGGCCCGAACGTGGGCTCGGCGTCCCCGAACAAGAGCTCGCGAAGATCCGTGAGCTTCGGGTCGGTCGCGAAGCGTTCGAGCGCGGCAGCGCCGCGGTCGAAGGTGGCTTCGTCGGCTTCGAGGTCGAGCATGACCTCGCCCTCTTCGACGAAGGTTGCGTAACCCTGGTCGACCACGACGCTCACGCGGGTGGCTCCGGTGCGAGCGACCACGCCACTCTGGCGCGTCGCCTGCGTCGCGCTCCACAACACGACGGGGTCGCCCACGTTGATCTGGGCGCCTTCGAGCGCGCCTGGCCGCTCGAGGTGAAACCACAGTTGCAAGTGCTGCCCGCCGCTGGCCTCGGTGTTCTCGTAGCGCAGGTTCCTGAGGGCAAGCCCGCGCTTCACGCGCTCGGGGAACGCGAGCGCGTCTCGCAGCTCCTGCGTTTGGCGGCGGACAGCGAGTCGCTCTTGCTGCCACAGCTCGGCCAAGCGCTGGAGCGCTTCGCTCGAGCTCGCCGGATCTGGCGCAGGAGCGGTCACTCTGCACCTGCCGGCTTACTAGAAATAGTAGCGGCGGCGTTGGCCGTCTGGGGAGGATGGGGGAGTATGGCGGCCAACACCACCCGCTTACCTGAACCATGCCCAGCACTGCCAATGCGGATTTGGGGAGGCGCCTTTTCGGTCGATTGAGGCGCTACGCCCCATTGCAGCTGAGCTGGCCGGATACCCGATTGGGGCTTTGCTATCAGCCTCTGTAAGGGGCAGGGCCCGCGAGCGTTGAGCTTGACGTCGCCTGCGTCTGTACCAAAAGTCGTCGGCACCCCTGCTGCTTTTCCAAGCGCTTCTTGAAAGGATGCTCACTCGCATGTCTCGTTCCTTCGGATCCCTCGCGCTCCTGACCGCCCTGATCCTCCCCGCCTGTGTGCAGGCCGAGTTGGTCCCCGGCTCCCCCATGGTCCCGCACGACGCCATCGTGGTGGTCGGGCAAGGGGAGGCGTACGGCAAACCTGACATCGCGAATCTTCAACTCGGGGTCGAGGCGCGAGCACGCGATCCCAAGGCAGCCATCGCTGCTGCCAACGAGAAAATGGCTCAGCTGATCGAGGCGCTGAAAGCCACGGGTGTGAAGTCCGAAGACATGCAGACGCGTGACTTCAACATCAACTCCGAGCAACTCGACCCTGGCTATCCCGGTTATCCTGGCTATTCCGACCCCGTCGCCGTCGAGGCAGCTCCCATGGCGCAGCCCATGGCGGTCGAAGCTGCTCCCGCGCGCGCCACGAAGATGGGGGGCGGGAGCGCCGCGGCGCCAGTCCCGTCGCCCCCGCCGCCGGTACAACCCGTGCCGCCGCAGCGACCAGCGCCGGTCATCGTGTATCGGGTCTCGAACATGCTGCACATCACGGTGCGCAAGATCGACACCGTGGGCGACGTGTTGAGCCGCGCGGTCGAGGCAGGTGCGAACCAGGCCTGGGGCGTCTCGTTCGACATCGACGACCCCGAGCCGTTGGCTCGTAAGTCGCGCGCCGAAGCCGTCGATGACGCACGCAAGCAGGCGGACGAACTGGCAAAGCTCGCCGGCGTCAAGCTCGGGCGAGTGATCTCGGTCATGGACGAAGAGGGTGGCGGGGTCGTCGCACCCACCGCGTCGGGGCGCTACGCCAAGGCGGAGATGAGCAGCGTGCCGGTCGAGAGTGGTCAGCTCGCCGTGCAGCGTCGCGTCCGCGTCGTGTTTGCGATCGAGCCAACGGCGAAGGAGTAGTCGCTGGCAGCCAGGGGAGCACGGCCTGCCGACTTGGCAGGCCGTGGGTTGCGCCCTACGCTTCCAGCGTGCGCTCCCTGCTCGCGATCGCTGCCCTGTGGACCTGCTGGCTAGCCTCCGCGCCGAGTGCCGCAGAATCGGCCGAGGCGGCTGATGCTGGGCGCTTGCTCGCCTATCGCGCTGACGTCGCGCGGGCGATGCTGTTGGTGCTCGGTGAATCCTGCGCTGGGTTCGTCGCCGAGGCCCCGGATCTCGTGGTGACCGCCGCGCACTGCATTCCGTACCCGAAACGCTGGGTGAGCGTGCGGGGCCCCGGAGGAGACGAGCTGGTGGCTCGGCTCGATCGCATCGATCGCGACACCGACATGGCGCTGCTGCGCCTCAGCCAGCCGTTGCCCGTGGTGCCGCTTCGACTATCAGAGCAAGTCCCAGCCCCCGGTGATACGCTCATGTTCGTGGGGCGCAGCGATCGGGGCGGCCGAGCGCAGCTCGCCCGAGTGAACAAACTGGACCGCTGCCCGTCGTTACCGCGAGTTCCAAACGCCGTGTTCACCAGTGTCGTCGCCCGGCCCGGGGATTCGGGCGCTCCGCTGGTCGATGCGCGGCTGCGCGTGGTCGCGCTGGTTCACGGCGGTGCCCGTTGTCATATCGCGGCTCCCGTAGCCACGCTGGCCCGGCAGCTCGCGAGCGATCGCCGAACGATCTTCGCAGAGTATTGGCATCTGGCGCCCCAGCCCTGGCTTTCAGAGAGTGTCCTAACGACCCTGCGCTCGTACATCTGACTGCGCGCGTACATCTGACCGCGCTGAACTCGAGACCCATATCGGTGTCGCACACACAACGGGGTCGGACAGCAGGCGACGGTACACGCTTGCCGTTCGGGGACTTTATGGGTGATTATCAGCGGCTATGCGTAGTCCTACGACCGCGGATCCAAAGCCGCCCAGCGTGTCGTCCACGGACGGCTGGTTGCCCTCGCGAAGAGTGTTCGAGTGCGGCGCCATCTTCGGCGCCTTCACGTTGTTCGCGACCACCGCGTATCTCGCGGTAGCGGCGTGCCCTGCAGGCGCGCTCTGGGCCCCCTTGGGTTTCTTGCTGCTCGGGCTCGTCGCCTCGGACGTCATTTCCGGCACCGTGCACTGGCTTGCGGACACCTATGGCAGCCCGACCATGCCGGTATTCGGCGCGTTCGTGCGCACCTTTCGCGAACACCATTCCGACCCCAAGGCGATCACTCGCCATGACTGGATCGAGGCCAACGGTGACGTCTGTTTGTTCAGCGCACCGGTGCACGCGGGCGCGCTCTTGTGGGTGGACGACCCCTGGATCCTGTCGTGGATGACCGGCCTGTTCATGGGCAGCTATTCGAACTCGCAGATCCACAAGTGGGCACACATGCAGGGTCCACCCCGCGTGGTGCGCCGGCTGCAACGGCTCGGAATCGTGCTGTCGGCCTCACATCACGATCAGCACCATCGGGGCCCACATCTGACGCACTACTGCATCACCACCGGCTGGGCCAACGGTGCCTTGGATTACCTGCGCTTCTTTCGGATCTTGGAGCGAGTGTTGGCTGTCTTCGGGATTCAGCCGAACGCCCGCGCCAACGTCACTGGATCACTCCCCGTAGGTCCCATGTTCGAGCGTCCCGAGTAAGCCCGGCACGCGGTTTCATCGTCATCCGGGCCGTGGTACATTATGACGATGAGCGGACCGGAGGATCGTCGTCGCCACGTGCGCGTGCAGCCAACCGCGGACTTTGCGGTCGAGGTGT
>Ga0315910_10004600_pt1 | contig 11496 bp, 9 predicted proteins | sample EdamamesoilMG_FD_204470 | JGI IMG/M metagenome (GOLD analysis project Ga0315910, IMG submission 204470) | Garden soil microbial communities collected in Santa Monica, California, United States - Edamame soil | ecosystem: Environmental > Terrestrial > Soil > Garden | place: USA: California...
TTGTTGCGCTTGACGACCTCGGCGATGACTTCGCCGGCCAGGTCGTCGGGGCGCACGGGCGCGAGCTTGCCGGCATGCCGGCCGATGGGGGAGCGGATTCCGTCGTAAATGTAGGCGTCGAGCATTTGGGTACCTTTTGCTTTCTTTCTCTATGACTCTTTTGTAAGTAAGGAAACTCCTAGCAGAGCCCTGCGCTTAAGCCACGGGCTGGGGCGATAACGCGGCTCGCCGTAGAACGCGTGCATGGCCTCCAGGATCGCGAGGATCTTCGGCGCGCCCACGGCATCGCCCATGCCCAGCGGACCTTTCGGGTAGCCCAGCCCGAGCATCACGGCCGAATCCAGGTCTTCGGGGCTGGCGATGCGCTGCTGCGCGATGTCGCAGCCGACGTTGACGATATGCGCGACCACGCGCTGCGCGACGAAACCGGCCGAATCGCGGATCACGGACACCGGCACGCCGTCGGAGGCGAGCAGCGCATGCGCCGCGTCTCGCATACCGGGTTTCGTGACTGGCGTGGTCATCAGCGTGCGGCGCTTCGCGAAGCCGAAAAGTGGATCAAGAGCAACGGTGTTTTCCGCTTTCAACTGCAGTTGAATTGCCGTGGACGTGGCGTCATGCCCGAGAGGGGCAATAAAGCAAATCGTGTCGGGACCGGGCTTGCCTTCAATGTTCGTGAACTTCGAAAGAAAATCCTTCAATTCCGGAACGCACCACACCGGCATCGACGCTTTCTGAGGAGTTTCTTTCTCTGGAAATTTTTCCGCAACGCCATCCTTTCCATACTTATACCAACCCCTGCCCGTCTTTCGTCCCAGCAATCCCGCCGCCACCCGCGGGTCGGAGAGGAAGGAGGGCTGGTACTTGGGCTCGCCGTAGTACTGGCCGTGCATCGACTTCATCACGCCATGCGCGATATCAAGGCCGACGAGGTCCAGCAGCCCGAACGGCCCGAGGCGGAAGCCGGCCGCATCCACGAGGATTCTGTCGATGGTGGCGAAATCGGCGATGCCCTCCTGCAGCACGCGCAGCGACTCGGGCACGTAGCCGCGGCCGGCATGGTTGACGATGAAGCCCGGCGTGTCCTTGCAGCGGACCGGCTTGTGGCCGTAGCGCTTCGCCAGCGCGACCAGCGCATCGCCGACCCAGGGTTCGGTGAGCTCGCCATCCACCACTTCGACGATCTTCATGACCGGCACAGGGTTGAAGAAATGGTAACCGGCGACGCGCCCCGGTTTCGCGCAGGCCGAGGCCATCGCGGTCACCGATAGGGACGAGGTATTCGAGGCGAGGATGCAGTTCTCCGACACGATCGCTTCGAGCGCCTTGAACAGCTCCTGTTTGGGCGCGAGCAGCTCGACGATCGCCTCCACCACCACGTGGCAGGGCTTGAGCGCGGCCAGCGAGTCCACGATCTCGATGCGCGAAAGCGCGGAATCCGCATCGGCCTGGGTGATGCGGCCCTTTTGCGCGATGGCGGCAAGCGATTTGGCGATGGCGTCCTTCGCCTTGGCGGTAGCGCCGGGCTGGGCGTCGAACACCAGCGTGCGCACGCCGCACTGGGCGAGCACCTGCACGATGCCGCGTCCCATGGTGCCGCTGCCGGCCACGCCGGCGACGAGATCTGGGCGCTGAATATCGAGCATGGGGCGCTAATTCTAGAGGATATAATTCCCCGGGCTGATCACGCACGACCTGAGGAGGCGCGCATGAAGTATCGCAAGATTCTTCTCGCATACAACGGCTCGCAGGAGGGCAGGCGGGCGCTGTTCGAGGCGGCCGATCTGGCCGGCTTCCTGAATGCCGAAACCCACCTTCTCGCGGTTGCCAGCATGCCGCCGAGCCTTTTCCTGACCGAGGGCTTCGTGCCCGAGGAACTGATGGAAGAGGAAAAAAAGCGCACCCAAACGGTGCTCGACGAGGGCATCAAAGCCCTTACCGACAAAGGGTTCAAGGCCGTGGGCCACCTTGCCGTCGGCGAGCCCGTGGAGGAAATCTGCCGCGCCGCCAAGGAAGTCGACGCGGACGTGATCGTACTGGGCCACAACCAGAGCACCTCCTGGGCGGCCCGCTGGTGGAAGGGGTCGGTGGGCGCTTCGCTGCTGGACTATGCGCCCTGCAGCATCCTGATCGCGCTGTCCAAGACCTGAAATACTGTTTCTCGAAAAGGCTCGCCCCGGCGGGCTTTTTTGTTTCTACAATCGTCGTATGAATATCTCCTTCGGCAGCACACGGGGGCGCCTCGAAGACCAGCGCATGCTGACCGGGCGCGGGCGCTACGTCTCCGACTGGAACCTGCCCCGACAGGCGCATGGCCATTTCCTGCGCTCGGATCGGCCGCATGCCCGTATCGGATCCATCGATGCTTCCGCGGCGCTGGCAATGCCCGGCGTGATCGCCGTGGTGACCGGCGCGGAACTGGCGGCCGCGGGCCTGAAGCCGATCCCGGCGGCGGCGCCGTTCAAGTGGCGCGACGGGTCCGAACAGCGGCAGGCGCTGCGTCCGTCACTCGCGCATGAAGTGGTGCGGCACGTGGGCGAACCGGTCGCGCTGATCATCGCGGAAACCGCGGCCCAGGCGCAGGACGCCGCCGAAGTGGTGGCGGTGGATTACCAGGAGCTGCCATCGGTGACCACCGCTGCGCAGGCGCTCGCCAAAGACGCGCCGCAGCTGCATGCCGGCGCGCCCGGCAACCTGGTGCTGGATTTTGAAGGTGGCGATGCGGCGGCGACCGAGGCCGCGTTCGCCAAGGCGGCCAGGATCGTCAAGCTGCGCGCCTATCACTCGCGCGTCGTCGGCAATCCCATGGAGCCGCGCGCGGCAATGGGCTCCTACGATCCCGCGAAGGAGATGTATTTCCTGCACGGCACCACGCAGGGCGTGGGCCCCATGCGCGGCCAGCTTTCGGCCGTGCTCGGCGTGGCGCCGGACAAGGTGCGCGTGGTGGCCGAGGAAGTGGGCGGCGGTTTCGGCGTGCGCTTCAACGCCTACCCGGAATACGGCGCGCTGCTGTACGCGGCGAAAAAGCTCGGGCGGCCGGTGAAATGGGTCGGCAGCCGCTCGGAGGTGTTTCTCGGCGACGAGCAGGCGCGCGACATCGTGCATTCGGGCGAACTGGCGCTGGACGCGAATGGCCGCATCCTCGGCATGCGTTTCGACTACCTGTCCAACCTCGGCGCCTACGTCGCCTTCACGGGCGCGGTGGTCAATACCATCGGCCTCGTGAACGTGAACTGCGGCGTCTATGACGTGCAGGCGGTGCACGTGCGCGGCAGGCTCGTGCTCACCAACACGATTCCTACCGCCGCCTACCGCGGCGCGGGCCGGCCGGTGGCCTCCTATGCCCTGGAGCGCCTGGTGGACGAGGCGGCGCGCGAACTCGGCATGGATCCGGCGGAGTTTCGCCGCCGCAACATGATTCCGCAGGCGAAGATGCCCTACAAGCTGGCCGGCGCCTTCGAGTACGACTGCGGGGATTTTGAAGGCGTCATGAACAAGGCGCTTGCCGAATCCCAATGGAAAGGCTTCGAGGATCGAAGGAAGAAGTCCGCGGCGAATGGCAAGCTGCGCGGCCGCGGCATGGCCAGCTACATCGAGATGACCGCGCCGGGCGGTTTCGCGCCCTACGACCAGGCCCACATCACCTGGGAAGACGACGGCAGCGTCACGCTGCGTACGGCGTCACACAACCACGGCCAGAGCCACGAGACGACTTTCGCGCAGATCGTGTCGGGCGTGCTCGGCATCCCGATGGAAAAAATTCGCCTGCGCACGGCCGAGCCCGATTTCGACCTGACGGCCAATCCCACCGGCGGTTCGCGCACGCTGCATGGCCTGGGCAGCGCGATGTTCTCGGCCTCGCAGGAAATCGTGAAGAACGGGATGAAGCTCGCGGCCGAAGCGCTGGAAAGCGCCGAGATGGATCTCGAGTTCTCCTCGGGGCTGTACAAAATCAAGGGGACGGACAGAAGCATCAGCATTTCGGCATTGGCGGCGAGGTGCCCCGGCAAGCTCGACCTCGACTTCAAGGAGCGTCCGAAAGTGCCGGGCACCTTCCCCAACGGCTGCCACATCGCGGAAGTCGAGATCGATCCCGAGACCGGCGAGACCGAGATCCTGTCCTACGTCGCCTGCGACGACGTTGGCTCCATCATCAACCACCAGGTCGTCGAGGGGCAGATGCAGGGCGGCGTCACGCAGGGCGCGGGACACATCTTCTTCGAGCAGGCGATCTACGATGGCGGCGGCCAGCTGCTCACCGGCAGCTTCATGGATTACGCCATGCCGCGCGCCGGCCTGGTCGGCGGCCTGCGGGTGATGGACCACGCGGTGCCGACGGCCACCAATCCGCTGGGCGCCAAGGGCGTGGGCGAGGGCGGCGTCACCGGCTCGATGCCCTGCCTGATGAACGCGATCGTCGACGCCTTGCGCCAGGCTGGCGTAACGCGCTTCGACATGCCCGCGAGCCAGCAGCGCGTCTGGGAAGCGATCCAGGCGGCGAAGGCGGGCAAGCCTGAAGCGCTCGCAATCGCGCCGCTCTGATTCAGCGCGCTGCCGGCCGCCCTAGTCGTTTGACCCAAGGCAAATATGGCCGGGATGGCCCGGCCTAGAATTTCCCGAATGGAATTGGGCGCGCCGGCATCGGTTGACGGTTTTCGTCCGGACAAGCGGGATTTCTCGCTCGTCCTGGGCGGACCGCTCTTTCAGCTCCTGGCGCGGGCGCACCTGTCGGATGACGCGCTGCTGCACGTCCGGCAACGCATCGCCGTCATCTCGCTGCTGGCCTGGCTCCCTCTGCTGCTGCTTTCGGCCCTGGAAGGCCAGCTTCTGGGCGGAAGCGCGGCCGTGTCCTTCCTGCAGGATATCGAAGTCCACGTTCGCTTCCTGGTGGCGCTGCCCCTGTTGATCGGCGCCGAGTTGGTGGTGCACCGGCGCATGCGGCCGATCGTGCAGACATTTCTCGAGCGGCGGCTGATTCCCGAGACTGCCATGCCGAGGTTCGACGCCGCCATCGCCTCGGCGTTCCGGCTGCGCGACTCGGTGCTGGCCGAGGTGCTGATGATCGCGTTTGTGTATGGGGTCGGCGTCATGATCGTCTGGCGCCATTACATCGCTCTCGACGCGGCGACGTGGTATGCCGCGCCATCGGCCGGGGGTTCGGCACTTTCGCTCGCAGGCATGTGGTATGCGTACGTGAGCGTGCCGGTCTTCCAGTTTCTGTTGCTGCGCTGGTATTTCCGGATCTTCGTCTGGACGCGCTTTCTCTGGCAGGTGTCGCGCATCGAGCTGAGCCTGGTACCCACGCATCCGGACCGGACCGGCGGGCTCGGGTTCCTGTCCGGTTCGATCCATGCCTTCGCCATACTGGCGCTTGCACATGGCGCGCTCCTCTCCGGAACTCTCGCTAACCGCATATTTCACCTGGGCGCTGCCCTGACCGAATTCAAGATCGAGATTGCCGTCATGGTGGTTTTTCTCGAGTGCGTAGTGCTCGGACCATTGCTGGTGTTTGCGCCCCAGCTTGCGCAGGCAAAGCGCACGGGCCAGCGCGAGTACGGCACGCTGGCCCAGCGCTATGTGCGCGAATTCGACGCCAAATGGCTGCGCGGCGGCGCGCCTGCGGACGAGCCGCTCGTCGGCAGCGGCGACATCCAGTCGCTCGCCGACCTGGGCAACAGCCTCGAGGTGGTGCGGACGATGAGCGTCGTGCCGGTGACAAGATCGGCAGTCATCGAGCTTGCCATCGCGACGCTCGCGCCGATCGTGCCGCTCGCGCTGACCATGATGCCGCTGGAAGAACTGGTGAAAAACCTGCTCGGCATATTGCTATAGTGAGGCCCCGCTATGGCGAATAGCCTTTGTTCGGAAGCGCCGGTCCTGCAGCGCTGGTTTCTTGGCGCGCTTGCGCTGCTGGCGCTGGCCGGCTGCGCGAACGTGTCTCCCGCGCGCGTCAGCGCGGACCGCATGGACTACGGCGAGGTGATCGCCGAATCCTGGAAGCGGCAGACGCTGCTGAACGTGGTCAGGCTGCGCTATGCCGATGCGCCGGTGTTCCTCGACGTGGCTTCGGTCATCAACAGCTATTCGGTGACCGGCAGGGGGAACGTGGGTTTTACGCAGCAGACCCGTCCGGATCCGAACCTGTTTGCGATCGGCGCCGAGGGCAGCTGGTCCAATACGCCGACCGTCACCTACCAGCCCCTGCTGGGCGACCGGTTCACCAGGTCGCTGCTGCAACCGGTTCCGCCGGTCGCCATTTTCCAGCTGCTGCAGGGCGGCTGGTCGGCAAACCTCGTGCTTCGGACCGTGGTCGGCTCGGTCAACGGGCTCCGAAATGCTTCCGCCGGGGTTGCCGCGGATCCTGCCTTCTATGAGCTGACGGAGGCGCTTTCCCGTATCCAGCGTGCCGGCGACATCGGCATCCGCATCGAGCCGGGCAAGGGCGGCGACGGTGTCGTTGCCGTAATCAGGCGCGGTGAAAGCGGCACCGAGTTGAGCAAGGATAGTCGCCGCGTGCGGCAATTGCTGGGACTGGCGGAAGACGCCGGCGAATTCAGCATCGCCTACGGTCTGGTTCCGCGCAACCGCGACGAGGTGGCCGTCCTCAGCAGGTCGATGATGGAGATCATGCTGCAGCTGGGATTTGGTATTGATCTGCCGGCCGCTCACGCGGCGGCAGGGCGCGTACTCCCCGGCCAATGGCAGGCCGGCGATGAGAAGGCCCGGCCACTCGTGCATATCCGTTCCGGAGCGGAAGCGCCGGCCGATGCCTATGCCTCGGTCTCGTACCGGGGCCATTGGTACTGGATCGACGACACCAACATCGAAAGCAAGCGCATTTTTACGTTCCTGATGATCCTGTTTTCGCTCGCAGAGACCGGCCAGGCCGCGGCCGCGCCGGTCGTGACGGTGCCGTCGCGATAGCTGGTGCGGTCCAGCCCCTCCGGCCGGCCGGCGCTGACCCCCTCGCGGCGCACGGCGATCGCGCTTGTGGCGGCGACCGTCATGAACCTGCCGTTCGGCACGATTTACGCTTTCAGCGTGTTCCTCAAGCCGATGGAGGCGCTGCTTGGCATCGGCCGCGCGCAGATGAGCCTGGTGTTCGCGCTGGCCACCATCACCCTGACGGTCGGCATGAATCTCGCGCCGCGGCTGTATCGCGCCGTGCCGCCGGTGGCGCTGGTGCTCGCCTGCGGCGCCTGCAGCGCGGCGGGGCTCGCGCTGACGGCGTCGGCAGACGGCTACGCCCAGGTCGTGCTGGGCTACGGGGTCCTGTTCGGACTGGGCGCCGGCGTCGCCTTCACCTTGATGCAGCAGAGCGTGAACACGGTGCTCGAAGGCCCGGGCGGCGCGATCAACGGCTACGTGGTCAGCCTGTACCCGCTCGGCGCCATGATCGGCGCGCCGGTGTTCGGCTGGTCGATAGGCGCCTACGGATTGCGGCCCACGCTCGCTGCGCTCGCCGTGGTGGTGCTGGCGACCTGCGCCTGTGCCGCGGCGCTGCTGCGCCATGCCGCGATCGACCTGCGGCCGGCGCGTACCGCGCCGGCGCGCGCCCACGACCCGCAATGGCCCGTTTTCCTGCGGCTTTCCGCGGTGTTCTTCCTCGCCGCCGCCGCCGGCCTGATGGTGATGAGCCAGGCGGCGGGCATCGTGCAGGCCTACGGCGGGCAGACCGCGCTTGCCGTCGGCGCGACGACCTTCATTACCGGCGCGATTGCCGCGGCGCGCTTCGGCGGCGGCTGGCTGGTGGACCGGTTTTCCGTGCCGCATGTCGCGGCGTTCGCGCACCTGTGGTCGTTCACCGGCGCGGCGGCGCTCACGCTCTGGCCAGGGGCCCTGGTCGCGGTACCGGCGCTGGCAATGATCGGCATGGGCTACGGTTTCGTCTCCGGCCTCACGGCTGCCGCAATCGCGCGCTACTGGCACCGCACGCAGTTCGGCGCGGTGTCTGCCCAGCTCTACATTGCCTGGTGCGTTGCCGCGGTCAGCCTGCCGGTGCTCGCGGGCTGGCTGTTTGACCGCACCCAGGGCTACGGCGCGGCGGTGATGATCGCGGCGGGCGTGAACATCGCCGGCCTGCTGATTTCCCTGCGCCTGCCCGCCCTGCGCACTGGCGCTTGAGCGGGCCGCCCCGGCGCTTGAGCCGGCTTTCTCAGCGCGCGACGTCGCCGCCCGCCTGCGCCAGCGCGGTGTCCAGTTCGGCGCGCGAGGTGAGCACGCGATCGCCGTGCTGCGACAGGGCGATCGAGGCAAGCGCGACGCCGCGCGCGAGGCCCGCGCGCAGGTCGCCATCGAGAAATCCGTCGATCGCGCCGGCGGCGAAGGCGTCGCCGCTGCCGATCCGGTCGACGATCTGCGCCGCAACGGCGGGTTGCCGGACGAAATCACGTCCCTGCAGCAGCGCCGCGCCCTGGGCGCCATAAGTACCGAAGATGCCCTGCGCGCGGGTCAGCGCCTGCAGCGCGGCGAGTTGCGCCTGCGGCTCGCCGGTGCAGCCGAACAGGGCGGCGGCGTCGGCGCCCTTGCAAAAGAGCAGGTCGGCCTCGGCGATGAGCGGCCGGAGCCTCTCGCCGGCCGCGGCCGCGCTCCACAGTTTCGCGCGGTAGTTGACATCGAAGCTCACGGTCACGCCGGCGGCGCGCGCGCGCCGCATGGCCTCGGCGACAACTTCGTGGCAGCTGTCGCTCAGGCCCGCGGTAATGCCGGAGATGTGCAGGACTCGCGCCTCGATCAGGTATTCCCAATCCACATCGCGCGTCGTCATGCGCGCCGCCGCCGAGTCCGCGCGGTCGTAGATCACCTGGATGGCGCGCGGGGCGCCTGCGTACTCGATGATGTAGGTGCCGATGCGCTCGCCCGGCGCACGTTTCACCGCCGAGACATCCACGCCATCGGCGCGCACGGCGCGCAGCACGGCGTTGCCGAGCGCGTGATCCGGCAGCCGGCCCACCCATGCCGCGCGCCGGCCGAGGCGCGCGAGCGCCACGCAGGTGTTGCACTCGGCGCCGCCGTATTCGACCTCCAGCCGGCGCGCGTCGTCGAGGCGTTCGCCAGCAGGGACGGAGAGCCGCAACATGACTTCGCCCAGGCCGGCAACATCGAATCGAAATGCTCGGGCCATGCCTGACTGCATCATGTCTGCGCACATGTTGCAAGCCGCTGTTCACGGCTTGCGGCGGTGGTAGCATGGAATGCGCCCGATCCCCCGAGCCCGCATGACCAGACCAGCGCTCTACAGCAGTTCGCGTGCCAAGGCGGCCGAGGTCGCCCCGCAGGCGCCTGTTCCGCAAAAGGAAAAATTCCACTTGCGCGCCTGGTTGCGCAACAGCCGCCTGCCGCTACTCGCGATGGTTCCCGGCCTCGTCGCGCTCGCGTTCGTCCTGTGGCAGCTGGCGGTCGCCCCGGCGACGGTGGCCTACACGCAGGAAGATATCGATGCGGCGGTGACCAAGGCCCTCGAAGCCGTGCCGATACCTTCGCATTCGACGCGCGCCTACGAGTCCGTGCGCGGCTCGATCGTGCGCGTGACGTCCTACTACGAGGGCCCCGCCGGCGGCGATTTCGAGGGCAGCGTCGGCACCGGCGTGGTGATCCTCGACAAGGGCGTGATCCTGACCAACATTCACGTGGTTGCCGGCGCAAGCCGCATCGGCCTGGTCTTCGCCGACGGCATGCAGGCCGACGCCGTGGTCATTCGCACCCGGCCCGAGGACGATCTCGCCGTGCTGCAGGCGGCGGCGGTGCCGGACGACCTGCAGGCGGCGACGCTGCAGTCGACGAGCGGCCTCGCGCCGGGCGATTTCGTCACCGCGGTCGGTTTTCCGTTCGGCATCGGACCCTCGGTGTCTTCGGGCGTGGTCTCGGGACTGAAGCGCGAATTCCAGTCGCCGGAGGGCAAGCGCGTGCTGACGAACCTGATCCAGTTCGACGCGGCGGCGAACCCCGGCAACTCGGGTGGACCGCTGCTGAACGCGTCCGGGGAAGTCGTCGGGATCGTCACGGGCATCCTCAATCCCACCGAGCAGCGCGTGTTTGTCGGCATTGGCTTCGCCGTGCCGATCGAAAATGCCGCCGCGGCAGTCGGCGTGCCGCCGTTCTAGGCACTTATTTTCCGGAGCAATGCGATGGAACACATCCTCTATGAAGTCAAGAAAATCGTCGTCGGCCAGGACCATTTTCTCGAGCGCGTCATGGTGGCGATGCTCGCGCAGGGCCACCTGCTGGTCGAAGGCGTGCCCGGCCTGGCCAAGACGCTGACGGTGAAGACGCTGGCGCGCACGATCCGCGGCAGTTTCCGCCGCATCCAGTTCACGCCCGACCTGGTGCCCGCGGACCTGGTCGGCACGCGCATCTACAGCCAGAAGACCGGCGAATTCTCCACCTCGCTCGGGCCGGTGTTCTGCAACCTGCTGCTCGCGGACGAAATCAACCGCGCGCCCGCCAAGGTGCAGAGCGCGCTGCTGGAGGTGATGCAGGAGCGGCAGGTGACGATCGCCGGCGAAACGCACAAGGTTCCCGCGCCGTTCCTGGTGATGGCGACGCAGAACCCGATCGAGACCGAGGGCACCTACCCGCTGCCCGAGGCGCAGGTGGACCGTTTCATGATGAAGGTGCTGGTCGGTTACCCGAGCGAGGAAGAGGAGTTCGTCATCGTGGAGCGCGTCACCGGCATCGAGAGCGCGGTCGCGGCGGTCAGCAGCACCGAAGACCTCGCGGCAGCGCAGCGCGAATGCCGCAACGTGTACGTGGACCCGTCGCTCATCAAGTTCGCCGTGAAGCTGGCGGCCGCGACGCGCGATCCGGCGGCGCACGGCCTGCCCGAGCTTGCGAAATTCCTCTCGTTCGGCGTCAGCCCGCGCGGGCCGATCCACCTCGTCGAAGGCTCGCGTGCGCTCGCGCGCCTGCGCGGACGCAGCTACGTGCTCCCGCAGGACGTGGTCGACCTCGTGCCGGACATCTTCCGTCACCGCCTGGTGCTGACCTACGAAGCGCTCGCCGAAGGCATCCATGCCGACGAACTGATCCACCGGTTCCTGCGCAGGGTGCCGGCGCCCGAAAAGCCGCTCGAAACGCATGTCAAAGTCACCGCCTAGCCGTCCAGGCAGCAGTCCCCGCGGCAGTCCCTCAAGGCCGGAGCAGGTTCTGCGCCGGCTGGAGTGGACGGTGATCCGCCGGCTGGACGGCGCGCTGCACGGTGACTACCGGACCCTGTTTCGCGGGCCCGGCGTGGATCTGGCCGACCTGCGCGAGTACCAGTATCACGACGACGTGCGCCACATCGACTGGAACGTCACCGCGCGCATGCAGACGCCCTACGTGCGCGAGTACCACGAGGACCGCGAGGTCACGGCCTGGTTCCTGCTGGACCTCAGCCCGTCGATCGATTTCGGTTCGCAGACGAAGAAACGCTCGCTCTCGACGGAGTTCATCACCGTGCTGGCGCGCCTGCTGACGCGCCAGGGCAACCGCGTCGGCGCGCTGTTCTACGGCGAC
>Ga0315910_10004602_pt1 | contig 11494 bp, 5 predicted proteins | sample EdamamesoilMG_FD_204470 | JGI IMG/M metagenome (GOLD analysis project Ga0315910, IMG submission 204470) | Garden soil microbial communities collected in Santa Monica, California, United States - Edamame soil | ecosystem: Environmental > Terrestrial > Soil > Garden | place: USA: California...
CCTGTTCAACGTCTACGCGGGCCTGGTGTCGTTCGCCCTGCAGTGGATACTGACGGGGCGGTTGATCCGCCGCATGGGGCTGGGCTTCACCCTCTTTGTCGTTCCCGTGGCGCTGTCACTCGGGACCTTCGGCCTCCTCATCTTCGGCTCGCTGGTCGCGGCGATTGCGCTGCGCGGCACGGACCAGGTCCTGCGCTACGCCGTGGACAAGCCCACGGTCGAGCTCCTGTACCTGCCGGTGCCGCCCGACCGGACGCTCAGCGTGAAGTCGTTCATCGACACGGTGATCTGGCGTCTCGGCGACGGCCTTGCCGGGATTTCCGTCCTCGTGTTTGCCGGGTGGATGGGCCTTGGCGCCGTGGGGCTGTCGTGGGTGACGCTGCTGCTGCTCGGCGGGTGGCTGGCGGCGGCCTATGTGGCGCAGCGCCAGTACGTGCTGAACCTGCAGGACAGCATCCACAACTACCGCCTCGACGCCGAGCGCGCGACGACGACCGGGCTCGATCGCGCCGCGACGGACATGCTGGCCAAGCAGCTCGAGGGCGACGAGCCCGCCGACGTGTTGTACGCGCTGCGGCTCCTTGGCGCCGGCGGGCAGCACGCCTCTCACCCCGCCGTGCGCGGACTGCTCCAGCACGCCTCGCCCGACGTCCGCGCCGAGGCCATCCGCGTGCTCGACGAATCAGGTGACGGGGCCATGACGCCGGCGGTCGAGAAGCTCCTCTACGATCAGGAGCTCTCCGTGCGCACGCAGGCGCTGCTCTACATCGCGCACCACGCGCGCATCGACCCGCTCGACCGCATCGAGAAGCTGGGCGAGTTCGCCGACTTCTCGATTCGTGCGGCGATGGTGAGCTTCCTGTCGCAGCCGGGCAAGCACGAAAACATCGACGCCGCGCGCCTCCTGCTCGACCGGATGCTCGACGATCCCGAGCCGCGCACGCGGTACGAGGCGGCGCGGTTGCTCGAGCTGCTGCCAGACCAGTTCGAGGACCAGCTGCGCACCGTGTTCATCAACGGCGACGCCGAGCAGGTGCGCCACGCCATGCACGCCGTGGGGAAGCTCCGCAAGCGGAAGCTCGTCGACCGCCTCGTCGACCGCCTCGGTGACCCCGCGCTGTCAGGCGACGCCGTCTCGGCGCTCGCGCTGTTCGGCGATCGCGTCGTGGGCACGCTCAGGGATCACCTGGTCGACGGCGAGACGCCGGTGGCCGTACGGCGGGTCATCCCGACGGCGCTCCAGCAGATCGGGACCCAGGCCGCCCACGAGGTGCTGGGCGAAAACCTGCTCGACCCCGACGTCGAGCTGCGCTACCGCGTCATCAAGGAACTGAACAAGCTGCAGGAGCTGCACCCGACCTGGCCGATCGACCGGCGCATGCTCGAGACCGTTCTGGGCGCCGAGATTCTCGGGCACCTGCGCTCGTACCAGGTGCGCGGCGCGCTCGACAAGGCGCTCTCGGAATCCGGATCCGGCATCGCGCCGCTCCGCACGGCCATGGAGCAGGAGCTCGAGCGAATCTTCCGCTTGCTGAAGCTCCTCTACCCGCTCCAGGACCTGCACAGCGCGTACGTCGGCGTGCAGTCGACCAATCCGAACGTGCACGACAACGCGCTGGAGTTCCTCGAAAACGTCCTGCCGCCGCAACTGCACACGCTGCTCGTGCCGCTGCTCGACAGCGCGATTCCGACCGCGCAGCGCGTGGAGCTGGCCCACCGCGTCCTCGGCGCGCGACCGCCCTCGGAAGCCGAGGCCGTGAAGATGCTGTTGCAGAGCGACGACCCCTGGCTGAAGTCGTGCGGCGCCTACGCCGTCGGCGCGCTGGGACTCACGGACCTGATGCCCGAGGTGGAGTCGCTGGCCGCGGATCCCGATGTGCTGCTGCGAGAAACCGTCAAGCAGACGAAGGCGAAGGTACGGCACTAGGCACCCGACCTCAAACCTGACGAAACCCGACGAAACCCGACGAACCTGTCGATTCTCCGACCCCTTTGACGCCCGTCAACGACTGATTTCCCGCCAGTTCCTACGATCGCCACTGGGGCCCGCGGATTGCACCTGCCTCGACTGGCCGGTGTGCACAGAAATGCCCGTCCGGCCGATAAGCACGTCACGGAGTCTTCGGTGGCCTCAGCCAGGGAGTCTCTGTGGCCTCCAACTCGTAACCCGTAACTCGTCACCCGTAACCGTGCGCATTTCCCCTCGTCATCGTCGTGCCGCCGTCATCGTCAGCGCCGGCCTGTTCGTCCTTTCGCTGGTGATGCTTGCGGGGGTCAAGAGCACCCGGCCGCCAGCCCGCGAGGTGGCGTTTTCCGAGATGCTGACCGCGCTCAACGACGGCAGCATCCGGCAGGTGGAGCTCGAGCCGGACCGGATCGTCGGCCACAAGGCCGACAGCACTCGCATTCAGGCCGTGGCTCCGCTTGGCTACGCGGCCGCCCATCCCTCCTTCGTCCCCGACCTGGTCGGCCGTGGCGTTCGCGTGGAGGTGAAGCAGGGCGGCACGAGCTCGATGTTCAGCGCCAGCGCGCTGGTGGTCACACTGGCCTTCTTCGGGCTGATTGGCTTCGCGCTCTATCGCCTCAGCCCCGGGCGCATGCCCTCGATCGAGCAGGACGCGCGTCAGGCCATCAAGGACGGCCACGGCATCACCTTCGCGGACGTCGCCGGCGTCGACGAGGCCAAGGAAGAGCTGTCGGAAATCGTGGAGTTCCTGCGCGAGCCGGCCCGCTTCGGCGCCATCGGCGGGCGGATCCCGAAGGGCGTGCTGCTTGTCGGCCCCCCGGGCACGGGCAAGACGCTGCTGGCGCGCTCGATTGCCGGCGAGGCCGGTGTCCCGTTCCTCTTCGCGAGCGGATCCGATTTCGTGGAGATGTTCGCGGGCGTCGGCGCGTCGCGCGTCCGCAAGCTCTTCAAGGAAGCGCGCAGGCACGCGGCCTGCATCGTCTTCATCGACGAGCTCGATGCCGTTGGCAGGAGCCGCGGCAGCCAGTCGCTCAGCCACGAGGAGCGCGAGCAGACGCTCAACCAGTTGCTCGTCGAGATGGACGGCTTCGCCCCCAACCAGGGCATCGTCGTCATCGCCGCCACCAACCGTCCTGACATCCTCGACAAGGCGCTGCTGCGCCCCGGCCGGTTCGATCGCCAGGTCACTGTCGCGAATCCCGACCTGCGCGGCCGCGAGGCGATTCTCGCCATCCACTCACGCAAGGTGCCGACGGCGCCGGACGTGGACCTGCGCGCCGTGGCGCGGGGCACGCCGGGGTTTTCGGGCGCCGATCTCGCCAACCTGGTGAACGAGGCGGCGCTGCTCGCCGCGCGCGCCGGACGGCAGTCGATCGTCGCTGGTGACCTCGAACGCGCGCGCGACAAGGTGCTGATGGGCGTCGAGCGCCGGTCACTCGTCATGACTGACGACGAGCGGAAGACGACGGCGTATCACGAGGCGGGGCATGCGGTGGTCGCGGCGGTGCTGCCGCACGCGGACCCGATCCACAAGGTGACCATCGTCCCGCGCGGCCGCGCGCTGGGCGTGATGATGCAGCTGCCGGAATTCGACCGGCACACGCACTCGAAGGCGTACCTGGAGGCACAGCTCGCGATCCTGATGGGCGGGCGTGTCGCCGAAGAGATCTTCACCGGTCGCATCACCAGCGGCGCCGGCAACGACATCGAGCGCGCCACCGAGATCGCGCGCCGCATGGTCTGCGAGTTCGGGATGTCGTCGTTCGGACCCGTGGCATTCAGGCGCCCGGGGCCGTTTGACGAGGACCGCGGCGTCGGCTACAGCGAAGCCACTGCCCGCCGCGTGGACGACGAGATTCGTGACCTCGTGATGAAGGGCTACGAAGTAGCCCGGCAGGTGGTGTCGCGCCACAAGACCGCCGTGGCGGCGCTGGCTGACGAACTGCTGCTGGTGGAGTCGCTCGACGCCGAAGGCGTGCGCGCGATCATCGACGACTCAGACGGGCTTCGAGTCGCCGCACGCCAGGCTATCTAGTCGTCCGTTCCTTTCCGAACGCCTGACAGCCAATCGACCCACACGTTGATGGGCGTCCCGGGGACGTCCTCGACCACGGTGTTGACGAGGAACCGCTGGCCGTCGTTGCTGGCGGCGTAGTGGTAGCGGACATCGGCGCCGCGGATGCGCGTCGCAAAGAGCGGCACGGGGCGATCGAAGTCGAGCCCTGACGCCGTCGAGCGCAGCGTGACCGCCGTCACCATGTCGTTGCGTCCCAGGTAGAAGATCTCGCGCCCGTCGCCGCGCCAGCGCGGCTCGCGGCCGTAGTCGTTCGAGACCTTCCAGCGCCGGCCGTCGCGCGGGATCGGCTCGACGTAGACTTCGCGCTGCCGTGACTCGCTGGACGAGTACGCCATGTACTTCCCGTCCGGCGAGAACTGGGCCTCGCGTTCCATGAATGGCGTGGCCAGGTACGGCGTCACCGTCTTGGTCGCGACGTCGAGCAGCATCAGGTCCGTGCCCTTGGTCGGCGTCGTCACCTCGAGCGCGACGGTCGAGCCGTCGGGCGACCAGTCCTGCGGGAATCCGATCAACGTCAGCAGCGACTCTTCGGCGCCGCCGGCCGCGGCCTCGCGCAGCACGTGAATCTGCCTGTTTCTGAGACCCCCGAAGATCACGGACCCGCCGTCAGGGGAGAGGACCGGCGCGCCATCTTCGTCGGGCGTCGAGGTGAGGCGCAGCTTCGAGTCGCGGTCGAGATCGCGGATCCAGATGTCGCGCGTCCCGAGGTTCGCGTCCATCAACTCATACGCGATGCGCCGGCCGTCGCGAGACATCGCCAGATCGCGGTACTCGCCTGGACTGTCGATGGCGCCGACGACCCGCCCGGTCCGATCGAGCCACCGGAGCTGGCGATCCGGCGTCACACCGCCGCGATACGCCAGGACGCCGTTTTCTGACAGCGCGAAGAGCGCGAACCCGTCATCGTAAGGATCCTGATCCACTCGTTCGGTGATGGGGTAGGCGTCGCCCGTGACCTGGCCGGTCGTGTCGTCGAACGGCTGCGCGTGGAGTTGTCCGCGGCGCACGAACGCGACGTGGCCCGAGCCGAAGAAGACGTTCGAGTCGGCCGCAATGACGCGGCTGTCCTGCGACGCATCCATTCGCGCGACGTCGCCGACGTAGATCCCCTGGATCGCCATGTCGTCGCTGCGGACGAAATAGAGGAACTTCCGCCCGCCAGGCAACGCGTGGGGCCAGCGAACCGCTGCCCAGCCCTTCCGATCCGACGCCCGGCGTATGGCCACCGGGTCGCCGCCCGTGTCGGCGACCCGCGCGATGGCGGCGCCCCGTTCATCCGCGAAGAGGATGTGACCGGACGGGCTCCAGGCGGCCCCGACTGCCCGGCGCGCCGGCGCCAGGGTCTGGGGCGGGCCCCCGGTGACACGCATCTTCTTCAGCTCGTTGCCGACGAAGTACCCGAACCATCGGCCGTCCGGCGAGAAGAATGGGTCATATGCCCCCTCGGTGCCGGGGATGGGCTGCGGCTCGACAGCGTCGAGCCGGCGCAAGTGAAGGACCGGGCCCGCGGCATAGATGAGGGCGCGGCCGTCGCTCGAGATGGCCAGGTGGTTGAACGTGTTGAGCGGCGGCGGGTAAATCGTGAATCGAGGCTGCACCGCCTGGGGCGACCCCCGCACGACCTGGCGGTTCAAGGTCACGACCGCCGCGGCCGCCGCGACGAGGACCGCAGCCGCAAGGGCGAGTCCGCCGATCGCGCGACGACCCAGCGTCGGCGACGAGGGAGCCTCGCCGTTGGCGTCGGCTGCGGAATCCTCCGGACGCTGTTGGCGTCTCGCCAGCCAGGCGTCGAGCTCGGCCGGATAGGCGAACACCGTGCCCTGGCGATCGTGCTGGTGCCGATGGACGGGGAGCCCTTCCCGCTTTTCCCACCGCTGCACGGTCGTCACGTCCCGGCGGAGGTAGGTCGCGATCTCCTTCCACGAGTCGAGCCGGGGGCGGGGTGCCGGCACCGCCAGGGCGTCGCTGGCCGGGGAAATGGGCTCCATGAAGGAGGCTCGATCCTATCGCGGGCAGCAAAGGGCGGCAACGGCCGCTGCCGCCCTTTGCTGCTTGAATGCCGTGGTCGAGCTTGAACACTCTCACGGGCGTCGGCTCCCCACACGGACACGATCATGTTTCTCAACGATCCGCTTCAATCCGAATGCCTGTCGCTGGTGGCCGGCCTCTATGCCGCCGTGTCACACCCGGAGAGGTTCGTCCAATCCCGCAACGCGTGCGACGAGTGGCTGGCGCGCCAGACCGCTGAGACGCCAGCCGGGCAGTTCCTGCGCGTGCAGATAGTCCGTGCAGCCGAGGCCCGCGCCATCTCGACCCGGGCGGGGGCCGAAGTGCCGTCGGCCTGTGCCGTCGTCACTCTTGACGGTCAGGGCCGGGTCGTCGCGGCTGGCGCCGAGGCCTGGTCGTTGCTCGGTTGCGGGTCATGGATTGAGGGCCCGCTCCGCCTGCCGCTGTCCCTTCGGGCATTTGCCGAAGACGCCGCCCTGAGCCCGTCGGTCCCGCGCGCGCTTCGGATCCAGCTCGACGACGGGTCCAGGGAGCTGGCGGGCATCGTCCTCGGCGTGGACGAGGTCCGCCACGCCGTCGGCGCCATGCGCGTCATCACGCTTCTGCTGTGCGACATGAATGAGGACCGTGCCGACACGCCGTTCAGGCGGGGCGAGCTGCGGGAGTTCAAGAAGAAAGGCGTCATCGCCGGGGCGCCGCCGATTTCGGTGGGGCTTGCCGCGGAACGACTGGCGTAGCTGCTCAGGCCCCGACGTGGCCCGTCACGGAGATGAGCCCGAGGGCTTCGAGCGGGGCGCGGACGCTGAGGAGATCGGGATCGTTGGCCGCGCGGCGGCGATTCTGCCCGCCGCGGGCCTCGATGGCCTGGGTCAGGTACTGCACCGCATGCTCGACGTCGTCGAGGAGCGCATACGCGACGCCGACGTAATACGCGGTCGCCGGGTCGGATTCGCCGCGCGCGGCGCGCTCGCCGAAGAGGCGGACGGCGAGATCGAGGTGGCGGCGGGCGTCCTTCGGGCTCTCGAGACGCAAGTACGCCGCGCCGAGCTTCTGATGCAGTTCGATCAGGCTGCGCTCCTTCAGCACATGGTCGCTCGCTGACAGGTACAGCAGCTCGGTCTGGTACTCCTTGAGCGCGTCTCCGTACTTTCCGCGTCGATAGAGCACGTACCCGAGGCGCGTGTGTGCGCCGACGATCAGGAAGCCTTCCTCGCCTGAGATGTATTGCTCCTGCAGATCGACCGCACGCCGCGCGGCGTCTTCCGCGCGCGTGAGGTCGCCCTCCTCGCTGAAGAGATACGCCAGTTGCAGGTACGCGTAGCCGAATTGCGGGTTGATGGCGACCGCTCGTTCCAGCTCGCGGATGCCGCGGCGGGCGTCGCCGCGCCCGATCCAGTAGACGCGGGCCAGCGTCGCGTGCGCACGCGCGTTCTTCGTGTCGAGGCCGATCGCGACTTCGAGCGCCCGCGCCGCGTCGTCGTAGCGGCTTCGAGCCAGCAGGCTCGTGCCGAGCGCGATGTGTGCGTCGGCCAGCTTCGGGTCGAGCGCCACCGCTCGCTCGGCGCATGAGATCGCCTTGTCGACCAGCTCGGTCAACCCGAGGAAGGTGCCTTTCACCTGATAGGCCGTGCCGAGGCCAGCCCAGGCTTCCGCGTAGTCGGCGTCGATGGCGAGCGCGCGTTCGAACATCGAGATCGCGCGGTCTGGCGCGTCTCGCGTCGCCAGCCTGAGCGTCATCATCCCGCGTGAGAAAAGCTCGTAGGCCTCGACGGACCGCGTCTCAGGGGTGCGAATCTGGTTGATGGTCGATGCCTCGAGCGACAGCCGCAGGTCCTGGGTGAGTTCGAAGACGATGCGGTCCTGGAGCGCGAAGATGTCGGCGAGCGTGCCGTCGATCTTGACGTTGCGGAGGACGGCGCCGGTATCGACCTGGACGAAGCGCGCGGTGATGCGGATCTGCGGACCGAACCGCTGAAAGCCGCCCGACACGATCCAGCGCGCGCCGAGCCCGCGGCCGATCTCGATGGCGAAGCGGTCGTCGTGCGCCGACTCGTGCTCGCTGTCCAGGTTCCTCAGGGCGTCGAAGACGCGCTCGCGTCCGATCACGGTCAGGCCCGGCACGTTCTTGAGATCCGCGGTGACCGTTTCCGCGATACCCGATCCGATCCACGCGTCGACCGGCTCGCGCGTGATGTTGGCGAAGGTGATGACGGCAATCGAGTTCTCGGGCGTCGTGCTGACGCCGAGGTTGCCGCTGCTGCTTCTCGAGACCGAGTTGCCGCGCGCGCCTTCGTCGATCACCGTCTTCAACCGGACGAGGTCGACATAGATCGCCCTCGCGTCCTGGTAGCGCATCTCCGGCGACTTCTCGAGCGCGCGCCGGACGACGGCGTCCACGTCGGCCGTCACGGCGTAGTTGAAGCGTGCCAGCGCGGGCGGCTGCTGATGGAGGATCGCGTCGACGACCTCGCCGAATGACTGCCCCTGGAAGGGCAGCCGGCCCGCGAGCATCTCGTAGAAGACGACGCCGAGCGAGAAGAGATCCGAGCGCGGATCGGCCGGTCGCCCCAGGGCCTGCTCGGGCGCCATGTAGGAGACGGTCCCCAGCACGGTGCCCGCCAGCGTGTCCTGGCCGATCGTCAACGCGGCATCGACCGACGCGTTGCCCCCCGGGCGCTGGACGAACTTCGCCAGGCCGAAGTCGAGGACCTTTACCTGGCCGCGTGCCGTGACGATGATGTTCGCGCTCTTGATGTCGCGATGGACGATGCCGCGACCGTGTGCCTCCGAGAGCGCGTCGGCGACCTGCGACGCAATGTCCGCGGCGTCGCGGACTGGAAGCGGGCCGTTGGCGATCCGCGAGGAGAGCACGTCGCCTTCGACGTACTCCATGACCAGGAAGTCCGCGCCCTCGTACTCGCCGATGTCGTAGATGGCGGCGATGTTCGACGACCGTAGCGCCGATGCGGCCCGCGCCTCGGTCAGCAGCCGGGCACGCCGCTCCGGATCGGTCTCGGAGCCCGAGGCGAGGAACTTGAGGGCGACCTCCCGCCCGAGGCGCGTGTCCTCGGCCAGGTAGACCTCGCCCATCCCGCCGGCGCCGAGGCGCTCGCGCACCCGATAGTGCTGAATGGTGGACCCAATCACGACGTCAAATTATCGATCGCTTCGGCCGCGGGCGAATCCGGCCACACCGGCAGCGGCGCCGCGGTGTAGTCCGCGTGGGCGAGCGTCCGCTCGAAGAGCGTCATCGCCGAGGCAAGAAATGCCAACCGCGTCGCCAGACGTGCCCCCAGATATGCCCCGCCGACCACGAGGACGGCCAAAAGACGCCAGTCGCCGCCGCGCCCGTCCGGCGCAATCAGCAGGTACGCCAGCAAGACGAGCCCGGCGACGAGCGCGTTGGCCGCATACACCGCCAGCACAGACATTGGATGCCGGGCGATGAACCGCACGGCAGCCGCCAGGGCCCCGGCCATGCTGTGGCGGTCTTCCACGACCGCGCGGACCTTGGCGTAGTCGGACACCATGTTGACCAGCAGCAGCGGCGTCAGCCAGACGAGGTAGAAGAACACGCGCAGGAAAAACGCCGTCCGCTCAACCGTCGTCTCGCGCGTGAGCCAGGCGTACAGGCCGTCGAAGAGCCACGAGTGCACCGGTCCCAGCAGCACGGCGTACGCAATCGCGGTCACCCCCGCCAGTCGCAGGAAGCGGAAGAAGAAGACCGCGCAGGTCCCGAAGAAAACGCGCGTCCCCACCCGGCGCCGGCGAGCGTAGTGATCGAGCACGCCGCCGCTCAGGAAGAGCCACACCAGCATGCCCAGCACGACCGGCACGACGACTTCAACGGGCGGCCCGTCGCCGTCGACCAGGTCCGAGTACGTGCCGACCGGCGCCGCCCCGCCGATCATCAGGGGCGAGAACGATCGGCCAGGTCCGGCAGACGACTCGAACTCGTGCCACCAGATCAGGTCGACACCGCCCGCCACGCGTTCGGCCGTCGCGCTGCTCCCGAGATGCGATTCGATCGCCTCGCGCACGCCGAGCGCCGCCGGCGCGGTTGCCAGCGCCGTGACGACCAGCAGCCCGAGCAGGCCCGCTGGAAACGCCGCGACGCGCCGCCAGCCTTCGGCCACGACGGCCAGCGGCGATCTAGACAAAGAAGCCATAGGTCACGACAAGGTCCTGCAGCCATACCCACCAGCGCCCGGCCCACTGGCGGCCGGCCTTCGCCGTCTGCGGATGCAGGTGCCGGCTGTTGTTGGTGCGGTTCACGTCGAGCAGCAGCACGTGGTCAGGATCGACCTCGGCCGACACGGCTTTCGCCGCCCGGTCGAACGTGAAAAGCTTCCAGCGATCCGTGCCGTCCCACTTTTCGCGCGCGATCGATCCGTCGGCAAATCGCACGAGCACGTCCATGGGGAAGATTGCCTCGCCGTGGCGCTCGACGACGACCTCTGTGTGCCACATCGGCAGGCGCGCCGATCCGTCGGCAAACCGTCGTCCGCCACTGCTGTCCACCAGGCCGCGCGGCCCGTCGTTTGACGACGTGAACTGGCTGACGGCGTAATCGAACGTGTTTGACGAGCGGTAGACCTGGTCGAAGTACCAGGTCAGGTCGCGACCGGCGCCCTCCGAGAGCGCGCGGAAGAAGTCGTCGGGCTTCGGGTGGGTGAACCGCGACCGCTCGAAGAAGAGCGACATGCCCTTTCTCAACCGCGGCCACCCGATGTGCCGTTCCAGCGTGTGCAGCCAGAGCGCGGTCTTGAGGTACGTGATGCCACCGCCGGTCCCGGTGAAGTAGCGCCAGGAGGGCGTCGCCGGCACATCGCTCTCGGCGGTGTACCGGTAACCAGCCCACCCGTCGCTGTCGATGCGCGACAGCTGCGCCTCGCGAAACACCCACGGCACGAACCCGCCGAACAGCCGCTCAGAGTAGTGAATCGGCGCCGACGACTCGTGCAGGGCGCGTGAGGTGGAGAACTGGTTGATGCCCTCGTCCATCCACGCGTGCTCGAACTCGTTGTTGCCGACGAGGCCGTACCAGAACTGATGGCCGGCCTCGTGGATCGTGACGTCTTCCGGCTCCTCGACGTGCGCGGGCGCGAGCCAGGAGGTGCCCGCGGTGAAGAGCGTCGGATACTCCATGCCGCCGGCCTCGCTCTGCCAGGCGGGATCGATGATGGTGAGGTGGCCGTACGGGTACGCGCCGTACCACTCGCCGTAGTACTTCAACGCGGCACGCGTGGCCGCGAAGTGGCGTTCCGCTTGACCGAGGTGTTCGGGCTGCAGCAGCAGGCGCAGATCGACAGCGGGGAGCCGGGGGTGCTCGAACTTCGCCTTCCGCTCGACGTAGTCGGGACTGGTCGTCCACGCGAAGTCGTGGACGTCTTCCTGCACGTACCGATGCGTCGTGCCACGCGGGGTGTCCAGGCGCTCGCGCT
>Ga0315910_10004603_pt1 | contig 11494 bp, 6 predicted proteins | sample EdamamesoilMG_FD_204470 | JGI IMG/M metagenome (GOLD analysis project Ga0315910, IMG submission 204470) | Garden soil microbial communities collected in Santa Monica, California, United States - Edamame soil | ecosystem: Environmental > Terrestrial > Soil > Garden | place: USA: California...
GGGAATGCTCGTGTCGTGCAGGCGCGAGAGCTTCGGGAACCTGCCGTTGAAGGCCTGGATCGTGGCCTCGCCCGGCGCGAGCCCGTTGAATTCCCAGCGGCCGGGGGCGATGCGCTCTCCCTTCACGCTCGCACCTGAGTCCTCGACGACGATCGTTTCCCCGGGCCCGGCCATCGGCGAGCCATCGAGTTCCACCAACTCGACGATGAGGTTCTGCGGGCGCTCGAGCACGACGCTGATCTCTTCGGGAGGGATGCGCAGGCCCTGCAGGATCCGCTGCGGATAACCCTGCGCCCTGACCGAGAGCGCGTACTCCTCGGCGAGCAGCGACGCGAACGCGCAAGCCCCGCTCGCATCGGTCGACTTGAGCGTGCTGGACCCTCCCTGCGAATCCTTCAGTTCGACCGTGGCCTTGGCCAAGGGTCTGCGATCGGGATCGAGCACCTGCACGCGCAAGCGCTGCGGCGCTCGCTCCAGCACCAGGGTCACGAGCCGATGTTCCGCGGGCACGAGCGGCGCGATGTCGGCGTGCGCCACACGCTTCCCGCCGCGCCCGATCAGCTCCGCTTGCAGGGCGAGGCCCGGAGTCAGGCCGCTGAGCTTCCATCGGCCATCGGAGTCCGCGGTCGTCTTGTAGCTCGCGATTCCCTGCGGCTGCTTGTCGACGCTCGTGGAGCCCACCACCTGAAGCGGCGGCGGCGAACCTGGCGGCGGCTCGACGAGGATCGGAGCTTCGCCGAAGACGCGCAACGAGAAATTCAGCCGACCTTCGAGCTGGAGCTCGGCGAGCGTGAACTCCAGCAGGCACGCCTTGGAGAGCACGACGGCGAGTCGCGCCGCGTCGGGAGGCGCCGCGAGCTCCGCGCTCTGGTAGCCGAGCGCCTGCACCAGGATCCGCTCGTCCCCGGCGCCGATCGACATGCCGAGCCGGCCCTGCGCGTCGCTGCCGGACTCGAGCTGCACGCGCGAGGGCAGCGCCGTCGCCTTCGCGCCGGCGATCGGTTTGCCCTGCTGGTCCTGGACCGACAGCAGCAGCTCTCGGGTCGGAAGCAGCGGCAAGTCCCCCACGTCCCAGATTCCGCGAATCTCGCCGGGAGGAACGAGCGCGTGCGTCCGAGCGCCCGTTCCATCCGCTCGCCTGACGCGAACCTCGATGTCCGTCGGCAGCGTGCGGCCCAGGGAACGGCGGTGGCGGCCCTGAGCATCGGCGGCTGCGTGCATGAGCGAGTGGTGGGTGCCGCCCTTGCTCTTGCTGCGGTGTTGGATCGCGACGTCCGCCGCGGGCACGGCAGCTCCCGCGGCATCGACGACTCGCAGGCGCAACTCGATGCCCTGCGTCAGGCGCAGCTCGAGGTCGGTGCGCAGGGCGGGCACGTCCAAGCTGACCGAGTCCCAGAAACCGGCGTCGGGGCCTGCGCTCTCGAGCGAAAAAGGCCCCTCCCAGCTCAACGATCCCGTCGCATGCGCGGGCAAGCCCTGGAAGCGGAATGCGCCCTGCGCGTCGCTGACCGCTTCGCGGTGGCCGGAGCGCAGCCACAGCGGCCTCAGCAGCGCGGCGACGGGCTCGGGCAGATGGGCGAATTCGTCCAGGTCGCTGAAGTGCAGCTCGATGGGCTCTGACGGTATCGAGCCGTCGACGAGCACCGAACCGCCGAGGCTTGCACCCTCGGGCAGGATCACGCGCCGCGAACCCGCCGCGAGTTCGACGGGCGCGCGCGCGAGCGGCCAGCCCTTCGCGAACACCGCGACCTCCGCGCGACCCTCGCCCGCTTCGAACGCCGCCGCACCTCGGACATCGCTGAATCCATCCGCGACGATGGCTTGCTCGCGGAAGATCACCAGCCGCGCACTCGGCACGGGCAGGCCGGCCTCGGAGATCACGAGCAACTCCAACTCGGACTCCGCGGCTTCGGCCTGCTGCGTCGGAGGCTCGAGTGGCGAGCGAGCGTCCTGTTGCGGAGCGACCGCGATGGGATCGGAGGCTCGCGTGTCCGCGGGCGCTGCGGCGACGACAGCCTCCGGCGCCTGGCTCGAGTGCTGCGGCTCATCGCGCAGGATCCACACGGCAAGCGCGAGCGCGACGACGCAGCCCGCCGCGAGGGCCACGGACAGTCCGCGAGGCATGCGGCTGGGCATCCAGGGATCATCGCACGCCGGCGATCGCGCGTCGCCGGGCCTGCACGCCACCGCGCACGATGACCTAGACTTGGATTCATGCGCCAACGGTCGATGCTCGTTGCGGCCACGCTGGCCGCGGGTCTGTCGGGATCGTGGACGCCGCAGCCGCCGGCCCAGGATCCGCTGCGCGTGCCGGCTTTCACCGCCTACTTCGCGCCGGAGGCCGATCAGGGGCCGCATCGCGAGAAGGACGGAGGGCTCACGGCCTGGAATTCGGCGAGCACGCTGCAGTGGTACGGTCGGCTGAACGCGACAGGCGAATTGCGGGTTGCGCTCGAGTTCTCCGCGGCCGCGGAGGCGGACGCACGGCTGCGACTCTCGCTCAGCCGCAGCGGCGAGGACGAAGTCTTGCACAGCTGGGAGTTGCGCGTCGCCCAGGGCGACACGCTGGCGCCGGCGCCTTCCGCTCGCGCGACGATCGCAGGCGCGGGCTACTACCGATTCCGGCTGGAGAGCACGGATGCGGCCGCGCGAAAACTGCCGGCGCTGCGGTCGCTGGTGCTCGACGGTCCGGCGAGCGTCGGCGCGCACTTCTCCGACGTCGAACGCCGCAACGCGAGTTCCGTGCACCTGGGCTATGCGCTGCCTGCCGCGGCCAAGGACGAAGTCGAGTGGTTCTGCATCGAGCTCGAGCCCAGGACCGATCCGCTGCACGCGTACTACATGGCCACCGGATTCAGCCGCGGCTATTTCGGCATGCAGGTCAACAGCGAGAGCGAGCGGCGACTGATCTTCTCGGTGTGGGACGCGGGCAAGGAGGCGGTCGATCGCAGCAAGGTCGCCGAGTCCGATCGCGTGAAATTGCTCGCGAAAGGCGCTGACGTGGTCGCTTCCGGCTTCGGCAACGAAGGCACCGGCGGGCACAGCCACTTGAAGTACGCGTGGAAGCTCGGCGAGCGCTTCCGCTTCCTGCTGCGCGCCGCGCCGAGCGCGACCGAGGAGGCCACGACGACGTACACGGCCTGGTTCCATTTCCAGGAGACGAACAGCTGGGGCCTGATCGCTTCGTTCCAGGCACCGCACGACGGCAAGTTCCTGCGCGGCCTGTACTCGTTCAACGAGAACTTCGGCGGCAGCACCGGCGACCAGCTGCTCCGTTGCGAGTTCGGCAACGGCTGGGTGCGCACGCGCTCGGGGGCGTGGCACGCGCTGGACAAGGCGACCTTCACGCACGACGGCCACGGCGAAACGCAGCGCCTGGATCGCAGCGCCGGCGTGATCGACGGGCGTTTCTACCTTTCGAACGGCGGATTCCTCGACGACCTCGCGCCCGGCGCGGTGAAGCGCGCCTACGACAGGCTGGAGTTGAAGTCGCCCGGCGGCGAGCACCCCAGCGACGAGCAGCTCGAGGTCCTGGTCAAATCCCTGGAGCGCTAGGCCGGGATGGGCGCGCGCCGCGCGCCAAGCTACGATGAGCCCGGGATCGCGATACGGCGGGTGCGGCGAGGCAACCGAGCGATGCGCTTCCCATCGAGCCATGGCCAGAACCGACATTTCCTGGGTGCGCACCGACGCGGAAGGCCAGAAGCTCCAGGTCTACGCGCACCAGGTGGGCGCGCGCTGGGACTTCTTCTGCCGCCCCGGGCGGCACGACGACTGGCTCGCAATGGAGAACCCGCCTTTGGAGGACTGGCTCGAGGTCCTCGACGGCGTGCGGCGCCGCGCGGCGCGGCGGCTGTACGCGCCTGCGGAAGTGGTGCAGCTCGAAGCGCTCGTTCGCAAGCGTTTTCCGCGCGCGCAACTGTGAGAGACGAGACGCCGCGACCAGGCACGCGTCCCACGATTCGCGAAAGCCCGCAGGTGTCACGCATCCCCGTCCCGCTGCTGGCCGCCTGCGCGCTCTACCTCGTGCTGCGGGCGATCGTGATCGCCTTCGACTTCGACGCCGTGGCGATGCCGATCTACGAGCTTTCGCTCGAGGGCAACCTGGCGAAGCTCAAGAGCGCGGGCTGGGGCGGAGTGCCGCTGCTGCGCTACTACGACGACTGCGGCGGCCAGATCGTCGTCGGCCTGCTCGCGACGCCCTTCTACGCGTTGTTCGGCGACAGCTTCCTGGTGCTCAAACTGGTCCCGCTGCTGATGGGGCTGGCGGCGCTGATCCTGATCTGGCGCATCCTCGATGCGCATTTCGACCGGCGCGCGGCGATCCTCGCGGTTTTCCTGTTCGCCCTGGTGCCGCCGACCTTGTTCAAGCTCTCGATGCTGGCCCTGGGCAATCACTACGAGGGATTGCTGCTCCAGCTCGCGGTCTTGGCCTGCTTCTTCGAGGCGCAGCGCCGCGCGGGCAACGGCTGGTGGCAATTCGGCTGGGCCTTCGTCGCCGGCTTCGCGCTGTTCTTCACGCTCGACGCGGTCCTGCTGGTTGCGATTCTCGGCTGCATGCAGCTCCTGATCCGCGGGCCGCGCCAGATGCTGCGCGACCTGCCGAGACTCGCGGCGGGCTTGCTGCTGGGCCTCGCGCCGCTGTTCTGGGTCAACATCGCCACCGGCGGACGCGTGATCGGGTTCCTGTTCTCGAAGACGGGCGCGGACCTGCCTTTTTCGTTCGCCCTGGTGCGCGAGCGCTTCTTCCACTTGCTCTTCGAGCAGCTGCCGCGCGCGGGCGTGTTCGAGGACCTCGGCCCGCTGCCCGGTCGGGTCGCCGACCTGCTTTACCTCGCGGTCTTCCTGTGCGCCTGGGCCTGGTTGTCGCTGCGGCTGGCGCGCGGCGCGGCGCGCGTGTTCGCGGGCATGCGCCGCGGCGCTCCGGCGCAAAGCGAGGCCGAGCGGGCCAAGCTGCTCGCGCTGGCCCCGCTGGTGCTCTACTTCCCGCTGCTGGTCTTCACCTACGCGTTCAGCCGCCTGCACCTCGACGAGTTCGCGCCGCCGCTGGTGGTGCTGCAATTCCGCTACCTGCTGCCGCACTTCCTCTTCGCCACGCTGGTGATCGCGGTCGCGGCCGGCGAGCTGTTGCGCGGGTCGCGGGCGCAGCGCGCGGCGGGTCTGTCGATGTCGTGCGCGGCGCTCGCGACCTCGCTGTGGATGGTGCCGCTGGTGGTGCCCGACGCACCGCAGTTCGGCGCGGGGCTGCGCTACGGCGGATTCGGCCTCGACTACTACTCGCAGCTCGCGCTGCGCGAGGCGCTGCTGCCCGTCTCCGCCGACGGCCGCCGCGTCGACCGCGAAAAGATCGCGCGCGAACTCTCCGATCTTCCCAAGGGCTACGTGAACGAAGCCTGGTTCGGCATCGGCCACCGGCTGGGGTCGCTGGAGGTCTGGCCGCCAGCCGCCGGGCAGGATCCGCAGGGCTTCGAGCGCGGGCTCGGCCGGCTGTTCGACGACCTGCCCGAGGGCCACGCCATCGACGTGGCGCGCGGCGCCGGTTCCTGGTTGCGCCGCCGCGCATCGCAGCACGCGCAGTCCGGCGACACGCTCGCGCGCCTGCTCGGCACGCGGCTGGGTGGACAAAGTCCGGTCGTGGTCGACTACCTGATCGAGGGCTGCTGCCTGGACTTCGGCCAGCAACTCTCGAGCGGCACGCGGCGCGCGATGGACTTGAGCCAGAGCCTCGAAAGCCTGGTGCCGGCGCAGTGGCGTTGGGCGCTGGTGCGCGGCAGGGGCGTTGCGGCGGGTCGCCTGCTGCACCGCGGCATCGAGAGCGACAGGATCGCGGCGCTGGATTGGCTGTCGAGCCTGGCCGAGGAGCAGCGCGCGGATGCCTGGTTCGGCGTGGGCTTCGGCCTGGTCGACGGCGGCGCGGACTTCCTGCTGGATCCCCTGGCGGTGTCCCTCGCCCCGGAACCGATGCAGCCCTTCCTCGCGCTCGGCGCGGGCGCGGCGCTGCGCCACGTCTGGGGTGCGAGCGAGGCCGCCGCGCGCGCGAGCGACATCCGCGCGCGGCTGGCTGCACCGCTTCAGCCGCACTTCGATCGCGGCCTGGCCTGGAGCGCCTACCCGCAGACGTTGACGTGGTGAGCGGCGCGCGCGCTGCGCTTGGATCCCCGCGGGCGAGCCGCTAGTGTCCTGATCCGGCCGTGCAGGTCCCATCCCGGTGCCCGACTCCCCTCGTTCCGCCGGCACGCCCGGCCGCGCCATGCGCCATCTGCTGCGTGCGCCTTTCGCGGCCTGGATCCTCGGACTTGTGGCCGTGTGCGAGCTTGGCTTGCGCGCCGTCGGCTTCGAGCGCGTCCCGCTCAGCGTGGACAGCTCGGTCGCGTGGAACCTGGAGCAGGATCCGCTGTCGCCGATCGGCGACGGCCTGCATGCGGCGAGTCCGCGCCAGCTGTGGTCGCCGATGCCGGGCGCGCCGATCGCGGGCGCGGTCGGCGAGCGCGTCAACGCCGCGGGCTACCGTGGGCCCGAGCTCGCGCGCTGGAAGACCCCGGGCGTGTTGCGCATCGCCGTGCTCGGCGACGGGGCGAGCTTCGCGCCCGGCCTCGCCTGGAGCGAAAGCTACGCCGCGCAGCTCGTCGCGCGCCTGCGCCAGCCGGCGGAGGTGCTCGACGCCGCCGTGATCGGCTTCAGCATCGAGCAGGGCCTCGAGCGCTACGCGCAACTGGTCCGCGCGCACCACCCCGACGTCGTGGTGATCGCATTCTGCGGCGTCGAGGAATCTCGGCCCGCGGCGGCGTTCGACGATCGCGGCAAGCTGGCGCTGCTCGCTCGGCGCGACGCCGCCTGGCCCTGGCACTCGCGCCTGCCCTCGCTGGACCTGCGCAGCGTGCAGGCCCTGTTGTGGCTCGCGCAGGGCGCGAACGACCATGCGGCCGCGCTCGCCAGGCTGAACGAATTCCAGGCTCGGCAGCGCGCGCGCCTCGCCGTGCCGCTCGAGGGCAGCGGCGACGCGTCATGGCCGGGGCAGCGGCGCGTGCCGCCGATGCTCTACGAGGACGCTTTGCAGCGCCTGGTCGCACTCGCGCGCGAGGACGGTGCGCTCGCGCTGCTGCTCGCGATGCCGCGCGACGCCAGCGCCGAGGCCGCGGCGCCCGTGCTGGAGACCTACGAGCGCGGCTTGCGCAACGCGGCGGATCGCCTCGCGGTCGCGCTGTGCGACGCGCGCGGCGAGTTCCGTCGCACGCTCGACGCGGGCGTCGAGTCCCGCGAGCTGTTCCTCGAGGGCAGCGGGCTCTCGCCGCGCGGGCACGCGCTGCTTGCCGAGCTTCTGGCCCGCACGCTCGACGCCGCTCTGGCGCGCTAGGCCCAGCGATGCCGACCAGCTCCCTCGCGCGATCGGTGGCGGCGCAGAACGCCGTCGTGCTCGCCCTGGCGGCGCTGCTCTCGCTGTACTTCGTCGCCTTGCGCACGGAAATGAACGAGGTGTTCCAGCCGGCCTCGCTGGCGAACATGGTCGCGCACGCCGCACCGACGCCGTTCCAGTACCGGATCCTGGTTCCCACGCTGATCGAGTGGATCCACGGCGGCGAGTTGGAGCCCGTCCTGGGGCTGCGCGCGCAGGACACGCTGGCCTGGATCGAGGTCGCCAGCGTGTTCTGCGCCTGGGCGGCGCTGCGCGGGCTGTTCGCGGGCTGCGGGCTGGGTTCCGCGCGCAGCGGCGCGCTCGCGCTGCTGCTGTTCTACGCGCTGCCCTTCCATTACCTGTTCGCGCGCCAGGCGCCGCTGCGCTTCGTCTGGGACATGCCGGCGATCGCCTGCTTCAGCTTCGGCCTGCTGGCGCTGCAGCGGCGCTGGTGGATCGCGTACTACGCGGTGTTCACGCTGGGAACGCTGAACAAGGAGACCACCTTGTTCCTGAGCGGCGTCCTGCTGCTCGTGCGCTGGAACGAGCTGCCGCGGCGCACGCTGGCGATGCACGTGCTGGCGCAACTCGCGCTCTGGATCGCGCTCAAGTTCGCGCTGCAGCAGGCCTTCGTCGCCAACGCGGGCATCGGTCCGCTGCCCAACACCTTGGTGCCGAACCTGCGCGCGCTGCTGACCCCGGCGGCCGTGTTCTCGATCGCGAGTGTCTTCGGATTCCTGTGGATCCCGGTCGCGGCCTTCCACGGGCGCATCGCCGATCCCTTCGTACGCCGCGCGTCATGGATCTGCGTGCCCTACGCCCTGGGGGCTTTCTATGTGGGCTCGATCGTCGAGCTGCGCGTGTGGGGCGAGCTGATTCCGTTGATCGCCCTGGGCGTGGTCGAGGTCTTCCGCCACGGGCCGGGCGCGGCGGAGTCTTCGCACGCGCCGCGCTGAGGCATGTCGAGGACTCTTCGACGCTATCGTGGCGAGCGGCGAGCGCCCGGCTCGCAGAGCGCTCGCCTTGCAAGACGTTCCCCGGGCTCGCACGGGCACCCAGGCACGGAGAAAGGTGCCCGTGCTGACGTTGATCGGCGCGCAGTATCCCGTGATGCGCACGCTGCTCGGCGATCGGATCAGGCCGCTGCTCGAAGGCGTGCTGCGGCCTCGAGCCGGCGCGAAGCTCAGCGTGCGCCCTCCGCGCCGTCGTCGCGCAGGACCGCGCGCGGGTGGATCGGCAGGAAGAAGGCGCCCGCCTGCACCAGTCCATCGGGGCTGAGCCGATAGCCGTCGACGCTCCAGGCCCACTCGGGCGATTCGAACTCCGATTGCAGCGGCCGCGCGGCTTGGCCGCGGAAGGACTTGACCATGAGCTGCGCGCCGAGGTCGCGCACGGCGACCCACACGCGCACCGGAATCAAGTCGCCGCGCCGGTACGCACCGCCCAGCGGACGGAAGTTGAGCTGCTCGTCGCGCTTGACCGCCGAGGGAACGAACAGGTAGCCCTCGCTCAGGTAGCGCTGCGATGCTCCGGGCGCCGACGAGCCGCGACCCAGGGCATGATTGTTCTGCCAGCTGTTGCTGCCGTCGGGCCCGGTGATGCGATCGCGGATCTCGAGCTTCTCGGCCGCGGGCGCGAGTTCCCAGTGGTAGGTGATCCACCACCAGCCCGATCCCGGCAGCGCCTCGAAGTCGAAGCCCAGCAGCGAGAGCCGCAGGGCGCCGTCGTCGGCGCGGAATTCGACGCGCTGCGCGTGCGCGGGCAGCGGTGCGACGGCGCGGTAGTCCATCAGGCGCGCGCCGCCCTGCTGCGAACGCTGCAGCACGAGCACCGCGCCCAGTTCCGCGGCCTCGTCGGGATCGAGGAAGGCGGCGGCGACGCAAAAGCGCGTGGCCAGCAGGGCCGTGAGCTCGGGCTGCGACTTCAGCAGCGCCTGGTGCAAGATCAACCACTCCAGGCTCTCGATCCGAAGCATGAGCTGCTCGCGCTCGGCGGCCGAGAGCGCGGGCCAATTGTCGAGCACCGTCGGCAGCTTGAGCTTCTCGACGGCCGCGGAGAAGCGCAGGAACACCGCCCAGTCGTAGGCGCTGGCGACCTTGGGCCGCACGCCTTCCGTGCGCTCGCCCGCGCGCTGCTCGACCCACTCGGCCGCATCCCAGTAGGCGCTGTACATGCGCAGGTTGGAGTGCGACAAGGCCAGCAGCGAGAGCGGCAGCGCGGCGAGCAGGGCGAGCTGGGACAGCCAGCGCAGCGGCGTGCGCTGCGCGAGCCAGGCCCAACCCAGCGCGAGCAGCGGCACCGCGAGCGGCAGCAGCGGCAGGCACAGGCGCAGCGACTTGGAACCCTTCTTGCTCATCACGAACAGGGCCAGCGCGAGCGCGACGGCGCACAGCGTGCTCGTCCAACGCGGCTTGAGCAGGGCGTGGGCGAGCCCGACGAAGAACAGGCCGAGCACCGGCCAGACGAAGAAGCTTGGCGCGTTGCGCAAGTACCAGGTGGCGCCGAAGCGCATCATCGCCTCGGTGCTGACGTCGGTCTCGACGACCTGCATGCCGCGCAGGGCGGTGAGCTGCTCGTAGAGCGCTCCCGCGGCCTCGCGGAAGCCGAGATCGAACACGAAGCGCGCGACGGTGAAGCCCGCATTGTCGAGCAGGTAGCGCCACAGGCTTCCGTCCCAGCGGCCGTAGATCGTGCGGTCGAGCAGCAGCTGCAGCGCGCAGCAGGCCGCGAGTCCGGCGCCGGCGAGCACCCAGGTGCGGCGCGCGCTCCAACGGTCGCGCAGCACCAGCAGCGCGAGCACGCCCAGGGCAACCAGCAGGCTCTGGTAGGCCATCAGGAAGGCCAGCCCCAGCCACAGGCCTCCGATGAAGCTGTCGCGTCGGTCGCCGCGCTGGATCAGGCGCGCGAGTCCCAGCGCCACGCACAGGGCCGAGGCGATGGCGGAGACCGGGAAGACCCCGAACTGCAGCACCAGCGGGTTGATCGCGACGATGAAGCCGACCGCCAGGCCCGCGGAGCGGCCGGCAACGCGCTGGCCCAGGCGGGCGCAGGCGACCACCAGGCCCAGCGCGAGCGCGACCTGCAGCAGGCGCGAGAGCAGCAGGATCGGCCGCGGGTCCTCCAGGTCGAGCGCGCGGGCGATCGCGAACAGCGGGACGAACAGGCTGGAGAAGGCGAAGCTGCGCACGGTCTGCCCGTCGCCCAGGGGCTCGCCCGCGACCCAGGTCTGGGCACGGTCCATGTATTCGACCGCGTCCGCGATCGGGTAGCCGCGCTGCATCCACCAGGACGCCAGCAGCAGCGCCAGGGCCAGGCCCAGCAAGAGCCGCAGCGCGCGGTCGTGGCCCGACAGGCATGCCTCCTCCCATTCGCTCGTCGAGGCGGCAGGGACCATCGCGGCCCCACTTGAGCCTCGGGGCCGCGGGGGGTCAACCCGGCTGCGGCAGGCAATTGCAGCCGGGCATGAGCCCCGCGAGACGGCCGCGCGGGATCGTCCCGGACGCGGCAGACCCTTGCCGAACGGCGGAGCGCTTGGGCTGCGGGCCCGAACCTCGCGGCGGGCCGGCCGGGGCTGAGGACGCAGCGGGCGAACCGGCCTGCGGTGCGCGTGGCCCAGCCCTGTGAGCCCGATCAGGGCTCCCACTCCTTCAGGGCAACATCGCCGGCTTGCGATGGCCTTCCTGAGGTCAAGAACGACCCTTTTCGAGGTCGTATTATACTTGCACGTATAATACTCGGCCGTATAGGCTCCCGCCCATGCAGGCCAACACCTTCCTGGGGCGAGATCGGGATCTCGACTACCTGAACGAGTTGCACGACTCCGGCAAGCCCGAGTTGTTCGTGCTCTACGGACGCCGGCGCGTCGGCAAGACCGAGTTGCTCCAGCGCTTCTGCAGCGAGCGCAAGTCGGTCTACTTCCTGGCCGCCCAGGTCCGCGACCGCGACAACCTGCGCGCCTTCCGGCTGACCGCCGCCGAAGCCCTCGGCGATCCGCTCGCCGCCTCGGTCGAGTTCCCCGACTGGGTCGCGGCCCTGGGCTTCCTCGCCGAGCGCGCCGGCAGCGAGCGCCTGGAGGTCGTGCTCGACGAGTTCCCCTACCTG
>Ga0315910_10004604_pt1 | contig 11493 bp, 11 predicted proteins | sample EdamamesoilMG_FD_204470 | JGI IMG/M metagenome (GOLD analysis project Ga0315910, IMG submission 204470) | Garden soil microbial communities collected in Santa Monica, California, United States - Edamame soil | ecosystem: Environmental > Terrestrial > Soil > Garden | place: USA: California...
GTTCCGTGTCGTAGGGATTGCAGAACACGCCGCCGAAGCTGCTGCGGTCGCCGCCGGCGTACTCGCCCATGTTGGCCTTGCCGATGATGATCGCGCCCGCGTCACGAAGTTTTTTGACGAAAGTTGCATCGTCCGGCGGACGATCGTTGGCGTAAGCCGCATCCGCTCCGGACGTAGTGCGCATATCGACGGTATCGAATTGATCTTTGATGGCGATTGGAATGCCGTGCAACGGTCCGATGAGCTTGCCGGTCTTCGCAAATTCTTTATCCAATTGAGCCGCCACTTCGAGTGCATCCGGCATCGATACATCGGCGTCGGCGCCGTCGGTCAGACTGCGTGCTTTGCGATCGTCGAAGCCCAGCGCCTTACGCGCTGCGGGACGTAGATTGATTGTGGACAGCGCGTTTATCTGTCCGGCATTGGGAATGGTTTTGATCGCACCGAGTATTCCATCGGACTGTTCCACACACACGCCGTTGTATGCCTTGATGCGATTTAAATACAACGACACCAACTGAGTGCTGGTCAGCTGCTTGGCTTGGATCGCTCGATGTACGTCGGCGATGGTGGCCTCTTCCAAATGAAACGGCTTGGCCGCAACGGCTGCTTGCATGATGAATACAGCCAGCATGCTCATCGCCGCAATCGCCGCCAAACGGTTGTTATCCATCATTCCCCGCTATTCATCCGGTTCTTGCTCGCACAATTTACGCTTTGACGACAACTAGCTTCGGCGGTGTGTGCGAAGTTTCCTCCTGCTCGACAGGCCGCTTATTGAGCAGCACGTACATCGCAGGAATCACGTACAGCGTCAGTGCACCGCCGCACAGCAATCCGCCGATGACGCCGATACCCATGGAGACGCGACTCTCCGCACCCGCGCCCAGCGCCAATGCAATCGGTAAGATTCCGAGCACCATCGCCAGTGTCGTCATCAAGATTGGACGCAGACGCGCAGCAGCCGCTTCCTGTACGGCGATCAGCGCACTCGGCGCCCCGGCTTCACGGCGCTGATTGGCGAACTCGACGATGAGGATGCCGTTCTTGGTCACCAAACCGATCAGCATGATCAATCCGATCTGCGAGAAAATATTCAGCGATTGATTGAAGTACCACAGCGACAGCAACGCGCCCGCAAGCGCCAACGGTATGGTCAGTAGAATCACGAAGGGATCCACAAAACTTTCGAACTGTGCCGCCAGCACCAAGTAGATCAACACCAGCGCCAACAAAAACACCCAGCCCAACGACGAGGCGCTTTCCACGAAGTCGGCAGCGGCGCCGGTCAACACAGTGGTAAAGCGATCGTCCAAGGTCGCCTTAGCCGCTTCTTCGAATGCGGTTATGCCTTCGCCTATCGTTCGATCCGCCGCTAGGGTGCCGGACACGGTTGCAGCGGCGTAGCGGTTATAGCGATACAACTCGGGCGGCGCACTGCTCTCGGTTAGCGTAACCAAGTTATCCAAGCGCACGGCTTCGCCGCCGAAGCTGCGTACCGCAATGTTGCCAAGGTCCGTCGGGCTGGAGCGAAAGTCGCGCGTCAGTTGCCCGATCACGTCGTATTGCTTGTCGTTTAGAATGAAGTAGCCGACACGCTGGCCGCTCAAGCTCGACTGTAACGTTTGCGCGATATCGAGCGCGCTGACGCCCAAGGTTTGCGCTTTGTCGCGGTCGATGGTGACACGCACTTCCGGCTTGCTGAACTTGAGATCGCTGTCCACGAACGAAAACACCGGATTCTTGCGCGCTTCCTCGACGAACTTGGGCAACGCATCGCGCAATGCTTCGAAGTCCAACGCCTGCACCACGAATTGCACGCCGGTATTGGTGGAACGCCGCTCGCCGATGCTCGCTTCTTGCGTAATGTTGATGCGCGCGCCGGTGAACTCGCGCTGCAGCGAACGGAGATCTTCCGCTATCTGAGACTGCGTACGCTCACGCTCGCTCTTGTCTTTGAGGAAGATACGCACAAAGCCGTTATTGACTGCGCCCTGTATGCCCGGCCCGCCGCCCGCACCGGGCACCTGCGTCATCATTACGTGCGCTTCCGGCACTCGCTCCGCCGTGGCTTTGGTCACGTCGTCCATGTAACTCTGCATGTAGTCGTAGCTCACGCCTTCTTGAGCGTTGGCGCGTACCCACACGCGGCCGCGGTCTTCCATCGGCGCGAGTTCGCGCGGCAACACACCCATCAGCACGAATATCAACAATCCCGCTGCACCGAGAATTCCCAACGCCATCCATCTCTTCTGCAAAAACCGCTTCAGCCCGCTTTCATAGCCCTGCTCCAGCCCTTTGAAGAACGGCTCTGTCACAGTGAATAGGCGGCTTCGAGTGGCATGAGGTTTGAGAAGGCGCGAACTAAGCATCGGCGTGAGCGTCAAGGCCACGACCGCGGAGATTAGGACCGCGCCTGCGATTGTGACGCCAAATTCACGGAACAGTCGGCCCGATAAACCGCCCATAAACAGCAACGGCAAGAACACAACGGCAAGCGTGATCGTCGTGGAGATCACCGCCATGAAAATTTCCTTGGTGCCTTCGATGCCCGCCGTCATCGGTGCCATGCCGTTTTCCACTTTGGCATAGATGTTTTCCAACACCACTATGGCGTCGTCCACCACCAACCCGATGGCCAACACAATGCCAAGCAAGGTGAGCGTGTTAATCGAGTAGCCGGCCACCGACATCACGGCAAACGACCCGATGATGGACACGGGAATGGCTATAACCGGAATCAGCGTAGTTCGCCACTCGCGCAGAAAGAAGAACACGACCAGCACGACCAATGCAAAGGCGATGAAGATTGTTTCCGTCACTTCCAAAAGCGAACGCCGGACGTACTCGGTATTGTCGTAAGCGATGTCGATAGTGATATCGGTCGGCACTTCCTTTTCGATTTGCTTCAGCCGTTTGCGCAACTGATTGACGATTTCGATTTGATTCGCACCGGGTTGCTGCTTGAAGTACAAACCGGCGATGGGCTTATCGCCCATTTTGAGGGCGCCGCGCTCGTTCTGCGGTCCCAATTCGGCGTAGCCGATATCGCGGAAGCGGACAATGCGGTCTTCGCTGCGCTTTACCATCAAGTTGTTAAATTCTTCGGGAGTCTTTAGACGCGACAGCGTTTTCACGGGCAATTCAATCGCCTCGCCTTCGATGCGGCCGGACGGCAGCTCGATATTTTCGCGGTTGAGCGCCAACCGCACATCCAGCGGCGATAGGTTGTACGCGGTGAGTTTTTCAGGATCCATCCATAGGCGCATGGCATAGCGTTTTTCGGCCGGTTGATCCACCGCCGCGATGCCGGGAACGGTTTGCAGCTTCTCGCGCAAACCGTCCGCGTACGCGGACAATTCCAGTTGCGAGCGAATCGGCGAATGTAACGCCAGGCCGAAGATCGGCTGCGAGTCGGCATTGGCTTTATTGAGAATCGGCGGATTGATGTCCGGCGGAAGAAATCGCACGGCGCGTGCCAGTTGATCGCGTACATCGCTGGCGGCAGTTTCCAAGTCCGCGCCTAAATCGAACTCTGCATTGATCTGGCTGGCGCCTTCACGGCTGACGGAGGTGAGCGTCTTGATGCCGGCGACGCCGTTCACCGCTTCTTCGATTGGCTCCGTGATTTGCGCTTGCACGACTTCGGCTGCGGCGCCCGCGTAGGCAGTGGTAATCGAAATAGTGGGCGGATCGACGGCGGGATATTCGCGTACGCCCAAATTGGTCACGCTCATCGCGCCGAACAGCGTGATCAGCAATGAAATCACGATAGTGAATACCGGCCGCCGAATGCTGACTTCCGCGAGCGTCATGTCGTGCGTACCGGCTTCGATTCCGTGGCGTCCGCGTGCGCTCCCGCCGCATCGGGCGCTTTGCCCGTATTCGTTTGACTGCTCACCGGCAGGCCTTCGCGCATTTGCTGCAGACCGGATGTGATCACGATATCGCCGGGCTTAAGTCCGGAAAGAATATGGATTTGGCTGGCCGTGCGCGTGCCGGTCTCGACGGCGCGGCGATGTGCTTTGCCGTCATTCATCACGAACACATTTTTTTCGGTTAGACCTGGAATGACGGCCACAGCCGGAATCAGAATCGCATCGTTCAATTGCGAAATTCTCAACTCCACATTTGCGAATGCGCCGGGCAGCAGGCGCCCTTCCGGATTGGGCGCAACGGCGCGCAGCAGCACGGTGCGCGTTGCGGAATCGATGCGGGGATCGAAGGCATAAATTTCACCGCCGAAATGGCGGTCGCCGCCGGCTACAGTGAAGGTGATCGGCGTGCCGAGCTTAATGCGGTTGGCGTACTTCTCGGGAATGGCAAAGTCGATCTTCAGGCGGTCGATGCGCTGCAGGGTCGCCACGCGCGTAGCGGCATTTACGAATGCGCCGGCGCTAACGTAACGCAGGCCCACCACACCGGGGAACGGCGCGCGAATTTCCGTCTTGGCGATTTGCGCCTCGGTCAATTCGATTTCGGCGTTTTGTACTTGCAGCTCGTTCCATGCCACGTCGTACTCTTCCTGACGGACCATGCCCTCCTTGACGATCTTGGCCAATCGCTTTTCGCGCAAGGTCGCCAGTTCTTTGCGCTGTAGTGCGCGCTGACGCGTCGCCCGCAAATCGGCATCGTTCAATTTAACGAGCAGCTGTCCTTGCTGCACGTGTGCACCTTCCACGAAGTTGATCGCTACGACTTTGCCGTTTATTTCGGCCTGCAGCTCGACCGACTCTTCCGCTCGAACACTGCCGGTGGAGGTGATGGTTTCGGCGAACAAGGATCCTTCGACCGTGAACGTGGAAACCTTTAGCGGCTTAGCTTCGCCTTTCGCGGCTTTCGGTTTCTCGCCGGGTTTGGTCGCAGCTTCGGCCGCTTTAACGGGAGCATTCGACCTGAACAGCGGCAACAGTTTTGGAATGGCCAGTGCGCCGACCGCAGTGATACCGATTGTTGCCCATACCGCAAGCTTGAGAGTGGACTTCATGCATGCTCGCTCACGGTAATGCCCCAGCTCGCTCCGCTGTTCTGCACCGTGCGACGCCACGTCATAGTTCTACCTCGTCTGCGCTCGACATAAGCTTTTCGTTGGCGGGCATTGCGCTCGCCTAAACGGAAGACGGGGCGAGGAGCCTGCCCCCTACTCAGATATATAGGTGAATAAGCCGTGGGTCGGCCTTTTGGCCGTCCCTTGAACAGATGACCTAAAGGCAACGTCGCTGATTTAGAGAATGAGAACTGTGAAGTTCGCTGATAGTCCTCTCTCCCCTTGTGGGCCGCTCTTACACATCCATGTGTTTCGCGCCATTCGTCCATCCTGCACATCAGAGAGAGTTAGAGAGAGGGGTATTGGGTGCGCAGCGCCGATTTTTTCACCCTCTCCCCAACCCTCTCCCATCGAGGGAGAGGGAGCAAGAATTACTCGGACCGCTTAAATAAGTGTCATTCCACTCAGGCCGACCTACATGCAAATCAAATACGATGGATGACGACAATGTCGTGCTGCGCCAGGTCTAGCAGCGCCGCTTGCACCACTGTGCGCGGTACAGCGGGTGCGCGCGCACACAAATCGCCGATAGACAGCGATACCGCCTTACTTAGGTGCAAGACCAGGGCCCGACGTAGAGATTCCAACCTTAGCTCGGCACCGTTAGCAATCAAGTTGGGTCCATCGAAGTTGGGTGGATGCGGGCTAGCCAAACTGACGTGCGTATCGTCGGAGAGATCGATCGCATTCGGCTTCGCCATCGAACCTTGTAAATCGAACTCGCCATGACAACGTTCGCGCTCGGCCAGCGAACGATGGAAGGCAGCCAGCTCGGCTGGGTTGCGGAGAGTTTTACCCAACTCCCCCAGAATTCCGTTCACATCTAGTGCCTGCTGCGAATCGCCGGTCAGTCCGATACGCGCCGCCTGCAATAGAGAGGTCTGCCGCTGGCAGGCCCAAAGGAGAAAATCCATGGCGGTCGGTGCGTACGTTCCCACCGATAAGTGAAAGCTGCCGCCTTCGAGCGGAATCGCTTGATGCCACCAACCACGCGGCAGGTATAAGACGTCGCCCGGTTGCAGATCGCATTCCATAACCGGTTGCGCCGGACACAGATGTTGTTGCCCGGTGCTTATTTGCGCACTGAGCGGTAACGGCCACGTCGGCGCGAAGATCTGCCAGCGCTTGGTACCTATTAGTTGAATGACAAACACGTCGTGCGTATCCCAATGCTTGCCGAACGTACCTTTGCCGCCGAATGACAAGTAGGCATTGCCGATCGTCGTTTGGCCGGTAAAGCGGCCCACGCTGCGACAGAGTCGTTCAGCTGCAAGCGACGACTCTTCAAAGCGATTGATCACCGTCGTGGCGCCGTCACGCAACAACTCATAGAACTTGGCTTTGTTCAGTCGCCGACGCGGCGCACCGAACTCGACGGCTTCATCGACGAAGACCGCCGGAGAGACTTCGCCGTCTTTGAATAGTTTGAAGTATGGCGGTACAGGATCGATGCGTTGCAACGCCTCATTTACGTCGGACCAAGCAAAGCTTCGATCCCGCAACGCACCGCGTAGCAATAAATGACTCTTCTCGAAGTGCCGCGCGAAGAAAGCGCCGGGCTCCATACCAAAATCGATCAAGCGGGCATTCTCATTATTATTGTCGGCGACAGGCACGCCGATAGTTTGAACATGTGCGTACACGGAACTGCTCATGTTGCTATAAACGTAAGCGACACGCCCCACCCTACCTCGAAATTAATACATCAGTGGAGTGCGCATTTGCCCCTTAAGGAATGCTAGAACATCGCCACCGATGTGCGTGTATCGCAATCCGGGGAAACAGAGCGAATAAGCGTCCTATGAATAAGGAGACCGCAATGCAGAATTGGGTAAGAGTTGCCGTCGTCGCGGCGATGGGCATGGCGTTGACTGCGATCGCGCAGAATAATGCGAGCTCGGAGGCGATTGTTCGCGCCGGCCTTGACCCGGCGAAGTACACGGCCGGCGCAACAAGTGTCGTGTCGGTTCGCGCACCCTGGACCGAAGCCGCGCGCGTGGCCTTCGGCAAAGTCGACGTCTTCAACACCGACGGCAATCTTGCCCGACTCGGCCCGGGCGAAGACGAAACTCTCCCTGTTCCCCGAGCACAACTCATCTGGACCGCGGATCCAAACTCAGGCTACGCAATCGACTGTCTGATTACCGGTGATGCACAATCATTCCTCGCCTCGCGATTCGAGGGTGGACGCGAAAAAGCAAACCGTCGCGACATGCCCATCACTCGCAAAGGCGATCGCCTCTCCTTCTTCATGGCGAAGGGAACCGCCGGCAATGTCTATCTACACAGCGTCGGTGCGCCATGGGCGTTTAAGGAGTGCGCGATCGTCGCTGTGGCGGAACGCTGAAGAGATATCAATGCCAGGGTTGTGCGAGCAGAGATTGAGCCGCATCGCGATGGACGTGGTCCAACTCGCCCCCACCCTTGATTCGAAGGTTTTCTTCGGCTAGTTTCCCCGCAACGGAAGCGGACAGCCATTTAAGAACAAGTCGTCCGCCTTATTGGCCAGCTTGAATGGAATTTCCAATGCATATATTGCTATCAGGCCATGCACTTGTGCAATACACCTGCGGCACAGCCGCAGCTGTGATAGGCGGATTCCGCCTATTCCAATATTCCTGCGTCCGTCTAATCCACTGTTGGGCATAGAGCATGAGTAACGACAAGGATTCAGAGTTGTTGAAACTGGCCCAGATGGAGCTTCTGACAGCCACAAACCAGTGGCGCCAGATAGAAGGACTCCCGCCACTAGAAAAACTTCCAGAGCCGCCATTCTGTTCTTTCTGTGGTCGCTCCAAAGTTGAGGTTGGCAAGCTCGTGGAGGGGCATGAAGCTCATATCTGTCCTTCATGCGCCGCAGAAGCCCATCGTATGCTGCTCAAGGAGTAAGCAGTGCCCAACAAGTTGGTCAAATTCGCGCGCATTGCGCGCCCGACTCGCAAAGAGCTACGCTCTTTGCTCGCGTTTTACCAACAGCGTTATACCGCTAATGCGTGATTACATCGTGCTTCGTGAAGAGATTATGCGACTCGGAGCATCGCTTATCGAAGAACATCTGCACCCGGAGAGTTTCGGGAGTGCATATGCAGTGTTGCAAGGCATTGGTGGTCAGCGCTTCCGCCTTATTTGGGACGGAAAGGAAGGCTACGGTTTCTTGGAAAGTTCAGGGCCGGGTGACACATGGCATGACTTGCCACAGCGCGTCTACGGAACATCAAGCATACAATCGCGCCAGGTGGCCGAGCTTTTATCTGCAGCGAAGGTGCTCATCAATGGCAGTGTCGCGGTATAACAAATTGCTCAAAGAGCGACGTGGCTTAAGCCACGTGCTTTAGCATTAACGTTAGCCAATCAGCTAAAACAGATATCAGTGCCAGTTGTTCGCTTCTATCTAGGCGTCTTCGGCGCCGCTACTCGCTTGTTTATTCTGTGGCCCGTTATCCACACTCATTCTATTTCCCGATATCCGCACGCTGGCAATAATCGATTGGCTTCGGCACTATCTTTGGGACAACGCGAGGAGAGCGCAATGGACTTCGGACTGGCTGGCAAGGTCGTAATCGTAACGGGTGCTACCGCCAACATCGGTCGCGCCATTGCTCTGGATTTTGCGGGCGAAGGCGCCAAAGTCGTCATCGTCGGACGCGACGCCGAAGCCGGCGCGCGGGTGGTGAAGCTTGCTCAAGAAAATGGCGCGCAGGCCGCCGTGTTCGTCAGCGCGGATTTGCTCGATCCCGCATCCACGCAATTGATCCTGCAAGAGGCCGCAAAGTTGGGGCCGTTGCACGTGCTGGTCAACAATGTCGGTGGCAATGCCGGACTCGGTCTTTTCGCGGAATCCGATCCCGCCAGTTGGCAGGCGCACATCGATCTTAGCCTGATGACCATGCTGCGCATGACACGCGCGGCGCTGCCGGGAATGATCGAACGCAAATCCGGCCGCATCATCAACATCGGCTCCACTGCCGGCCTCGTCGGCGATTACATCATGGCGATTTATTCCGCCGCGAAAGCTGCGGTTCACGGCTTCACGCGCGTGCTTGCCAAGGAAGTGGGCGAACACAACATCACCGTCAATTGTGTCGCGCCGTACGGCACCATGTCCGACGATCCCGCTGCATTCAGTACCGGCAGCCGCTTTCACCCCGAACATGGAAAGATGCTAAAAGCCGCGCGTCAGTTTTCGCCGGAGGTCAATGCCAAACGGCGCCGAACAGGGCCCCTGCCGCGGCAGATTGCAAAACCGGAAGAGATCTCCGCTGCAGTGCTGTGGTTGGCGTCGTCGCGTGCCGACTTCGTGACCGGTCAGGTGATCTCGATCGACGGCGGCACTCTGCTCTGAATAGGTGTTGAGCAATGTCCGCGGCAAAATTGTGCTAAAGGTCGGCAACCAATTGACTCCATGGGCGGCAGGGATGAGAAATAACTCCAATAACAGTTCGATGACCTGTTTGAAAGGGACATTTAGGTCCTCTACTTATAGTTAGGTGCACTGAATGTCCCAGACTCTCGATCGCTCCACTGACGCCTTGCACATCGCTTTGGCGGAGTTCGTGGGTGCCTTTCAAGAGGTGTTCCATTACGACTGGGAATACACGCGCTCAATGATCGGTAGCGAAGATCCCACATTCCTCCGGCCTAGCCTTACCGAGGAGCAGGAGACGGAAGATTGGGGTGCCCGCGGGGCTTTGCTCGAGAAGTACCGTGCTCTGATAGTCGCTATGAGCGCCGTGCAACTGAAACCGCGATGCCCGTTTCCTCATAGTGGCGGTGCCGAAATGCCCTTCGAGTTGGAGTAGCGCAAGATGTGTGCAACTAACACCTCGCTAGAGCGGGCGCGTGAGGGATAAAGTGCCAAGATCATACGTCTGCGCGCGCGCCGCTCAGCTCAACGGTTAGGGTGCTCGACATGCGAAATCAACTTGCTGCAATCGCAATAGTCTTTCTTGTGTCGATGTCCGCTCACGCGGACGTCATGCCTGAGAGATCGAAAGGCATCTCCATGCACATGCTGCCAAAGCGGGTGGCGGATCTTGGTGGACAAAAATGGGGCCTTGCAGTCACTTACGCGAAGCATTTGAAACCCGAAGCGAACGAACCAGTACTACAATCTGTTTCTGAGTTCTTGGCCTTTGTTCGTAAACAAAGCCGGTCCGTTCAAGACAATGGTGCATGGATTGTTACAACTCATCCTGATTCATATGCTGAATCCGAAAAGAAAATCCTGGAAGACATTAAGGCTATATGCCGAAAGGAACGGATTCCACTGTTCATTGTGCGCGGAGCTGATTTACCCAATGGCTGGCATCGATACGACAAAGCACCCTAACCAGTGCGTCAACATCGTGCGCGGCGCGCACTCGACTCGCAACGTCAGCCATCAGACATGAACTTCCGTGGTGACATCACTCGCGGCTTGCGAGATGCACTACATCTACAACGCGTTTCGGTAGCGTAATTTCACCGTATGAAGGACTTCAATTTGGGCGTCGCCCGAAAGAGCGGATAGATAAAGAACAACAGCGAGGAGTATTCATGAAGAACAGGATCAAAATCCCGGCAACGTTGGCGTTGGGTACCGGCGTCAACGGCTTGGCGAGTTATCTTACTGCCATCCAAAACGACGTCGCAAAAAACATCACTGCTCACACCGATCGCATACTGGACACGGGCGCTTTGTTGCAACTGATGTCGATTGCGCTCACGGCCGGCTCGCTCGTCTTAGCAGTATGGGGAATGATTAAAGCCCAACAGACGGCAATCATCGCCGCACTGGTCAATGCTCCGCCAACCACCGCGCCTTTAGAACACAAGTCGATATTAAGCGCCATCGACGATTTCCTAAGCGCCAGTATCGAGTGGTTTCTAAGCTTCAGTGCGTTTGTGATTGCTTATTTTCTAATCCTGGCACTGGACGATCTCGTGGACATCACAACCAACACGGTTGCAAACGGCTTCACCATTCCCGGGTTCGTCGATTTCGTTGCGGTCGTGGGCGAAGCTACCGCCGCGCCGGCGTTATTCTTAGTCGGTATGGTGCTGCTGGTGTCCGGAACTTGGAAAACCATACTCGCGCTACATCGGCTGGCACCGCATTTGCGCAGTAACGAAACCTTGAAATAAAGGCACCGCCGTTGGATCACTATCGGCGAAACGGCAACAGGAAATCGACTCTCGTGCGAAGGGGAGAATTCTCGAGCGAGTGTTCGGTACTTCCTATCGCAATTAATGCGCGAACACCGCGCTTAATTGCGGTATCTATTAGCAGGTTAACGGCAAGCTGCGGATCTGAGTTTGAAAAAGGAAGAATAAACCGCGTATCGGTGCCGCTAACGCTTTCATCTCTCACGTCGAATGGTTAAGGGCGCGTAGCAGACGCCTCCACTACTAAGCGTCAGCTAGGTCCTACTATCCAACCAATGGGCCACCGATAACGTTTTTCGCCC
>Ga0315910_10004605_pt1 | contig 11493 bp, 5 predicted proteins | sample EdamamesoilMG_FD_204470 | JGI IMG/M metagenome (GOLD analysis project Ga0315910, IMG submission 204470) | Garden soil microbial communities collected in Santa Monica, California, United States - Edamame soil | ecosystem: Environmental > Terrestrial > Soil > Garden | place: USA: California...
AGAGGTTCGGCGCCGGCAACAGCGAAGCCCGCCAGCATGGCAAGCGTGATCAAAAGTCTGAGGGTTGATTTCATTTGTCTTGTCTGGACCGTGCGTTGACGAAGGGGAAAAGAGAAAGATTCACATGAGTGACGGCGATTACGTCATGGTTTGCAGACGGGCAAACCTTGCTTGGCCCGGATGGAGGCCCACGGCTCCTGGGTTGCCACATCCATGATGCCCGGCTCCGCCGCCTTCGCCGGAGCGAGAACGGCGAGGAACACGAGCCGCTCGCGGAAGGGATTGTAAGTCCCATGCACCTCGCCTTTTGGGATCAAAACCATTTCGCCCGGCCCGAGGATGCGATGCTGTTCGCCGATCCATTGCTCCGCGCGGCCCGAGAGGATGTAGATGATTTCCTCCCGCGTCGGGTGCGTGTGGAACGGATGCGACCAGCCGGCTTCCATGTTGGCGCGGACCATCATCAGCTCCCGGTTCGGCACGATGTCCGAACGGCACAGCCACTCTTCGATGGTCCAGGGCGATTGGACGTCCACCTTCTCGGCAGCGGTGACAAATCGGCGTTGTTCGATGCTCATGACCGGGCGGAATTATTTGCGTTTCACTTTGCCGAACGATTTCGCGGCCGGCGCTTTCAGCTTTTTGAATTCCTTCGTGAGGTTCGTCAGCGACGCTTCCACGCCCATGCGCTCCAGTGAACTTGCGCCCACAAATCCAACGGCATCCGTGTGCTTCATCACGCGATCGGCATCGGCGGGCGTATTGATCGGTCCGCCGTGGCACAGAAAGAAGATGTCCTTCCGCACCCGGCTGGCGGCGTTGATGATCTCCTGCGTACGCTTGATCGTGAAATCCCAGGTCACTACGGCTTTCGTCACTCCGATGCTGCCGCCGACCGTCGTGCCCACGTGCGCGATGATTGCGTCCGCGCCTGCTTTGGCCATCTGCACCGCTTCCTCCGGGGTGGCGACGTACACGACGGAGAACAAATCCATCTTTCGCGCGAGCGCCACCATCTCAAATTCCTTCTGCACGCTCATGCCGGTTTCCTCCAGCACGCCGCGGAAATGACCGTCCACAATGGTGTGCGTGGGAAAATTGTTCACGCCGCTGAAGCCCATCTCCTTCACCTTGCCCAACCAGTGCCACATCCGCCGGCGCGGATCGGTGGCATGCACGCCACAGATCACCGGCACTTCTTCCACGACTGGCAACACCTCGTACTCCCCGATCTCCATCGCGATGGCATTGGCATCGCCGTAGGCCATGAGCCCGCAGGTCGAACCGTGGCCCATCATGCGGAAGCGACCGGAATTGTAGATGATGAGCAGATCCGCGCCGCCGCGTTCGATGAACTTGGCGCTGATGCCCGTGCCGGCGCCGGCGGCGATGATCGCATCGCCCTGCTTCAACGTGGCGCGCAACCGCTCGACGACTTCCTTCCGCGTGTAGGGATTTCCTTTTCCAGTCCAGGGGTTCGGCATATTCGATGTTCGTTTCGTCGATTGTAAGTATGTTCCAGTTCATCCACGCGATTGGCGGCAAATGAAATCTGCCCGAGGTATGTGCCATCCTGCCAACCTTGGCAGTTGCTCCTATTTCTCGGACCAGCGACGCGCGTGAATTACCTGCCAGTCTCCACGAAACGGCTCCCAGCATCAACTGGCCATTTTATGCCACTTGCGCGTGACCCTTCAAATTGTGGAGTGGCACAAAAAAACGGACCGCACCGCAGAGATGGCCGTGCGTTTTCTCGATTTTCGTGCGCGAACTGAGTTACAGACCCTTCAGGACTCGCGGGGTCATCAATTTGTAAATGGGCAGGACTTTCTGTGGTCCGATGAGCGAATCCAGATAATTCCATGTCACCAGACCATCGTCGCTCTCTGGCTCAAGCAGGTAGGCGGCCAGCAGCCCCAGTGGTTGCGAAGTGCGCACTACATAAGTTCCCGGTCCGAATGACATCTCCTTTTGTTCGTAGTCGCCGCTCACTTTCACGCTCTCTCGGTCACGACCTTGAAGCCGGCCTGAGGCGTGACTCACGTTCACGATCCTGAATGCCTCGACCTTTGTCGTCAATGGCTTCGCCAGTTCTTCGACCGTGATCCCATGCGTCCGCAGCTTCTCCACGACCACTCGCAGCTCCTCCTGGCGCGGGATGAAATAAGCAGGTGCAATCGGAACAGTGCGCGTTGCAGTGAACAGGCCGTAGTCGGGCATGGAAACCGGTGTAACAGCGTTCTCTACCATCGCGGTGATTTCCACCCCTGAGATTGGGTTGGTAATTCCAACCACCTTGCCGACCAGGATCGGGACCGGTTTGTCCAAGGCCTGCGGCGCATACTCCACTCCGATGCGACGCGTGCGCCCGTTTCCAGTCATCCGCGCGTCGGCCTGCCGGCTGAGACGCCTGATTTCGGAAGCGTGCGCTGCCGTGTAGCTAAGAATTTCTTCGATGAATGCGGCCGTCACCTCGATCCGCCGGCGAAAATCGAGATGGCTGTAAGATTCCGAAAGAATGCACAGCCGGTTACGCAGGCCGACGTAATTGAAGGCGATGCGCGGTTGCGGGGAGAAGGCGCGCCAGATTCTCGGTTGGTTGGGGCCAGGATCTCGGCCGCCGGCGAAAATACTCTGGCGGGCCAATGACTCTTCGCTGGCAAAGTTGCCGTAAAAATAGGTCCGGAAACCATGATCGCGTTGCATGGCCTTGGTCAGCGCTGGCATCATTTTCTCGCGATGATAATCGAGGAGCGTTTCGTCCCCGGAAGGATTGAGCGGTGTTGAATAGGTCAGATGATAACCGTGGAATGAACCGTCGGTCGTGTGCAGGTCCACCGTCAAAAGCGGATCCCATTCATTAATAAGTCGGATCAGCGCCATGGTTTCGGGGGCTTCGATCTTCATGAAATCGCGATTCAAGTCGAGACCTTGCGCGTTCGCGCGCGCGCCCACTCCCCGGATCGGGCCATTTTGGTCAGTCCGATTTGTCACGCTGATGCGGTCGTTCGAATCGGCATTGTAGATCGGCGCGATCAGCACAATTACTTTTTTGAGCAGGTGACGCAGATCGCCGCCGGCCAGCCGCCGGGCAATTTCCAGGGAAGCTTCTTTGCCATCCACTTCGCCGGCATGAATGTTCCCGAAAACCAACACGGTGACCTTGCCCGACCGCCGGGCTTCTTCCAGTGACGCGACCGGTGGCTCCGCAATCACCGCCAGCGGCAAGTTGCTCCCTTCATACGAGCGGCCGAATGTATGCACGTTGACCAGTGGACTGCTCTTGTCGAGCTGGCCCAGGAAGTCGAGCACGTCGGCATACCGGCTGGTCTCTTCGTAATTCGAGAGCTCGGCGCGCGTTTTCAATGCGTCACCGGCAGCGGGAGCCGCCCAGCAAGTCGGCAACCAAAACAGGAATAGTCCCGAACCACCAATTAGGAAGAGCCGGGTTAATTTGAATTGCCGGTCGCTCAGCGAGGAGAATCGGAGTTGTTTGGCGCACACCACCGCATTAGACCAAATTGCGCCCTAAAAGAAACAATAGACCTGCCGACCCGCTTGTCTTTTCCAAATAGGCATTTGACTTCACATGTTTTAGGGCGACTTTCTCCCCGTAAGTACAATGAGGAAAAGGCTCACCGTTGTTGTTTTTCCGTTTCTTATTGCCGTGATTTCCAGCCCCGCCGCTGTGGATCGCAACGGCAATGGCATGAGCGACATCTGGGAAATCATCTACAACGCCAATGCGCTCTCACCAAACGCCGATACTGACGGTGATGGTTTTTCCAATTTCGCTGAATCACATGCTGGAACAGATCCGTTTGACAGCGGTTCATATCCGCGTTTGCGATTTGGATTCAACTTTCCATCAACCGGGCAACTGACCTGGGACAGCTTTGCGGGAAAACGCTACACCGTTCAATCGCGCCCGGATGCCACCGGGGTGTGGTCAAATGGGATTCCGATCATCGCGAGCAGCCCGACCTCGCAAGCAAATCTTGCCTTCACCGAAGCAGCGGGATTCTTCCGCCTCGCGATTGATGATGTGGACAGCGACGGCGATGGCGTTGTGGATTACGATGAACGCGGGCTGGGGTTTGATCCGTTCAGCCCTCGCACAGGGCGCAACGATCAAGCCGATGGCGCTCGCATCACGAACGGACTCAGCGCTGCGAGCGTGATCACGATCTCTGCGCTCGACCCGATGATGTTCGAGCGGTGGCCTGACCCGGGCCTGGTCGCCGTTCGGCGCAGCGGCGGCCTGCTGCCCATCACGGTGAACTTCGCATTCACTGGAACCGCTACGCCCGGCGTGGATTTCGTTTCCAGCGCTACTAATTCAATCCTGATTCCCGCAGGTGTTCGGGAGGTGTGGCTGGAGCTTCAGTCCGTGGCGGATGCGGGCGATACCGAACTTACCGAGACCGTGACCGTCACTCTGCAAGCGGGGACAGGGTATTCCATCGGTGCCAGCAACACTGCGAACCTTACGATCGCAAACGAAACCGGTAACAGTCCTCCCAATCTAAAGGCGGCGGCCCGCTTTCTCGTGCAAGCGGCCTACGGTCCCGATCTCGCACCCGCCAACGGCACCCCACCCAACCTCAACGAAGTCACTTCGCTCGGCTTCGAAGGCTGGATTGATGACCAGTTCCTGCGACCGACGAATTATCTCCAACCGTTCGTGGACTGGGCGGCGGTGAATGCCGACGGTATCCAACTCTACGGAAATTGGAAGGAATTCTCCTGGTGGGCGCGGGCGATGGGAGCGCCGAAACTCCGGCCTGATGTCGCGACCAATACTATGCCCGATCCGCTCCGTCAGCGCATCGCCTTCGCCCTCAGTGAAATCCTGGTGGCCTCGGATCGTCCTGAGCAACTCGCCGTAGAACAACGCGGCATGGCAAACTATTACGACCTGATGCTGAAGCATGCGTTCGGCAATTATCGCGATTTGCTCTACGCCGTTGCCACGCACCCGGTGATGGGCATCTATCTCAGCCATCTAGGCAATCAGAAGCAAGTTCCTGGCAGCAACATCTTTCCCGATGAGAACTTTGCCCGCGAGATCATGCAGCTTTTCAGCATTGGCCTGTGGGAACTGAATCCCGACGGCACACGCATCCTCACAAACGGACAACCCATCGCTACTTATGACAACAGCCATATCACGGAACTCGCGCGCGTATTCACGGGATTGTCATTTGGCAACAATGCCAACTTCCAGCTTTATCCGCGCGATTTCACGGTGCCGATGAAATGTTGGGACGATTATCACGATTGCAATCCCAAGACCTTGTTGGGCGGACTGCAACTCCCGACCCGCCCGCCCGGCGCCGGCAGCACAGGTACCGCCGGCCTCACCGACGTGGACCTCGCGGTCAGCAATCTGTTTGTGCATCCGAATGTTGGACCGTTCATCGGCAAGCAACTCATCCAGCGCCTCGTGACGTCGAATCCCAGCACGGGTTACGTCGCGCGTGTTTCGGCAGCATTTGCTGACAACGGCAACGGTGTACGGGGCGACATGAAGTCGGTCATCAAGGCCATCCTGCTCGACCCAGAAGCGCGAGATCCCGTGATGATGGGGCAGCCGGCCTGGGGAAAACTTCGCGAGCCGTTGCTGCGGGTGGTGAATTTCGCGCGCGCCTTCAATGCCTACTCCACCTCCGGGCACTACGCGCTCGATCAATTCAGCCTCGACCACGTGCAGGATCCAATGAATGCGCCAAGCGTTTTTAATTTCTTTTTACCCGCGCACAGCCCGCCCGGTCCAGTCACGCAGATGGGATTGGTGGCCCCGGAGTTTCAAATCATCAACGCCAGCAGCGCCGTCACCGGACCAAATTATTTCTGGAACTCCATCCCCGGCGACCTGCATCGCTGGGGTCATGGCAACGCCGCCTACACGGTGCGATTAAACACCACCAACGAACTCGCCATGATTGTTCCCGCCGGGCAAATCAATCAGGATGTGCCTGCTGGTCCAGCCGCCGATCCCGATGCGCTCATCCGCCGGCTCGATCTCGCTCTCACAGGCGGAAACTTGTCGCCGCACCAGTTTCAGATCATCCGCGAAGCGATACTGCGCGTTGGTCCTGGCACCTGGTTGTGGCATCGCGAGCGATTGCGGCTGGCGATCTATCTGATCGTCACTTCGCCCGACTTCAACGTGCTCCGCTGATCCATGAACTCTGCAAAACAACTCTCTCGTCGCACCTTCCTCCGCCAAGCCGGCTGCACCGGCATGAGCGCGCTGCCGCTGCTCAACACGTTGCTCAACCTGCGCCTCATGCAAGGTGTCGCCCAAGCCGATACCCCGCCAACGACTGGCGAATACCGGGCCCTCGTTTGCATCCTGCTTGCCGGCGGCAACGACTCGTTCAACATGCTCGTGCCGCGCGAGACCTCGGCTTACGCAACTTATCAAGCGTCGCGCTCCAATCTCGCGCTCACCCCAGCACAACTCGTCAACATCAACCCCGTTGGCCTGCCGCCATACGGCGTGCATTATCTGATGCCGGAGTTGGCGAATTTGTTCGAGACCGGCAAGGCGGCGTTCATCGCAAACGTTGGCTCGCTCATCGAGCCAGTGCAGAACCGCACGCAGGTTTCACAGAATCTCAAGCGCCTGCCGCTCGGCCTCTATTCGCACTCCGATCAGATCGAGCAATGGCAGACCAGCATTCCACATTCACGTAGTGGCATTGGTTGGGGTGGTCGCATGGCGGACTTGTTGAAAGACTTGAACGCAAACCAGACCGTGCCGATGAACATTTCGCTCGATGGCAGCAACGTGTTCCAAACCGGCAACACGGTTGCGGAGTATTCCATCACACCGACTGGCGCAGTAGGTTTGACCGGCTACAACGCTGGCTGGGTACAATACGCGGATTTACAGAACGCGATGAGTTCTGCCGTGGATAACCAGCTCGCCAAAACCTACGGCAATGTGCTTTCGCAAACGTTCAACTCACGGAAGAAACAAGCGCTCGACGCCTATCAAGTTTTTGCCAACGCCAGCGCGCCCTCATTGCCTAATGGTGTGACGTTTCCCAGCACTTATCTCGGTTCTCGCCTCCAAATGATAGCGAAGGCGATTCAAGGCCGTGCAGCAATTGGCGCGGTGCGGCAGACGTTCTTCATCCAATGGGGCGGTTGGGACCATCATAGCGATGTGCTGGACGGTCAGGCCACGATGCTCCCGCAAGTCAGCGCCGCGGTGGGCGCATTCTACAATGCCCTCGTCGCGCTCGGCATTGAAAACAAAGTCACCCTGTTCACGATCTCCGACTTCGGACGCACGCTTACGAGCAACAGTCGTGGTTCGGACCATGCGTGGGGCGGCAATCAATTCGTGGTCGGCGGCGCGGTGGCGGGAAAGAGGATTTACGGAGCGTATCCTTCGCTCGCGCTCAATCCGGAATCCGGCCCGGAAGTGAATCCGCTCGATACGGGCCGCGGCCGCTTCATTCCGACGACCAGTTGCGATGAGTTTTTTGCCGAACTGGCGCTGTGGCTGGGAGTCAGCAAGACCAATCTGCCGCTCATCTTTCCGAACATCGGAAATTTCTACAACACAAGCGGCGGCACACCGCCAGTCGGATTTCTGTTATAGTTCACAGATTGTGCTGAGGCCGATCACTGTCCAACCAAGCAACCTCCATTATCAATCGTTCGTCGGGCCATCGGTAACAGTGTTCGATAACTCGTATTTCACAGAACCAAGTCGTATCCACCCAACGAGCAGTGGCAACCTTTGTTGGGTCAAATCAAATTCCCCAGAACAGCGCGACCTGGCATCAATTGCGCGAAGAATCCGGCGGGAGGAGAGCGAAATCACCCCTGAAAACGTTAGGGAAAATGACTGGCTCCAGAGGAAGGACTCGAACCTTCAACCACACGGTTAACAGCCGCGTGCTCTACCATTGAGCTACTCTGGAACCCAAAATGGACGCGCAATCTAACTACCCCCTCGCGCACAGTCAATGATTTTGCCCGGCACAATCGGCACACGAGATAGATACGCACTGCGTTCCGGTGACGTGATGATTGAAAATCTCTTGAGAACCGGCCGAACCCAGATTTCAGTGAGGCTGAATCCACTTCACGACGTGCAACGCACCACGAGTGAATCTGAACGATGTTCAAGATGGTGGAGGCGGGGGGAGTTGAACCCCCGTCCCAAGCGGACCTACCAGCCGCGCCTACATGCTTAGTCCGGGATGTTTTGTCGGCTACAGGATGGCGCCCGGACTCGAATCCTGCTGCTTAGTCTGCATGGAATTTTCTCGGCTTGGGCGCGCAGTCTCCGCCTTCCACCATGCCTGCAATGGCGTTCGTCCCACCTAGCAGGTGTCAGCGGGCGAACGTCGGGGCACTTAGGCCGCGAGAGCTAATTCGTTGTTAGCTGTTTTGTTTGATGCGATGATTAACGAGGCCAACGCATCGTCCTCGGCATGCCGCCTCTGGCGTGTTCACATGGTCGAAACCAGTACGCCCCCATCACGGCAAGCTTATGATTCCCGAAGTTGCCCCGGCGGTCAATGTCTGGATTCAACCGAAACCCAGATGGATAAACCGGGAGGTGCATCAAACCGCTTTACATCCGCGCCGCGTCTCCAAAAAATCCCGTGTGTTGAATCTCCGCCGCGCTCATCTTGCCTGGTTGTTCGCGCTCGCGGCATTTGTCCAGTCCGCCCGTCTGCCCGCGGCAGATACATTCGCCCCCTCACCCTACTTCGTGGATTCCTGGGGCGCCAAGGAAGGCCTGCCCCAAAGCTCGGTCATCTCGCTCGTCAATTCGCATGACGGCTATTTGTGGCTCGGGACGCTGCGCGGACTGGTGCGGTTTGATGGCGTGAAGTTCACCGTGTTCGACGAGAGCAACGCCCGCGGCATGACCAGCAGCCGGGTGGTGAAACTCTTTGAAGACAGCCAACGCAACCTCTGGATCGGCACGGAAACCGAAGGCACGGTGACGGTAAAACCTGACGGACAATTGCAGGTGGCGCCGCTTCGGCGCGGCGGACCGGATGGCCGGTTGGTATCCGTGTGTGAGGATGCGACGGGCACGATCTGGCTCTGCACTGCGGACGGACAATTGTGGCGGCATCGCGATGGGCAATTCCAAGCGGCAGCGATGCCGGGCGCGCATAGTGTCATTGCGGAGACCGGTGGTCGCCTGTGGATCGGTGCGGCCCCCGGACAACTCGGCCTGCCCGTCGGTACGGCAGCGGGCGGACCGACGAACCAGGTGGTGATTCCAGCGACGCGGCTGGATTTTCTACTGCAAAGTTCACGCGGCGGTTACTGGCGGATCGCCGATGGGCGGATCCAACGTTGGAAAGGCGAAAAGTCCGTGGAAGATCTGGGTGGCTACCCTTGGGGCAGTGCGCGAGTGACGGCAGCCTGTGAAGATCGCGCTGGCAACCTGATCGTTGGGACTTTTGATGTCGGCCAGATTGCGGGGCGGGCATCTGAAGCGGGCGTGTATTGGTTCAGCCGAGGCCAGGTCCACCGGATTTCCAAGAACGAAGGGCTTTCGCACAACGGCGTGCTTTCACTTTGTGTGGATCGTGAAGGGAGTTTGTGGGTTGGAACTGATGGTGGGGGGTTGAATCGGGTCCGGCCGCGGCTGTTCCCGACGCCGGCAGAATCCAAGAGCCTCGTGGTGCAATCGCTTGCCGAGAATGCCGAAGGCGGGCTGTGGATCGGGTTCAATTTCAATGGCCTTCGCTACTGGCGCGGAAACTTTGTGAAGGATTTCGGTGTTGAAGACGGCCTGCTCAATCCCAACGTTGCAGCGGTGCTCGTCGATCGTCAACAACGTGTCTGGGTGGGCACGCGTGGCGGTGAACTGCCTGGGCTGTATCTGCTCTCGGACGCGCGCTTTCAACGCGTGGCCGGTTTGCCGGCGTTACAGGCTTCGGTCACGGTCATTCACGAGGACCGCGCGGGCCGCTTGTGGTTCGGCACGGAAGCCGGGCTCGTGCGGCTGGAGGAGAACCGGTGGGATATGTTCACGCGGCGTGAAGGATTGTCCTCCGACCGTGTGCGGGCCATCGCCGATGATGCCGCCGGCAATTTGTGGATCGGCACCGAAGGCGGGGGCTTGAATCGCTTGCGGGACGGCAAAGTGGAAGTTTACCGGCGGAGTGAAACCGGTCTGCCCAGCGACAATATCGCTGCGCTGCTGATCGAGGAGCAAGGCGTGTGGATTGCCACGGGCGGCGGGCTGGCACGCCTGCGGGACGGCCATTGGACTCGGTTCACGACGGAACAAGGCCTGCCCAGCAACGGCATCGCCTATCTGGCTCGCGATCGCACAGGCATGCTGTGGATCGGCACGAGCGCCGGACTCGTACGCGCACCGATCCATTCGCTGGAAGCCCATGCTGCGGATTCCAACAACAGCCCCGCCTGGCGCGTTTACACGGAAGCCGACGGACTGCTATCCCGCGAGTGCACTTCCGGTTCGCAACCTGCCGTCTGTCACACGCAAGAAGGGCTACTGCTACTGCCGACGACCGAGGGGTTTGTGAGCATCAAACCCGATGAGATAAAAACGAACACTTTCGCGCCACCGGTGATCATCGAATCGGTGCTGGTGGATGGCCGGGCGCAAAGTCCGGATGGCATTCGCACGGTCTTGCCCGAACGTATTCTTGTACCGCCGGGCCGGCAATCAGTTGAAATCCATTATACGAGCCTGAACCTCGGTGCCCCGGAACGGACGGTTTTCAAATACCGGATGACCGGTTATGAGGAACGCTGGAACGAAGTTGGCGCGCGGCGGGTGGCACCCTATACGAAGCTGCCACCGGGCGAATACCGCTTTGTGGTGCAGGCCGCCAATGAAGACGGCGTTTGGAACTTCAACGGTGCGGCCTTGGCCATTGTGGTGGAGCCGCCGTTCTGGCAGACGAAAACCTTCATCGTCATTGCGTCGCTCGGGTTGTTGGGGCTGATTGTCGGTGTCGTTCACCTGATCTCCACCGCCAAGCTGAAACGCCAGATGCGCCAGCAGGCCGCCATCGAAAAAGACCGCGCCCGCATCGCACGCGACTTGCACGATCAAGTGGGGGCCAGCATGACGCAGATCTCCCTGCTCGCCGAAATGGTCGAAGCTGACAAGGACGCGCCCGACGAAGTTGGGGCGCATGCGCAGCAAATGATCCAGTCCGCGCGGCAAACGACGCACGTGCTGGACGAAATCGTCTGGGCCGTGAATCCGGCGAATGACACGCTCAACGGCTTGATCAATTACATCTGCAAGAACGCCCAGGACTACCTGCATGTGGCCGGATTTAAATACCGCTTCGACGTGCCTGCCGAACTCCCGGCCACGCCGCTCTCGCCGGAAGTCCGCCACAATGTTTTTCTTGCGGCGAAGGAAGCCGTCACCAATGTCGTGCGCCACTCCCACGGCACGTCGGCGTGGGTGCGGTTGCGGTTGGCGGCGGATTCCTTCACGCTCGAAATCGCCGACGA
>Ga0315910_10004606_pt1 | contig 11491 bp, 9 predicted proteins | sample EdamamesoilMG_FD_204470 | JGI IMG/M metagenome (GOLD analysis project Ga0315910, IMG submission 204470) | Garden soil microbial communities collected in Santa Monica, California, United States - Edamame soil | ecosystem: Environmental > Terrestrial > Soil > Garden | place: USA: California...
GCTTGGGTAGCCAAGAACAATCGGTAGGCACGCCGGACCCTGCCAGCCAGCTCCGTGTCCACTTCATCCAAGGTTTTCTCGAACCAGTGTTCAGGATCTTGAGCGGCACGCCGCGCTTGCCACACCTTCCACAACGCAATGCCCAACGTGACCAGGATGAAAGCAGCTGCACACACCCGCGCCGTACCCGTGCCGATGCGCGCTAGCACGACGCTTCCAATGACCACCGCAAAGACAACTCCAGCTCTGAACAAACCTTGGGCCAGAGCTTGCGGATGGGAAAAGGCATCCGCGATGGCGGCGACTTTTTGTTGGGGGCTCGTAGGATCGGTCATGCCCTAACGGGGGTGGTCAATGAAGTGAGCGGAGCACAAATAGCCCACCCTGAACAGGCATGCACGCCACAGCCGCGGCCCGTCTTTGGCGCCACGCATGCTTTTTTGATACCACAATGACAGCTAGCTATGGCTGATGCGCATCCTGCTCTCGTACCCGACGACGTACGCGCGGCCGTACGCCAGCTCATCTCCACGCTCACTGCGCTTCCGGAGCTGAGCATGCGCGAGCTTTGGCTCCATGGTCGCTTCGAAGGCAAGACGGACGAGCACACTGCCATGTTGCTCGACCAACTCATCCGCTGTTCACAGCTAGCCGACGACCAGGCACGTGAAGCCATGCTGGCGCTCGCCCTCCTTTTCGCGAAGCGTCGCGACAGTGCTTGGCTTTGGGCGCTTCATCAGGTGACCAAGCAAAAAGATCTGCCACACCTCGAGCGCTTGCTCCGCCCTGCGCCCACTGCGCCCAGCTCGGTTTCACCCACGGAGCCACCGGTTCCCGACTTTGGTCAAGGTCGGGCCCTTTCCGTCGGTGAACGCAAGAGCTTGGCGCGTCGCCCCACGCGCAGCCAATTGGAGCGCTTACTCAGCGATCCGCATCCGCTGGTCATAGCTCAGCTGCTTCAAGCCAAGGGTTTGACGGAGGAGGACGTCATCGTCATGGTGACCCGCCGACCCGCCCACAATCCCACTTTGCAGGCGGTGCTGGATGCACCCCGCTGGATCTTACGCAAGCGGGTGCGCTTGTGTCTCATCCTGAACCCAGGGACGCCCCACGGCATGGCGCTGCCCTTCGTGGCCACCTGCCCCCGTGAGGACCTGCGCCTCATCTATCAGACCACCACGATCGGCGCCGGTTTGCGGGCGGTGGCACACGAACTCTACGTGCGCCTACCGCCGCTTCAAAGCGACGTTCAGCTTGAGGGCATTCACTGACAGCCACCCATTGTACAAGCGAGCGCTGCGCTTAGGCGCGCGCAGCTTCTGGCGTTACACAGGCGCGCGCCAAAAGCTCCACCACGTCCAGTGTTTTGACTTCCTCTTCCTTGGATTCGGCTTTGACGCCGTCGGTCAGCATGGTCATGCAGAAGGGGCACGCGCTCACCAACGTGTCCGCGCCCGTGGTCAGCAGCTGTTTGGTGCGCCGCACGTTGACGCGGTCACTGTTTTGCTCCTCCATGAACATTTGCGCGCCACCCGCGCCGCAGCACAGCCCTTTGTTGCGCGACGCGCCCTCCACTTCGACGAGCGTTACGCCTTCGATGCGCTGCAAGATGTCGCGCGGGGGCTCATAAATGCCGTTGTAGCGACCCAGATAACAGGAGTCATGATAGACGACTTTGGCCTGGACGGGCGCACTGGGCACCAGCCGCCCCTCCGCCAGAAGACCCAATAGATAGTCAGTGTGATGGACCACTGAGAAACGCTGACCAAAATCCGGGTACTCGTTTTTGAGCGTGTTGAAGCAGTGGGGGCAAGTGGTGATGATGGTCTGCACACCCCCTTGCTCACGGTAGCCCTTGAGCGTCTCGACATTGGTCTCCGCCAGCATGGAGAACAAGTACTCGTTGCCCGCGCGCCGGGCTGGGTCGCCCGTGCACGTCTCCTCCTCTCCAAGGATGGCAAAGTCTACCTGTGCCTGCTTGAGCAGCTGCGCGGTAGCGCGTGCAATCTTCTTGGCGCGATCGTCGTAACTGGCCGCGCAGCCCACCCAATACAAAACGGGAGCGGTGGGGTGCTCCGCGCAGGTGGGGATGTCTAGTCCTTCTGTCCATTTGCTGCGATCGAGCCGCGACAAATTCCCCGGGTTGCCGTTGGTTTCCATGCCCTCGAAGGGCTTGCTCAGTTGAGCCGGGAACTCACCGAATATGGTCACTTGGCTGCGGCGCATCTGGACAATCTTGTCCACGTAGGTGATCCCCACGGGGCACTGTTCTTCGCAGGCGCGGCAAGTGGTGCACGCCCAGATGACGTCCGGATCGATGACGTCAGGCAAGAGGGGTCGTGTTTCTAGCCCAACAGCCCCCTCCCGGCTCTTTCCGGGGCGCGCGCCCGCACCCACCGCCGTCTGCAGTGAGTAGAGTTCGTTGCGCAAATCGAGGGTGAGGTGCTTGGGACTGAGCTTCTTGCCCGTGATGGAGGCGGGGCAGTTGTCGCTACAACGACCACACTCCGTGCACGTGTAGAAGTCCGCCATGTCCTTCCAAGTAAAGTGCTCGATGCGACTGTAGCCGATGCGGGCCTTGGCCATCTCGGCCTCATCCTGTGTGGCCTCCTCGACCTTTTCCAGCAATTTTTCCGTACTAGCTGCCAGGGGACGGAGCCGGCCAGGCGGCGTCAAATCACTGAGGAAGATGTTGGGGATGGCCGTGATGATATGAAAATGTTTTGAGTACGGTAGGATGTTGAGCAGCACCAATACCAGGCTGGAGTGGCACCAGTAGCCCACGTGGGACAGCGTGACCAACGACTGCAAAGACAAGGCGGCGAGCCATTGTGCCACCAATGCCCCCCCCGGCTCTGGGAAGAAGTGATACGTGATCGCGCTCGGCGGAGCCGGCAGTGGTGCGACAATGGTGCGGGCGGCACGACACAAATCCGAGCCCGGTGTGGACGCGCAAAATTCAGCGTAGCGAACGTTGATGACTTGCGACGCACCATCGTAGAGCAAATCGCTCACCATCATGGTCGCGATGAGCACCAAGATGAGCAGGCCTTCGCCACTGAGCGTCATGCGCTTTTGGGGGTTGATGACGCGGTAGTAGACGAAGACCGCGATCCCCAGCAGCACCAGCAGCGCAAAACAATCCTTCGCAAAGGCGTACACTTGGCCAAGGGGCGTGTCTAAACCAAGCACCCACAGGTTGAAGGTCGGATCAAACCCACGCCCCCACAGCACCAGCGTGCGCAACGTCAACACCGAGAACCCGACAAAGATGAGCTGGTGCGCCAACCCGGCCAGCAGGTAGTAGCGCATCTTCTTCTGAACCAGCGCAAACACCCAAACGGCGCGCAAACGATCGAGCAGGCGATCCGTCCGGCTCTCCCAGGTGGGCGCACCGATCATGAGAAGCTGAAAACGCCGCTGCGCGCTCCATGCAAACAGGCCGCACAGCGAGACCAGCAACAGGGCCATGGCCAAGGAACTCATGGCTGAGAGCCTAGCAGAGTGCTCCCCAACGTGGAGGGGGCAACGGCAACTGCGCTAGAGCCAGCCCGAAAGCTTCAGCATGCCGAAAAACAGGGCGATGAGCAGCACTGCCATGATGATGCTGCGGCGCATGAGCAACGCGCGTTCGGCGTCCTCCGACCGCTCCGCACACAACATCACGCCTTCGTCGCTCCCAGCGCCTGGACACACGGTGAGCAACAAGTGTCCTCGGCCCTCTACACCGCCCTGCTCATCAAGCGCCCCTTCATGGGGCACGCGGATGCAGATTTCACGGGCGTCGTCTGTCAAGCGCGGCAAGGCCAGCTCAACGCTGCGCGGCGGCGTACCGCGCTCGAACATGCTGAGGGCACCCGCCCGCCCACAGCGATCACATCCACCGCCCGAACAGGCCGCGCAGTTGAGGTTGCGCGGCAGACAAAGCGCGATGCGCTGCCCAAACCAACTGCTTTGCACGGTGATGCGCAATTGCACGTCGGGTCCACGCGCCACGTCGAGCTCCCGAGTCACTTTGCCGAGCTGATTCACGCTGGAAAGCTATTCAATTTGTGTTGGCTCGGCCACGACAAAATCAAGCGCCACACTTTGCCCCAGATCAAAAAACTCCAATTGATACGCGCAGGTGCCTTCAGGGGTCACAATGCCCAATTGAGCGACCAGCGGCGCCGAGCCTGGAGCAAACTTGCGCGCCAACACCTGCACCTGATAGCGCCCGCCCGCGTAGGTGTCTTCCTCCACCAAGGCTATTTCATAGGATTGCGAGCCACACCCTTCATCGTCAGGACAATCCGCGAGCGTGGCCAAGCCAGACTTGGTGGGTGCTTGGGGGGTCGCTATCTCGCCCGTTGGATCTGCAACGATCAAGTCGAGATCCGCTTCTTCATCGGACCACGCAAGCATCACGGAGACCGCAGCTTGGGGTACTGAGCAGCCCTCATCCAATCGGCCATTTTCGTTGTCGTCCCAAGCGTTGTAGCAGCGCTCCACACCCAGGTACTCGGGACGCGTGGCAAGCGCCCGCGCTGCCTGTGGTTGCACCTGCCCCCTCTGAGGGGCTTTTGGGGGCGTCCGCGAGCAGCCCATGAGCGCTAGGCAGCTCACAAAAGCAGCAGGCAACTTCCAGAGCGAGGACATTGCACATGACATAAAGAAAACGGCAAAGCCCTGGGGCTTCGCCGTTCTTTATCGATCCGCCGGCTCGGCTGCGCAACGCCTAACTTACCCGCAGCCGTCAGGGCATCGTCCCATAGCTTCAGGCAATCATTCTGCAGCTTCGGTCGTCGGTGCGGCCTTGGCCCCACCGGCAAAGTTGGGATTTTCCAGCTCGAACACCGCGGCGTCAGCTAGCTTAGCCACCGGACTCTGTCCATCACGCAAGGCCATCAGCGTGCCCAGCTCACGCATGAAGGCCAGCGTGCGCACCGCGCCTGCTGCCTTATCTGCGTCGGTGCCCTGCGCCGTGCGGTACAGTCGATTGCGCAACTCCACGCGCGTAAATGAGTGCGGTCCGTTGTCGAAGATGAGATTGTCAAACTGTTGCGTCAACTTCTCCGTGGCCCAGGTCTGAGGCGTGGCGTTCATGACCACGCGTGAGATGGCCTGCGCGTTGTCGACGTAACGGAACAGTACGCCTGCATCCAAGTCCGCGGTCGACCAGAAGCCGAAGGATTTGTACCACATGTCCTTGAGGCCCTCGATCGCCACCTTGTCCTTGTCAGCAAACGACGCCACGGCGCGCGCCGCGGCGTCTGGAGTGCCACCGAGCGCGAGCGCCAATGCAGCGTCGTTGGTCAGCGCCGGGTCTTTGATGAGCTCAAACAGCTTGTCCTGTGTGGCCTGGTCGATGCCTGCCTTGGCGATAGCACGCGCCAAATTGGTGCGCGTTTCGATGGCCTGATCGGCAGTCATTAGGCTGAGCAACGCCGGTGCGGTGCCGGGGACCGGACGCTGCACCAAAGTCTCAAGCAAACACCTGCGACGAAAAGCGTCCTCTGGGGTCTGCTCTTTGAACTCCGCGATCTTCTCGGCCACCTTCATGATGGTTTCGTTATCGCTCGTCCAGGCCAACGCAGTGCACGCAGCTTCACGCGCGTTCTCGTTTTGCTTGGTGTCGACGATGAACTCCATCAAAGGCTCGAAAGCTTTTGCGTCGCCCCATTCACTCAGACCATCCGCGGCGCCCTTACCAATGGCGTTGAGCGACATACCCAAGATGGCCAAGCCGCCCTGGTACATGGACTCATTGGCGATGCTCAGGTTGTCAGGCTTCTTCTTGAGCTGCTCCAGAAGCTTGCTCCACGATGACTCGTCCTTGAGCACACCGATGTAACGCAGCGCGCTTTGTGCGACCACGAAGGCCTCGGGCATGGGGGGCTGCTGGCCCTCTTTGGGCAGCGGCTCATCAGGGAAGGCCCATTTGCGCAGCTGTTCGATGTCCTTGGTTGCCCCCAGCGACACCATGGCGCGCAAGCCGTTGGCGTGTGGTTGAGTGCGCTCGTGGTTCCAGAAGATGAGCGCATCTTCCACCTGCTTGGCCATGTTCTCCACTTGGTCCGGGTGCAGGCGGGCCAGGTCCGAGATCATACGAGCTGCCTCGACCGGCTCCTTTCCATCACGCTTGAGCAACATTTCCCAGTCGTAGTCGTCGCTGTAGATTTTGTTGGCGTCCATACGCAGACGCTTGGCGAAGGTGGGCACGCCGCGAGTGTCACCGATGTTGCCGAGCGCCATCGCTGTGCGAAACTGCCAGTAGATGTGATCTTCTACCTGAAGATACTCAAACAGCGCATCCGCAGCGCGCGGATCGTTCAGCTCGTCGATCAGGCCGAACACCTGCTTTTTGAAGTACCACTTCTTCTCCACGTCCTCTTCATTGACGAATGCGTAGAGTGAAAGAACGAGCCCTACACCGCCTACACCCTGACGCAAGGCGTCCAAATATTTCTTGCGGCTTTCTTTGTCCGCGTCCTTGAGGCGAGCAATCAGCGGGTCGCGTGCCTTCTTGTCACCAATGCGGCCCAGGCCCGGTGCGGCCATGCGCGCCACGTCGTCGTTCTTGTCGCCCAACAGCTGGATCAAGGTGTCGGTGAAGCGCGGCTCAGCGTTGCGCGAGAGCACGGTGGCCACCAACTGGCGAACTGCGTCGCTCTCGTCCCCAGCCAGTCCCTGGATTTTCTCGATGGGAACCATGGCCACCAGCTTGCTGGGGTCAAACGCGTTACCACCGCCCAAGCGCTGCACAGTGGCCAGGTGCCCTTGGCGATACAGCGCCAGGATGGGTTCAAATGCCGAAGCTTCACCCAACACGACCAGGGCCCAAGCGATTTGGGGCTGGCTGCCAGGCCCTGCGGTCTTGAACGCCTCCAAGAGCGCCGGCTTGGCAGAGCTAGCCAATTCAGGCCCGTAGTGCGCAAGGGCCGTGGCCGCCATGCTCTGGAGCTTGGGCGTCGGCGACTTGAGCAAGTTGGCGATCAATGTGACGCCCTCAGGATCTTTGGCCCAAGCGAGCTGCTTGATGGCTTCCTGTTTGATTTCAGTGACGCCGCCTTCTTCACCAGGCTGAGCAGCCCATTTACGCCACTCCACCAACTGCTGCTCCTTGGGCATGATGAAGATGTCCTTCATCTGCGTCGCAGCCTGTTCCACGGTGAGATCTTGCACGGCATCGCCCGACTTCATCGCGAAGTACGCGCCGCCGCCCAATGCAGCGACCACCGCGACCACCGCGATCAACTTCCCCTTGTTGCCCTTCTGGAAGTTGCCGTCGCCAGCTGCACTCATGTCGTAGGGACTGGCACCGAGGGGCCCGCCAGGAAGATCATCAGGAGGAAATTTGGCCATAGTAATCCTTGAGTTCGTCGTAGGTTCAGCCACAACCCCGGGGTCGCACGGGCGCTGGTCCAGGGGCCGTGAAGTGATTTTGAGAGCCCGCACATTAGAGGCCCGCTGCCGGCTTTCAAAGCAACTTTGGCCAGCGACGAAAAGCCAGCATAAGTTACCCCTCCTCAAGGTGCTTTGATGTGTTGTTGACGACCAAACTGAGTAAAAGTTTTCACTCTCCCCACCCGCTCGTCGTGGGTGTCGTCACTTCAGGCCTGGCGACCGCAGCCAGTCACTTTGCGCCAGTCGATCATGCGGCAGAAGTGGTGGGGTTGGTGTTTCTAACGGCCACGTATTGGGGCTGTCTGCGGGCTCACCACACGCCAGCGCCGCATCATTACGGGCTCGAGTTGGGCGGGCTCTTGCAACCGGGTCGCATCGATACTCGGCGAGTCGTGCGCGAGACGCTGCAAGCCTTCTTGATTGGAACCGGGCTTTTGCTCCTCATCCTTCCCTTTTTCTGGCTCGGCTTTCGTCTCTGGTACGACGTGCAGGTTCCCTTCCAGGCCGCGCGTGTGTGGAAGGAATACGGAGCTTCACCGCTCGGGGCGATGTTCAACTTGTTCACGGCGCATTTGTTCGTGGTTGCTCTCCCGGAGGAGGCATTTTTCCGTGGCTACTTGCAAACTTCACTCGACGATCGCGCGCCTCGATCGCTGCATGTCCTAGGCCTACGTCTCACGCTCGGTCTCCTGCTGTCGAGCGCGCTCTTTTCTTTGGGACACCTGAGCACAGCACCTCAACTGGGGCGTCTGGCCGTGTTCTTCCCCTCACTCTTGTTTGGCGTCGTGCGTGACAAAACAGGCGGCATAGGCGCGTCCGTGTTCTTGCATGCCGAGTGCAATGTCCTAGCAGCGGTGCTGGGTCGCGGTTATGGGCTGTATTAGTAGGGTGGCTTCCAGCCCCCCTCGCGTTTGGGAGTGAATTCCAAACGCTCACCCCCAACTACCGCCTGCGCTCCGACGCTCGCGAAATGCTCGCGGCGGTGCTCGACGCCTCGCAGCGAAGCAGCATCGGGTGGGCTTGGTCGCAGAGGTTGGGCGACGCAGGGAGCGAAGACTGGCGAGCGAAGTGTTGAGTGGTGGCCCTGTCGGGGTAAAGTCGCGGCGTGACCCTGCTCCCCTCCGAACGACAACTGCTCGATCTCGCGCTGCAAGAAGACTTATCCGGCGGAGATCTGACCACGGATGCCACCATCGCCCCCGATCATATGGGCACGGCGTTCGCTATCGCCAAAAGCGCCCTGGTCCTCTCTGGAGCGGAGATGTTTGCCCACGCCTTCCATAGCGTGGACGCCTTTTGTCGCGTCGAGCAGCTGGTGGATGAAGGCCAGTTGGTTCAGGCCGGCACGCGTCTGTTTCAGGTGGACGGTCCCACGCGCGCTCTGCTCCGCGCCGAGCGCACGGCGCTCAATTTCATCCAGCGTCTGTGCGGCATTGCCACGCTCACGCGCAAGTTCGTCGACGCCGCCGCGGGACAGGTGCGCATCTGTGACACGCGCAAGACCACGCCTGGCATGAGAAGTTTGGAGCGTGCCGCCGTCAGGCACGGTGGCGGCCACAACCATCGCGATCAGTTGGGCTCAGCTGTGCTGATTAAAGACAATCACATCGCGGCGAGCTCAGGCATCGTCGAGGCCATCGGGGCCGCGCGCAAGTACGCACCCCACACCTGCCGTATCGAGGTAGAGGTGGACACGCTGGCGCAGCTCGATTTGGCTCTGGAAGCGCAAGCGGACATCATCATGTTGGATAATTTCTCTGACGCCGACACCATGGAGGCCATCTCGCGGGCGCGCGGCAGAGCGCTCATTGAACTCTCTGGCAACATGAGTTTGGAGCGTGTGGCTCACATCCGTGGTTGGGGTGCCGACGTGATCAGCGTGGGCGCGCTCACTCATTCGGCTCCCGCGGCCGACATCAGCTTGGAGATCCACGAGGCTGGGTTCGACGCTCCTCTCCTGCCCTGACACCCATGACCTTCTTTGACCTCGCCCGATTCGAAAGTCTGCGCATCGAGCGGCAAGTGACCTGGGGCCGACCGGTGCGCGTGCACAACAGCTGCGCATCCACCAATGATTTGGCCTTGGATGCGATCAAGACCGAGGCAAAAACCGGCTTTGTTTTCTTAACGCGCGAGCAGACCCACGGCCGTGGCCGCCGCGGCAATACTTGGAGCGCCGCGCCCGGCGAATGTCTGATGTGCTCGGTGCTGCTGCGCTACCCTGCGCACGCCCCCGCGCCCCATGGGCTCAGTTTGGCGGTTGGGCTGGCCGTGGCTGACACAACTCAAGACCGCGTTCCTGCGCGTTGCCAGGTGCGCCTCAAGTGGCCCAACGACGTGTACGTGGACGATCACAAGCTCGCTGGCATTCTCATCGAGTCGAAAACCGATGCCTCAGGTCAGCTCGGCCTCGTCATCGGGATTGGCCTCAACGTGAGCACCAGCGTCTTTCCGCCTGAACTCAGCCACGCCACCTCGCTCAAGTTGCTCGGCGCGCCCGAAGAGGAGATGGAGAGCCTCCTGGTGGATCTGCTCAAACACCTGGAGAAGCGGGTGAGCCAGTGGGTCACATCTGGCTTATCCACGCTCAGCCGCCAAGTCGCAGCGCTGGACTACCTCTTGGGCAAGTCGTTTCTCGTCGATGGACAACCTGCGGTTGGGTGCGGCATCGACGAGCTGGGCCAACTGTTGGTCGAACTCCCAGATGGCCAATTGAAGTCCTACGCAAGTGCTCACATTGAACTCACTTAACGGTTCCGACAGCAACAGTTTGTGGGTCAGCCGAATGCTGGTGTTGTGGCGTTGATGCTGAGTCTCATCGCGCCACAGTCCACCCGGGCGCTTGAGTAGGTGGCGGCTCACGGGGATCGCTCCGCGGGATCGACTCTCGACCTTTTCTTTCGCCCTCCGGGGAGCGCTCCGTGGAGTCGGTCCCATCTCCTCCGCCCTCCGGGGATCGCTCCGCGGCTGGGCGCATTCTCGAGACCGTTGTGAACGCTCCGCGAGGTGAGTCCGGTTTTCCTCCGCCCCCTTCGGCATGCGAGCGGAGCCGGTTGTAGCGTAGGCTGGACATCAACGTTCAGCCGCTGGTCGAAGGGGAAGCCAGCTTGCACACCGCTGAAGCGAGCCTCCAGGCGCTGCGGAAAACCGAACTCACCGCGCTGCGCCTGCTACGGTGTTACTGGCTGCGCCCAACCGCTCCGCTCCTGCCTGGGGGAACGAAACTGCGCTCGCCTGATGGGGCTCCGGAAAGGGGGGTCCACGGCGCTTCGCTCTGCCAAGCTTGGTCCATGGGCACATCACACTTCGCTCCTGCCTGGGAAAACGAAACTGCACTCGGCCGGGGGGGGCTCTGGAAACAGGGCTCACGCCGCCGACGGCCCTGCAGACGAGCCGACCTTGACCTCGCGAACAATTCCACACGATGTCGCGCAGCGACGAGGCGCGGAAAACCGCCGCGAGCATTTCGCGAGCGCCGGATTTTCCGGCGATGGGTGGGGGTGAGGAGCAGCGATTCACTCGCTGCGACGAGGGGGTTCTCTAACCCCCTGAAAGCTGAGTCGCCAGACGGGCGCGGCCGCGATGCAAACGGCTCATGATGGTACCTATGGGCACCTGCTGTGCCGTCGCTGCTTCTTGATAGGAATAGTCGTACACATCGACGAGGCGCACCGTCTCCGCCAACTTGTCAGGGATTTGCGCGAAGGCGCGCTCAATGGGTCGACCAAGGACGGGCGCGCGTTGCGGCTTGTCGCTGCTCCAGTGATCCGGCTCTTGCGGTGCGCGCTCCAGCACCCGACGCTCGACGTGCACACGACGCTGCCCCGACACGAACAAGTGAAACATGATGCGCATCAGCCACGCCCGCGCTTGGGCGCGGTCGTGGTAGGTGCTCTTGAAGCGCAGCGCACGCACCACAGTATCTTGGACCAAATCGCGCGCGCGCTCCCGATCGCGCGTGAGGAAGCGCGCCCGGCGCTCCAGATCGGCAGCATGGCGGACAATGGCCTCTTCCACCGTCAACGAGTCAGGCTGAACAAGGAGTGAATTGAGTGCCGTCTGTGCGTGCATGAGTCGCACTCTTTCAAGGAGCGTGCCATGGGCG
>Ga0315910_10004607_pt1 | contig 11488 bp, 11 predicted proteins | sample EdamamesoilMG_FD_204470 | JGI IMG/M metagenome (GOLD analysis project Ga0315910, IMG submission 204470) | Garden soil microbial communities collected in Santa Monica, California, United States - Edamame soil | ecosystem: Environmental > Terrestrial > Soil > Garden | place: USA: California...
CTTCGCGGATACATTCATCCTGCACAGCGCGCAGCGCGCTCCCCGACAGCTGGCGGAACGCTTCGCGCAGCTTCTTCGGCCGCAGCAGGCTGCCGATGTGATCGGCACGGAACGGAACCATCGCAAGACCTCCTCTTTCTATTGTGCTATAGAATCTGGCGCAGGAGGAGGCCATGGCAACGCCTGGAGCTTCGCGCGCGGAGAAGTCCGCGCGCCGGCTGACGGAGATCACCGACGCGTCAGCGAAGGTCTTTGCGCGCCGCGGCTACCACGGCGCGTCCACGCAGGACATCGCCGATGTCCTCGGCATGCGCCAGGCGAGCCTGTACTACTACTTCCAATCCAAGGAAGCCGCGCTGGAAGCGGTGTGCGTGAGCGGCCTTGAGGACTACGCCAAGCGTGCCCTCGCGATCTCGAAGTCGGACGTCACCAGCTCGGAGAAGGTCGCGGCGCTCGTCTTCCAGCACCTCGCGCCCCTCGCCGAGCGGCTCGACTACACCGTCGTCTTCCTGCGCGAGCGCCGCTTCCTGCCGCAGCCCGCGCGCAAGCGCATCCGCGCGATCGAAGTTCGCTACGAGCGGCTGATCGAGCGAATCATCGAGCAGGGGATCGCGGGCGGCGAGTTCCGCGGGGATCTCGATGCCCGCATGGCGGCCCTCGCGCTGCTCGGCCTGGGCAATTCAGCCGCGCTCTGGTTCGCGCGCGAGCCGGGCACCACCGTCGAACGCGTCGCGCGCAGCTACATCGATCTGCTGGTGCGCGGCTTCCGGCTACGCCATTGAAAAGCGTGCTGCACCTGCTGGCCGAGCGTGCACGCAGCGATGGTCAGGGCATCGCCTACCGTGCGAAGCGACTCGGGCTTTACACGGAGGCTCGCTGGAATGAATACGCCACCGAGGTCGCACGTTGCGCCGCGGGCCTGCAGAGGCTCGGGCTGAAGCGCGGCGAACGCGTGGCCATCATGGGAGACGCCTGCCCGGAATGGATCATCGCGGATCTCGGCGCCCAGGCCGCGGGCGCCGTCACCTTCGGCATCTATCCGACCGCTTCCGCGGCCGAGGTCGAATATCAGCTACGCGACGCCGGCGCCTCGTTCTTCGTGGCCGAGGACCAGGAGTACGTGGATAAGGTCCTGCCGCTCCTCGAGCGGCTGCCCGGGCTACGGCGCATCGTAGTGATCGACGACTCTGCGATGTTCGGCTATTCGGACACGCGCCTCACGAGCTTCGAAGGGCTGATGGGACAACCCGGCGAATCGCTTGACGCGCTATGCGCAAGAATCGACGCGCGCGATCCCGCTTTCATCGTCTACACCTCGGGCACGACCGGTCACCCCAAAGGTGCGTTGGTCGAGCATGGGACGCACGTCGCCGCAGCGCGCAACATGGTCGAGCACTATCCACAGCTCGCACGTGCCGGGCAGCGCACCGTCATCTATCTTCCGCTCTGCCATATCCTGGGACGGGATGTTGGCATCACGCTTCCGCTGCTCGGTGGGCCAACGCCGCATTTCGGCGAGGATGTAGAAGACCTGCCGCGCACACTGCATGAAGTTGCGCCTACGGTCTTCGTCACGGTGCCGCGCTATCTGCAGAAATTCGCCTCTCAAGTGCTGATCCGGATCGGCAACACCAGCCGGGTGAAGGCGATTGCTTATCGCGCGGCGATGAACGTCGGCCGTCGCCATGCAAGGGCGCGCTGGGACGGCAGCAGGGGGAACCCCGCGCTCTATCGGCTCGCGCGGCTGCTTGTCTTCAGTCCGCTGCTGGAGCAGCTCGGTCTGGACGAGGTCGAGCTCGTCATCTCTGGCGGCGCGCCGCTCCCCCCGGAGACCGCGGCGCTGTGGCAGATCTGGAGCGTGAACCTGGTCGAGATCTACGGCCAGACTGAGCAAGCGGGCGCCATCATCTCGGGGCAGCGCGGACCATTTGCGCGGCCCGGGAATGTGGGTACCGTCGCTCCCGGCTGGGAGCTGAAGCTCGCTGACTCGGGCGAAGTGCTGATCCGCGGCGCGCATCAGTTCACCGAATACCTGAACAACCCCGAAGCGACGCTTGCCGTGAAGGGCACGGACGGCTGGCTGCGCACCGGCGACATCGCTGAGATGAAGGACGGCGTGCTGCGTCTGGTCGACCGCGCGCGCGATTTTATCGTCACCGCCGGCGGCAAGACGCTTTCGCCCTCCTACATCGAGAACCTGGTTCGCGCGAGCCCGTACATCGCCGAAGCGATGGTGATCGGCCACGGCCGCAAGTACGTCACCGCGCTGGTCGAGATCGACTACGACGCGATCGCCGACTGGGCGCGGAACCGGAGCATCGCCTATGCCGGATTCACCAGCCTGGCTCAGCATGCCGAAGTGCGCGCCCTGATCGAGACCGAGGTCGGCAAAGCCAACGCCTCGCTCGCGCGCGTCGAGCAGATCAAAAGTTTCCGCATCCTGCCGAAGGCGCTCGACCCGGAGGAGGAAGGCGAGCCCGTGACGCCGACGCGGAAGGTGAAGCGCGCCCTGATGCTCGAGCGCTTCAAGGCGTTGGTGGAATCGATGTACGACGAGCGCGAAGAACGGCTGGTCGCCCGCGAAATCGGAGAAATCCTTACCTAGGAGGGAATCATGAGGAAGCTGCTTTCCATTTTCGTCACCGCTGCGCTGCCTTTCGCTGCGCAGGCGCAGGACGCCTACGTGATCGGCGTCTCCGGCGCCATGACCGGGCCGGTCGCATCGAACTACGCGCCTGTGGTTGAAGCGATGAAGGCATACCTCGAGCACATCAACGGGCGCGGCGGCATCAACGGCCGCAAGGTGCGCGTGGTGGTGTTAGACGACCAGGCGCAGCCCTCGCGGGCCGCGACCAACGCCAAGCAGCTGCTCGAGCAGGACAAGGTGACGATGCTGCTCAACGTCAGCCTGTCCTCGACCTACGCGCCGATGATCGCCGAATCCAAGCGCGCCGGCGTGCCGCTCTACTTCGCCGGCGCGGTCTGCCCGAAGGAGACCTATCCCCCCGCCGACGCGCTGCAGTTCTGCTCCACCGCGTTCGGCGCCAACCTCGACTCTCAAGCGGCGCTGGCTTTCGTCAAGGCGCAGGCAAAGGAGCCGGTGCGCATCGGCTTCCAAGCGATGGCGATCCCGATCGCGCGCGCGGAGATCGACTATGCCGAGGGCCTGTCGAAAACCATGGGCATGACCGCGGTGGAAAAACAGATCTCGCCGCCGCCCGCGCCGGACTACACGCCGTTCGCCACCAAGCTTGCGGAGGCGAAGCCGAACTGGGTCTGGTCCTGGTCGCCGTGGGTCGCGCAGGTGCGCACGTTCGAGTCGATGCGCCGCCTGGGCTGGAGCGGTCGGTACGTGACTTGGGCGCATCTCAACGCCGAGGAGGAGCTCGCGCGCATCAAGGACGGCGAGTTCTACGTGGTCGGCACCAACGCATTCCTGGAAGACAACCTGCCGATCCACGCCGAAATACGCGCCGTGGCGGCGAAGGCCGGCCTCAATTATCCCGTCTCCTATCTGACCGAAGGCTTCGTCGCCGGTCTCGTGGTGGAGGGCGTGCTGAAGAATACCGCGTGGCCGCCCACGCCCCAGAAGCTGCTGGCTGCGATGAACAGCCTCAAGGTCGACATGAAGGGCCTGCGCGGGGGGCCACTCGAGTGGACCAAGGACAACCATTTCCGCACCCGCCAGTACTACCGCGTCTGGCGCTGGGACCCCGCCTCCGGGCGCATCGTGCGTGCGCAGGACTGGCAGGCAATCGAGGTTAAGCGCTAGGGTGCAGGTCGCGGTCAATATCGCGGTCCTCGCCGCGATATATGCGCTCATCTGCTGCGGCTATGTCCTGATCTACCGCGTCAGCCGGGTGCTGTCGCTCGCGCACGGCGAGCTGATGATGCTCGGCGCCTACGGGCTGTACGCCACCGCATCGCTGTTCGGCGGACATCCGCTGGTGGCGATTGCCGCGGCCGGTGGGTTGGCCCTGATGGTGGGCGTCGCGGTGTACCTCGCGCTGATGTGGCGCATGACCGGCGAGTCGGTGCTGGCCGCGGTACTGGCCACCATCGCGCTCGGCATCCTGCTTCGCGGCGCGATGATCCTGATGTTCGGAACGCAGACGCAGTACCCGCTGCGCGACCTCGGCTGGAGCAACGCGTCGCTGCCAGTGTTCGGTGCGCGCATCTCGACCGTGGGTCTGGTGCTGGTGCTCGCGACCGCGGCTGTGTATGTGGGCCTGTTCGGTTTTCTGCACTTTTCGCGCTGGGGCATCCGCATGCGGGCTGCGGGCCAGCATCCGCTGCTCGCCGCGCAGCGGGGCATAGGCCTGCACGGTATTTATGCGCTCGCCTGGGGCCTTGCTACGTTCACTGGCGGCATGGCCGGCATGCTGATCGCGTGCGACGCCGGGCTGGAAGGCACGCTGGTGATCATCGGCCTGAAGGCCTTCCCCGCGGCACTGGTCGGCGGGCTGGACAGCCTGGTCGGCGCGCTCGTCGGCTCGCTGGTCATTGCTACGGCCGAAGTGCTCCTCATCCACCATGTGGACCCGCTGTTGTCCGATGTAGTGCCGTTCGCCGTACTGCTCGCGATGCTCGCGGTGCGTCCGTGGGGCCTGTTCGGCACGCGCGAGGAGCTCGACCGCGTATGAGCGGCTATTTCCGCACCCGGTACGCCGAGGACTTCGCGCTCCTCGACACGCGCACGCAGAAAGCATGGTTCGCGGTTCTGGTCGTGGCGCTTGGCGTCCTGCCCTTCCTTGCCGGCCCGCTCGGGCTGGAGCTGGCCAATCAGGTGCTGCTCGGCTCGATCGGCGCGGTAGCGCTGATGCTGCTCACCGGCTACGCAGGCCAGATCTCGCTCGGTCACGCCGGCTTGCTCGCCGCCGGCGCCTTCACCACCGGTATTCTCTTCAAGGAGTTCGGGGCGCCGTTATGGATCACGCTCCCCGCTTCGGCCGCGGTGGGCGCGCTGCTCGGCCTGATCTTCGGCCTGCCGAGCCTACGCCTGCGCGGCCTCTACCTCGCGGTTTCGACGCTGGCGCTGCACTTCATCGTCATCTTTCTCGGCGGCGAGTACGAGACCAAGCGCGGCTTTTCCACGGGCATCGTGATCGACTCGCCGGTTGCCAGCGCCCGCGGCTGGTATTTCGTGCTGCTCGCCGCCGCCGCGGCCACGGTACTCCTGGCGCTCAATCTGCTGCGCTCGCGCACGGGGCGAGCCTGGCGCGCGATCCACGGCCGGGAAGCGGTGGCCGAGGCGCTCGGCATCAGTGTGCCGCGCGCGAAGCTCTCGGCCTTCGTGGTGTCCTCGACGCTCACTGCCGTCGCGGGCTGCCTGTTCGCCTACTACCGCGGCTTCGTCTCTGCCGAAGCCTTCTCGCTGTATCTCACCATCCAGTACGTGGCGATGATCATCATCGGCGGCATGGGCTCGCTGCTGGGCGCGGTGCTCGGTACCGTGTTCGTGGTGCTCTTCCCGTATGCGATCGACGGCACCATGGCCGCGCTGGGCGTCGCCGAGCGCCTTTCGTCCGTAGTCTTCGCCGTGAACTACGCAGCGTTCGGCGTGGTGATGATCCTGTTCCTCGTGTTCGAGCCGCAGGGCCTGGTCGGCATCTGGCGGCGGGTGCGCAACTGGTTCGTGCTCTGGCCGTTCCGGCACAAGCCGATCTCCTGATGCTCGAGGTGGAAAACCTCGAGGTTACCTACCACCGCGTGAGCACCGCGGTGCAAGGCGTCTCGTTGCGCGTGCCTGCCGGCGGCATCGTCGCGCTCATCGGCAACAACGGCGCGGGCAAGACAACCACCCTGCGCGCGATCTCGGGTTTCCTCGGTCTCGACGATGCCCGCGTGAGCGAGGGCGTGGTCCGGTTCCAAGGCGAGCGCATCGAGAATTGGCCGCCGCACCGCATCGCGCGACTAGGCATCGCACTGGTCCCCGAGCGCAGCAAAGTCTTCGAGAGCCTGAGCGTGGACGAGAACCTCGACGCCGCCGTGGCGCGCCGCCCCTTCCCGAAGGAGGCGGTTTACGACTACTTTCCGGCGCTCGCGGCCCTGCGGCGGCGCGCCGCCGGCTACCTTTCGGGCGGCGAGCGGCAGATGCTCGGCATTGGCTCGGCGCTAATGTGCGCGCCGCAGCTCCTGCTGGTCGACGAGCTGTCGCTTGGGCTCGCGCCGCTCGTGGTGCGCGACCTGATGAATCGGCTGCGCACGGTTCGCGAGCAGCTCGGCACCGCGCTCATTATCGTGGAGCAGAACGCGCAGGTTGCCCTGGACATGGCGGACCATGCCTACGTGCTGGAGAACGGCCGCGTGGTTCTCGACGGCACGCCCGAGCGGTTACGCGCGCACCAGGACATCCAGGAGTTCTACCTCGGCGGCGCCGGCGGCCGCCGCAGCTACCGCGAGGTCAAGCAGTACCGTCGCAGCCGCCGCTGGTATGGGTGACCTCGGTCTCTCCGGCGTTTCGCTTTCTTTCGGCGGACTCGAGGTGCTGCGCGACGTTTCGTTCGAGGCGCGCGCCGGCGAGCTCCTCGCCCTCATCGGGCCCAATGGAGCCGGCAAGACGTCGATCCTGAACTGCATCAGCGGGCTGTACCGCCCGACGGCGGGCACGATTCGCTTCGGCGGCGTCGATCTCGCCGGGCGGGCGCCCCACGCGATCGCGCGCTCGGGCATCGCACGCACGTTCCAGCATGGCGAGCTCTTCCTGCACATGAGCGTGGTGGAGAACCTGCTCGTCGCGCGCCACGCGATCCTGCGCACCAATCTGCTGGCCGAAGCGCTCCACCTGCCCGCCGTGCGCGCAGCCGAGACGGCGCACCGGCGGCGCGTCGAGGAGATCCTGGATCTGGTGGAGCTCGAGCGCTACCGGCACGCTGCGGTCGACACGCTTCCCTTCGGCTTGCAGAAGCTGGTCGGATTTGCGCGCGCCCTCGCGATGGAACCCAAGGCGCTGCTGCTCGACGAACCCTCCGCCGGCCTCAACCGCGAAGAGCGCGAGGACCTTGCGCGCTACCTTCTGCGCATCCGGCACCGGCTCGCCATCGTGATGATCTGGGTGGAGCACGACATGCAGATGGTCGCCGACCTCGCCGACCGCGTATGCGTGCTGAATCACGGACGCGTTCTCGCCGAGGGCCCGGCCGCCGGCGTGCTCAAAGACCCTCAGGTCATTGCCGCGTACGTCGGCTAGCTACTTCCCCTGGAACCTGGGCTTGCGCTTCTCGTTGAAGGCGCGCACGCCTTCCTTGCGGTCCTCGGTGCCGACGAGCTGGTTGTAGGCCTCGATCTCGAAGCGGTAGCCGGTGGCGAGGTCCATCTGCAGGCCGTAGTGAGCCGACTTCTTCGCCTGGCGCACGGCGAGCGGTGCGTTCTCCGAGATTTTTTCGGCAGTACCCAAAGCGTCTGCCAGCGCGTCGTCGCACACCCGGTTGACGATGCCCCACTCGTAGCCCTGCTGCGCATCGAATGCCTGCGCGGTCATGATGAGCTCCTTGGCGCGGCGCTCGCCGGCCGCGCGCGGCAGGTTTTGCGTCCCGGCGCCGCCCGGCATCAGGCCGAGACGCGTCTCGGACAGCGCCATGCGCGCGGTGCGCGCGGCGTAGATGAAATCGCAGCACAGCGCCATCTCCAGTCCGCCGCCGAAGGCGTGGCCATTGACCGCCGCGATGATCGGCAGCGGCAGCTCCATCAGCGCCATGAATGCGCGCTCGAAGATCTCGTGCTGCGCGCGCCAGACCGTCTCGGTCATGCCGTCGCGCTCCTTCAAGTCGGCGCCGGCGCAGAACGCGCGATCCCCCGCGCCGGTCAGCACGACGCAGCGCGTGTTTCCAGGCTCGGCCGTCAGGCGAGTCCACAGGTCGTGCTGGTCCTTACCCATCTGGGTATTCAGCGCGTTCAGGACCTGCGGACGATTGAGACGGACGAGCAGGATGTGCTCGCCCTGCGGCTCGATTGCGAGGGTCTGGTAGTTCATCGTGCTCATCTTAGGCCTTCGGCGGCGGCAGCATTTCGAGATAGCGGAAGAGGCGCACGTATCGTCCGAGCAGGTCCTTCTGGTAAGCCCCGAGGTCGCGGCCGCGCCAGTCGTACAGCCCCTGGCCCTCGCGCGCGCCGCGCTTGCCTTCCTCCATCAGCTGCTTCACCAGCGCCGGCGGCTCGTAGCGCGGCGCATTGAGTGCCTTGGCCATCGAGCTGGACGCGTAATACAGGATGTCGAGCCCGCCGAAATCGATGAACTCGCACAGCCCCATGGCGCTGTAGCGCGGGCCGAAACCGGCGCGCACCGCCTTGTCGATGTCCTCCGGCGTGGCGACCCCTTCCTCCACCAGCCGCGCCGCCTCGTTCATCGCCGCCGCCTGCAGGCGTGGCACGATGAAGCCGGGCGATGGGGCGCAACGCACCACGACCTTGCCGGCGGACTCGAGCAGGTTCTTCATGGCGGTGAAGGTGCTCTCGGCGGTCGCTTTGGCCGGGCTGACTTCCACCAATGGAATCAGGTAAGCCGGATTGAGGAAATGCGCATTCAGGAAGCGGCGCGGATGCGTGACCATCTCCGCCAGCTTGTCCGCCAGCATCGAGGAAGTCGTGGAGGCGATGATCGCGTCGGGCCGCAGGTGCTGGCACGCGCGCTCAAAGGCATCGCGCTTGGCGTCCAGGGTCTCGGTGACTCCCTCGAACAGCACATCCGCCGCCGCGAGCGCGCCGGCGGCGTCCGGGTGGGCGATGACCCGGATCCGGCCCAGGATGGTCTTCCGCTGCTGCTCATCGAGCACGCCGAGCTCGCCGAGCAGGCGCAGGTTGCCTTCGATCTCGGCCATCACCGCCGCGCGCAGATCGCGCTTGCCGGGCTTGAAGTCGATGATGTCGACCGAATAACCGGCATAGGCGAACACGTGGCCGATGCCGCGGCCCATGCGACCGGCACCGAGCGCGGCGATCTTCACAGGATCGCCTTCAGATCGGCCTGCGCGAGGCCGAGATTCTCCAGCGTACGGCCTTCCCTGCGCAGATCGCGGCCCACCACCGCCGAACCAATCGCGAGCAGCCCGCGCGCCACCGGGCACGGCACGCCGACCCGCTCGCACACCGAGACCAGGAACGCGAGCCCGTACTCCACGTCCTCGCGCATGTAGCGATGCTCGGTGAGCACGATGCGCTCGCGCCAGTCGTTCGAGTCGGTGAGCTTCTTGTGCACCTTGCGGCCGTACATCCACTCGTCGCCGTCGGGCCTGTAGTGATCGGCAAGCGGAAAGTGCGGCGCCTTGTAGCCGAGCGCTTCGCGCGCCGCGATGCGTTCCGCGTCGAGCGCATCCGTGACCCGCCGGATGGAAGGCTGCGTGCCCTCCTTGTGGATGTCCCATTTCTCGAAATGCTCCAGCGGCCCGGCGTTCATCAGGATGAGGGGCGGATGGATGATCGGCCCCGCGTTCATCAGCGCGCCCGACAGCGCGTCTTCCACCGGCTCTACGCTGGGAAAAGCTTTCTCCAGGACGGAAAAGCTCGGCTCGCGCAGCCGACGAGGGTAGACCCCGGTCGGCAAGCGCGTTGCACGCGCGGTGATCGCCGCGGTCGTCGGCCCGTGCTTGCGCGTAAGCCACGGCAACGTGCCGGTCTCGGCGAAGGCGAAGTCGGCGCGATTACCGACCTCGCGGATGATCTTCGACATGACATAGGAACCGAATGTGCCCGGGGCAAGAAAGACCACCTGGCCGTCGGCGAGGTGCGGCGCGATGCGCTTTGCATTGTCGGCCTGGGTGAACGCCGGGTCGGGCATGAATACCAGCTCGGCACCTTTCAGGGCCTCCTCCATTTCTTTACATGCCCGTACCGAGACGCTGCGCTCCCCATCGGCGTCCTTGAGGGTGAGGGAATTCGTGAGCGCGCCAGTATTCCGGCGCCAGTGGCGCACCTCATGGCCTTGCGCCGTGAGATCGACCGCGGCTGCAAAAGCGCCGTTGCCGCCGCCGATGACGGCGATCTTCATTCCTCGATCCCGACCCAGCCCTTGTGCGAGATGTCGAACACCACGCCGTTCGGGTCGCGGAACTTGCGCTCGAAGTCGACGCCGCCGCCGCCCTTCAGCTCGCGGTGGAAGCGGCCACCGTTCTGCTTCACGCGCTCGGTGTAGGCCTCCAGGTCGTCGACGATGAAGCCCATGTGGTGGATGCCGTGGAAATCCTTGCCGCGCTCGTCGCCGGCGGCGTCGTCGCTGTGGAACTTGAGCAGCGTCAGATTGATGACGCCGTCGGTGAGCGAGAGCCCGTCGCCATAGGGGGTCTCGACGTAGTTCACTTCCTCGAGGCCGAACGTTTTCTTGTAGAACTCGGCCGCCGGCTTGAGCTCGGGGACCGAGATCGCGATGTGACGAAGCTTGGCTGTCATGAAAACTCCAGTAGTGCGTGAAGATTGGACTTGCGCTCGTAGCCGACGCCGGGCGCATCGGGGATTGTGACGCGGCCGCCGCCGACTTGCACCCCGTCCCAGTAGCCGCCGTAGGAAAGAGAAGCGTCGGGCGCCGCCTCCGCCATGCCGAGACCGAGGCCGGCCACGCAGTGCGCGGCAAATAGGTGCCCGGCGTGCGGCAGGAACTGCGTGCGCTTCCACCCCGCGGCTTCGTAGAGGGCGATGATCTTCGCGTACTCGCCCACCCCGTACGCGAGCAGCGGGTCGACCTGCACGAAGTCGCGCGCCGGCCGCAGGCCACCGTAACGCAAGAGATTCCGCGCATCGTCGAACGAGAACAGGTTTTCGCCGGTGGCGAGCGGCGCGGCGCTGGTGCGCGCGCACTGCTTGAGGAACTCGTAATCGAGCGGCGCCGCCGGCTCCTCGATCCATGCCAGCTTGAACGGCGCGAGCGCCTCCAGCCATGGCCGCATGTTTTTTTCTTCCAGGGCACCGTTGGCGTCCACGGCCCAGGTCGCGTGCCGCGGCAGCGCGGCCGCCGCACGCTCGAGGCGTTTCAGGTCGCTCTCGAGATCGCCGGCGACCTTGATCTTGACGCAGGTATAGCCGGCGTCGATGGCACGCTTGACTTCATCTCTGAGGATGTCGTCGGTGCGGAAGTGACCGCACGACGCATAGACCGAGATCATTGGTTCCGAAGAAGCAATACGGAAATACTGCGAAATCGAGTTCCAGAGCGGCACGCGCTGCATCTTGGCCCTCAGATCCCAGGCGGCGGCCTCGATCAGGCCGACTGCTCCCGGGCGCTCGCCATGGCCGCCCGCCTTTTCGTCCGTCATCACGGCGCGCACGAACGCAGCTGGATCCGGCAATCCTTCGTCATCAAGGAGGCTAGCGGGCTGAACGCGCAGCAGACGCGGAATGAAGCGCTCCCGCAGCAGCGCGCCTTTGCCATAGCGGCCGATGGAATCGAATGCGTATCCGGTGATGCCGCGGTCGGTCACGAGCGCGAGCGCCGAGGCCGTCATCGCGCCGAAGTTGATCGAGGCGTTGCGCATCGCGGCGCCGATGCCGACCGTGCGCTCGC